>Ga0129313_1000022_pt1 | contig 188265 bp, 167 predicted proteins | sample O1105metagenome_FD_94436 | JGI IMG/M metagenome (GOLD analysis project Ga0129313, IMG submission 94436) | Orangutan group fecal microbial communities from fecal samples from Wisconsin, USA - O1105 metagenome | ecosystem: Host-associated > Mammals > Digestive system > Large intestine > Fecal... | reverse complement strand
ATTCCTTACTACTTTGCGCAGCCATTGCCGAAGGCAATTTTGATGCTGCGCATCCCGTGGTAGTAGGAACAAATAAATCCCAGGCGAGGGAGGATTCCTTACTACTTTGCGCAGCCATTGCCGCGTATCTTTGTTAGGAGTGAATGATATGAAATCAGATAATAAACTTGCCCTTTTCTTCCGGAAAATCGGAAAACGATTAAAAGAAGACAAAGTATATTCTAGAACCTTTTATTCAATTATTGCAGTTTTGATCGCACTGATCGTTGTGATCGTTGTCTCTGTATCCTGTTCAAAGAAAGAGGATAACGGCACAGATAATGAAATTTCCGCAGATTCCGTCAGTGAGAATCAGACAGCAGGCACAGTGGATTATACGGTTCCGGATGTAGCACTGGAAGAGGATGCGTATGCGGATGTTAATGCACTTGTAAATCAGTATTTCGCTGCTATGACGACTGGTGATACAGCAGCGATCACTGCAATGAAAGATACAGCAGCACAGGAAGATCTGATCAAGATTGAAAAAGAAAGTGCATATATTGATGAATTTGACAATATCAAGGTTTATACAAAACCGGGTCCGCTGACAGATTCCTATGTGGCATTTGCATATTATGAGATTAAGTTTAAAGACATCAGTACACTGGCTCCGGGACTGACAACCTTATATATCTGCCCGAGAGAAGATGGAAGCCTGTATATCTGTGATGGAGATCTGGATGATAATACGACTGCTTATATTAAGTCAGTTGTGGCACAGGATGATGTAGTTGATCTGTTCAGTATGGTAGAAACAAAATATGCGGAAGCCATTGATGCGGATGCTGATCTGAGCAGCTTTATGGATAATCTGTCCGCAAAGCTGGATGAGGAAGTCAGTCAGGCAATGGCACAGGCAGAGGGTAATACGGATGAAGCAACAGATGCAGCTGATGTTGCACAGGATCAGCAGCCTGCAGAAGAACAGCCGGAAGAAAATGTGATGGAAGAGCAGGTAACTGCTACAGATACGGTAAATGTCAGAAGTTCTGACAGCGAAAATGCCGACAGGATCGGGCAGATTGCTATGGGCGAGACTGTGACAAGATATGAGGCAAAAGAGAATGGCTGGAGTCGTATCAGCTATAATGGCGGTGATGGCTATGTAAAGAGTGAGTATTTACAGGCTGCAGGTACTGCGGATGCTTCGGCAGAGCAGCCACAGGATGAAAATCAGACAGATAACAGCCAGACCGAGACCGCAGGAACAACAAGTCTGACGGCTAAAGGAAAGGTTACGATCAGAGAAACGGTCAATGTCCGCAAATCATCTTCTGAGACTTCGGATAAGATCGGTGTGGCATATCAGGGAGAGCATTATGATCTGATCATGGAGCAGGCTGATGGATGGTGCAAGATTTCGTTTAATGGACAGACAGGTTATGTTAAGACGGAATATGTAGAATAACAGATTGTGCTTTTTTCACATAATGAAGGAAAAGAGCTGAAATATTAAAAAACAAGAAAACACAGGATTTTTTCCTGTGTTTTCTTGTTTTATACAGGAAAAAAAGATAGAATAACAGTATATATGGGAATGTAATAAGAAGAAAGAAAAAACATGAAACAGGAGGTATGACAGATGGCAAAAATGAGAGTTGGTATTATCGGAGCAGGCAGGATCGCTGCAGTCATGGCGGAAACATTGCGCAAAATGAGAGGCGTGGAGGCTTATGCGATTGCATCCAGAAGTCTGGAAAAAGCGCAGGCATTTGCATTTGAGCATGGTATGACAAAGGCATATGGCAGTTATGAAGAGATGCTGCAGGATAAAAAGCTGGATCTTGTTTATATTGCGACGCCTCATACATTACATCTTACCCATGCAAAGCTGTGTATCGATCATGGAAAGCCGGTACTTGTCGAAAAACCGTTCTGCGTAAATGCAGCACAGGCACAGGAGCTTTTGGATTATGCAAAAGAAAATGGAGTCTTTATTACGGAAGCAATCTGGGTCCGTTATCTTCCGATGTATGAGACGATCAAGCAGACACTGGATTCGGGTATAATTGGGAAACCTAAGCTTTTGACCGCAAATCTGGGTTATGAAATGACGGAAAAGGAAAGAATGGTAGATCCGAAACTGGCAGGTGGTGCGCTTTTGGATGTTGGTATTTATCCGTTAAATTTTGCTTATATGTTATTTGGAAATGATATTGATAAAATCGAGGCATCTGCAGTAATGAAAGATGGGATCGATACACAGGACAGCATGACTCTGACCTATAAGGATGGCAGAACGGCAGTCCTGAACAGCTCTATGGTGGCAGTTAGCGACAGACTTGGTATCATTCAGGGAACAAAGGGATATATGGTCATAGAGAATATCAATAATTATCAGTCTATGACTGTTTATGATGCTGATTATAAAAAGATTCTGTACAGAAAATGTCCAAAGCAGATTTCCGGCTATGAATATGAAGTGCTTGCCTGCAGAGATGCATTAAAGAAGAAGGCTTTATCCTGTGAGGCAATGCCACATGAGGAAAGTATGCGTCTGATGCATGCCATGGATGAAATCCGTGAAAAGATTGGTCTTACTTATCCGTGTGAAACAGAGGAAGGAAAAACAGAAGAGAAGAATTGAAAAAACAGGGATAAAAAACCGGGAAGCATTACGCTTCCTGGTTTTTTGTTTTAGGTAATTTGGAAATGCCGAGCCGTTCTGCGATCTCACGTTTGACGGCTGTATATTTTTTCTCCGGGATCGGGAGCTCTGTTCCGTCCTGTAAAAGGAGTGCAAATCTGCGGACAGACTGTACATAGATCGGATTTACAAGATGCATACTGTGCACACGGACAAATACATCAGGATATTCACTGAAAATGCGGGACGGAGATTCTGTTGATTCAAAAACACCGTCCAGTGTAAAAATTTTGCTGCCGCGTTTGTGGCTCTGGACGCGGATGATCTGCTTATCCAGTAAATATAATTGTTGTTTGTGCTTGCCAAGCAATGTGATATGTCTGCCGCTTGGTGCAACGCTGAATTCCTGTGAAAATGGCAGCTCCGTAAAATGAACCGGATAAATGGTATCTCGGGTATCTGCCGGAATGGCATTTGAAATAAAACAGCTATGAATCAGATCATGGCTGATTCGTTTTCCGGATTCGGTATGTTCAATATAATGCTGCCAGGATAATAAAACCCGTTGATGACAACGTATGACGGATTGATCAGGATAATGTGTATCAACGATAAAGGTCAGCAATACTTCACAATGCTGCTTTGTTGAATAAACGACAGAAGCCTGCATGTCAAATACATCAAAGGTCAGATCATGTTCTTCCAATGCATAAGTGTTTACTAAATTCTTTTTTCCTCGGATCATCTGCCCCTGCAGTGGCCCGATCCAGAGAATGTCATCATCCATGGCATCTTCAAAAGGCTGGATGTTGTTTTCATAATATTCTACTAAAATATTAACTGATTTTTGTACGATTTTTCTGGTGTCCATGCTGTATTTCCTTTCTCAAATAAGCTTTTTTAGCATACTTATTTATTGTAGACAAGTTTTTACGGAAATACAAGTTTTTTTGGGAAAACAATTCGGAATGAAGCAATTTTGTATCATCTCCGCGCATATTTTGTTATTAATTTCTTCTAGTCGTGATTTTACCTGCTTTTTACTTGTGGTTTTATGTGAGGAACGATAGGATAAATATATACTGTTTTAGGAGGCGTGAAATGAAGAAGAGAGGAATGAGAAAGATATTGTTTACAATTGCCTGTGTAATGTTATTTGCCATTGCAGGCGGCAGACAGGTTTTCGCACAGGGGGAAAGTCTGACGTTGCAGGAAATATAGAAAAAAATATAAAAAATTGTAAAAAAATGCAGAATTATTATACATGTATACAATTATTCTCTTGTACAAATAAAAATTATCGTTTATAATATTGCTTGGGCAATGGGGTCCATTTCATGTATATTATTAAACCAAAGGAGGACATTGAAAATGTCATATGTTGATGAAGTCATTGAACTGGTTATTGCAAAGAACCCAGCTCAGCCTGAATTCCACCAGGCAGTCAAAGAAGTATTGGAATCTCTTCGTACAGTCGTAGAAGCAAACGAAGAAGAGTACAGAAAGAACGCTTTATTAGAGAGATTAACAACACCGGAAAGAATTATCATGTTCCGTGTTCCTTGGGTAGATGATAAGGGACAGGTTCAGGTAAACAACGGTTTCCGTGTACAGTTTAATAGTGCAATTGGACCTTACAAGGGTGGTCTTCGTTTCCATCCATCTGTAAACCTTGGTATTATCAAATTCTTAGGATTTGAGCAGATCTTCAAAAACTCCTTAACAGGCCTTCCGATCGGCGGCGGTAAAGGTGGTTCTGATTTTGATCCTAAGGGTAAATCAGACAGAGAAGTTATGGCATTCTGCCAGAGCTTTATGACAGAGCTTTGCAAGCATATCGGAGCTGATACAGACGTTCCTGCCGGTGATATCGGTGTTGGCGGACGTGAGATCGGTTATATGTATGGTCAGTATAAGAGAATCCGCAACTTATATGAAGGCGTTTTAACAGGTAAAGGTCTTACATACGGCGGATCTTTAGCAAGAACAGAAGCTACAGGATATGGTTTATTATACTTAACAGAAGAAATGCTCAAGTGCAACGGCAAAGACATCAAAGGCAAGACAATCGCTGTTTCAGGTGCCGGTAATGTTGCTATCTATGCAATCCAGAAAGCACAGCAGCTTGGTGCTAAGCCTGTTACATGTTCTGATTCTACAGGCTGGATCTATGATCCGGAAGGAATCGATGTAGCACTTCTGAAAGAAGTCAAAGAAGTAAAACGTGCACGTCTGACAGAGTACGCTGCAGCAAGAAAGAGCGCAGAGTATCATGAAAAGAAGAACGGCGAGCATGGCGTATGGAATGTAAAATGCGATATCGCTCTTCCATGTGCAACACAGAACGAATTAAATCTGGATGATGCAAAAGCACTTGTTGCAAACGGATGCTTCGCAGTAGCTGAAGGTGCTAACATGCCTACTACATTAGAAGCTACACAGTATCTGCAGGAGAACGGCATTCTGTTCTGCCCGGGTAAAGCAAGTAACGCCGGCGGTGTTGCTACATCTGCTCTGGAAATGAGCCAGAACAGCGAGAGACTTTCTTGGACATTCGAGGAAGTTGATGCAAAACTGCAGGGTATCATGGTTAACATCTTCCACAATCTGGATGATGCAGCTAAGAAGTGCGGTCAGGAAGGCAACTACGTTGTAGGTGCTAACGTAGCCGGATTCTTAAAGGTTGCAGAGGCTATGAAGGCTCAGGGTATTGTCTAATCAGTAAGCGAAAGCTGATAAGCATATAGTATATAGTATAGTAAGGAAAAGTCCCGGAAATGTATATTTTCGGGACTTTTTGTTATGCGACGAGGAAAATGCACACATTTATGCGGCGCATTTGACGACCGCTAATCAGAACAAGATTCGCAGAGTGTATCTCGTTTCTGTGTAATAGGAAATTTCATTCATATTTTGAAACCTGCCCCCATATACATGATACAAACAAAAGCGGGGGCAGAGAATATGAAAACAGAAAATTCGGAATTTGATGTATACAAAGATATGCAGGCAAGAACAAACGGCGAGATCTATATTGGTGTGGTCGGACCGGTCAGAACGGGAAAATCCACCTTTATCAAACGATTTATGGATGTGTGCGTTCTGCCGCATATGACAGAGGAATACAGTAAAAAACAGGCGGTGGATGAACTGCCGCAGAGTGGAACCGGTAAGACGATCACAACGACAGAGCCAAAGTTTATCCCGAGTGAGGCAGCGCAGATCACGATCGGCGATGTGACGGTAAAAACGAGGCTGATCGACTGTGTCGGTTATATGGTGGATGGTGCGGTCGGACATATGGAAGAAGATGCGGAGCGTATGGTAAAGACGCCGTGGTATGACTATGAGATCCCGTTTACGCAGGCAGCGGAGCTTGGTACATATAAGGTCATTCATGATCATTCCACGATCGGGATCGTGATCACGACAGATGGCAGCTTTTCCGATATCCCGCCGGCTAATTATGAACCGGCGCTGGAAAAAACACTGAAGCAGCTTTCGGAGCTTCACAAGCCGTTTCTGGTACTATTAAACAGCGAAAGACCGCTTGCGGAAGAAACAAAGCAGTATGCAGAGGCATTGTCCTTAAAGTATCAGGTAACGGTTCTTCCGGTTAACTGCACGCAACTGAAAAAAGAAGATATCAATAGGATCATGGAAAATATCCTGCTGGAATTTCCGATCAGCTGTATGGAGTTTTATATGCCCAAATGGGTGGAAATGCTGCCTGCAGAGCATCCGCTGAAAGAAAGTGTATTGCAGGAGATCCGCCAGTTTATGCCGTCTTATTCCTATATGCGGGATATCATGGAGCATCCGATCATGCTTTCCGACACTTATGTGAAAAAGACGAGGATGGATGGGATCAATCTGGCAGATGGCAGTGTCAAATGCTATCTGGATATTGATGAAAGCTACTATTATGAAATGCTGAGTGACCTGCTTGGACAGCCGGTAGAAAGCGAATACGAGCTTTTGGACTATCTCGAAGAAGCCTCCAAGATGCAGAAGGAATATAAGAAGGTATTACAGGCGATCGATCAGGTAAGACAGAAGGGATATGGTGTGGTAACACCGGAACGCAGTGAGATTGAGCTGGAAGCACCGGAGGTCATCCATCATGGCAGCAAATATGGTGTCAAGATCAAGGCAAAGAGCCCATCGATCCATATGATCCGTGCCAATATCGAGACGGAAATCGCACCGATCGTCGGGACAAAGGAGCAGGCAGAGGATCTGATCGGGTATATCGGGCAGAATGAAGCATCCGACGGTATCTGGGATACGAATATTTTCGGTAAAACGGTCGAACAGATGGTACAGGACGGTATTACAACCAAAATTGCCATGATCGGAGAAGAAAGCCAGTTGAAATTACAGGACAGCATGCAGAAGATCGTCAATGACACAAACGGCGGACTGGTTTGCATTATTATTTAACACGGGATGCGGGATGCGCAGGGTATGAAGGAAGTGCCTCACACTTGAATCATACCCTGTTTCTTGTTATAATCAGCGCAGAGCAGATAAATTCTGCAACAGGAAAATAAGCAATATGAAAGACAGTCAGAATGAAGAAAAACAAATGTGAACATATAATCAGTAAAGTACAGCCGGGTTCTATTGCCGAAGAAATGGAGATCGAGCCGGGGGATGTACTGCTTTCCATTAATGACGAACCGATTGAGGATGTCTTTGATTACCGCTATATGATCAAGGACGAATATGTGGTCGTACTGATCCGCAAGCCCTACGGCGAGGAATGGGAGCTTGAAATAGAAAAAGACTATGATGATGATCTGGGGCTGGAATTTGAAAATGATCTGATGAGCGAGTACAAAAGCTGCAGCAATAAATGTCTGTTCTGCTTTATCGACCAGATGCCGCCGGGCATGCGTGATACACTGTATTTTAAGGATGACGATTCCCGTCTTTCTTTCTTACAGGGCAATTATATCACGCTGACCAATATGACGGAAAAGGACATTGACAGGATCATCAAGATGCAGCTTGCGCCGATCAATATCTCTGTCCAGTCTACGGAACCGGAGCTGCGCTGTAAGCTGCTCCATAACCGGTTTGCGGGGGACAAGCTGAAGTTCATTGACAAGCTGTATGAAGGACATGTGGAAATGAACGGACAGATCGTCTGCTGTAAAAATATCAATGACGGGGAGCATCTGCGCCGTACGATCGAAGATTTAAGTAAATATCTGCCTTTTATGCGCAGCGTTTCCGCGGTTCCGGCGGGAATTACAAAGTACCGTGATGATCTGCCGAAGCTGGATCTGTATACAAAGGAAGAGGCGGGAGCAGTCATTGATCTGATCGAAAGCTATCAGCAGGGCTTTTATGAAAAATACGGACTGCATTTTATCCATGCCAGTGATGAGTGGTATATTTTAGCGGAGCGTGATTTCCCGGAGGAGGAACGCTACGATGGCTATATCCAGCTGGAAAACGGTGTCGGTATGATGCGCCTTTTATGGACGGAGTTTGAAGAAGCACTGCACAGGCAGATTGCGGAAGATACCTATGAGCAACTGAAACAGTCACTTTCGCAGACGATCACGATCGCAACGGGGAAACTGGCAGCACCGATGCTTTCCAAAATTGCAGCGCAGACAATGGAGGCATTTTCGGGACTTCGGATTTATGTGAAGCAGATCCGCAATGATTTCTTTGGGGAAACGATCACGGTTTCCGGGCTGATCACAGCGCAGGATCTGATCGCACAATTACAGGAAGAGCGGAAAAACGGAAGAGAGCTGGGCAGTTATCTGCTGATCCCGTCCAATATGCTGCGGACAGGAGAAGAAGTATTCCTAGATGATCTGACGATCACAGATGTGGAGCAGGCACTTTCCATGCATGTGATCGTGGCGGATACGGGCGGAGAAGATCTGCTGCGTGCCATGTTATTCCATGAAACGATGAAACGAAATAATGAAAACTATGTATATGTAAAGGCTTATGAAGAACAGGAGGAAGGCTATGAGGAATGAGGTATCTGAAAAATTACAGAAATGTCTTTGCTCTGTCAGGGAAAAGACAGATTTTGTGCCACAGGTAGCGATCGTACTTGGTTCCGGTCTGGGGGATTATGCAGATGGCATTCAGGTGGAAGCGGAGATCGATTATAAGGAGATCGAAGGATTTCCGGTATCGACGGTTCCGGGGCATGCAGGCAAATTTATCTTTGGATATGTCGAAAAGGTTCCGGTTGTCTGTATGAAAGGGCGTGTCCATTATTATGAAGGCTATCCGATCTCGGATGTTGTGCTGCCAACACGGCTGATGCAGCTTCTGGGCGCGAAGATCCTGTTTCTGACCAATGCATCCGGTGGAATCAATCCGGCATTTCATGCAGGAGATCTGATGCTGATCACAGATCATATCGCGACTTTTGTACCGAATCCGCTGATCGGACCAAATTTAGAGCCGGGTGTCAGATTCCCGGATATGAGTCATGTATATGATCCGGTGCTTTCCGATGTGATCCGCAGCGTGGCAAAAGAACAACAGATCCTGCTGCAGGAGGGCGTTTATATTCAGTTTACAGGTCCTTCCTATGAAACACCTGCAGAGGTGAAGATGGCAGGTATTCTGGGCGCGGATGCAGTCGGTATGTCCACTGCTGTGGAAGCGATCGCCGCAGTCCACTTTGGAATGCGTGTATGCGGCATTTCCTGTGTCTGCAATCCGGCGGCGGGCATTTCCAAAGTACCGCTTTCCCATAAGGAAGTACAGGAAGCGGCAAACGAAGCAGCACCGAAATTCAAAAAGCTGGTAACAGAGAGTGTGATCCGGTTTGGTGAGGTATAATATGTTAGAGACAGAAAAAATCAGACAGCTGATTGCACAGGCGTTAACCGCGCGGACTTTTTCCTATTCGCCGTATTCACATTTTCAGGTCGGCGCAGCCCTTTTGACAAAGGATGGAAAGATTTACAGTGGCTGTAATATCGAAAATGCGGCGTATGGGCCGAGCAACTGCGCGGAACGGACAGCGATCTTCAAAGCAGTTAGTGAAGGGCAACTTGATTTTGCCGCGATCGCGATCACGGGCGGCAAAGAAGGCGAGCATGATTATGCAGCTCCATGCGGTGTCTGCAGGCAGGTTATGATGGAATTCTGTGAGCCTGATTTTGAGATCATCGTGGCAAAAAGTGAGACAGAATACAAGGTATATACATTAAAAGAGCTTTTGCCGGAGGGATTCGGAAGAGCAAATTTACAATGACAAGGAAAGTGAGAAACAGAGAAGAATGAATATCAGATTTTATAATGCAAGGATCCTGACCATGGAAGAGCCTGTGCAGGTAACGGAAGGACAGCTTTGGGTCAGCGGACAGAAAATCGTTTATGTCGGACCGGATGAAGAAATTGAAACTGTTTATGAAAAGAGCGGGCTGCAGACAATCCTGTGGGATCGGGAGATCGACTGTGAGGGCAATCTGTTAATGCCCGGCTTTAAGGATGCCCATGCCCATTCTGCGATGGTACTGTTCCGTTCGATCGCAGATGATGAGCCGCTGCAGGGCTGGCTGGAAAAACGGATCTTCCCGGTAGAAGCCAAAATGACGGGGGAAGATGTATACGAGCTGACAAAAATGTCTGTACTGGAATATCTGACAAGCGGTATTACGGCTGTGTTTGATATGTATCTGACGCCGGAAACGATCATCAATGCGTATACAGAATGTGGGATGCGTAATGTGCAGGTCAGCGGACTGAATATGTTCGGTCCTACACCGGAGGTCATGGAAGAACGTTTCCTGAAGCTGAACGGAGTGAACAGCCTTTCTTCTTATATGCTGGGCATCCATGCGGAATATACCTGCCCGAAGGAACTGCTTTTGCAGGTCGCTGAGATCGTCAAAAGACATAAGGCACCATTCTTTACTCATCTTGCCGAAACAAAGCGGGAGGTAGAGGAATGCAAAGAAAGATACGGTATGACGCCAACACAGCTGTTAAATGATCTGGGGCTGTTTGACTACGGTGGCGGTGGATATCATTGCGTTTATATGGACGATAAGGACATTGAGATCTTTAAAGAAAAGAAGCTGACAGCAGTGACAAATCCGGCTTCCAATCTGAAGCTGGCAAGCGGTATCGCACCGGTCAGCCGCTTTTTAAAAGAAGGCATTCCGGTTGCGATTGGTACAGACGGTGCAGGTTCCAATAACTGCCTGGATATGTTCCGGGAAATGTTCCTTGTCACGGGACTTGCCAAATACCGGGATATGGATGCGGCAAGTACGGATGCCATTGAAGTTTTGAAGATGGCTACAGTCAACGGTGCAAAGGCAATGGGACTTACAGACAGTGATGTGCTGGCACCGGGGAAATATGCGGATCTGATCATGATCGATATGCACCAGCCGAATATGCAGCCGATCAACAATATAGCAAAGAATATTGTCTACAGCGGCAGTAAGCAGAATGTAAAAATGACGATGATCGATGGAAAGATCCTGTATGAGGATGGAAAGTTCTTCATCGGGGAAGATCCCGAAAAGCTGTATGCAAAGGCTAACGAAATCGCAGACAGACTGAGACAGGAATAAATGGAGACACTATGGAATATCTGATACTCGCAGCAGCACTTCTGATCTTATTTGTGATCTATCTGATCAGATGCAGTCTGGAAGAAAAGAAATTATGGCGCAATCTGAAAAAAAGCCTGACAGAAAATTACGGAAAGCCTTCTACGAAAAAATACCAGGAAGGCAGGCTGAAAACGATCGCCGGACACTTTCAAAATAAAAAGACGGAAGATGCGATCGATGCCATCACCTGGAACGATCTGGATCTGGACCGGGTATTTCAAAGCATGGATTTTACCTTGTCTGCAGCAGGGGAAGAATCTCTTTATACGATGCTGCGCTGTCCGGTATTTGAAGAAGATACACTTAAGGAACGCGAAACGCTGATCAGGTATTTTATGCTGCATCCGGATGACAGAGTGACAATGCAGATGCTCTTTGCCAAAATCGGCAGAACAGGCAAATATTCTATTTATGATTATATTGCCTATCTGGATGAGGTAGAGCAGGGCAGTAACCGGTCACATTATCTGATGCTGGGACTGATGGCAATGGCAGTGATCCTTTGCTTTTTCAATCCGGGCTATGGGCTTTTAGTTCTTTGTGTGCTGTTATGCATCAATATGGTCACATATTTTAAACAGAAAAAGGAAATAGATCCGTATATCACGACTTTTGCTTATTTTATCCGGATTTTAAAAGTGACAGAGGAGTTTTCTGCGCATCCGATCGAGATATTAAAGCCATGGATGGAACAGATCGCTGCAGGACGGGCAAAATTTAAAAAATTCCGCCGCTTTTCTTCTGTGCTGATGCAGCAGAACAGTATGTCGGGGAATCCGATTGATGTGGTAATGGATTATCTGCGGATGGGACTGCATGTGAACCTGATCAAATTTAATACGATGCTGCGGGAAGCAAAAAAATATAAGCAGGACATGATCCGGATCATCGAGACAATGGGTTATATTGAAGCAATGATCTCGATCGGTGCTTACCGGAGCAGCCTGCCTGATTATACTCTTCCGGAATTTGGACAGAAGGGCTTATGTGCAAGAAAACTGTATCATCCGCTGATCAAAGATCCTGTCGCCAATTCCGTAACGCTTACAAAAGGCATGCTGCTGACCGGTTCCAATGCATCCGGTAAATCTACTTTCCTAAAGACGGTGGCACTTTCCCAAATTCTGGCACAGACGATCTATACAGTTCCGGCTGACAGCTATCAGACGGATTTTTATGCCGTGTATACATCTATGGCACTGCGGGATGATCTGGCAACAAGCAGCAGCTATTTTATGGTGGAGATCAAATCCTTAAAGCGCATCATTGATGCAGGAAAGGAAAAGAAGCATCCTGTCATGTGTTTTGTGGATGAGGTACTGCGCGGTACCAATACGGTAGAGCGTATCGCCGCATCGACCGAGATCTTAAAGAGTCTGGCAGAAGATCATATTTTCAGCTTTGCAGCCACACATGATGTCGAACTGACGAAGCTTTTGGAAGATGCATATGAGAATTATCATTTTGAGGAACGGATCGAAAATAATGAGATTAGCTTTCCATATCAGCTCTGTCAGGGCAGAGCAAACAGCAGAAATGCGATCAGACTTCTGCAGATGCTCGGTTATGAAGAAGCACTGATACAAAGAGCCGAAAAGCGGGCATCCGATTTTATAGAACAGGGAGAATGGAGTAAATGAAAGTAACGATTTATACAGACGGAGCTGCACGCGGAAACCCGGATGGACCGGGCGGATACGGAACAGTCCTGCAGTACATCGATCAGAGCGGAGCATTGCATGAACGCGAATACAGCGCAGGCTATAAAAAGACAACCAATAACCGAATGGAGCTGATGGCAGCCATTATCGGGCTGGAGGCGTTGAACCGCCCCTGTGAGGTGGATCTGTATTCCGATTCCCAGTATCTGGTAAAGGCGTTTAACGATCACTGGATCGATGGCTGGCTGAAAAACAACTGGAAAAATTCCCAGAAAAAAGCGGTAAAAAATGTGGATCTGTGGAAACGGCTTTTGGCTGCCAGGGCGCAGCATCAGGTACATTTTATATGGGTCAAGGGACATGCGGGACATCCGGAAAACGAACGCTGCGATAAGCTGGCAACAACTGCGGCGGACGGCACAAACTTACTTGACGATGTTTATGAATAAGTGGTAAGATATGTCCATAGACTGGCACTCATAGGAGGTAGTTATTTTGAATAATCTGATCTTGTTTTTAAATTCGTTTTTTTCTTATATTGTACTGATGGCAGTAATCGTATGTGTTGCAGCGGCGGGCATGTTCGTAGGAATCAAATGCTGGAAGACAAAAGACGCCAAAGAAGAAACGCAGGAGGCTGCGGATGGAAAAACAGATACAGCAGAGGTTTAAATGAGAGAGGTGCTCTTTACAGAGCACCTTATTTTGTAGTGAGGAAGGAAATCAAGCGACGCTGAAAGAGGTAACTATGCGGCAGAAAAAATATGACATCCTGCTATGGGATGTAGACGGTACTTTATTAAATTTTCTGGCTTCCGAGCGGGAAGCCTTATTTCAGGCATTTGCAGCCTATGATATCACGATCGATGAGGAAATCTACCAGACCTATTCCGAGATCAATCTGGCACTCTGGAAGAAACTGGAAAAAGGAGAAGTGACAAGGCTTGAAGTATTGCGTAACCGTTTTACCCGGTTATTTGCGCTGTTTGCGCCGGGAGAACGGTTTGCGGAGAAAGGGATAGCCTATGAAACACTTGCAGGCATCGATATAGAGGATTTCCGGGCAAAATACCAGCATGGACTGGGTAGTGTCTATTTTTATCAGGAGGATTCCCTGACACTTTGCCAAAAGCTGAAAGAAGAAGGCTTTTATCAGTATATCATTACAAACGGTGTGACGTGGACGCAGACAAATAAGCTGAAGCTGGCAGGCTTTGACAAGGTTATGCGGCAGATCTTTATTTCAGAGGAGATCGGTTATAATAAGCCTGATATCCGTTTTTTTGAGATGAGCATGGAAAAGATCCGGGCAGAAGGTGTGGATGTGCCAAAAGACAGGATCCTTGTGATCGGTGATTCCATGACATCGGATATGCAGCTTGCCAAAAATGCAGGCGTGGACTGCTGCCTGTATGATCCGGCGAAAACGGAACGAAAAGCAGGTGCAAGTACCTACGCGATCGATCATCTTTCCCAGTTGGAGGCTTTTTTATGGCAAAAGGAAACGGACAGAGATTAAAAGCACTTTATATATTGAAAATCCTGCAGGAAAATTCAGATGAAAAGCATCTGTTGAAGACACAGCAGATCATAGACAGGCTGGAAGGCTACGGAATCCCTGCAGAGCGGAAAAGTGTATATGCGGATATCAGTGCCCTGAAAGAGCTTGGCTACGAGATCGTCTGTGTCCGGGCAAGAGCAAACGGTGGTTATTATCTAAAAAACCGCAGCTTTGAGCTGCCGGAGCTGAAGCTATTGACAGATGCGGTGCAGGCTTCCCGCCTGATCACGGTAAAGAAATCAAGGCAGCTGATCAGTAAGCTGGAAACACTGGCAAGTCCGTTTGAGGCGAAGCAGCTCAACAGACAGGTTTATGTATCAGACCGGAACAAAACGGATAATGAAACAATTTATGAAACGATCGATCGACTGCATGAGTCAATGCAGAAAAACAGACAGGTCAGATTTCAGTATCTGGAATGGACGGCAGATGGCAAGAAGAAATGCAGACACAGTGGAGCATTTTATGAAGTCAGTCCGTATTTTCTAATCTGGCGGGATGAAAATTATTATCTGGTCGCTTATGATGCGAAAGTACAGATCATGAAGCATTACCGCGTGGATAAGATACAGGCACTATCTGTTTCAGAGCATGACAGGGAAGGAACAGAGGTGGCAGCCAAGGTCAATCCGGCTGTTTATACGGAAGAGAAATTCGGTATGTTTGCGGGAACGGAGGAAATTGTAACGCTGCGTTATGAGCCGGCGATCGCAGGTGTTCTTTTTGACCGGTTCGGTCAGGATGTCAGTGTCAGAAAGCTGGCAGACGGCAGTTATACCATGCGTGTCCGGCTATCACTGTCCCAGCAGTTTTATGGCTGGCTGACAGGTCTGGGAGCAGAGATAGAGATCGTTGCACCTGCCTATGTAAGAGATGAATACAAAGCCTATATACAGGGCATTCTGCATGTATATCAGGAAAAGGAAAGAAGCAAATAGTGCAGCTAGCAGAAACCGTTTGATCTGACAAGTGGTAATCCTGCTAAAATAATGCTTTTAATTTTGTGCATTATTATTGATATGGATTCGTTGACAGGCAGGGTGGTTTCTTTTATACTTAATAACTGTACACCACAAGATATAGTTTTTGCGGATGTATCAAAATGCTATATTATGTAGATGGACGGCCAAAGCTGGCCGCTTGTTTTTTAAAGAGAGGTTGAGTTTTATAATGACAAACGAGGTAATGGAACAGAGCAGGGACGAGGTTGAATATGGGAAGCTTTATCATCCGCAGAAGGATGTAAAGGTTATCAAAAAGGATGGCAGTCTGGAAAGATTTAATGTCCAGAAGGTCATTGATGCAGTCGGAAAGTCTGCATATCGTGCGCTGACAAAGTTTACAGAGGATGAAAAGAAGCATATCTGCCAGTATGTTGTGAATAAAGTGGATGAGCTGGAGACAGATGAGATCCCCATCCCGATCATGCACAATATTGTGGAAAGTGCACTGGAGGATGTAAAGCCGATCGTAGCAAAATCCTACCGTGATTACCGCAATTATAAGCAGGATTTTGTTAAGATGATGGACGATGTATATAAAAAGAGCCAGTCCATCATGTATGTGGGAGATAAAGAAAATGCCAATACGGACTCCGCTCTGGTATCCACAAAGAGAAGTCTGATCTTCAACCAGTTCAACAAAGAGCTGTATCAGAAATTTTTCATGACAACGGAAGAAATCCAGGCATGTCGTGACGGCTACATTTATGTACATGATATGTCCGCAAGACGTGATACGATGAACTGCTGTCTGTTTGATGTGGCAAGCGTCTTAAAGGGCGGCTTTGAAATGGGCAATATCTGGTATAACGAGCCGAAGACACTGGATGTGGCATTTGATGTCATCGGTGATATCGTGCTTTCCGCAGCCTCCCAGCAGTATGGTGGTTTTACCGTACCTGAGGTAGATAAGATTTTAGAGCCGTATGCGGAAAAATCCTACCAGAGAGATATTGATAAATATGTACGTCTCGGCATCGACCGGGAAACAGCAGAGTCAGAAGCCTACGCAGACGTTGTGCGTGAATTTGAACAGGGCTTCCAGGGTTGGGAATATAAATTCAATACCGTAGCTTCAAGCCGTGGCGATTATCCGTTCATCACGGTAACAGCAGGTATCGGAACAGGCAGATTTGCAAAGCTTGCAACGATTTCCCTTTTGAATGTCAGAAGGCGCGGACAGGGTAAGAAAGAATGTAAGAAGCCTGTATTATTCCCGAAGATCGTATTTTTATATGATGAGAACCTGCATGGACCGGGCAAGCCTCTGGAAGATGTGTTTGAAGCAGGCGTCAAATGCTCTGCCAAGACCATGTATCCGGACTGGCTGTCTCTGACCGGCAAGGGCTATATTGCAAGCATGTATAAGCAGTATGGCAAGGTCATTTCCCCGATGGGCTGTCGTGCATTCCTTTCTCCATGGTATGAAAGAGGCGGTATGTATCCGGCAGATGATCAGGATGAACCTGTATTTGTTGGTCGTTTTAATATTGGTGCGGTTTCCCTGCACTTACCTATGATCCTTGCAAAATCCAGACAGGAAAACAAGGACTTCTATGAAGTACTGGATTATTATCTGAATCTGATCCGTAACCTGCATATCAGAACCTATGCATACCTGGGTGAGATGCGTGCATCCACCAATCCGCTTGCCTATTGTGAAGGAGGCTTTTTAGGCGGACATCTGCAGCTGCATGATAAGATCAAACCGATCTTAAAGAGCGCAACCGCATCCTTCGGTATTACGGCATTTAACGAGCTGCAGGAGCTGTATAACGGAAAATCTCTTGTGGAAGACGGTGAATTTGCACTGGAAGTACTGGAGCATATCAATGACAAAGTAAATGAGTTCAAAAAAGAAGATGGCAATCTGTATGCGATCTACGGAACACCGGCTGAAAACCTCTGCGGTCTGCAGGTAAAACAGTTCCGTGCCAAATATGGTATTGTGGAAGGCGTTTCCGACAGGGAATATGTATCCAACAGCTTCCACTGCCATGTAACGGAGAATATCACACCGATCGAAAAGCAGGATAAGGAATATCGTTTCTGGGAGCTTTGCAACGGTGGCAAGATCCAGTATGTCAAATATCCGATTGATTACAATCTGGAAGCGATCAAGTCGCTGATCCACCGTGCGATGGATATGGGCTTTTATGAAGGCGTCAATATGTCACTTGCTTACTGTGATGACTGTGGACATCAGGAACTGGAAATGGATGTATGCCCGAAATGCGGCAGTCGGAATCTGACAAAGATCGATCGTATGAACGGCTATCTGGCATATTCCCGTGTACATGGAGATACCAGATTATCTGATGCTAAAATGGCAGAGATCGCAGAAAGGAAGAGTATGTAATGAGATATCATAATATTACCAAAGATGATATGCTGAATGGCGATGGTCTGCGAGTTGTATTATGGGTGGCAGGCTGCAGCCATTGCTGCAAGGGCTGTCAGAATCCTGTGACATGGGATCCGAATGGCGGACTGGAATTTGATGATGCGGCAAAGGAAGAGATCTTTGACCAGCTTTCCAAACCGTATATTTCCGGAATTACATTTTCCGGCGGAGACCCACTGCATGCAGCAAACCGTGTAGGAGTCCGTACTCTTATGACAGAGATCCACGAGAAATTTCCAAATAAGACAATCTGGCTTTACACCGGTGATGTCTGGGAAAACGTGATGCATGATCCGGTCATGAAATATGTCAATGTACTGGTAGACGGCGAATATGTGGAAGAACTGCGCGATACAAAGCTTCTCTGGAAGGGAAGCAGCAACCAGCGCGTGATCGATGTGCAGAAATCCCTCCAGCAGACAGATCACAAAACCCCGGTTTTACACTGCGGGAATTATGCATGATGTATGATACATAAAATACAATCTTGTGCACAAATAGATTAAATTAAAGATAATTAAAAACATACGAAGATAATAAAAACAGGATCCATCTATAATAAGCAATCGATAGTGAGCCGACCGAGATTTGCAAAGCACTTGCCGTGCGGAGAGACCACCACGCTTTTTGGTGGCTGGAGCACGTGCAATATGTGCTTTTTGCAAATCGCAGGGTAGGCAAACGTGATTGCGTTTATAGATGGATCCTGTTTTCTTTCATATCCAATATTTTTATTCTCACACACACCATCCATTGTGTATAATTTCCCTTTTATAAGTGAAAAATATTATCAGTTCAAACCCTTGACGAAACGTAAATCATTCTATATCATTTTAGTAGGTTAGAAACAACTAACCAATAAGAGAGGAGGATGTGATTTGAGTCGGGATACCTGGAAAATTCTGAAGCAGATGTCGATGGAAGAAAGTATCAATCAGGTAGAAGTTGAGCTGGCAATGCAATGTGCACCACTGATCACCGGAATGAAGATTTCCAATCTGTTCAGTATCGGACTGGATGATTACAAAGCAATGTATGACATTTTGGAAAACAGTGGCATATCCGTTTATCAGATGGGACTTTTGGACGGCAGAGTGCTTTTTCTGCTATATCAGGAAAATCAGCTTACAAGCTATCTGAGCCGGAAAGACGTAGCAGAGCTTCTTACCAGATTCGGTTATGACAATGTCACACCTGATTGCATTTTAGATACCTGTCGCAGACGATATCAGAAATACATGCTGGAGAAGAAGGATTTTCCGCATGAACTGGGACTGATCCTCGGATATCCACCGGAGGACGTGGAAGGATTTGTGTCACAGCAGGGAAAAAACAGCTTATACACAGGCTACTGGAAGGTTTACAAAGATCCGGAAGCAAAGAAAGCACTATTTGACCGATTCGAATATGCAAAAGAAAGCCTCATCCATCTCTTATCCTGCGGGATCGGGATGAAAGAGATCATAAGTGTTTGTAGTTAATCAAAAGTTTGACAGGGCTTGACCCGGAAAGGAAATAAAATGGATAAGATTTACGTAGTATTTTGGACACAGAGTGGCAACACACAGGCAATGGCACAGGCAGTTGCGGAAGGCATTACAGCAGCAGGAAAAACGCCTGAACTTGTATTTGTCAGTGAAATTCCGGCAGATGCATTAAAAGATGAAGCAGCATTTGCACTCGGATGTCCCGCAATGGGCGCGGAAGTGCTGGAAGAAAGTGAAATGGAGCCGTTTGTAATGGCTGTTGAAACATTTGCAAAAGGAAAGAAAATCGCATTATTTGGATCCTACGGATGGGGAGACGGACAGTGGATGCGTGACTGGACAGAACGTATGCAGAGCGCCGGCGCCGAGATCGTAGGCGGGGAAGGACTGATCTGTAATGAAACACCGGACGAAGAAGCTTTGGAAGAGTGTAGAGAACTTGGTAAGCAGCTCGCCTCTTAGAGAAAGGATATCCTATAAATTAGCCTTATTATTAATAGGCAGTTTGTATATTATCATATCGGTTAGAATTAACTAACATAGAATAAATCATGTGGAACCCTCAGTTTGTATCACTGCTGAACTTGTCATGCATCATAGATACATGACATTATGTACAAAACCGGAAGCGTCACCGGCTTCCGGGAGGATTTCCGCAGTCCTTAAAGGAGGAAAAAAGTGAAAAATTTAAGTATTGAAAAAGTAATCGGAAGAGAAATCCTGGATTCCAGAGGAAATCCTACCGTAGAAGCTGAAATCCATCTGTCTGATGGCACAGTTGCAAGAGGAACCGCTCCGTCCGGCGCATCTACAGGAGAATTTGAAGCACTGGAGCTTCGTGACGGCGATAAGAGCAGATATCTTGGAAAAGGTGTTACAAAAGCTGTCAACAATATAAATACAACGATCAATGATGTGCTGCATGGCATGGATGCATCTGATATTTACGCAGTAGATGCAGCAATGATCAAGGCGGATGGTACAAAGGGTAAGACAAAACTTGGTGCAAATGCAATCCTGGCAGTATCCATTGCATCTGCAAGAGCTGCAGCAACGGCTCTGGAGCTTCCTCTTTATAAATTTTTAGGCGGTATTTCCGGAAACAGACTTCCTGTTCCGATGATGAATATTGTAAACGGCGGATGCCATGCATTATCTTCCGGCCTGGATGTACAGGAGTTCATGATCATGCCTGTCGGCGCACCATCCTTTAAAGAAGCCTTACGCTGGTGTGCGGAAGTATTCCATGCACTTGCTTCTATCTTAAAGGAACGTGGACTGGCTACTTCTGTAGGTGATGAAGGTGGTTTTGCACCGGCTCTGAAATCCGATGAGGAAGCGATCGAAACGATTCTGGAGGCTGTAAAGAAAGCAGGCTATGAACCGGGTAAAGATTTCAAGATTGCTATGGATGCAGCATCTTCTGAGTGGAAGAGTGAAAAAGGAAAAGGATATTACAAACTGCCAAAGGCAGGAAGTGAATATACAGCAGATGAACTGATTGAGCATTGGGCAAACCTTTGCGAAAAATACCCGATCATTTCTATCGAAGACGGTCTGGATGAAGAAGACTGGGAAGGCTGGCAGAAGCTGACAAAGCGTCTTGGAGACAAGGTACAGCTTGTTGGTGATGATTTATTTGTAACAAATACGGAGAGACTGGCAAAAGGGATTGAACTGGGAGCAGGCAATGCGATCCTGATCAAGCTCAATCAGATCGGTTCTGTATCAGAAACACTTGAAGCAATCAAGATGGCACACAAAGCAGGCTATACAGCGATCAGCTCTCACAGAAGCGGCGAGACAGCAGATACGACGATTGCCGATCTTGCCGTTGCACTGAACACCTGCCAGATCAAGACCGGTGCGCCATCCAGATCTGAGCGCGTTGCAAAATACAACCAGCTATTGCGTATTGAAGAGCAGCTTGGAAAAAGTGCCGTATATCCGGGCATAAAAGCCTTCAACGTAAAGAACTAAGCTACCACATATTTTTTCATACTTCATTTTATTTTAAAGCCTCAGCCATCTCCCTGGGAGATGGCTGAGGCAGAGAACAGCCCTCTGCATGTAGGGCTGTTTTTGTGTTATGGCGACGAGGAAAATGCACGCATTTATGCAGTGCATTTGACGACCGCTAATCAGAGCGAGATTCGCAGAGCGTATCTCGTCTCTGTTTGCAAAGATGCGCACACTTTATTTTGGAGTATAAATCTGTTTCAGATAATCAACTCTTGCGGTCATATTGTCCATCATCAGATCCAGAACGGTTAAAGCAGTCATGGCTTCTACCACAACAACGGCTCTTGGCATGATGACCGGATCGTGACGCCCTTTGATCTGAATGTCAATTTCTTCCCCGGCTTTGTTGACCGTGTGCTGCGATTGGAAGATGGATGGGGTCGGCTTCACATAGGCGCGGAGCAGGATCTGACTGCCATCGGAAATACCGCCTAAAATACCGCCGCTGTGATTCGTTTCCTTGATAACCCGGCCGTCTTTTATGCAGAAGCAGTCATTATTTTCGCTGCCATGCATATGCGCTACTTTCGTGCCATCACCGATCTCAAATGCCTTGACAGCACCGATCGACATCACGGCTTTAGCAAGGGAGGCATCCAGCTTGTCAAAGACAGGTTCTCCAATGCCGGCGGGAACACCGTCTATCCTGCATTCGATCACACCACCACAGGAATCCTTCTGCTCCATACAGCCTGAGAGGTAAGCCTCAGCTTCCTCGGAAGCCTTTCGATCAGGCATAGCAGTAGGAGTCGTTAAAATAGCATCCGGGTCAAATTGTTCCATGGAAGCTTCGACGGGACCGATCGCTTTTGTATAGGCGCAGACCGTAATACCAAGCTCCTGCAATATTTTACAGGCGATCGCACCTGCTGCCACACGACCAATCGTTTCACGTCCGGAGGAACGACCACCACCGCGATAGTCGCGGAAGCCGTATTTGGCATCAAAAGTGAAATCCGCATGCCCCGGTCTGTAATAAGAGGCGATTTCGGAATAATCGGAAGACCGCTGGGATGTATTTCTGACCAGAAGTGCGATCGGCGTTCCGGTTGTTTTTCCTTCAAATACACCGGACAGGATTTCAACCGCATCCGCCTCTTTACGCGGTGTGGCAAATTTTGACTGACCGGGTTTACGACGGTTTAAATAAAGCTGTATATCCTCTGCACAAAGAGAAAGTCCTGCGGGACAACCGTCGATCACAACGCCGAGCCCTTCTCCATGCGATTCGCCGAATGTTTCTATTCTGAAATGTGTTCCAAATATTGAACCAGCCATAATAAGTATCCTTTCTGCTTTTGTTCGTATCATTTGCCTTTCCATTATATCGAAGTTTCTTTTTAATGACAATGAAAAAAATAAATGCTATAATTGCACCATAAAATATGTGAAAAATACAAAATTACTGGTGATAAAATGAAGGAAATGACAGTGATCAGAAAGCTTTTGCTGCTTGCGGCGGCGGCCTTTTTCTTTCTGATCGGAAACAGTATGCTGTATCAGGGAAATGCAGCTTTTTTTATGGATCAGGTGCAGGAGGACGGGCAGTCAGTCAATCAGACCTATAGCCTGACGGATGTGATGGCAGCAAATGACGGGCTTACGTTATCGGAAAATACAATAGATACCGCAGAGACGGAAACAGGAGAGACCTGGGAATCGTCCTTTGACCTGGATGCATGGAATCTGCTCCTTGTCAACAAGCAGCACCCGATCCCGGAGGATTATGAAGTGAAGCTGGGTGTGATCAAGGGAAGCATGAAGTGTGATGAGCGGATCATTCCGGAGCTTACCGAAATGATGCAGGATGCCAAAAAGGATGGCATTACGCTGGTAGTCTGTTCGCCTTATCGGGATATGAGCAGACAGGATATGCTGTTTAACCGTAAGATCAAAAATTATATGAAGAAAAATGTTTCTTTTCTGGAAGCCTATAAGGAGACCGCACAGGCAGTCACGATCCCCGGCGCAAGTGAGCACCAGATCGGGCTGGCGCTTGATATCATATCAAACACGTATACGGCGCTGGAGGAGGGCTTTGCGGACACAGCCGCAGGCAAATGGCTGGCAGCGCATTGTCAGGACTATGGCTTTATCCTGCGTTATCCAAAGGGAAAAGAAGAAATTACGGGAATTGAATTTGAACCATGGCATTTCCGCTATGTCGGAAAGGATGCGGCGACGATCATTATGAAAAAAAATCTGACACTTGAAGAATTTGTCCAGAGAGTCAGACAACAATAAAGACAGATTCAATAGGAAGTAGTACTTTTTGTAAAATTCGCTTTGACGAACGTATAAAAAGCCTGGGCTTTCGTCCCGGCATCATTAAAAAATATTAGGAGGGATTTTATGAAACGGAAAATATTACAAAGAGCCTGTACGATACTTCTCGGTGGAGCATTGGTTCTCAGCTCTGTACCGGTATCGGCAGAAACGATTTCAGAAAATGACATCAACACGGAAACAGAGGTGCTTACTGAAGTGGCAGATGATGCAGCGGAAGCACCGGAAACAGAACAGGAAGAGTCTGCACCGGAGGATCTTAACGCAGATACTGCGGAAAAGATTGATAAACTGTACTATACGATAGAGGAACGGACAGAAGCAGACGGATCTAAGACAAAATATGCAGTGGTTACAGATACATCGATCAACAAAAATGATTTTACAGAAACCGGAGATCAGGAGATTGTAATTCCATCCACCATATCTGTTTCGGGCGAAGTGATTCCGGTAACGGAAATCGGAGCTGATGCATTTTACCTGTGCAAAAAATTAACCAAGATTACCATTCCGCAAGGTGTGACCACAATCGGTGATTGTGCATTTTTATATTGCACAAAGCTGACGGAAATTACTTTACCGGATGGGCTGAAAAGCATTGGGGCTTCTGCTTTTAAAGGCTGCAAAAATATAACGAATATTTCCCTGCCGCAGAGTCTTACAGGCATTGGTTCAGCAGCCTTTGCCGAATGCGGCGGACTGACAGCCGTTGTACTTCCGCAGGGGATCACAAGTGTTCCGTTTGGTGGATTTTCCAAGTGCAGCGGTCTGATAAGCGTAACGATTCCGGAAGGCGTGACAGAAATAGAGAATACCGCATTTTCAGAGTGTACGAGTCTTACGGGAATTACAATTCCGGGCAGTGTGACAAAGATCGCAACGAGTGCTTTTGAAAAATGTGAAGCATTAAAAGAAATCAATTTAGGCAGTGGTATTACGAGTATTGGTGATCGTGCGTTTGCAGAATGTAAAGCACTGACATCCATAACGATTCCGGCGCAGGTAACAAATATTGCAAGAGGTGCTTTTTCCGGTTGCAGCGCACTGACAGCAATCAGCCTGCCGAGTACGATCGGAAGCGTTCCGGAGGCTATGTTCTCTTATTGCAGCGCATTAACGACCGTGACTATCCCTGATGGCATTACCGCTATCGGTGACAGTGCTTTTACGTATTGTTCTTCGCTGACAACTGTAACCATTCGGCGAGTGTGACAAAGATCGGCCGTAGTGCATTCTGGAGTACTAAGCTGAAAACAGTCAACTATGGTGGAAGTCCGGAGCAGTGGAAGGCTATTGCAAAAGAATCTACATCTTTTGGAAATCCAAGATATACGATCCAGTACGGAAAAGAAGATGCACCGAAACCGGAAGAAAAGGAAGAACCGATTGTTGCGCCGGTTGGGACATCTTTATCGGAAGCCGGAGGCAGAGCCTATAAGGTGACCAGTATGGGAGGTCAGAATGCTAAGCCTGAGGTAATGTTAACAAAGCTTTCCAAAAAGGACAAAAAAGCAAAGAAGATAACAATGCCCAAGACGATCGTTGTATATGGTGTAGAATACAAGGTAACCAAAATTGCACCAAATATATTTAAAAATTGCAAAAAACTGCAGAGCATCACGATTTCTAACAATATAACCGAAATTGGAGCAGGTGCTTTTAAAAATTGCAAGAATTTGAAAAAGATCACAATAAAGAGTCCGGTATTAAAGAAAGTCGGGAAGGGCGCATTTTCAGGTATTCATAAAAAATGTGTGATCAAAGTACCAAAGAAACAGTTGAAAGCTTATAAGGCTCTTTTAAAAGGAAAGGGACAGAAAAAGTCTGTTAAAATTAAAAAGTAAATGTAGTTGACATGTCTTACTTGAAAAGATATGATATAAAAAAGTGGAGCCACACGGTTCCCTTTTTTATTTATACAAAACAAGGAGACACAAATGTATAAGATTTTAAAGCAGGAAGGGACTGCCAAAAGGGCAGAATTTCAGACCGTTCACGGAACCGTACAAACACCGGTATTTATGAATGTCGGTACAATCGCGGCAATCAAGGGTGCCGTCGGAACGGAGGATCTGGAGCAGATCGGAACACAGATCCAGCTTTCCAATACGTATCATCTGCATGTGCGTCCGGGAGACGAGATCGTGCATGAACTGGGAGGACTTCATAAATTCATGGTGTGGGATAGACCAATCCTGACAGATTCCGGTGGATTTCAGGTGTTTTCTCTGGCTGGACTGCGCAAGATCAAGGAAGAGGGCGTTTATTTTCATTCTCATATTGACGGACGTAAGATTTTCATGGGACCGGAAGAAAGTATGCAGATCCAGTCTAATCTTGCATCAACGATTGCCATGGCATTTGATGAATGTGCACCCGCGAAAGCAGAACGCAGCTATGTGCAAAACTCCGTGGAACGTACGACACGCTGGCTTGCCCGCTGTAAAGCAGAAATGCAGCGTCTGAATCAGCTTGATCGCACGATCAATAAAGAGCAGCTTCTGTTTGGTATCAATCAGGGCGCAATTTATGAGGATATCCGCATCGATCATGCAAAGCGCATTGCGGAAATGAATCTGGACGGTTACGCGATCGGAGGACTTGCTGTTGGTGAGACACATGAAGAAATGTATCATATTATAGAGGAAACAGTTCCTTATCTGCCAAAGGATAAGCCGACTTATCTGATGGGCGTCGGAACACCGGCAAATATTCTGGAAGGCGTAGAGCGAGGTATTGATTTCTTTGACTGTGTATATCCATCCCGGAACGGACGTCACGGACATTTATATACAAAATCCGGTAAGATCAATCTGTTCAATGCAAAATATGAGCTGGATGAAAGACCAATCGAGGAAGGCTGCCAGTGCCCTGCCTGCAGAAGATATTCAAGGGCTTATATCCGCCATCTGTTAAAGGCAAAGGAAATGCTGGGTATGCGGCTTTGCGTGCTGCACAATCTGTATTTCTATAATCATCTGATGGAAGAGATCAGAAATGCACTTGATGAAGGCAGATTTGCTGCATACAAGAAAGAAATGCTGGAAAGCATGGCGGCCGGTGAGCAGCAATAGGCAAAAATAGTCTTGCAAGATTCGTCTAATTTGTGTATGATAACTGTTAGCATATTTTATGTACATTTTAATCTGGAGGAAGAAACATGGGTATTTTATTATCTGAAACAGCAGCAGCAAATTCAATGTCAGGTGTGGTCCTGGTTGTATATCTTGTATTTATCGTCGGTTTTATCTATTTCTTAATGATCCGTCCGCAGAAGAAGGAACAGAAGAAAATGAACGCTATGCTTTCCCAACTTGCGATCGGCGACAGCATTTTAACAACAAGTGGTTTTTACGGAATGGTAATTGATATCAATGATGACCAGGGTACTGTGATCGTTGAGTTCGGTAATAACAAAAACTGTCGTATCCCAATGAATAAGACAGCAATCGTACAGGTAGAAAAGCCTGACGCAGAATAAAAACGAAAATAGAACCGGGGCAGATAAATGAATGCATTTATTTGCCCTTTTTATGTAATGGGAAACTTCGTTTCTATTACATAAAACGCTCCTGTAACTTATGAAGCGGGATATGTTATGGAGGTAGAATATGTATAAAGAAATCGCAAAATTGATCATGTACGGTAATATGAAGGAGGACACGATCCTGGTAAAGCTGGGAGAGATCTTCCGCGCATTTGATGAAAAGACAGAGGACAATGCACAGCTTATCCGGGATATTTATACGCAGCTCAAGCGCCTTTTGGAGGTGGCAACGGATTACGGCTTTGACCATAACCTGTGGCACAACTATCTGACATATCTGCTCATCACAAACGAAAATCCGTTCAGTCTGACCTGTGAAAAGGTCGGTGCAAATGATGGCAGCGTCAATATTTTCGCAAAAAATGATTTCAGAGTGTTCCGCAACCTGTTTTTCTTTGATTTTAAACCGATCGAGGAAGCACTCGGTATCCAGTGCTTCAGTATTCTGTCCGATTACAAGGCAATCGGCAAAAAAGAGCTGATGTACAATAAAAATGTCAGTGAAAAGGTACAGGCACTCAGTGAAAAGCTGGAGCAGACAAAGGATGAGAATGAATTCTTTGAAGCGGTCACCGATTTTTACAAGGCTTACGGTGTCGGTATGTTCGGTCTGAACAAAGCCTTCCGTCTGATCGATAAGGGGCAGGGCGAGCCTGACTTTTACCCGATCAATAATCTGGATAAGGTCATGCTTGATGATCTTGTCGGCTATGAGATCCAGAAAAAGAAGCTGGTTGATAATACAGAAGCGTTTGTACAGGGCAGAAAAGCCAATAATGTACTGCTGTTCGGTGATAGCGGAACAGGTAAATCGACGAGCATCAAGGCAATCGTCAACCAGTACTATGATCAGGGACTCCGTATGATCGAGATCTACAAGCATCAGTTTAAGGATCTGTCCGGTGTGATCGCCCGGATCAAAAACAGGAATTATCGCTTTATTATCTATATGGATGATCTTTCTTTTGAGGAATTTGAAATTGAATATAAATTCCTGAAGGCTGTCATTGAAGGCGGCGTGGAAACAAAACCGGAAAACATATTGATCTACGCAACATCCAACCGCCGTCATCTGATCAAGGAAAACTGGAATGACAGAAACGATATGGAGCATACGCAGGATATGCACCGCAGTGATACAATGGAAGAGAAGCTTTCTTTAGTCAATCGCTTTGGTGTCACGATCAGTTATACAAAGCCGACCCCGAAGGAATTTATGGAGATCGTGATCACACTGGCAAGAAAACAGGGCATTGCAATGTCTGATGAAGACCTTAAGAAAGAAGCCAATAAATGGGAGCTTTCCCATGGCGGTATTTCCGGCAGAACAGCCCAGCAGTTTGTCAACTATCTGGCAGGTATGGCAGAATAACCGGAGTGCATGAAGCCTATATCAAATAGTTATATTATGCTCTTTTGTTATGAAATTCATTGATGTATACAAAGATATCATGTAAGATAGAACATAGGTTTATGTACGCGCGAGAAAGCGGCAGAAATCAATGTATGGAGAAACTGGAGGAAACAATATGAAATTAAATATTGTATGTATTCCGGGCGATGGGATCGGACCGGAAATCGTAACAGAAGCAAAGAAAGTATTAAAGAAAATAGAAGCAGTCTACGGACATGAAATGCAGTTTGAGGATATTTTAATGGGCGGTGCATCCATTGATGTACACGGTGTTCCGCTGACAGACGAAGCGATCGCGACCGCAAAGGCTGCAGACGCTGTACTGATGGGTTCCATCGGCGGCAACACGCAGACTTCTCCGTGGTACAAGTTAGAGCCGTCCAAGAGACCGGAAGCAGGTCTGTTAAAGATCAGGAAGGCACTGAATCTGTTCGCCAATCTGCGCCCGGCTGTTTTATATGAAGAGCTGGCTGCTGCCTGCCCGCTGAAGCAGGAGATCAGTGAAAAAGGCTTTGATATGATGATCATGCGTGAGCTGACCGGAGGTCTTTATTTCGGAGAGCGCAAGACCGTAGAAGAAAACGGTGAGCTGAAAGCAATTGATACGCTGACTTATTCCGAAGGCGAGATCAGAAGAATTGCCATCAAGGGCTTTGAGATCGCCATGAAGAGACGCAAAAAAGTTACAAGTGTGGATAAAGCAAATGTACTGGACTCTTCCAGACTGTGGAGAAAGGTTGTGGAAGAGGTTGCCAAAGATTACCCGGAGGTAACTCTTGAACATATGCTGGTCGATAACTGTGCAATGCAGCTTGTCAAAGATCCGGGACAGTTCGATGTGATCCTGACAGAGAATATGTTCGGTGATATTTTATCGGATGAAGCAAGTATGGTAACAGGTTCCATTGGAATGCTTTCCTCCGCAAGCTTAAATGATACAAAATTCGGACTGTATGAGCCGAGCGGCGGTTCTGCACCGGACATCGCAGGAAAAGGCATTGCCAATCCAATCGCTACGATCCTGAGTGCTGCCATGATGCTGCGCTATACATTTGATCTGGATGAAGAAGCATCTGCGATCGAGAAGGCAGTCAAGAAGGTACTGGAGGACGGCTATCGTACGATCGATATCATGCCACAGGATGAAGCTGGTAAGCAGAAGGTAACTCAGGTAGGGACAAAGGAAATGGGCGACCTGATCTGTGAGAGAATATAAAAGGAGAGAAAGCTATGAGAAGTGATAATGTAAAAAAGGGAATGCAGCAGGCTCCACACAGAAGTCTGTTCAATGCATTGGGATTTACCGAAGAAGAAATGAAAAAGCCGATGGTCGGTATTGTAAGCTCTTACAATGAGATCGTTCCGGGGCATATGAATCTGGATAAGATCGTAAACGCCGTAAAGCTTGGCGTTGCGGAAGCAGGTGGTGTTCCGGTCGTATTTCCGGCGATCGCAGTCTGTGACGGTATCGCAATGGGACATATCGGTATGAAATATTCGCTCGTTACAAGAGATCTGATCGCAGATTCCACAGAATGTATGGCACTGGCTCATCAGTTTGATGCTCTTGTCATGGTACCGAACTGTGATAAAAACGTACCGGGTCTTCTGATGGCTGCTGCCCGTATCAATGTACCGACTGTATTTGTTTCAGGCGGTCCGATGCTTGCAGGCCATGTCAAAGGACAGAAGAGAAGCTTATCTTCCATGTTCGAAGCTGTCGGCGCAAATGCAGCAGGCACAATGACGGAAGAGGAAGTCCGGGAATTTGAGGAAAAGGTATGCCCGACCTGTGGTTCCTGCTCCGGTATGTATACGGCAAACTCCATGAACTGCCTGACAGAAGCACTTGGTATGGGACTTCGCGGAAACGGAACAATTCCGGCTGTTTATTCCGAAAGGATCAAGCTTGCAAAGCATGCAGGCATGGCAGTTATGGAAATGCTCAAAAAAGATATCAGACCGAGAGATATCATGACAAAGGATGCAATCTTAAATGCACTGACAGTCGATATGGCTCTCGGATGCTCTACAAACTCCATGCTGCATCTGCCGGCGATCGCACATGAGATTGGATTTGATTTTGATATATCCTTTGCAAACCCGATCAGCGAAAAAACACCGAACCTCTGCCACCTTGCACCGGCAGGTCCTACTTACATGGAAGATCTGAATGAAGCGGGCGGTGTTTATGCGGTAATGAAAGAGCTGGCTGACATCGGGCTTTTGAACCTTGACTGTATGACAGTTACAGGAAAGACAGTCGGTGAAAACATCAAGGATGCGGTCAATAAAAACGAAGAGGTCATCAGACCTGTTTCCAATCCATACAGTAAAACAGGCGGTCTTGCAGTCCTGAAGGGTAATCTTGCACCGGATGGCAGTGTTGTAAAACGATCCGCTGTAGTAGAGGAAATGATGGTACATGAAGGTCCGGCGCGTGTCTTTGACTGTGAGGAAGATGCGATTGATGCGATCAAGAGCGGTAAGATCGTGAAGGGTGATGTGGTTGTGATCCGTTACGAAGGTCCGAAGGGTGGCCCTGGCATGAGAGAAATGCTGAACCCGACTTCTGCCATTGCGGGAATGGGTCTTGGTTCCAGTGTTGCGCTGATCACAGACGGCCGTTTCTCAGGTGCTTCCAGAGGTGCCTCCATCGGTCATGTTTCTCCGGAAGCTGCTGTCGGCGGACCGATCGCACTTGTCAGGGAAGGCGATATTATCAAGATCAACATTCCTGCCATGACACTGGATGTGGATGTATCCGATGAAGAAATGGAACAGAGAAGAAAAGAATGGGTTCCGAGAGATCCAAAGGTTACCACAGGCTATCTTTCCAGATACAGAGAGCTGGTAACAAGCGGTAACAGAGGCGCGATCTTAGAGGTACCAAAGAATAAATAAGCTACACTTGGAGGTATGATGATGCAGTTAACAGGGGCTGAAATCGTAATTGAATGTTTGAAGGAACAGGGGGTTGATACTGTCTTTGGTTATCCGGGCGGTACAATCTTAAATGTATATGATGCACTTTATAAACACGCAGATGAGATCAATCATATTCTGACATCGCATGAGCAGGGGGCTGCACACGCGGCAGACGGTTATGCACGTGCAACCGGAAAGGTTGGTGTCTGCATGGCAACAAGCGGACCGGGTGCGACCAATCTGGTTACCGGTATTGCGACCGCTTATATGGATAGTATTCCGATCGTTGCAATCACCGCAAATGTTAATTTACCGGCACTTGGAAAGGATTCCTTCCAGGAGGTGGATATCGCCGGTGTGACAATGCCTATCACAAAGCATGGTTATATCGTAAAGGATATCAATGTGCTGGCAGATACGATCCGCAAGGCGTTCCAGATCGCGCAGAGCGGCAGACCGGGGCCTGTCCTTGTCGATATCACAAAGGATGTTACGGCAAATACATGTGAATATACGTATCAGCCGGCAGTAAAACCGGTTTATGAGAATAAATACACGGAAGAGCAGCTGGACGAAGTTGTGAAGCTGATGGAGCAGGCAGAAAAGCCGTATATGTATATTGGCGGCGGCGTGATCCTGTCAGGAGCCAGCGGGCAGGTCAGAGAGCTTGCTAAGAAGCTGGACTGCCCGGTATGTGATACGCTGATGGGCAAGGGCGCATTTGACGGCTATGATGATATGTACACAGGCATGATCGGTATGCACGGTACAAAGACATCCAATCTCGGTGTTTCCGAGTGTGATCTTCTGATAGCACTCGGTGCCCGCTTTTCCGACCGTGTGATCGGAGATCCGAAGACCTTCGCAGCAAATGCAAAAATCGTACATATTGATATTGATGCGGCTGAAGTCAATAAAAATATCAGAACGGATGCTTCCCTTGTCGGTGATCTGAAGGATGTACTGGCAGAAGTAAACCAGAAGCTTACCCAGAAGTCTCATCCGGAGTGGAAAGCGCATATACTGGATCTGAAGGAGAAATATCCGCTGGATTACAATCACGATGTGCTGACCTGCCCTTATGTGATCGAGCAGATCGATCAGGCAACAAAGGGAGAGGCGATCATATCCACGGATGTCGGACAGCATCAGATGTGGGCTGCCCAGTATTATCATTATACAAAGCCACGCACCTTCTTAAGCTCCGGCGGACTTGGTACAATGGGTTACGGCCTGGGAGCCTGCATCGGTGCCAAAATGGGGCGCCCGGATAAGATCTGCATCAATATTGCAGGTGACGGCTGTTTCCGTATGAACATGAATGAGCTGGCAACAGCAAGCCGTTACAATATCCCGATCATTCAGGTTGTGATCAATAATGCCGTGCTCGGAATGGTACGTCAGTGGCAGACATTGTTCTACGGACAGCGATATTCCCAGACTGTTCTGAAGGATAAAGTAGATTACTGTAAGGTGGCTGAGGCACTCGGCTGTCAGGCATATCGTGTAACCAGAAAAGAAGAAGTACTTCCGACGATCGAAAAGGCAATTGCAGCAAATGCACCGGCTCTGATCGAGTGCGTGATAGATCCTGATGATAAAGTATTCCCAATGGTTCCGGCGGGAAAACCGATTGATGAAGTATTCGACGAAAAGGATATGGAAAAATAAATTCTATGAAAAGAATTCTTATGATCTTATTTGTCATTCTGATCGTATTGCCTGCGGCGCTCATTGGGGGCTGCTATGGCGCGATCCGCTTTCAGTACCGGGAGACATTTATGCCCGGGCTGTTTGTGAATGGTGTCTACGCAGCGGATATGACGCCGCAGCAGATGAATGACAAGCTGAAAGAGAATGCGTTGCTTCCGACCTGCATCATTACGGATGCAGAAGGAGAAGAGCATTCTTTTTCGATGGAGGAAGCGGGATTTCGGGAAGATTATCTGGCAGAACTGCAAAATCTGCACGAAACCCAGTCTGTACTGAAATTTGTGAACTGGTTTTTAGAAAACGGCAATGTTTCTTATCAGGAGAAACAGCTTCTGCCGGCTGTTTCTTATGATCATAAAAAGCTGACCGCTTATCTGGACGGCTGCAGTTACCTGAAGGACAACTCAGAAGATAAAAACAGAGTGATCGAGATCCGCAGAAATACGGATGGCTATTATCTGTACGATGAGACACAGAATCTGCTCAACCATGAAAAAGCCGTACAGGCGATCGAAAAAGCACTCGATGCACAGGAATATGAGATCGATCTGGCAAAAGCAGACTGCTATGAAACCTTTGCCTATACGAGTCAGATGAAACAGACGCTTGCGCTTTGGGATGCGTTGTCCCCGTATATGAATACGGAGATCACGTATGAGAGCAGCCAGGGTGATTATGTGATCGACCGTAAAAAGGTAAGCGATCTTCTGGCGCAGGAAGATGGAAAGCTGCTTTTAGATGATGTGGGAAAGCCGTACCTGGATGAAAAACTGATGCAGGAGATGGTAGAGGAGCTTGCGGAACACTTAAATACAGTCGGAAAGCCAAGATCTTTCCGGGCAACGCGTGGTGTGACCGTTACGGTCGAAACAGGCACATACGGCTGTAAGATTGATGAAGACGAAGAACTTGCACATCTTTGTGCTGCGGTGCCAAGTGGCAGAGTGGAGACAAGAACGCCGGTTTACAAGCAGGTCAGCTATACGGGGATTGATGGACTGGATGATATCGGTTCCACCTACATAGAAGTCGATATGACCGACCAGATGATGTATTATTACGTGAATGGCAGGCAGGAGCTTTCCACGCCTGTTGTAACGGGAAATACAAGTCTGGGCCGCGGAACGCCGCAGAAGGTCTGTTATATTTATTTTAAGCAGAGAAACCGCGTGCTGCGCGGGGAGGATTATGCAACACCGGTCAGCTACTGGATGGCGGTCTATGGAAATATTGGCATCCATGATGCGACATGGCGGCGTAAATTCGGCGGCAGTATTTATAAAACAGGCGGCTCTCACGGCTGTATCAATACGCCGTTTGATGAGGTCGGTAAACTATATGATATGGCGGAGGTCGGAACCCCGGTCATTATTTTCTATTGACGCGGTGAAGCGAAAAAGGTAGAATAATTAAGATGTTGATAAAATAATCTGCCGGATAGGGCAGAAACAGGAGGAGAAAAAAGTGTCTAGAGTTTATAACTTTTCGGCAGGTCCGGCAGTTTTACCTGAAGAAGTATTAAAAGAAGCTGCAGATGAAATGTTAGATTACAGAGGAACCGGTATGTCGGTTATGGAGATGAGCCACAGATCCAAAGCCTACGATACCATTATCAAGGAAGCCGAATCGGATCTGAGAGAACTTATGAACATTCCTGACAACTATAAAGTATTATTCCTGCAGGGCGGCGCAAGCCAGCAGTTTGCCATGATCCCGATGAACCTGATGAAGAATAAAAAAGCAGGTTATATCGTAACAGGTCAGTGGGCAAAGAAAGCTTATCAGGAAGCAAAGATCTACGGTGAAGCGATCGAGCTTGCTTCTTCCGCAGACAAGACATTTTCTTACATACCGGATTGCTCCGATCTGGATATTCCGGAAGATCTTGATTATGTTTATATTTGTGAGAACAATACCATTTACGGTACAAAATACAAAAAACTTCCGAATACAAAGGGACATACACTCGTAGCGGATGTTTCATCCTGCTTCTTATCAGAGCCTGTTGATGTGACAAAATACGGCGTGATCTATGGCGGCGTACAGAAGAACATCGGTCCTGCAGGTGTTGTTATCGTGATCATCAGAGAAGACCTGATCACAGAAGATGTCCTGCCGGGCACACCAACCATGTTAAAGTACAAGATCCATGCAGATGCACAGTCTTTGTACAATACACCACCGGCTTACGGCATTTATATCTGCGGCAAGGTATTTAAGTGGCTCAAGAAAATGGGCGGTCTTGATGCTATGAAAGAACACAATGAAAAGAAAGCAAAGGTTTTGTACGATTTCCTTGACGAGAGCAAGTTATTCAAAGGAACTGTTGTAAAAGAAGACAGATCTCTGATGAACGTACCGTTCGTAACAGGAGATGCAGATCTGGATGCCAAGTTTGTAAAAGAAGCAAAAGAGGCAGGATTTGAAAACCTGAAGGGACACAGAACAGTCGGTGGTATGCGTGCATCCATCTACAATGCAATGCCATACGAAGGTGTTGTAAAGCTGGTAGAGTTTATGAAAAAATTCGAGGCGGAGAACTTAAAATAAAGGTGTAGAAAAGAGGAATTTTTATGTTTCAGTATTATTGTTTAAACCCGATCGCACAGGTTGGACTGGACGGTTTCGGTGCAGATTATAAAAAAACAGAAGATATCAAGGAAGCGGATGGTGTTTTAGTCAGAAGTGCAGCCATGCATGATATGGAGCTGCCTGAAAAGCTGCTTGCTGTTGCAAGAGCAGGTGCAGGTGTCAATAATATCCCGCTTGATAAATGTGCGGAAAAAGGTATCGTTGTATTCAATACACCGGGCGCAAATGCCAATGGTGTAAAGGAGCTTGTGCTGGCAGGTATGCTGCTTGCAAGCCGTGATATCGTTGGTGGTATCGAATGGGTAAAATCCGATAAAGATGACGAAGGCATCGCAAAAGCACAGGAAAAGGAAAAGAAAAAATTCGCAGGTACTGAGATCGCAGGCAAAAAGCTTGGTATCATTGGTCTTGGTGCGATCGGTGTCAAGGTCGCAAACGCAGCGATCCATTTAGGCATGGAAGTATATGGCTATGATCCATACTTATCCGTTAATGCAGCATGGAACCTGAACCGCAGCGTAAAGCATGTATTAAATGTAGAAGAGATCTACGCAGAATGTGATTTCATCACGATCCACGTACCGCTTCTGGATTCTACAAAGGGCATGATCAATGCAGAAGCCATTTCCATGATGAAGGATGGCGTAGTGATCCTGAACTATGCACGTGACATCTTAGTGGATGAGCCTGCTTTATTAAAAGCGATAAAGTCCGGTAAGGTAAAGAGATATATGACGGACTTTGCAAATCCGACTGTTGCAGGTCAGTCGGGCTGTATCGTAACACCGCATCTTGGCGCTTCCACAGAAGAATCAGAAGATAACTGTGCAGTCATGGCTGTTGCAGAGCTTTCAGATTATCTGGAAAACGGCAATATCAAAAACAGTGTAAATTATCCGGCTCTTGACATGGGCGTCTGCGCACAGGCAAGCCGTGTAGCGATCTTCCATAAAAATGTTGCCAACATGATCACAAAGTTTACAGCAGCTTTTGGAGACCAGGGCATGAACATCACTGACATGATGAACAAATCAAGAGGTGAAGTTGCTTACACAATGATGGATTTAGAGCAGCCTGTGACAGAGGATATCGTCGAGAAGTTGAAGAACATCGAAGGCGTGTTCCGTGTTCGTGTGGTAAAATAGATGTTTTTATAAATTGTAATATTTAAGGTGTAAAATAATACGCAGGAAGCCTTATATAAATGCAATCACGTTTGCTTTTTATATAGGGCTTCCTGCTTTATTGTTCTATCAATATAAATAATAAATATTGCAGTCATTTTTATTTTATCTTTTTTTACACAGTTAAATATATACAGAAAATGGGTATTTCCTATAATAAGCAAACGATAGCGTAGACGACCGAGATTTGCAAAGCACTTGCCGTGCGGAGAGACCGCTACGCTTTCTAGCGGCCGGAGCACGTGCAATATGTGCTTTTGCAAATCGCAGGGGAGTCAAGCGTGATTGCGGTTATAGGAAATACCCATTTATGTTATATGATACTTTGTGGAATGATTACATTTTAAGCAGCGAGCCGAGATCTACGGTATCCGCCTGCTCCCTGGCAGCTTTCTCTGCCGCAGCCTGCGAGGAGAGATCCATATAACGGACGAGCACGTCGGAAATCTCACATCCGTCTTCTTTGGCGATCTTCATAAATATCGGTTTCAATTTATCAATCTGCTGCGAGGTTGTCGCGGTCGCACGCTGATTCGGATCACTGTTGATCGATTTCTTGTTGATATAGGCAGTGATACGATCTAAAAATGCCTGATCTTCTTTTGTCATAACAAACCATCCTTTCTTTGTGAAACACATCTTATCATTTTTCACATGCACTGTCAAAAAAGTTTACTTACCCTGCCAAATTTGCTATACTATACATGTTATATATAATTATCACTTACAGGAGAACATGCATGGCAGATATCAAACCATTTTGCAGTATCAGACCGGGAAAGGGATTGGAAGCGAAGATAGCAGCACTTCCGTATGATGTCTATAACAGACAGGAAGCCAAAGAAGCTGTGAAAGGCAATCCGCTTTCCTTTTTAAATATCGACAGAGCGGAAACAGGGCTTGCAGACGAGGTGGACACCTATGATCCAAAGGTGTACGAGCGGGCACAGCAGCTTTTGACCGGTCAGATCGCGGACGGAACCTATATACAGGATGAGAAGCCGTGCTATTACTTATATGAGCTGACGATGCAGGGAAGAAGCCAGACCGGTATCGTAGCCTGTGCAAGTGTGGATGATTACCTGTCAGGCGTGATCATGAAGCATGAAAATACGCGTGCGGAAAAAGAAGTGGACAGGATCCGTCATGTAGACACGCTCTCTGCCCAGACAGGACCGATCTTTCTGGCATATCGGACAGATGATGCCCTTGAACAGGTCAAGCAGACAGAGAAACAGAACATGCCATATGCGGATTTTATTTCCGAAGACGGGATTAGACATCGGATGTGGCAGATCACAGATATTGACCGAATCAGTCAAATCCAGAAATGCTTTCAAGATATGCAGAAGATCTATATTGCGGATGGGCATCACCGCTGTGCTTCCGCGGTAAAAGTATCTTTGAAACGACGCGAAGAAAACCCGGGCTATACGGGAAAGGAAGAGTTCAATTATTTCCTTTCCGTTTTATTTGCGGAGTCGGAGCTGCATATCATGGACTATAACAGAGTGGTAAAAGATCTGAACGGACTTTCGCCGGAGGCGTTTCTGGAAAAAGTCAGAGAGAGATTTACAGTGCATCTGAACGGTGATGGGACAGAGGCAGTACACTGTGACAGAAAAGGCATGTTTGGCATGTATCTGGAGAACCGGTGGTATGTGCTTAAACAGATCGGGAAGAAAAGCGAAGATCCTGTGGAAGCACTGGATGTTTCTGTATTGCAGAATGATCTTCTGGCACCGATCTTAAATATCCGGGATCCGAAAACAGACACCCGCATTGATTTTGTGGGAGGCATACGTGGGCTGGCAGAGCTGGAGCGGCGCTGTCACACAGATTGTCAGGCAGCTTTCTGCCTGTATCCGACTTCCATGGACGAACTGTTTGCCGTAGCAGATGCAGACCGTCTGATGCCGCCAAAGTCCACATGGTTTGAACCAAAGCTGAGAAGTGGATTATTTATACATAAAATATAATGATGCCGGGGCTTTTGACCCCGACATCATATAATAATTGCAAATAGGTAAAAGCAGAGAAATGCCTGCAATGAAATGGGAGGATGTTACATGACAAAGAAATTATACAAACTGATGAACTGGGCAGATGTGGAAGGTATTGTGTATGCGGAGGAGGATGATCCGCACAGATTACTCGGCCCTCATGTAAGAGGCATGAATACCATGATCCAGTTCTTTTATCCGGGCGCGGTCAGTGCTGTGATCGTGATCGGTAAAAACAGATATGCCATGGAGCTTGCTGATGAAGAGGGGTATTTTGCAGCGCTTGTTCCAAAGGCAGAAAAAACTGACTGTTATACCGTGGAAGTACGGATGCAGGATGGGCAGGTTAGGGAAGTATGTGATCCTTATTGTTTTGGACCTGTGATCACAAAAAAAGATACAGAAAAATTCAACCATGGGATCCATTATAATGTATACGACATTCTGGGCGCACATCCGATGAAGATCAACGGCATTTCCGGTGTGCACTTTGCAGTCTGGGCACCAAATGCCATGCGTGTCAGTGTTGTAGGGGATTTCAACGGATGGGACGGTAGATTTCATCAGATGCGCCGCCTGTGGGACAGCGGTATTTTTGAACTCTTTATTCCGTGTGCCAATGTCGGAGACAATTATAAGTATGAGATCAAATTAAAAGGCGGAAAGACCTTTTTAAAGGCAGATCCTTACGGAAATCAGGCGCAGCTCCGCCCAAACACTGCTTCTGTTGTGGCAGATCTTTCCAGGTTTAAATGGTCGGATGAAAACTGGCTGGCAGATAGAAAGAATTTCAAACCGGAAAAGGAAGCAATGTCTGTTTACGAAGTATATCTCGGTTCCTTTGCAAGAGGCGAGGATGGATCGTATGTAAATTACAGAGAACTGGCACCGAAGATCATTTCCTATGTGAAGGAAATGGGCTATACCCACATTGAACTGATGCCTGTTATGGAGCATCCGCTGGACGCTTCCTGGGGCTATCAGGTAATTGGTTACTATGCACCGACTTCCCGTTATGGTTCTCCGGAAGATTTTATGTTCTTTATGAATGAGATGCACAAGCATGGGATCGGCGTTATCTTAGACTGGGTTCCGGCGCATTTTCCGAAGGACGAACAGGGACTGGCAACCTTTGACGGAACCTGCCTGTATGAGCATGCTGACTGGAGACAGGGCTGTCATCCGCACTGGGGAACTCTTATTTACAATTATGGCAGACCTGAAGTGAAGAACTATCTGATCGCCAATGCATTGTTCTGGATCAATGTATTTCATGCAGACGGAATCCGTATGGATGCTGTCGCATCTATGCTCTATCTGGATTACGGAAAGAACGAAGGCGAATGGATCCCAAATATTTACGGTGGAAAGGAAAATCTGGAAGCAATCGAATTTTTGAAGCATCTGAACAGTGTGATCCATAAGCAGAAGGACGGCGTTATCACGATCGCAGAAGAATCGACTGCATGGCCGAAGGTAACAGAGCCTGTTGAAAAGGACGGACTTGGTTTTGATCTGAAATGGAATATGGGCTGGATGAATGATTTTACGGGCTATATGCATCTGGATCCTTATTTCAGAGGCCAGCATCATGGTGAGCTGACCTTCAGTATGATCTACGCCTACAGTGAAAAATTCATGCTGGTACTTTCCCATGATGAGGTTGTACACGGCAAATCTTCCATGATCGGCAAAATGCCGGGCGAGATTCCGGATAAGTTTAAAAACCTGCGTGCAGCCTACGGCTTTATGATGGCACATCCGGGTAAAAAGCTGCTGTTCATGGGTCAGGATATTGCGGAGTTTGATGAATGGAATGAGAACAGAAGCGTGGAATGGGAGCTTTTGCAGTATGACCAGCATAAACAGATGCAGGAATATGTCAAGAAACTGAACAGCATGTACAGGGAATACCCTGCGTTATATGCGGAGGATAACGATCCGGAAGGCTTTGAATGGATCAATAATATTTCCGCAAATGAAAATGTTATTGTATTTTTGCGGAAAACGGCAAAGGATAAGGATACCCTGTTGGTTGTTTGCAACTTTGCAAATGAAAAACGGACAGATTACAAGATCGGTGTTCCGTATCCGGGCAAATATAAGGAAATCCTGAATTCCGATGCGCGTAAGTTTGGCGGCGAAAATGATATCAATGTAAGAGCCATTGCATCAAAAGAAGAGGAATGTGATGACAGAGAAGACAGTATCCGTATCAAAATGCCGGCGTTAAGTATGCAGATATTCAGCTATACACCTTTTACAGCAAAGGAAAAGGCAGAGATCGAACGCCTGAAGGAAGAAGAAAGACAGAGAAAACTGGAGCAGGAAAAACTGGAGCAGGCAAAGGCAGCGGAGACAGAAGCACGAAAACTGGCAGATGAAGCCAAGGAACAGGCAAAACGGGCACAGGAAGAAGCCAAGGAAGCCCTGAAACGTGCCATGGAAGAAGCCAAATATGCGGAAGAACTGGAAAAAGAAGCACGCGAGCTGGAAGAAGAGGCATTAAAACGGAAACAGGAAAGTGAAAAAGTAAAAGAAGAAGCAAAATTCCTGTAAAATGCCATGGTAGAAAATAACAGAGGTAATGAAAATGAATGATGCAGTAACAGAAGTGATGGACAATGCGGTTGCAGATGTGACAAATGCCGTAGGTGATGCTGTTCCGACAGATGTAACGGAAAAGATCGGTCTTGTTGAGCGGTATTTGAATGAATTGCCGCAGAAAGCTTTGAATCTGGGAATCCGTGTAGTGCTTGCGTTTGTTTTTTTCTTCGTTGGTGTGCAGGTGATCAAACTGATCCGCCGTATTGTCAAGAAGTCCCTGAAACGCGCAAATGCAGATCTTGGTGTGATCCAGTTTCTGGATTCGCTGATCAAGGCGATCCTGTATATGATTCTTCTGTTTATGATCGCATCGGGTTTTGGACTGGATGCAACCAGTGTTGTGGCAGTGGTCGGTTCTGCCGGTGTGGCACTCGGTCTTGCCCTGCAGGGAAGTCTTTCCAACTTTGCAGGTGGTGTGCTGATCCTGTTATTAAAACCATTCCGCGTTGGGGATTACATCATTGAAGACAATAAAGGGAATGAAGGAACCGTTAAGGAAATCCAGCTTTTTTATACAAAGCTGCTGACACCGGATGATAAAGTGATCATTCTGCCGAATGGCACACTTGCCAATACATCCCTGACCAATGTGACTGCAACAGATATCCGCCGCCTGGATCTTTCAGTCGGTATTTCCTATACGGCAGATCTGAAAAAAGCAAAAGAGATCGCCATGCAGGAGCTTACAGCGGATGCTGCCTGCCTGAAAGAAAAGGAAAAAGATGTCTTTGTCAATAACCTCGGTGATTCAGCAGTAGAGCTGATCGTGCGCTGCTATGTTAAAAATGAGGATTACTGGCCGGCGCGTGGCAGGCTGCTGGAAAAGGTGAAGCTTGCTTATGATGCGAACGGCATTGAAATACCGTTTAATCAGCTGGATGTGCATGTTGATCGGGAATTGGAGAAATAAAAAAGAAAACAGTTGCATTCTGCTTCCGTTTTCGATATAATACATTTTTGTAAGCGTAAGTTTACAGGATGTAAGCTGAAATAGCTCAGTTGGTAGAGCACTTCACTCGTAATGAAGGGGTCGTGGGTTCGAGTCCCATTTTCAGCTTTTTATGTAGCCTCAGTCATGTTCGCATGTCTGAGGTTTTTTGGTATGGCGACGAGGAAAATGCACGCATTTATGTGGTGTATATGATAACCTCTGATCAGAGTAGGATTTGCAGAGTATATCTCTTCTCTGCGTCATACAGCTGATATTGTTTATATCCTCATACTGAGCCGGCGTTCAATCATCTGGATCAGGCTGTACAGACAGACGGCTATGAAACAGAGAATCAGAATACACAGGATCAGCCAGTCGAGCTTAAAAACCTGGCTGGCATAAATGATCAGATATCCCAGTCCCTGTCTGGCAGCTAAAAATTCCCCAATCATAACACCTACAAGCGCAAGCCCGATATTGACCTTCATGTTGCTCAGAATTGTTTCGCGGGCGGCTGGCAGAACGACCATAAAGAAGATATGTCTTTTTTTTCCACCCAGAATACGGATCAGCTTTTGTTTTTCAGAATCGGTATTTTTAAAGCAGGTATATAAATTGATGATACAGCCGAAAATCGCAACGGAAATTCCCGCGATCACGATTGTGCGGATCCCTGTTCCGAGCCAGACGATGATGAGTGGTGCAAGTGCTGACTTTGGCAGGGAATTGAGAAGCACAAAAACCGGTTCCACAACACTGGACATTGTCTGAAAACGCCAGAGCAGTGAGGCGACCAGTACAGATCCGATCATGATAATGAAAAAGCTGAGGATTGTTTCATATAAGCTCACACCAATATGCATAAATAACTGATTATTTTTTGTCATTTCCAGAAAGCACCTTGCGATCCTTGTCGGGCAACTGTAAAAAAAGACATCGATAAGACCACATCTTGCGGTGATTTCCCATATTGCAAGAAAACCAAGCAACACAAGAATACGCGAAATGCGGATCAGGAGCTTCCTCTTTTTTTCGACCTGTAAAAAGAGAAGCTGGTTTTGGCTCATGTTGTATTAAGCTCCTTCCATATAAGATTGAAATAAGTGGAAAATTCGGGCAGGTTCCGTATTTCCAAAGAGGAGAGGCCTGTATTTTGGAATGGCAGAACAAATTCCTTTACGATCGTTGCCGGCCGCTTGCTCAGAACGAGGACACGGCTGGACAGACTGATGGCTTCTCCGATGTCATGGGTAACAAGAACAGCTGTTTTTCCTTCCTTTTGTATGATTTTTCCGATATCGTCTGCTGCATTCAGACGGCTCTGGTAATCCAGTGCACTGAATGGTTCATCCAGATATAAGAGCTCGGGTTTCATGGCAAGCGTGCGGATCAGCGCTGCACGTTGGCGCATACCGCCAGATAACTGGGATGGTTTTTTATGGGCAAAGGTATCAAGCTGATAACGTGTAAGCAGGGTGTGCAGATATTCCTTGCATGCATTGTCCAGACAATGATTGATCTTTGGCCCGAGACAGACATTATCCCAGATATCATACCATTCAAGCAGGTGATCCTGCTGCAGCATATACCCGTAAAAGGACTGAGTTCCCTTTTGCTTATAGTGAATTTTGATACTACCTTCCTCCGGACTTAAAATGCCGGTTAACAAACCAAGTAAAGTGGATTTACCACAACCGCTTGGACCTACAATGGAGACAAATTCTCCTTTATGGATCCGGAAGCTGACAGACTTTATGACAGAAATTTCTCCCGTATGAGTGTGATAGGAAAAAGATAGATCGTTGCATTCCAATAATAACAAGACACAGATCCTGCCACTTCTTTTTTATTAGGATATGTGTGCAAAGCAGGAAAGGTGAGTGCGGAAAAAGAATTATTCTGCCAAAAAGCACAGAAAGGTATTGCAAACAAAGTCATTTTTGATTAAAATTAAATTTGAATTTTACATTCATACAGGAAATACGGAGGTAAGACAAATGGCACAGCTTTGGGGCGGTCGCTTTACAAAGGATACAGATCAGCTTGTATACAATTTTAATGCATCGATCTCATTCGATCAGAAGATTTTTCATCAGGATATAGAGGGCAGCATTGCACATACCGTAATGCTTGCAAAGCAGAAGATATTGACAGAAGAAGAAAAGGATGCGATCGTAAAGGGGCTGACCGGGATCCGGGAAGATGTGGATGCAGGGAAGCTGCAGATCACAAGTGCCTATGAAGATATCCACAGCTTTGTGGAGGCAAATCTGATCGACCGGATCGGAGATGCAGGGAAGAAGCTGCATACAGGCAGAAGCAGAAACGATCAGGTTGCACTGGATATGAAGCTCTATACGAGAGATGAAATTTCTAATGTCGATGATCTTTTAAAAGATCTTCTTGCAGAGCTCCTTATTATTATGAAGGAAAACACAGAGACTTATATGCCGGGCTTTACCCATCTGCAGAAAGCACAGCCGATCACACTGGCACATCATATGGGTGCTTATTTTGAAATGTTCAAGCGTGACAGAAGCCGTATGGCAGATATTTATAAAAGAATGAATTATTGTCCGCTCGGAAGCGGCGCACTTGCCGGGACAACCTATCCGCTCGACAGAGAGTATACTGCTTCATTGCTCGGCTTTGAAGGCCCGACACTGAACAGTATGGATTCTGTGGCTGACAGAGATTATCTGATTGAGTTTTTAAGTGCACTTTCCACGATCATGATGCATCTGAGCCGTTTTTCGGAAGAGATTATTATCTGGAACTCCAATGAATATAAATTTATAGAGATCGATGATGCCTATTCGACCGGAAGCAGCATTATGCCGCAAAAAAAGAATCCGGATATTGCCGAGCTGGTCCGCGGAAAGACGGGACGCGTTTATGGCGCACTGATGTCACTTCTGACAACAATGAAAGGTATTCCGCTTGCCTATAATAAAGATATGCAGGAAGACAAGGAACTGACCTTTGATGCGATTGATACCGTGAAAGGCTGTCTGGCACTTTTCACAGGCATGATCCGTACAATGAAGTTCAATAAAGATATTATGGAAAAAAGTGCAATGCATGGCTTTACCAATGCGACGGATGCAGCTGATTATCTGGTAAAACACGGAGTTCCGTTCCGTGATGCGCATTCGATCATCGGACATCTTGTGCTGACCTGTATCGAAAAGGGAAAAGCCATTGATGAAATGAGCATTGAAGAGCTCAAAGAAATCAGTGATGTGTTTGAGCCGGATGTTTACGATGCGATTTCTTTAAAGACATGTGTGGAAAAGAGACTGACGATCGGTGCACCGAGCAAGACTTCCATGGAGCAGGCAATCGCAGCATATGAGGCATATCTTAAAGAATAGAAACGAAACAGTGAATTCCCGGTCACAGGCCGGTGATAATAAAAATACGAGGAGAAGAAAAATGAGTGATAAGTTAAAAGTCGGTATCTTAGGTGGAACAGGTATGGTAGGACAGCGTTTTATTTCGCTGCTCGAGAATCATCCATGGTTTGAGGTAACAACAATTGCAGCAAGCCCACGTTCTGCAGGTAAGAAATATGTGGAAGCTGTCGGTGACAGATGGAAAATGGATACACCAATGCCTGAAAACGTAAAAGATATTGTTGTTATGAATGTAAATGAAGTAGAGGCAGTTGCTTCTCAGGTTGATTTTGTGTTTTCCGCAGTTGATATGTCCAAGGATGAGATCCGTGCGATCGAAGAGGCATATGCCAAGACAGAAACACCTGTTGTTTCCAACAACTCCGCACACAGATGGACACCGGATGTTCCGATGATCATTCCGGAGATCAATGATAATCATACAGATGTGATCGAGTTCCAGAAGAAGAGACTCGGTACAACAAAGGGCTTCATCGCCGTAAAACCAAACTGCTCTATCCAGAGCTACGCTCCGGTTTTATATGCATGGAGAGAGTTCGAGCCATATGAAGTAGTTGCTACAACATACCAGGCAATCTCAGGTGCAGGTAAGACCTTTAAAGACTGGCCTGAAATGGTTGGCAATATCATCCCTTACATCGGTGGAGAGGAAGAAAAGAGTGAACAGGAACCGCTTCGTGTATTCGGTAAAGTAGAAAACGGTGTGATCGTAAAGGCAGAAGAGCCAAAGATCACATGTCAGTGTATCCGTGTCCCTGTACTCAACGGTCATACAGCAGCTGTATTCGTAAAATTCAGAAAGAAACCAACGAAAGAACAGCTGATCGAAAAGCTTGAAAGCTACAGCGGTGCTCCGCAGGCACTCAAGCTGCCAAGCGCTCCAAAGCAGTTTATGCGTTACATGACAGAAGATAACAGACCACAGGTAACAGAAGATGTCAATTATGAAAACGGAATGGGAATTTCTATCGGACGTATCCGTGAAGACAGCATTTATGATTACAAATTCGTTGGCCTTTCTCATAACACAGTACGTGGAGCGGCAGGTGGGGCTGTGCTTTGCGCTGAGCTGTTAAAAGCAAAGGGATTTATCACGAAAAAATAAGCTGCGCTGCAGTATATTTGGGGTGTATAAGAATGAATGAGATGCATTATCAGTTGGATCTTCTGACTGCAATGAATCAAAAACTAATGGGCAATGAAAAGATGTTCCGCATGATCTGCGGAACATCTTCCAATGCCTTTTTATATTACATATTTTCCGAAGACCGCTTTGAAATGCTTGGATTGTGGCAGCATTATTTTAACTTCCCAATCCGTTCCGCTTCAGATCTGCATAAGCTGATCAACTGCGCAAAGGCAGAGTATATTTCTGAACTGGAAGAAGCTCTTTTCTGTGAAAATAAGCACAAAGAGTCGCAGATCACAGAATGTGAGATGCAGGATAAGAAGTGGCTTGAATTTGAGGTAACGGTCACTTACAGCGAAACGGATGAGCCAAGTGAAAAAATCATCAGAATCCGGGATGTGACAAAACGGAAGAAACAGACGGAAGAACTCAAATATATGGCGTATTATGATTCTTTGACAGGTTTGTACAACCGGAATTATTTTGTCAGGATACTCAGTGAATGGGTTCGGAAAGCCCAGACTGAAAAAGCAACGATCGACGTGCTCTGCATCCGGATGGATGATTTCAAACGGATCAATGATTCCATGGGAATGATTGCAGGGGATGAGATTCTGCAGGCATTTGGGCTTTTTTTACGGGATCTGCAAAGCGAGGATATCATAGTATCCCATTTTAATGATGATATTTATTATCTTGCTATTTATAATCCGTACGGAAATCACAATGTTGATGCTGTATACAGGAAAATAGGACAGAGAACGGAACAGCCGTTTCAGATGATGGGAAACATTGAACAGAAAATCACAGTCAGTATCGGTGTTGCAAATTATCCGGAATCGGCCAGAAATTCTTTGGAGATCATCAATTGTGCGGAAATCGTACAGTCGCAGAAAAAAGAGTCCGGAACAAACAGCATTGCCTATTTTGAAGCTCCCATTCTGACGGATTTTATTGAAAACATCCAGATCGAGAATAAACTGAAAGAAGCAATTGAGGATCATGCATTTGAATTGTATTATCAGCCGCAGTATGATGCAGGTTCCAAAAAACTGCGTGGCGTAGAGGCATTGATCCGCTGGCGCGGACAGGATGGCAAATTTGTCAGCCCGGCAGTTTTTATTCCGCTTGCGGAAAAAGACGGATTGATTGTTCAAATCGGTAACTGGGTACTCGAGGAAGGTATCCGGGTCTACGCAGACTGGTATCGGAAATATGGATATCCGATGGTATTGTCTTTAAATATCTCAGCACTGCAATATAAAAAAGCGGATTTTGTGCATCATCTGCTGGTGTTGATTGAAAAGTATCAGGTTGATCCTGCTCTGATCGAACTGGAAATAACGGAAAGCGTACTGATCGAAGATTTTAATTCAGTGGTGGATAAGCTGAATACCCTGAAGGAATACGGAATTAAAATTTCCTTAGATGACTTTGGAACCGGCTTTTCTTCTCTTTCTTATCTGAAGGGGCTTCCTATCGATACATTAAAAATCGATAAGTCTTTTATTGATACAGTTATCAATGATCACCCGACGCGTGTAATTACAGAATCCATTATTGCGATGGTAAAGAAGCTTGGCTGTGAAACAGTGGCGGAAGGTGTGGAGACACAGGAGCAGTATGATTATCTGAAGGCAGTCAACTGTGATAACATACAGGGATTTCTGCTTGGCAAGCCTATGCCGGCAGAAGGCGTTGAAAAAATACTTTCTTCCATAAAAAAATGAGAGGATGCATATGCTGAAAGGAAGAGAACGCGAACTTGCATATCTGAATAAAGAATACCAAAGCAGTTCTGACAGGCTGCTTGTTGTGTATGGACAGAAGGATGTTGGGAAAACTGCGCTTCTGGCTGCTTTTACAGAAGACAAAAAGGTCTTTTACTATCAGGCTGAAGAAGGCAGTGAGAGACAACAGCTTTATCTGATTGGCAGACAGCTGCAGCGGATTGGCTTTTCGCTGCCATTATATCCGACTTATGAGGAAGTTTTTCAGTGTCTGGATCGGAAACTGCTGGTAATTGATGAGTTTCAGTACCTGCTCAAGACCGGAAATGGTTTTGTACAGGCTCTTGATTCATTTCTTCAGAATAAAACAGCCCCCTCTATGGTGCTGTTATGCAGTTCCTCTATTTCTTTTGTGGAAAATCATATGGTTGCAAAACTGGGAAAACTGGCACATAAGCTGACCGGCTTTTTAAAATTGAAGGAATTGCAGCTTTGGGATGTTGCAGCATATTTCCCGGACTATTCCCGGGAAGACTGTGTGAAGGTTTACGCCATTTTAGGTGGTCTGCCCGGACTATGGCAGGCGTTTGATCCTGCTGTTTCTGTTTCGGAAAATATTTGCAGAGTTCTTCTTTCCCCGGGTGGAAGACTGCGGGAAGAAGGAGCGCATATTGTCAGCAGACAGCTTCGGGAATGCGGTGTCTACTTTTCGATTTTAGGTGCCTTGGCACAGGGCAAAAATAAATTAAATGAATTATATCAGCACACAGGATTTTCAAGGGCGAAGATCAGTGTATATTTGAAAAATCTTATGGAGCTGGAGCTGGTGGAGAAGGTGTTTTCCCTGGATACACCCGGCCGCGATAATCAACGTAAGGCTGTTTATCGTATTTCGCATCCTCTGGTACGTTTCTGGTTTTGTTTCCTGTATGCGGACAGCAGTCTGCTTTTGCGGATGACACCCCGGACATATTATGAACAGCTGGTAGAGCCGGCATTGACGATTTATTGTGAAAGCTGCTTTTCTAAAGTATGTCAGGAATATATGCAGAGGGAAAACGCAAGGCATTCGCTTCCGATTGAAATCACAGAGTTTGGCAGTTTTGCAGGAAAAGCAGGATCGATCGACTATATCGGGCATAATGAATCCGGACGATATGTTGTGGCATTTGCGGATTATAGGGATCCGGTCTTTTTGTATGAAAAATACTTGCAGGCAAAAGCTCTGACAGGGCAGGCGGGGATCCGGCCGGATTATATGTATCTGTTTTCCGGGCATAGTTTTGATGCAAAGCTGGAAGCACTGGAAAAAGAGCTGGATACGCTGATATTGATTAGAATGGATGATTTATAAATATGGGAAAACAGGTTTTTATAGCAGAAAAACCGAGTGTAGCAAGAGAATTTGCGAAAGCATTAAAATATAATATGAAATCCCGTGATGGCTATATGGAGTCCGATGAGGCGATCGTTACATGGTGTGTCGGACATCTGGTTACTATGAGCTATCCTGAAGCATATGATGAAAAATGGAAAAGATGGACGATCGAGCCGCTTCCTTTCATTCCAAAGGAATTCAAATACGAAGTGATCGACGGCGTTAAAAAGCAGTTTCAGATCGTCAGCGGTATATTGAACCGGCCGGATGTGGATATTATTTACGTCTGTACCGACTCGGGGCGGGAAGGAGAATACATATACAGGCTTGTGGAAATGCAGGCACATGTGACAGGCAAGGAAAGAAGACGTGTCTGGATCGATTCCCAGACGGAAGAAGAAATCCTGCGTGGCATCCGGGAAGCGAAAGATCTGTCCGCGTATGACAATCTGTGTTCTTCCGCTTATCTGCGGGCAAAAGAAGATTATCTGATGGGCATTAATTTTTCACGCGTGCTGACTTTGAAATATGGGTATAACGTCAAAAAATTTCTGGATCAGGACCGGGTAGTGATCTCGGTCGGCCGTGTCATGACCTGTGTGCTTGGCATGGTAGTGGACAGAGAACGGGAGATCCGTAATTTTGTCAAAACACCGTTTTACCGTGTCCTTGCAAGCCTGCAGATCGGCGATAAGGCAGTGGATGCAGAATGGAGAGCTGTCAAGGGATCTGATTACTTTGAATCACCGCTTCTGTATAAAGAAAACGGATTCAAAAAGCAGGAAGATGCGCAGAAACTGATCGACGCACTCATGCAGCCACAGCCGTTGCAGTTTCAGGTGGTAAAAGCAGAGAAAAAGAAAGAAACGAAAAATCCACCGCTTTTGTTTAATCTGGCGGAGCTGCAGAACGAATGCTCCAAGCTGTTTAAGATCAGCCCGGATCAGACACTGCAGATCGTGCAGGAGCTGTATGAAAAGAAGCTGACAACCTATCCGCGTACGGATGCCCGTGTGCTTTCCACAGCGGTTTCCAAGGAAATCACAAAAAATATCAGCGGTCTTGCATCGTATCCGGGCGTCGGGCCGTATGTGAAATATATTCTGGAAAAGAAAACGTATCAGAATCTGGCAAAGACAAAATATGTCAATGACAAGCAGATCACGGATCACTATGCGATCATTCCGACCGGTCAGGGACTTGCGGCACTTTCTTCATTGCATGCAACGTCTGCAAAGGTATATGAGGTCATTGTCAGACGATTCCTTTCCATTTTCTGCCCGCCGGCTGTTTACCAGAAGATCGCACTTTGCGTGCAGCGTGGCAGCGAACAGTTTTTTGCCAACTTTAAAGTACTTTCGAGCGCAGGGTATCTGGAACTGATGCAGTACAGCTTTGGTAAAAAGACAGAAGAAGCGGAAAAAACAAAGGAAAAAGAGCAGGAGGAAGAAACAGATACCGCTTGTGATGAGAATTTGTTAAAAATACTGTCTTCTCTGAAAAAAAATGATATAATAGATGGGAACGGTTTCTCAATAAAGGAAGGAGAGACTTCACCGCCAAAACGATATAATTCAGGATCGATGATCCTTGCCATGGAAAACGCAGGGCAGCTGATCGAAGATGAAGAACTCAGGGCACAGATCAAAGGAAGCGGGATCGGTACTTCCGCCACAAGAGCGGAGATCCTGAAAAAACTGGTCAATAACAAGTATCTGGCACTGAATAAAAAGACGCAGATCATTACACCGACGCTGCTTGGTGAGAGTATTTATGAAGTCGTTAACTGTTCTATCCGGTCACTTCTTGATCCAAAGCTTACCGCAAGCTGGGAGAAGGGGCTGACACAGGTCGCAGACGGCGTGATCAGTCAGGATGAATATCTGGAAAAGCTGGAAGGCTTTATCGTCCGCAGAACGGAATATGTCAAACAGACAAACCAGCGCAGTCTGCTGGAGCACAGATTCTGCGAAGCAGCAAAATATTATCCTGCTGTCAAAAATAAAAAATCATAACTTATGGAGGGAAAGCAAATGGAATTATTTCAGGTATCAAAGTATCTTGATGTTGAACACACCATCGCAAAATACATGTTTGATCCGGTGGAGAATCCTTGGGAGGTTCTGCCGTCGATCAGCATTTTTATTGAACAGTTGGGACCGATGCTGCCAAGTGAGGAATTTGAGCAGCGTGGCAGTAATGTATGGATCTCAAAATCAGCAGTCATTGCACCGACCGCTTATATCGGCGGTCCGTGTATCATCGATGCAGGCACGGAAGTCCGTCACTGCGCATTTATCCGTGGCAGTGCGATCATTGGCAAAAACTGCGTGATCGGTAATTCCACAGAGGTTAAGAACAGTATCATCTTTGATGAGGTACAGATCCCACATTACAATTATGTCGGTGACAGTATTTTAGGGTTCCGTTCCCATCTCGGAGCAGGTGCAATTACATCTAACGTTAAAAACGACAAGAGCAATGTTGAAGTGAATTTTGCACTCGGCAAAATGGATACCAAGCTGCGCAAGTTCGGTGCGATCGTCGGAGATTTTTCCCAGATCGGCTGTAACAGCGTTTTGAATCCCGGTACGATCATCGGCAGAAACTGCAGCATTTATCCGATTTCCAATGTCAGAGGACTTGTAAATGAAAACTCCATTTATAAGGCACCGGGCAAGGTTGTACAGAAGGTAAAACTCAAGAAGGATCCCAAATAAGTAAAAATGGCTGTTTTCTGCAGAAAACCATGCAGCATGTATATGGAAAAAAACATAAAAATGACTGGATTTTTTTGTGGAAATATGCGAAAATGATAACGGTGATTTTGACAAAATATACATGTGATATTTTGTTGATAAAATAAAGTACATTTTGAAAGGAGTTTTCACATGATTTATTCAAAAGAAGTGGAAGAAATGTGTCCAGTTGCACAGGGCGTTCATCATGGCTGTGCACCAATCCCAGAAGAAGCAAAATGGGTTCAGGCAAAAGAAGTGAAGGATATTTCTGGCTATACACACGGTATTGGCTGGTGTGCACCACAGCAGGGTGCTTGTAAATTATCCTTAAACGTTAAGGAAGGTATTATCCAGGAAGCTTTAGTTGAGACAATCGGATGTTCCGGTATGACTCATTCAGCAGCTATGGCAGCAGAAATCCTTCCGGGCTTAACAGTTATGGAAGCATTAAATACAGACCTTGTATGTGATGCGATCAACACTGCTATGAGAGAGTTATTCTTACAGATCGTTTACGGTCGTTCACAGTCTGCCTTCTCTGAAGACGGTCTTGCAATCGGTGCCGGTCTGGAAGATCTTGGTAAAGGAACCCGTTCCATGGTTGGTACTACATACGGAACTCTTTCCAAAGGACCTAGATACCTTGAACTTACAGATGGTTATATTACAGGTATTGCCCTTGACGAAGCTGATGAGATCATCGGTTACAAATATGTAAACTTCGGTAAGATGATGGACTTCATCAAAGCCGGCGATGATGCTGCTACAGCATATGAAAAAGCTTCAGGTCAGTATGGTCGTGTACAGGATGCTGTACGTGTAATTGACCCTAGAAAAGAGTAAGGAATAGGAGGATAAATAGATGGCATTATTTGAATCATATGAAAGAAGAGAGCCTCAGATTCTTGCTGTATTAAAAGAGTATGGCATTAATTCAATTGAGGAATGTAAAGATATTACAATGGCTGCTGGAATCGATGTTTACAGTCTGATCGAAGGCATTCAGCCAATCTGTTTTGAAAACGCAAAATGGGCTTACACAGTAGGTGCAGCAATCGCGATCAAGAAAAACTGCCGCAAGGCTGCTGATGCTGCTGCAGCAATCGGCGAAGGACTTCAGGCTTTCTGTATTCCTGGCTCTGTAGCTGATACACGTAAGGTAGGTCTTGGACATGGTAACCTTGGTAAAATGCTTCTGGAAGAGGATACAGAGTGTTTCGCTTTCTTAGCTGGTCATGAATCATTCGCAGCTGCTGAAGGTGCTATCGGTATCGCAGAAAAGGCTAACAAGGTTCGTCAGAAACCTCTCCGCGTTATCTTAAACGGTCTTGGAAAAGACGCAGCTCAGATCATTTCCCGTATCAACGGATTCACATTTGTTGAGACAGAATATGATCCATATACAAATACAGTAAAAGAAGTATCACGCAAGTGCTACTCTAAAGACGCTGATTCTCCACGTGCTAAGGTTAACTGCTACGGTGCAAACTCTGTTCCGGAAGGCGTTGCAATCATGTGGAAAGAAAATGTAGACGTATCTATCACAGGTAACTCTACAAACCCGACTCGTTTCCAGCATCCGGTAGCCGGTACTTATAAGAAAGAAAGACTTGAAGCTGGCAAGAAGTACTTCTCAGTAGCATCAGGAGGTGGTACAGGACGTACACTTCATCCGGATAACATGGCTGCAGGTCCTGCTTCTTATGGTATGACAGATACAATGGGTCGTATGCATTCAGATGCACAGTTCGCTGGTTCTTCATCAGTTCCTGCTCACGTAGAAATGATGGGTCTGATCGGTGCTGGTAACAACCCAATGGTAGGTATGACTGTTTCTACAGCTGTATCCATTGAAGAAGCTGCAAAGGCTGGTAAATTCTAAATATTGATTTAAAATGTAAATTTTAGGGCTATTCAAACAGAGTATATGTCTGAATAGCCCTATTTTAGATGATGTGCCACGAATTATTCCAATAAAAGAATTGAAAAACAAATGTGGTAGGTATTTTTCACCAGCAGGAAAATTATTTGCAAAAGTTATAATTGTTTATAGATACATCCCCGTCACACTGTCATCTTTTTCAAATCCCAGTTCTGTTAAAGCGTTATACGCTTTCTTGGCAATCGATTCATTTGCACCCCAGGAAATATTCAAAAGACCATGTCCACCACCAAAACCAATGATAAAAGCATCCTGTGAGTTTTCTTCCTGTGTAAGCATAACGGTCAGTGATACAGCACTTTCAACTCTGTAATAATACTCTTCAAAACAGATAAGAATTGCTTTTCCCCCGGCTTTTTGTACCCGGCAGATCTTGTGAATGGACATTTTGCGGATGAAATCATTCGCCAGCATTGCGAGCGTTGTATTCTCATCACTATTGTTTCGTTTCATGGTAATTACTTCTGACATAGTTTATTCCCCTTTTTGTGTTGATGCATACATGATTTAGCGGTATCATATTGATTATAACATAATTTTTCTTTACAAACTATAGGAATCACATTTATAATAAGACTATAAATAAGTCTTATTTACAAAAATGCAATTCTATTTATCGATAGAGTGAAAAGCAGAAAGGAAAGACTTATGAAGAAAAATCAAATATATAATCCGTTTTTGCCGCTTTATGAATATATTCCGGATGGAGAACCGCATGTGTTCGGTGACAGAGTATATCATTACGGTTCGCATGACAAGGAAGGCGGCGACACTTTCTGTATGCTCGATTATGTCTGTTATTCCGCACCGGTAGATGATCTGACAAACTGGCGGTATGAGGGCGTAATTTATCAGGCAAAACAGGATCCGCGTTATCCCGCTCCGCAGTATATGTATGCACCGGATGTGGTACAGGGCAATGATGGCCGCTACTATCTGTATTACTGCATGGGCGGTGATTATGGACAGGGCGGTTATCAGGGGCCTATTAGTGTTGCGGTCTGTAATACACCGGCCGGGCAGTATGAATACCTCGGCGTTGTGAAAAATCCGGATGGCAGTCCGATGCTGAAATATATCTGTTTTGACCCGGCGGTGCTCAATGACGACGGAACGATCCGGCTCTATTACGGAACACAGTATGATTATGAAGAACAGGACGATTTCCTGACAAATGACTTTTATCTGCAGGATGAAATACAGATGTTTGGACGAAGCCGCGAAGAGATCTTAAGCTACCCGGATAGCATTATGGGACCGGTCATGGCAGTTCTTTCCGATGATATGCTGACGATAAAGGAAGAAGCAAAGCATATCATTCCATATCGGGTAAAAGGCACAAGCTTTGAAGTGCATCCTTTTTTTGAAGGCGCTTCTATGCGTAAGGTCGGCAGGAAGTATTATTTTATCTATTCCTCCTGGCAGAATCATGAGCTCTGTTATGCAACGAGTGATCAGCCTGATCGGGACTTTGTTTTCGGCGGAACGATCATATCCAATGGGGATATCGGTTATCGGGGCAGAGATACGCAGCATAAGCTGAATATGACAGGAACCACACATGGCAGCATTATTGAAATTAATGGGCAATGGTATGTTTTTTACCATCGTCTGACACATAAATCCGATTACAGCAGACAGGCATGTGCGGAGAAAATACGTATTTTGGAAGATGGCAGCATTCCACAGGCAGAAATGACAAGCTGCGGATTGAATGATGGACCGCTGTCAGCAGAAGGCATCTATCCGGCAGTGATCGCCTGCAATCTGACAAACGGACATATGCCACACGGGTCTAACAGTGTATTTCAGATCTCATTTCCAAATGTCACACACAAGGGGCAGGAGCGGTTTATTGCAGAAATAGAAGACCGGACATTGATCGGTTATAAATATTTCGAATGCAGGGATGTAAAGCAATTTGGTATTACCTATCGGATGGAAACAGAGAAGAATCGTGTGATCTTTGACGGAAGATATCGTACGGATATCCGTAGTCAGGATGATGAGAATTTTGTAAATACCTATTCTGCAGGTGGACAAAACACATTGACTGAACCGGTTAATCCGGATCAGTCAACCGAGAATTACTTTAGCATATGCTGTAATACACCGGATACAGAGGTGGGCAGGCTTTTGCTGGATGATACAGAAGACTGGAAGACAATATCCACTTCTGTAACGATACCGGATGGTATCCATGCTTTCTATCTGATTTATCACGGTCAGGAAAAAATACAGTTACTGGAACTATTATTTCATCAATCATTGTAAAACGAAAGGGGAAATTTCATGAAAAAAGGAATTCAATTTGTTTTTGTAGTATTGGCAGCGTGTCTGTTCATTTCTCAGCCTGTAAAAGCGGACAGACCTGAGTCATGCACATATCTGGAATGGGATTTGCTGCGTCAGACGAATGATAAAAGAATATCGGAGGGGATCAGTCCGATCTCGTCATTTGATGCACTCCAGGATGCGATCCACACGAGAGCTAATGAACTGCTTGTTTCATATTCTCATACAAGACCTGACGGCAGAAGCTGTTTTACGGCTTTGAGAGAAAATAATATTTACTACACAACCGGCGGTGAAAATATTGCCAAAGGACAGGACGATACAGATCGTGTTATTGATGCGTGGTGGAACAGCCCTGGCCATAAGAGAAATATGTTAGGACCGGGATTTGTGCATATGGGAAATGGATATGCTTATGATAAGGCAACACAATGTAAGCATCATTGGGCACAGCTCTTTGTAGGCGGATGCAAATTGACAAAAATCAGTGTTTATAAAGGAAATGAAGAAAAAAATATAATGTAGGAACAACAATTGAACAGATGAAACGTTGTCTGGTCGTTACCTGTGATAATCACGGCACATCTTACCTGCCCCTATCAGAATCTCTTTGTAGTGAGTACGATAAGGATGCATGGGGCGTGCAGAAGGTCACAGTAAAATACAGAAATCTGGAAACAACTTTTACTGTAAATCTGGTACCAAGTGCAAAAAAAATTACGTATCAGGAAGAAATTATTCCAAAAGGATATGTTGATACTTCAACAAATGATGCAGATACGACAGACGATGACGCTGATACACCGGATGATGATGAGACAACCGCAAAAAAAGCGATTCGGATCAAATGGAAAAAAGCGGCAAAAGCAAATGGCTATATAGTATACCGTGCAACTTCAAAGAAAGGTCCCTATAAAAAGATCAAAACGATCAAGAAGAGGACAACGACATCTTATACCGATAAAAAGGTGAAAGCAAATAAGAAGTATTATTATAAAGTAAAGATCTATCAGAAAGTAAACAAAAAGACAAAGATTGGAAAGGCAGTTAAAGTCCGTTCGCAGAAGTGGGTAAAATAGCAATTAAGCTTTATCTATTTTATACAAAAAGAAATTGTAATTGCGGAGGGGATTTGTTATAATTTGACATATAAAAACAAATACGTATCATTCAGGCAAGGAGGTTTTTCATATGAATACAATTATTACAATCGGACGTCAATTTGGTTCAGCCGGACGTGAAATCGGCGAAAAACTTGCAGAGGAGCTTGGTATCAAATGCTATGACAAAGAGCTTTTGACAAGAGCGGCAAAGGAGAGTGGATTCTGTGAGGAATTGATACAGACACATGATGAAAGACCAACCAACAGTTTTTTGTATAATCTGGTTATGGACACTTATTCCTTTGGGTATAATGCCGCAGGACTTGTAGACATGCCAATCAGTCAGAAAGTATTTCTGGCACAATTTGATGCGATTAAGAAGATCGCGGCTGAAGGACCTTGTATCATTGTAGGTCGTTGTGCGGATTATGCACTGGCTGATAATCCAAGTTGTATCAGTGTTTTTATCCATGGCGATATGGATGTCAAGATCAAACGTATTATGAAAAAATATGATCTGACAGAATCTAAAGCCAAAGAAATGATCCTGAAAAAGGATAAGCAGCGTCAGAGCTATTATAATTATTATTCTTCCAAGCGATGGGGCTTCAGTGATTCCTATGATCTCTCTGTTAACAGCAGTATTTTAGGAATTGAAGGAACGGTAAATTTATTAAAGCAGTTTATTCTGGATTTTGAAAATCGCGAGAAATAAACAGGACATAAGAAACAAAATCAGCAATAGAAGGAAACTGTAAAATGAAATTTCGTTTTGAAAAAAAATATGTATACTGGGGAGTGACTGCTTTTCTGGTCATAGCAGCCTCTTTGATCTTTTATTACTTTTTATTCCATATGAATAATGTACGGGCGGGTTTCCGGACATTTACAAAAACATGTATGCCTATCATTGATGGTCTTGTGCTGGCATATCTGATGACACCGCTTGTCAATCATATGGAAAGAGATTTCTTTATACCGCTGTGTAAAAAGCTGAATCTGAATACAGAAAGTGCAAAGGCAAAGAAGAGGATGCGCCTGCTGTCTGCACTGATCACGGTTATATTTGTATTTGTACTGATCTATCTGCTTTGTGCATCTATTATCCCGCAGCTTATTGTCAGTATCCAGAATATTGCTTTGCAGCTTCCTGTATATGCAGCAAATCTGCAGGACTGGATACAAAAGCTTTTGGAGAATAATGATGATCTGGCAGGAATTGTAACATCCTTGATCAACCAGTATTCCAATGAACTGGAAGATTATCTGAACAGCAAGCTGGTTCCGCAGCTTAACGTAATACTGACGCAGTTTTCGAGCAGTATTTTTTCCAGTATGCTGGGATTGCTTGTAACGGCATGGAATCTGCTGATTGGACTGATTATTTCCGTATATCTGCTGTTCAGTAAAGAGAGTTTTGCAGGGCAGTCCAAGAAGATTATTTATGCAATCTGGGAAGAGGAGACAGCTAATAAGCTGATTTCCAATATCCGTTTTGTCAATGCTACATTTGGCGGTTTTATTAATGGTAAGCTGGTAGATTCACTGATCATTGGTTTAATATGCTTCATTGGCATGACATTATTACAATTGCCATATCCGGTTCTGATCAGTGTGATCGTAGGAATTACAAATATTATTCCATTTTTCGGACCATATCTTGGAGCGATTCCAAGTATCGTTCTGATTTTAATGGTAAATCCAAAACAGGCATTGTATTTTGCTATATTTGTTTTGGTTCTGCAGCAGTTTGACGGCAATTTCTTAGGACCGAAGATTCTTGGAAATAAAACCGGATTATCCAGCTTCTGGGTTATTTTTTCCATCACATTATTTGGTGGCTATTGGGGCATTTTAGGTATGGCAATCGGTGTCCCGGTATTTGCAGTGATTTATGCCGGCATAAAAGCACTTGTCAATCAGCAGCTTGTAAAGCGAGGCTTTTCAACCAATACTAAGGATTATATGTTCTTGTCGGAAATAAAGGATAATCATTTTGTAGAATTGTCTCCACCGAAGCCAAAAGAACGCAAAGGCAGAGAAAAAGTATCGAATCCGGAAGAAAAAGAAGCTGAATCCAAAGAGTCTGAGAAGACAGAAATAAAATAAATAAGGTAAGAGAATAAGCTCTGTGTATAGCAGAGCTTATTTCTTTGACGAAAGTTCTTCCCAGCATGCGTCTACATAGCCTTTGGTCAGATCAACATTATTCAGGTCTTTTAATTTATATTTTGGTTTGGCAGATTTTGTAACTCGCTTTTTGTGCTTTGATTTTACAGAACTGTTTCGTATTACGGTAAATTTTTTTCGAAGGTGTTTTTTTCGGAGTCCTGGATGGGTAACACCAATGAGAAGTATTGCAAAAGGTGCAATTGTACATAAAATTGCAAATGTATCTGCAGTCATAAATAAGTCCCTCCGTTGATAAAATATAGCAGCTTGACGTATAAGAGAGTGTGTATTGAGGCAGATAGAACTATTCGCAAAAGAATAGTTTATCGAATAGTTGCGGCTGGGAAGTGGCTCCCTCTGCATCTGACAGCTTGTAATTTGTTGGATCGTATCCAGTGTGTTTTAATGCAGGATTGTCTGCAGTCTGGCATCGTTTCTGACGAGATCTTTTGCCATATCCCGATATTTCTGTTCATGTAAATAGGTATGTCTGTTTTTCAGTGTTGGTGCCAGATCGATGGCATCTAAAAAATCCTGTTTTTTCATATCAAGTGTTGCCACATAGTCAAAGAATCCCGTATCATTTAAAACAGTTTCCACACGCACATAACGATGATCCTGTACTTTGCTCATAATATAGGTTGCAATACCGACCTGGACACCATGGAGCTGCGGATGTTCCAGCAGCTTGTCAAGTGCATGGGAAATCAGATGTTCGCTACCGGATACAGGTGCGCTGCTTCCGGCAATTTCATTGGCAATTCCACTCATCGCAAGGGAATCCACGAGTTCTTTTAAAAACAGATTTTCATGGATATCCTGATAAGGGGTTCTGACAAAGCTGTTGACCGCTTTTTTAGCAATCATCATTGCAAAATCATCCACCTTTGTAAAGCCACATTTTTCTTCATATTGCCAGTCGTAAATAGATGTGATCTTTGAGATCATATCGCCGATTCCGGAATAGATAAACTTCACAGGTGCGGTTTTGATGATCTGTGTGTCGACGACAATGCCATAGGCGAGTCTTGCAGGAACAGATACTCTTCTCTCTTCTATCTTTAAAGAAGCACTGGAGCTTGCGAAGCCATCACTGGATGTAGAGGTTGGAATGCTGATAAACGGTAATTTCTTTAAAAATCCCATATATTTTGCGGCATCGATAACTTTACCGCCACCGATACCGATCACTGCCTGCGCCTTTGGGGATATAGAAAACGCCATCTGCGTAATATCATTTAAGGCAATGGTGTCGATTTCTTTGTATTCGAGAACATCTACCTGTGCATCTTTCAAAGAATTCATCACTTTGGAACCAAACATCTCGATCAGATCATTTCCAAAATATAAGACAACACGGTTGATGCCCTGATTTTGTAAAATGGAGCCAAGATCATCCAGTGCGTTGTCATAGACCTTTAAAAAAGTTGGAATATGGATAGAATGCTGTACGTTCATGTATGGTTACCTCCTGCTAATTTCTATAAAATATTCAATAGATTTTTTGTTATTCGTATAAATAATAAATATCTGTTATAAAAGGTTCTTTTTTTATCAATATCAGTATTTCATATTACAGGGGATTAAGCAAGTACAATTTAATTTTCAGCAGATACAAGAAATTTTACAACAAACGCACTTTTACAAAATAGTTTAGGAGTTATTGCTAAATTCGTGCTACAATGTTGACGAAGAAATATCTGCCGGGAGGATGTTATGAAATTACAACGTTTATTAAGCCTGACAAGGCAGGCAATAGATGCATATGACATGATTGAGGAAGGAGACAGGATTGCGGTCGGAATATCCGGCGGCAAGGATTCGCTGACACTTTTATATGCCCTGCAGATGTTAAGCCGGTTTTATCCGAAGCATTTTGAAGTATATGCGGTTACGGTGGATCTGGGGTTTGAAAATCTGGATCTGACACAGATAAAGGCTTTTTGTGAGAAACTGCAGGTGCCTTATACGATCATCAAAACACAGATTGCTGACATTGTGTTCCGGACGCGCAAGGAATCCAATCCGTGCTCATTATGCGCAAAGCTGCGGAAAGGTGCTTTGAATGATGAAATGAAGCGTTTGGGCTGCAATAAGGTGGCTTATGCGCACCATAAGGATGATGTCATTGATACGATGCTGCTTTCTCTCCTGTTTGAAGGGAAATTTACATCATTTTTACCGAAAACATATTTGGATCGTGTACAGTTGACTGTGATACGGCCGCTTATTTATGTGGATGAATCAGATGTGATCGGCTTTGTGCATAAATATAATCTGCCGGTAGCCAAAAGTCCATGCCCGGTAGACGGAAGTACCAAAAGAGAGTACGCGGACCAGCTGTTGAAGCAGTTGATCCGCGAAAACAAAGGGGTAAAGGAACGGTTATTTTCTGCTATAGAAAATGGAAATATAGAAGGCTGGCAGAAAGGCACGTTTATGCCGAAATGATGATCTGCCCATCTTTTACACTTACTTTGACTTTATGATCTGTTACACCGATTGCAGATAAATCCTCTTTGGATAACTGTACACGTCCGGCTCTGTCAAGTACCGCATAGGTATCATGGGAAAGTGCCTGCTCTGAAAGGTCACCAACCTGCGATAATTTTTTTGCATAATCGATGCGGATATCCTCACTGCTTACCTTTCCGTCGCAGATACGCAGTACACGATTTACCTTTTTGGCAAGATTCCGGTCATGTGTTACGATGCAGATGGTAATCCCTTTTTCTTCATTCAGCTTACGGAATACGTCCAAAATATAAGCAGATGTCCGTGTATCGACTGCGCCCGTAGGTTCATCAGCCAGAAGAAGCTTTGGGCGGTTAGCCAGTGCTATCGCTATGGCAATTCTCTGCTGCTCTCCGCCTGACAACTGATTTAACCTGGCGTTCTTCTTGTGGCTCATGCCAACCAGTTCTAATAATTCAAGTGCATAATCCGAATCGGAAACAGCCTGTTCCTCAGGCGCCCATAAAGCACGTTCTTCTCTCTTTAAAAAGCCCATTGGAAGCGCAACATTCTGCAGTGCAGTCAGATAAGGGAACAGGTTTCTGGCATTGTTCTGCCAGACAAAACCGACACAGGTTCTTTTGTATTCCTGCAGCTGTTTTTCTGTCATGTTAAAAAGATCCCTGTCATCTACAAGTAATTTACCGGCAGAAGGCTTATCCAGACCTCCAACCATATTCAAAAAGGTAGATTTACCGCTTCCGCTGTTTCCGATAACTGCAGTAAGCTCCCCTTTTTTAATCGTCAGATCAAGTCCCTGCAGTGCCATGACTTCCAGATCTTTTGTCTTATATATTTTTACAAGGTTTTCACACTGTATCATGTTTTCCGACAATTTGACCATCCTCCATTTCGTAACAGACATCACCGACATCAAACAACCCCGCATCATGCGTAGTCATAATAATAGAAACATCCTCTTTTTCAATTAATTCCTTAAATACCTTGATGACCTGTAATGCGGTCTGTGTATCGAGCTCTGCGGTAGGTTCATCTGCAAATATAAGCTTGGGCTTATGTGCAATCGCTCTTGCGATCGCAACACGCTGTTGTTCGCCTCCTGACATTTCATATGGCATATGATCCATTCTGTCACGCAGGCCAACCTTTGTCAGACATTCTTCAATACGCTCTTTATAGTTGCCCTGATAGCCTGCAAGTCTGAGTGAAAATTCGACATTTTCATAAGCATTCATAATTGGGATCAAAGCCACGGCCTGAAAGACATAACCGATCGTTGTCCTGCGGAACTGTTCCCGAATCGATTCATCCGTTACATTGATCTGTGTACCCTCACAGGTGATCACGCCTTTGTCCGGGAGATCTAATGCACTCATCATATTCAGCATGGTTGTCTTTCCGGAGCCGGAACGTCCTCGTAAGATCGTAAGGCTCTTTCTGCCGATTTCCATAGATACGTGATTCAATGCATAAAATTCTTCTCCTGCCAGGTTTTTATATATTTTTTCAACATCCTTTGCTACTAATATAGGTTCCATGTTATTCCTCCCCAAGCTTTAATGCCTGTGCAATCTGCATATGACTGATGATCCTTGAAACGATATACATACAAAGTGCAAATGCCAATACAAGGATTATGCCAAGCTGCAGCATATCCATGGAAGAAATTATAATCTTAGCCGGTAAGGATTTTGCTGTTCCGGATGCATAGGTCACATCTATCAGCGGAATATAGAGCTTTGTTGCGATAAATCCTGTTAATACGCCGCCTATCGCTGCAGGAAGGGTCGTAAATAATTGTTCCAGTAAAAGCATTTTTTTAAGTTCTTTCGTTGTAAGTCCCATTGCTCTGTAAACGCCAAAATTAAGTTCCCGTTCCTTCATGCCCATGATTTGGAAGATCAGAAAGCCTATAGAACAGATCAATAAGGATACCAAAAATCCGATCGTTAACAGTCCGTTCGTTTCCTGGAATACAGGATCATTTTTCATACGGACAACGTCATTGTCCGCATCAATGAATTTTTCCAGGGCAATCGGTGTCATTTCCAGATAATCGTAAATATAAGCGTTGTCTCCAGCATTTTTATACCATCTTTCATAAGGCTGTATTCCGATGACACTTGTGATCATATCGTAATTTGAAACAATCAGATATTTATCCTGCAGTTGATAGCTGCCATCTGCCATCTGTACATAATCTTTATTGATAAAGCCTGGAAAATAGTCAACAAATCCGACAATCACACCTTTTGCGAATCCGGCATTTCGTCCGAGTACATCATAGATATCGTAAAGGATGCAGTCACCTTCCTCGAGTCCAAACTGTTTTTGCATATTGGTAGAAACAAGAACCGCATAGGGATCCGGTGCCATTTTATTCAGCTCGTTATACCAGTGATGTGTGGTGACATCCGTCGGCATATAGGCTGTTTCTCCAAAGTCTTTTGTGGAAATACCAAGCAGCATTGTCTGTCCACGCTCCAAAGCAAGTGATGGTGCGGTCCGATTACTGTTTCCGGTAAAGTCTGAAGTTCCCTTTACGGAGATATCTTCCATACGATATACCTTTGCTTCTCCTTGCACATAGCCTGCAAGCGGCTGATATTTTGTGGTGTCCGGCTCTGTATAAACGATCGGACCTGCAGTATTACCTTTTGATAAAGCATATTTGATGCCGGCAATATTGCTGTAAAAGGTTTCCTTTAGTATAATATCCGCACCATCTTCATATCTTAAATTCTTTTCTTCGTTGGCATTGATCGTTCGTGCTGTATTGGAATTAAAGATACCGAGTGCTACAGTGGCAACCAGAAAGATCATCAGGAAGCTTTGTTTATCCTTATTTCGCGTACTCTGCAGGAAAGCAGCATATGCGGAAACGCTCCATTTCTTTCTTCCTGCCTTGTAAATAAGTGAGATGATAAACGGTATCACTCGTGTCAGAAATAAACTGGCACTGAAGATAAACAGGGAGGATCCAAGAAACAGGGTGGGATCTACACTTTCTCCCATACGGACCCGTTGCCTGATCTGTTCCAGCTGGTGACTGAAATTATAGTAAACATATCCGGCGATCACAAATCCGATCACATCCAGATATATGCGTTTCCAGAACACCTTTTTCTTTTTATTTCTTCTCTTTTGCTCTACGATCGTTATTTTACATTTTGGAATGACAGGCAGTGTCATAACCAGAATACAGAACAGGAAAGCAAACAACCACCAGCCCCATACTCTTTTGGTCAGTGAAATCGGAAGACTTTTTCTTATGACAAATTCCATAAAGGAATTGGACAGCCCTATCAGCTTTGCCAGCAGACAGGCATTGATCAGACCGATCACTGCAGCAGTAAAGGAAATAACAACGGACTGAAGCAAATAAATCCCTAATATCTGATAAGAGTAAACACCTCTTGATTTCAGTACTGCAATTTCATTTTGTTCCATGGAAAGCATTTTTGCCGAAACCATATAGATAAAAAGTAAAAGCAGTAAAATAGTTGGAAGCTGTAAGATATACATGGTCGTTTCCACTTTATGACTGTCATGAATATACGTCTCAATGACATTCAGAAAAGAAAAACTTAATGTATCACTGCTAAGTTTCTTACATTGCTTATAGACTGCTTCACTTTCTTCATATTTCATTTTTTCATAATCATATAAGCGCCATGCTTTATAATCAATTCCTGCATTTTCACTATCTCCGAGCAGGGTACAGATTTTATAAAAAACATCTTCTGATACAAAGCAGTATTTAGAGTAGCTGTCCGGCGAGTCACACCAGAAAGTATCTTGCGGATCTTCTGCTTCAAAAACACCGGCTATTTCAAATGTAATATGTTCCTTTTTGCTGTTTACCAGTTTCGCAAATGTGAGATGCTCACCTAAGATCAGCTTACTTTTCTGAAATGCACTTTGAGAAACAAGTACCTTTACTGTAGCATCATCCTGATAAGATGTTGTCATATTTTCGCCATCCACAAGCTTTATGTGATCTTCCATTCCCGGCAGAAAAACAAATCCCAGCTGGAACAGCTCGTGTGAAGAACTCTTGGTGTCAGAGGAATACGTTTGTGGTGCAATGGAGCAGGCATTGACATCTCTGATCTTTTTTGTATCAATCTTTTTTAACTCCTTTTGCAGTTGTTTTTCTTTCTTTTCTACAACCGAAGCAGGATCCTTTTTATAATATTTCAGATGATCCGTATAAACTGCCTGCATGGGATAGTTTTCAGTTTCCAGACTGTTTGATTTCAGCCTGTCAGTCAGCATTTTCTGGAGTGCTCCATGCATATAAACAGGGCTTAAGGTCACGATAGATATAAACAAAATACAGCCTGCAAATAAGCTCAGTACCATCCATTTTTTTTGTATAAGCTTTTCAAGCATAAAATGAAGCATATCCTATTCCCTTTCCCTTTCCAGTACAACGCAGTCTTCTGAAATGCCATCCAGCACAACACTGACACCTTCATTTGCTTTCGCAAGCGTTACATACTTTTTTGTCCTTTTTCCGTTTTCCAAAATATAGATATAATTGCCGTATTCATCTTCGTATTTCATTTTTGCAGTGATCTGATAACAGTTTTTATATACTTTTGCAGTAGCAACGATATTAGAGATACTCCGATAGCCTGCATCATCCAGATCCTGATCAGGCATGATAAAGGTAATAAATCCATTCGGGTTTAAGAGCCATGGCGGTGTCACGTTCATGGCCTTGATAACAGTTCCGCTTACCGTAGCTTCTTTTCCGTTTATCACAGTAGTAAATTCTGCTTTTGCCCCGAAAGGAATGGTATTTGCCCCGTCATCGATGCAAAGCGTTGTCCTGCCATATGGCACAACTTCCACGATAGAATCAACAGGTGTTACAATTTTTCCGATCTTTGTTTTATCAATATTGTATACATATCCATCGGAAGCAGCCCTGATCACTGCTTTTTCTTCCTCTTTTTTCAATTTTTCTATTTCTGTCTCTACATTCAGACGTTCATATTTATATTTGCTGTGTGTCAGTGCTTTCAACGTTTCAAAATAATCTACCTGCGATTTTAAAATGCTCCTTTCTGCGTCATCCGGTGATAAAGAAAGCAGATTGCCGGTTATCTGATTTTGCTGCTTGTTGATCTGTACGATTTCTTTTTCTTCATCCTGTGCCAGTGTTTTTTGCCTATAGGTAAGCCTTGTCAGCTGTGATTGATGGGAATAAAGCGTAAGCTTTACAAGGATTTCTCCCTTTTTCACGTCTTGCATTTCTTTTACACAGATTTCTGCAACCCTGGATTTCTCCACATCCGGACTTGCCGGCTGGGAATACGGATTACTTAAATACATCCCACGGATTTTTTCTTTCCAGATAAAATCGGACTTTGTAAGCTGTATCTCATGGAAATCCTCTGTTTCAAAAAAAACTTTTTTGGATAAGAGGACATCGCCTTCCAAAACGCCTGATCTGATTTCTGTTTCATAGGATGTTTTTAGGCCTGTTTCCACATATGTTTTTTCTTCTTTTCCATCGGTACATTTGATGACATAATATTTACCGTTCTCTCTGTAAAGGGTGTCATTTGGAACGGCACATACATCCTCTGATATAGTTTCCTGTATGTAGATACAGACAAAGTCTCCTGTAGACAAATTGCCCGCAAGTGCGGGTGGACAGGCAAACCGTACAGGCAGATCTATAAGATTGCTGCCGGCTCCGGCCTGTTTTTTCACATTCCAGCTTTTTAGGTTACTATCCTGTTTCACCTGCATTAAGGGATATTCTTTGTCTCCGACTTTTGCATATGCATAGTAGGTGCCTTTTAAATCTGATTCTGTAAGATTTGGGATCTGCAAATACTTCGTATTACTTTTTCCCAATATGACAAGTGGCGTATTCGCCGGAAGATAACGTGGATTGCTCGCATGATATTCTGTATTAAAATAATAGGTAGATACGATAACGCCGTCACAGGGGGCTTTCAGCTGAAAATTCTCTTTTTTCTCTTTCAGCTGTTCAAGTGCCTTTTGACAGCTTTCTCGCTCAGCCAGATAAATCTGCGTGTCCATATTCTGATTGAGCATGCCTGCTTCTTTCTGATGCATGTAATCGTTCAGATCTTCCTGCGTATATGATTTTTGTTCTTTATATTGCTGCAGCTCTCCTGTTTGCTTTTTCAGCTCCGCTTTCTTTTCTTTGATCGTTTTTTGATTCGCTGCAGCATTAGCTGCATTTTGGGAAACAGACTGTTTCAACTGCTTTTGATCGGTTTTCAGTTCCGTTTTGCTTTGTTCAATATTGTTTTGTAATGCATCGATATCATTTTGAATCTGTTCTATTTTGGAGGCAGAAGCTGACTGCCCTACCTGATTGACATGAATCTCCTGTTGACTGAGCTGGTTACTTAATGTATATATCTCGTCAAGAGCAGCCAGTTTATTGGTATAAAGCTGTATCTGTTCTGCAAGCCCTTCCGTTTCCATTTCCAGAAGGATATCCCCTTCTTTTACAGTATCACCGATCTGCTTGAAATTGTTCTGCATAAGGCCGTCTACCTGAGAAGCGACACAAACAAGCTCCGGTGTTACATACGCATCATAAAATTTTTTCTCTCCAAGGCTTCCGCGTCTGACAATCCCATATTCCTTTTGCGCACTGACTGGTGTAACAAGCTCTGGCTGCGCTGCGGTATGACTGCAACCGGTCAAAAATAAAGACACACAGCATATGAAAGCAGTTATTTTGTTTAATCGCATATCAATTCTTCTCCTTCCTTTACACCATCTGTGATCACATAATATCCATTCAGCTTTGGCCCGGCCTTCACCTGTTTTGCTTTTCTGGTACCATTCTCTTCGTAATAAACGTAACTCGTTTCACCAACATTTGTAACTGCCTGCTGATCCACATAACAGACATCCGTCAGTTCATATGTAACATATGTGATAGTCCCGGATGTGATCACACCGGAATCAACTGTAGGATCGTCAGGAACGAAAACAAGCTGATAAACACCTCCATCACGATCAGCTGTTTGCAGTTTTACAAGTATCGTTTGCTCCTCAGCGGCCATTTCATATTCTATGCCAACTTCGAGACCTGCCATATCCGGTACAGAAGCTGTATATTCCATTTCTCCGCCATTTAATGAGATCATTTCCCTGCCTTCTTCAGAGGTTTGTGATAAATCTACATTTGTTACACTATTTACATAACCATCCATATCTGCATAAATAGTCCGCTCATCGATTAATACATTATACTCTGCAATTTCCTGCTGGCAGACTTCAATCTCATTTTGCAGATCTGCGACAGCTCTCTCATAATCTGCCTTACTCATAGCGTATTGATCAAATAATCCCTTTTGCATGGAAAGCCGGATCTCGGCTTCTTCCAAGGCAAGTGATGACTCTTGTTTTTGCATGAGCAGGTCTTCGCAGTCTAGTCTGGCTAATATCTGCCCTTTTTTTACCTTATCACCGGCTGTAACATAAAAGGCATCGTACCCAATATCGGAAATCTGAAAACTTAAGGAAGATTTCTGCCCGGCTTTCGCGGAAAGTCTGAGTGCCTTTTCCTCTTTCAAATCTCCACGCATGACTGTGGCAAAAATGGTTTCGCTCTGTTTTTGTTTGTTCATGACAGGCATCTGATGATATATCTCAGCAGCCCCCGGACCGTTGCAGCCCGTAAAGGTGGCTGTCATACAGCCAAATGTTAGAATCAGCGCCATTTTTTTGCAATTTACTCTCATAAAACACCTTCTTATAAAAAAATAGAAATCTCTGCTTTCCATTAAGATAACAGAGATTTCTTTAATAATTCTTTAAAATATCAAGTAATTTTATGATTGCATATGAAAACTGATTTCAAATAGGGCACCACTATTGCATTTTGCCAAGGTCAGCTTTCCATTCATGGATTCAATAAGCTGTCTTGCAATGGAAAGCCCCAGTCCGAAATGTGTTTTATCACTTCTGTCTTTGCTGCTCCGGTAAAATCTTTCAAATATGTGCGCGGCATCTTCGGCACTTATACCTGCCCCGTAATCACGAACAGCAAATATGACGTTTTTTTTGTTTTTTAAGAGCTGAAGCAATATTCCCTTCTCAGATTTTCCATAAGCGATCGCATTACTGATCAATATTTGCAAAACCTGCATAAGTCTGTCTTCGTCTACCAGAATTTCACCATAATCAATATCTGCGATTTCAATGTTGAGGCACATGCCGGCATTTCGTACAAGCGGTTCCATTTTTTCATAGCATTGTATCAGAATGGTATCCGGCTGCTTTTTGCTTAAATTGATCGAAAAGGAATTTGTGCTGCTGGATGCAACCAATAACAGATCCTGTACAAGCGTTGTCATTCTTTCACATTCTTTTCCGATCACATTCCTATATTTTTCGAGATTCCGGGGATCTACAATACTGGCAGAATTGTTGGCCGTAATAACTGCTATTGGTGATTTCAGTTCATGGGAAGCAGCATGGAAAAATGCATTCTGCTCCTGCAGGTTATTCTTGATTGGCTGCATTGCTCTGCGTGACAGCATCTGACTGATCACATACAGTATAAGACAGCCGATGATAAATCCGATCAGCAGTATCAATATATACAAAAGTACTGTCCGATACACAGCAGACAAATCCTTGCAGACATAGCATTTTATCGCTCCGTCAGCAGTAGAATGCTGATAAGCAAAAAACGTTTTGCTTATCCGGTCATGTCGGTCATTTGACAGTGTGATCGTCGTACTTTGTGTATAGGTTATTTCACTGTCAAGAAGCTTATCCCAAAGTGCCTGCCTTTGCGCCTGTCCTAAATAAGTGCCCTGAAATAAAATTGGTGTATCATGATCCAGAACATATATGACATATTGGTTCTGTAATTCTTCTTTTCCTAAATAGGTATCGTCAACCCACATTTCCTGCGAAATCTGTTCCAAATATCGATCTAAGCTTGCTCTGAGTCCGGTCTTGGTATCGCGGATCACGTTCTGATATAATAAAATACCGACTGCAAACAATACGATCAGCAAAAGAACAGCCGAAGCAATCATATAGGATAGTAAGAGCTTTGTCTGAATCTTTTTTAATCCACTTTCATTCATGTATTTTCCCCTATCAGCTTATATCCGACACCATGAACACTTTTCACCTGCAGGGAGCTGTTGACAGCCTTCAGCCTACGCCTTACAAAATGGATATAAGTATCCACATTAGAACTTTCAACAAAATGGGATGCGCCCCACACATTTCCCATGATCTGTTCTCTGGAAAGTGTCTGCCCGTAATTTCGGATCAGATATTCCAGAAGATTACACTCTTTCTTGCTCAGACTACAGCACTGCCCGCTGCAATACAGCTTCAGTTCATTACAATCCAGACTGACATCTTCCGCATGTAAAACATTCGCAGATTCCATCTTATGAGGTCTTCTCATAAGTGCTCTGATACGTGCTTTCAATTCGTCTACCGAATATGGTTTCGGTAAATAATCATCCGCTCCCGCATCAAGGCCTTCTATTTTATCTGTAAGCTCCGATAAAGCAGTGACCAAAATGACCGGTGTTGTATTTCCACTTTTTCGTAAGTCCGACAAAATGGAAATGCCATCTTTGCCGGGAAGCATACGATCCAGCAATATCAGGTCATAGTTACCGTTTTCTATATAATAGGATGCGTCTGCCCCTGTTAAACAGATGTCAGTTTCATATCCTTCGGCATGTAACTGAATGCTGACTGCATCACAAAGCTGTTTATCATCTTCAATCATGAGTATACGCATATAACTTCACCTGCCTGTTCTTATTATCCTGTACGACCAAATAAAAATCCTGTTCCTCTGTCACAGACAGATCCAGTAAGGTCTGATTTTCACCATTAAAACCGGTATTCCCTGTATTGGAAACCAAAAGCTCCCAAAGCTCCCCGGTTGGCGAATAACTCATGATGCCACAGCTGTCCGCGATATAGATCCTGTCCTGCTGATCCAGACAGGCAGGGCTTGTCACATCTGTAATTCTTTCATTTGGTATAAAATTCATATGACTATAGTTGTCGTGTCTGTCAATTAGATAGATCTTTCCCTTTGACAAATAATAAAAATAATTTTTGCCCACAAGAAAATGACAAACATTGTTATACTGATATACATTACATTCCCAGGCAATCTGATCTACTGCATCATTTTTCAGATATATATCTGACTGATTATTTCCACTTTCCAATTCCATATCCGCATCCGGTTCCAGATAAGAATAAGAATAGATGGCATTGGAAACTCTGGCAAATATTGTTTTTTTATCCACTCCGTAAATATCCAAAAAAGACCGATTTCTGAACTGCGGCGGACATATCAGTTGTTTGAATGTTTTTGCTTCCGGATATAGACAATATAGCTTTGCAACCACCTTACTTGGTCTCTTACCAACCAGATATAACGTATCAGAGGTATAAATGACCGAATAAGTAAGCGACTGTTCTTCTGAGGATTCAGACATTGTCTCACGCCATGATACAAAAGAATCATGAAAACGACTCCTTATATTTTCCTCACCTTTTTTTCCGTGAATAAGCTGATAGCCGATTTCTTTTGATTTTACCATAAAGTAAGGTTCTCCCTGATCGACAAAAAAGCCACAATATTCTGTGCCCTTTCCATCTAAGGAAAACAGCATAGATTCGTCATAATAGGGGGCGTAAGCAATGCGCTGTTCTTTTTCATCTGAAGCTGACTGCCGGGGGACTGGATTTTCGTAGAATCGTTTTACAAAATCTGAAGTACAAAGAATACAAAGCAAAATGATTCCAATAAGCACGCAAAAGACCGCTATATGCTTTGTCTGTTTAAAATTATGTTTGGGAGAATGAAATTTCATGCAGTTTTCACGTTACCTTTCCTGACTCTTATAAAGTAGCATAAGGTATTTTATGGGCAATGTAAAGCAGACTTTACAAACTATTTTTCTCCTATTAAAATAATGACAGAAGAAAAAACAAAACATACTATGAAGGTTAAATATGAGCGAACACAGTTATCATGATCAGGTGAATAAAGAAAATATCGAAAAGATGCGGGCAGTCCTGCAGGAGCTTCCGAAGTTCTGCAAGCAGTTTTTCCGCGGGATTGAAAATACGACCTCCACACGGACAAGACTGGGCTATGCACTGGATCTGCGTATCTTTTTTGAATTTATCCAGCAAAATAACAATGCCCTGAGAAGAACGCCGATCCGGGAGTATCCACTCAGCCTGCTCGATCAGCTTGGCAGGGAGGATATCGAGGAATATCTGGATTATCTGGAGTTATATTATAAGGATGACAAAGAATATCGTAATGATGAACGTGGAAAGTCCAGAAAGCTGGCAAGTCTGCGTAGTATGTATCACTATTTCTATTCAAGTGAACTGATCGAAAAGGATGTGGCAGCACTTGTTCCTATGCCTAAGCTGCATGAAAAAGAAATTATCCGGTTAGATCCCGATGAAGTTGCTACGCTCTTAGAGCTGGTGGAAAACGGGGAGGAACTGACCGAGACAGAAAAAAGGTATCACAGAGTTACCAAAACAAGGGATCTGGCACTTCTTACTCTTCTGCTTGGTACGGGAATCCGTGTTTCGGAATGTGTAGGGCTGAATCTGAATGATGTAGATTTCAAAAATGGAGGAATCCGGATCGTGCGAAAAGGCGGTTATGAAGCGGTTGTATATTTTGGAGAAGAGGTAGAGGATGCGCTCCTTGACTACTTGGATGAACGTACCCACAAGACAGCTGCTCTGGGGCATGAAGATGCACTGTTTCTATCCATGCAGAATAAGCGGATCAGCGTCCGTGCTGTAGAAAAGCTTGTTAAGAAATATGCATCGAAAGTAACCTCTTTAAAAAAGATCACACCACATAAGCTGCGCAGTACCTATGGTACGAATCTGTACCGTGAAACAGGTGATATCTATCTGGTGGCAGATGTACTCGGTCATAAGGATGTCAATACAACGAGGAAGCACTATGCTGCCCAGCAGGAAGAAAACCGCAGACGGGCGGCAAAGGCAGTAAAACTCAGAGAGCCTTAACATAATTACTTGATAAATTCATTGGAATGATATGGCACGATGATCCGGTCTCCGGCTTTGATCGTGTCATTTTTTAAGGAATTGATCGAACGCATTTCCTTCACACAGTCTTGAATGGCTGCTGCAGAGCCGTCTGTATAAGCTGCTGCGATCGTCCATAAGCTGTCTCCTTTAGCAATCTCTATGCTTTTATAATATTTATAGGTATGTGTCAGAGCTTCTTCCTTTGTGGTAGCCTGTGCGCTGATCGCATTAATGGATACAGCAAGGAGAATAACCGCACAAAGTGTGAAAATACTGTTTCTGATCAGGCATTTCATCCGCGCGACCTGTCTGCGGCGCTGTGCAGCTCTTCTATTCTTAATGCGAGAAGGTGTTCTCTTCAAAGAATCCTCCTGCTGTATAAAATGCATGATCTGAAGTTCTCTTTCTGTTGTTTCCATATTGACATCCTCCATTTATCGAACATATGATACGAACGCCCGTTCTTTTAATTGCATTATACCGAACAGACATTCTATTGTCAAGCAAAAATCGAACAAAATTTCGGAATATATGTTTGCTTTTGCTGCAAATATCTGTTATACTTAATCTAAATCATAAATGTCCGTGAATGAGAACAGGGAGGATATCGAATATGGCTAACGGAAAGATCAGTAAAAAACAGTCGGAAATTTTGGAATATATAAAAGAACAGATTTTAGAGAAGGGTTATCCGCCGGCTGTGCGTGAAATCTGCGAGGCAGTGCATCTGAAATCGACATCCTCTGTGCATGCACATCTGGAAACACTTGAAAAGAACGGCTATATCCGTCGTGATCCGACCAAGCCGCGTGCGATTGAAATCTGCGATGACAGCTTTCAGCTTGTCAGAAATGAAATGACAAGCATTCCGATCATCGGTACGGTTGCTGCAGGTCAGCCTATACTTGCTGCAGAAAATATTGAAGGATATTTCCCGGTTCCTGTTGATATGGTACCAAATGCGGAGACTTTTATTTTAAAGGTAAAGGGCGACAGCATGATCAATGCCGGTATTTTCAGTGGCGACCAGATTTTTGTAGAGCGTACCAATGTTGCCAGAAACGGTGATATGGTTGTTGCACTTGTGGATGATTCCGCAACGGTTAAGACATTTTATAAAGAACAGGGACATGTCCGTCTGCAGCCGGAAAATGATACCATGGATCCGATCATTGTAGATGATTGTGATATTCTTGGTAAAGTATTCGGCGTATTCCGGTTATATCGTTAATAAAGAATATATGATCCCAACATCAAATATATTATCGTGCAAAAAAATCCCGACAGTTTATGAACTGCCGGGATTCTCTTTTATTCTGCGCTCTTTAACTCTTCTTCCGTGACTTCTTTTCCGTCTCTCCAGATGCGTTCCAGATCATAAAAGCTTCTGCTTTCCTTATCAAAAACATGGATAATAATATCTTTAAAGTCAAGCAGAATCCAGTTTGCACTGTCATAGCCCTCAATTGGTCTTCTTTCATATCCGAGCCTGCCTAAAAGCTCTTCCACATTGTCAGCAAGTGCCTGTACCTGATTGCGGTTTGTTCCGTTTGCGATGATAAAATAATCGGCTAACGGGGAAACTTCGCTGATATCGATCACACGGATATCTTCTGCTTTTTTATCTTCCAGTGCGTCGATCGCTGCAAGCGCCATTTTCTTTGATATACTATTCGTCATGGGTATCTCCTTTTTGTGCTTCGTTATCATGCTGCACACGTTCTTTATAATACGTGTATGTTTCCATTGTGATCTGATCGATCGCTGCGCCTTTTTTTTCTAAAAATGCAAGGGTGCTTTCCAGAATATGAAGCATACAGGCATCAAGATCTGTAAAAGCCAGTTTTCTGGTCACTTCCATGCCCGGCAGCTTTTTCCGGTTGATCTCAATGTAATCGGCAATATAAATAATCTGTTCCAGCGTTGTCATGGCAGGTTTGCCTGTCGTGTGATACAGAATAGAGGAAAGAATCTCCGGATCTTCTACCTGATATCTTTCTTTTGCCAGAAAACTGCCCAGCTTGGCATGTAACAGATCGGGATTTTTCTGTTCTGCTGTATTTATTTCAAGCTTATATTTCCCGCATAGAGCCAGTTTCTTTTTATCCTCGATACATTTTGCATTATCATGAAGAAGTCCTGCCAGATAAGCCCTGTAAGGATCCTCATCAAAGCGCATTGCCATACAGGCTGCGGTATCAGCCACGGAAAGTGTATGGGTATATCGCTTTTTATCCAGTCTGTTCTTTAAATCTTTGCTGATCTTCTGAAATGTACTCATATTTATGGTATCCTTTGTTGTTTGTTCTTCATACATTATTTTTCAGATGAGGTTTCCTGCCGGTATAAATGATTCTTCTGTATAAAACGTATGATCTGATCAGGCAGCATATAGCGGACAGATTTTCCTTCCCGGATCAACTGCCGGATTTTCGTAGAAGAAATATCTATTCTGTTTGCAGGCAGGATTTTGATATCTGCCTGATATTTGTCTGTCAGATAAATAATTTGCTTTTCAAGTCCTTCTCTGTCGCAATCATCCCGCACTGCAACAAGTAATGTGCATTCTGTCATCAGACGGTCAGGATGCTTCCAGCGTTCAATTTCCAGAAGAGAATCAGCTCCCATGATAAAATAAAAATCTGTATTCGGCTGCAATCTTTTAAGCTCTTCCACCGTTTCGTAGGAATAGGAATTTCCCTCCCGGTCAATCTCGATGGTAGATAATGCAAAATCAGGATTATCCTCGATTGCCATGCCCGTCATGGAAACACGTTTATTTTTGGATAATACCTTTGTGGACTCCTTCAGCCATGGTGTTCCGCTCGGAACAAACAAAATCTCATCCAGAGAAAAGGTATCCAGTGCATTTTGGGCGAGTATCAGATGCCCGTAATGGATCGGATCAAAAGTCCCACCCATAATACCGACTTTTTTATTTTGGCAGCTCAATTTTTTTATGCTCCTTTGATTCTTTATACAGAACGATCTTCTTGCCGATCACCTGTACAACCTGTGCATGTGTTCGTTCTGCAAGCATACGTGCGATCTCATTTGGATCATCCATACAGTTTTTCAGAACGGTGATCTTGATCAGTTCTTTTGTGTTAAATGCTTCTCCGATCGCTTCCGTTACTTCCGGTGTCAGACTTGATTTTCCAATCTGGAAGATCGGTTCCAAATTCATGGCAAGTCCTTTTAAATATGCTCTTTGTTTGCTTGTCATCTGTAGCTCCTCATTATTTATAATAGTCAAAAGATAATCCGTACATACGGACCGTGTCACCTTCCTGGATGCCAAGTTCTTCCAGTTGTTTTAAAATACCGTTTGTCTTCATGAAATTCTGGAAAAACTGGAAGCCTTTTTCAGACTCCAGATTTGTATAGCCCAGCATTTTTTCAATCTTCGGTCCTTCCACCACGTATTCGTCTTCTGCTGCGTCGTAGGTTACGGTAAACGGATCATCGTCATACGCCTGTTCTTCCTCCGGGAAGTATTCCTGCTCAAATACAAACGGCTTATGCTCAAAATCCTTAAGCAGTCCGGAAACTGCCTGCAACAGTGTATCCACATTTTTCCCGCTGACAGCAGAGATCGGGATCACCTGAATGCCCTTTGGCTCAAACTCCTGCTTCAGCTTTGTGATCACTTCATTTTCATCCCCGTAGATCGCATCGATCTTATTGGCTGCAATGATCTGCGGCTTCTGGGCAATCTCTGCATTATAGGCAGAAAGCTCTTTGTTGATCGCATAAATATCTGCGATCGGATCACGTCCTTCTGTAGAAGCAGCATCTACCATATGGATGATCACCTTTGTACGTTCGATGTGGCGCAGAAATTCATGGCCGAGACCAATGCCTTCCGATGCACCTTCGATCAGTCCGGGGATATCTGCGATCACAAAACCATCCGCACCATCATGCAGATCCACAACACCGAGATTTGGATTTAAGGTTGTAAAATGATAGTTGGCAATCTTCGGACGTGCATTCGTTACACGGGAAAGCAGGGTGGATTTTCCGACATTTGGAAAACCAACCAGGCCTACATCTGCGATCACCTTCAGCTCCAGAAACAGGTTCAGCTCTCTTGCCGGCTGACCGGGCTGGGCATATTTAGGTGCCTGCATGGTAGATGTGGCATAATGCTGATTGCCGTTTCCGCCTTTGCCACCTTTCAGGATCATATATCTTCTGTTATCACCGGACATATCTGCAATGACTTTTCCGGTGGATTCTTCTTTGATCACGGTTCCTTCCGGAACTTTTAATACAATATCTGCACCGTTTTTACCGCGGCAGTTTTTCTTACCACCTTCTTCGCCGTTTTGGGCGCAGAATTTGTGTTTGTGTCTGTAATCGGTCAGTGTATTCAATCCTTCATCCACTTCAAAATATACACTGCCGCCATCGCCGCCGTCGCCACCATCCGGGCCGCCGTCCGGCACATATTTTTCACGGCGGAAGCTGACATGCCCGTCTCCGCCTTTTCCACTTCTGATATAAATTTTTGCTCTGTCTGCAAACATATCGTATTCTCCATATGCGATATAAAATCGAAATTTCCACATTCAACAACAAAGAGCCTCAAACGTTAGTTTGAGGCTCCGCGCAATTTCGTAATTAGTCTTCTACCGGATAAACGGAAGCCTGTTTTTTATCTCTTCCTTTTCTTTCGAATCTAACAACACCGTCTACTAATGCGTATAATGTATCATCTCCGCCAAGTCCGACATTAACACCTGGATGGATCTTAGTACCACGCTGTCTGTATAAAATATTTCCAGCCTTTACAAACTGTCCGTCTGCTCTCTTAGCACCTAATCTCTTAGACTCAGAGTCACGACCGTTCTTTGTAGAACCTACTCCCTTTTTATGAGCGAAGAATTGAAGGTTTAAGTTTAACATGAGTTACACCTCCTTGTTTTTTAATCGTACATATTTCCTGTAACTTTTTTCCAGTTGTGATAAACCGAGAATCATGGAACTGATCAGAAGCTGTGACTTGTCAGAAGCATTTTCATCAAGCATGAGCTTCATATATCCGGTTTCTTCATTTTCCTCATAGGAAAAAAAATCATCGGTAAAGGTCTCAATCGAATTAATCGTATTTGTTGTCAGCATGGAGATCGCAGCACAGACGATATCTGCTCCGCTCTTCGCATAGCCGGCGTGTCCGCTTAATTCAAACCCTTTGTACGTTCCGTTTTTGTTCTGGTATATGGTAACTGTTGTCATATCTAACCTGCATCAATTAAGCGTTGATCTTTTCAATCTTAACCTTAGTGTATGCTTGTCTATGACCGTTCTTCTTGTGATAACCTGTTTTTCTCTTGTACTTGTAAACGATGACTTTTTTGCCTTTACCCTGTTTAACGACTGTACCGGAAACAGAAGCAGATGCAACATCAGCGCCAACCTTTAAAGCGTTATCACTTACTGCAAGAACCTGATCAAATGTAACAGCACTTCCTTCTTCTGCGTCGAGCTTTTCTACGAAAATTTCATCGCCTTCAGATACTTTGTACTGTTTTCCACCTGTTGCAATAATTGCGTACATAGGACACCTCCTGTAAATTTACTCGCTAGCTTCGGTGATGCATAGGCATACTTTTACCTCGCTATGCGGCATACGCATATTATAATAGCATTCGCAGACTGCTGCGTCAAGCTTTTTTTATTTATTTACAAAGAAATAGGCGGCAAGCTGGCTTCTGGAAGAAAATTCCTCTGTCTGCAGCATTTCCCGAAGCTGCGTCTTTGTATAAAAGGCAGCCTGGATCTGTTCATTGGCGGAAGTATGTCCGCCTGTGATCTCACCTTCTGCTTCCACGACCGCGATGTTTGTCTTGACATCCGATATTGCAACTGCGGAATAGGATGGAGGAAGGATCTGTACGATTTTTTTAACGGAAAGACCTGTTTCTTCGTAAAGCTCGCGCCGGATACAGTCTTCCATGGATTCGCCTTCATTGAGCATGCCCGCACAGAGATTGTAGACAGATTTGTTGATTCCCATACGGAATTCCTTTAACAGGAGCATTTTATCGCCCTGAAAGGCAATGATCGATACACCGCTTGTACGACTGCCAAGATCTGCTGTGTTATGCAGTTCTTTCCGGCTGACGATCTCATAGACTTTATGCTGACCTGCTTTATTTTCGTAGGTCAGTTCATAATTTTTCAGATATCTGCCATCACGTACCTTTTTCAGTGAAAGAAGTTTCATGATAGAGTTTCCTTTCTGCTGCGCCCAAGTTTTTCTGCCAGAGAGGCCGCTGTTTTCTTGCGGGTAATCTCAACAAGGCCAAGCTTTGTCAGATCGACAAAAACGGTTTGGATCGGATCCTTCCGAAGCTGCTCTTTTAATAGGGTAAGCAGCGTTTCCTGATCAGCTTTGCTTTCCATATTGATAAAATCAATGAGGATCATACCTGAAATATTACGCACGCGGAGCTGTCTGGCAGCTTCTAGGGCAGCTTCTTTATTTGTCTGAAAATAAAAAGCTTCCCGTTCTTTCTTTTTGCCGGGGGCTTTGCCTGTATTGACATCAATGACCGTCAGTGCTTCTGTCGGATCGATGATCAGATAACCGCCGCTTTTCAGCCATACACGTCTGCTGAGTGCGTTTTCAATCTGCCCTTTCAGTCCATACAGGGCAAACAGAGAAAGCTGTTTATCTTCATACAGTCTGATCGTAAGTCCCATGCTTTCCTGTATTTTGGCAGCGATTTCTGCCTGATCGGTAATAATCTCTGTATCCTCCAGATCATACTGATTACGGATCGCCTGTTCAAACAGATCCGCTTCTCTGTAGATGCAGGAATAAACAGTTCGCTTATCTGCGGTCTGCAATACCCTGGAGGCTTTATGGAACAGATCATGCAGCTCCTGGAACAGTATCGTTTCCTCTGCAAGCACAGCATTTGTCCGGACGATCAGACCATAGCGGTCCAGAAAGACCGCAAGGTCGCCAAATAACATTGGCATGATCTTATCAAGCGTCTGCCAAAGAATCTGTTTTTGCTGTTCCGTGATTTTTTTGGAATAATGGATTCCGTGGCTTTTCGGTACCAGCACAAAATAAGTACCTGCAAAGCTGATATCGCAGGTCAGCGCAGCATCCTTTGTCTTGATCGGCTCTTTTGCGATCTGCACCAGCACTTCATCTTCGCATTTCAGTTCATTGGCATCTCTGCGGTTTAAAATGGCAGACATACGCAGATCTGCCAATGGCAGAAATCCCATACAGCCTTTTTTATATTCCACAAAGGCAGCACTTATATTTCCGGCTATATTTTTGACTTTTCCGATATAAATATCTCCGATCTTATCCTGATCGGATTTTTCCAAAGAGATCTGCGCAAGCTGTCCTTCTTCTAACAGAAACGCAGCATCATAGTCTTGGTAGGTTGTCAGCAGTAACTGATTTTTCAACTTCTCATCTCCTGTTACGCTGTAATCTGATCCAGTGGAATCAGGTTTCCGTCTGCATCTTCCGTATACGTATCTTCTCTTGTGATCACAAAAGCAAATTCCGACGGCTTCTGTCCCAGATAATGATAAATATGCTCCATGATAAAGCCCGGCTTTACATTACCGCTGCTGGAAGCATTGACAAGCATGTAGATCTCCTGCTTTTCTTTATCCCAGGACAATTCGTAAATTGCCTGCTTCAGATCAAATTCCACGGTATTTTTCTTTGTCTGCTTGACCGCCGGAAGTGTTTCCTGCCTGTAGTACTCTTCCAGATGGTCAAACAGCTCAAAGTCTGGCTCATACCCTTCGCGGAAACGGACTGTATAGCGGGCTGCAGCAACACTTGCCATGGCATTTCCGGCCGTTTCCGGCAGAATGGTCACGGAAAGGATATCCACACCCTCTACCATCTGCGCCTGTAATCGTTCTTTGATATCTTCTGCATCTGTGATGGAATCCATTCCGATATCCATGTATTCGCCATTGGAATACATACCGACACCGAGAGGTGCGGCAAAGGACATGATCTGATGCGGGCTGAAGCCTGTGGAATATGTAATATCCAGCTCTGCCCTGCGGATCGCTTTTTGAAAATACCGCATCATATCCAGATGCCCGATGAAGATCATTGAGCTGTATTTTGAAAATTTAATTCTGACTTTCATTCTGATAAATTGCCTCCTGCTTTAGGCTCCCTGCAAACGCCGACACCATATCTGGCTGCACCACAGCCCTGACATGCCATCCGGCAGTTTGGCGATACGGTCTCCTGATTCGCTTTTTTCCATTCACGGAGCAAGAATGCTTTTGTTACGCCGCAGGATATAAAATCCCATGGAAAGATTTCGTCATCGCTTCTGTATCTGGTCGTATAGAAAGCAGGATCGATCCCTTCCTCCGCAAATGTTTCCAGCCAGATATCATTTTTGAAATATTCGCTCCAGGCATCAAATATACAGCCTTTTTTGTAAGCACCGTAAATGACACGGCAAAGCTTTCTGTCGCCACGGGCAAAGACGCCTTCCAGTTCTGAAACATCTGCTTCGTGCCAGTTGTATTTGATACTCTTCTGGTTGAGCTGGCTCTTGACTGCATCCCTGACAATATGTGCCTTTTCCAGAAATTCATCTCTTGTATTCATCTGTGCCCACTGGAACGGGGTAAAAGGCTTAGGAATAAAGAAGGAAGTGCTTGTCACGATCTGTACTTTCCCGTTCCTCTTTTCCTTCGGAACAGTCTCATAGTAAGCCTTGGCTATCTCATTGGATAATACAGCAATGCCTTCGATATCTTCTGTCGTTTCTGTTGGCAGGCCAAGCATAAAATACAGCTTTACCTTGTTCCAGCCACCCTGGAATGCTGTGGTCGCACCGCCAAGGATATCATCGATCGTAAGGCCCTTGTTGATGACATCACGCATACGCTGTGTACCTGCTTCCGGTGCAAAGGTCAGGGAGCTCTTCTTGACATCCTGCACCTTGCTCATAACATCCAGCGAAAACGCATCGATACGCAGGGAAGGCAGGGAAATATTGATCTTCTTTCTGTCGCATTCCTCGATCAAATAGTCGATAAGCTCCGGAAGCTTGGAGTAATCACTCGAGCTTAATGAGCTTAAGGAAATCTCTTCATGACCTGTATTTTTCAGCATGGCAGAGGCATACTCTTTCAGCTCGTCCACATTACGTTCCCTCAGCGGTCTGTAAAGCTGTCCCGCCTGACAGAATCTGCAGCCGCGGATACAGCCGCGCATGATCTCCAGTACGACACGATCCTGTGTTACCTTGATAAAAGGCACAACAGGTGCCAGTGGATACACCGCAGCCTCTGCATCGAGATCTGTTACGATCTCTTTATCGATCTTAGCCGGTACATCATCGTAAAGCGGTGTAAAGGCTGCGATCGTGCCATCCTCTTTATAGCTTGTCTCATAGAGCTGCGGGCAGTAAATGCCGGGAAGCCGGCCTGCTTCATGTAAAAACTGTGCCCTTGTCATATCAGATGCCTGATATTCCTTATACAGATCTAAAAGACGGCGGTACATGGTCTCGCCCTCTCCGATATAAAACAGATCAAAAAAATCTGCGATCGGTTCCGGATTGTACGTGCATGGTCCGCCTCCTATTACGATCGGATCTTCTTTTGTTCTGTCGCACGCCATGATCGGGATCTGAGAAAGATCTAAGATCTGCAGGATATTGGTATAACACATTTCGTACTGGATCGTGATTGCCAGAAAATCAAACTCCCTGATTGGATCCTGCGATTCCAAGGCAAAAAGCGGAATATGCTCCCTGCGCATGATCTCATCCAGATCTGTCCATGGAGAATACACTCGCTCGCACCAGGTATCTTCATAGCGGTTGAACATATCATACAGGATCTGGATCCCGAGATGAGACATACCAATCTCGTAAACATCCGGGAAGCACATGGCAACCCGGATGTCGATCTTTTCCTTCTCTTTCATGACTGAATTGACTTCTCCGCCCAGATAACGGGCAGGTTTTTCGATTTTTAACAGGATTTCATCCTTTAACATTCGTTTTCTCATAAGGTAAAGTATACGGTATCTGTCTGATAAAATCAAACATATTTTCCGAATAATCTGTTTCAATCTGTCCCTTGATCGTATTTATGTACTGCCGCGTTTTTGGTTCCGTGGTCTGCCCTAAGATCAGAAAGATAAACAGACAGGCAAGTGCGATCAGACATCTGAAGAAAAAAGAACCTGATAGCAGTTTTGGCTCATAGGGTTCCTCTTCCCGCACAGATGCTGCACTGTCTGTCTGTTTGGTAAAATCGATCCTGTCAGAAGGCTGCCCGTTTAAAATAGCATCCGCCTGATACAGTCTTTGTTTATTTTCTGCTGCACTCCTTCTCAGAAATGAGATGGTTTCCAGCTTTCGTTCCGTAGAAAAATGCTGTTTTCTTTCTTCTCGTTCCATACCTGTTCCGCTTATCCTTTTTAGCAGTATATGGACTTACCTTAGAAGAAAGAACCGAAACTGCCGTTTTACAGCTTCATGGGAATGAGATCTCTGTAAAAGCAGCTGTAATTGCCTGTATGACAGGCTGCACCAATCTGTTTGACTTTGGCAAGCAGTGTATCGTTGTCGCAGTCAATGGAAAGTGCTTTGACATATTGGAAATGACCGCTTGTCATGCCTTTGATCCAAAGCTCCTTACGGCTTCTGCTGTAATAGGTCATCTTGCCTGTCCGCAGTGTTGTCAGGTACGCTTCTTCATTCATGTAAGCGACCATCAGGACATCCTTTGTCTGGTAGTCCTGCACAACAACCGGGATCAGACCGTCTGAAAGCAGCTTAAACTCCGAAAAAGCCATCGGTGCTTCAAAGGAATGTACAGAAATGCCTCTTTCCCGGCAAAGTGATTTGAGTGCTGTGATCACCTTGCAGTTTTCATTGACAATATTACCGGACAGACCGGATACATTTGGCTTTTCCATCATGGAAAGCAGCTTATCCAGTGAGATTTCCGGCAAAAATACAATACATGGCAGTGTGCTTGCACCGAGACAGTTTTTCAGGGCATGTTCATCAATGAGCACAAGCTCTGATGCATTTTCTTCCAGAATTGCCTTATTGATCACAATATTATCCGCACTGGCAATGGAAACCGCGATCCGGTTTCTGCCATAGGCGTCTGCCACCTGACGGAGCAGGTCGTGGCACTCTTTGCCGAAATTTAACACAACCTTTTCACAGCCTGCGGTAAACAGATCTGCGACATCTTCCGCACTGTTGATATGACCGCCGCCGTAAACCGGGATATTGACCACATCACAGATATCCTTGTATAAAAGAAGCGACTGGATATGGTTCTCTCCTGCGGAAACATCGAATAAAAGAAGCGCGTCCGCATCATCATCGCTGTACTGTTCTGCCAGTCTGACCGGATCATCAAAAATTATGGTGTGGTCGGTAAAACTTTTGACCGCCTTACCGTTATCTATAAACATACATGCTACAAATTTCTTATCCATAGTGATCTCCCGTTATAAAGAACCTTTTGTACTCAATACGCCACTGATCCGCTCATCCATGCTGACCGCCTGATCCAGTGCCTTGCCGAATGCCTTGAAAATGGCTTCGATCTTATGATGATCGTTCTGTCCTGCCAGAAGCCGGATATGCAGATTCATCTGGGCATTGCTTGCCAGAGCATAGAAAAATTCCGTGACAAGCTGCGTTTCAAAATCGCCGACACGTTCTGTCTGAAACTCTCCGTCAAAGGAAAAATACGCTCTGCCGCCAAGATCTACCGCACATAAGGCAAGCGCATCGTCCATAGGCAGGATAAAATAGCCGAAACGCTTCATCCCTGCCTTGTCACCAACAGCCTGACGGATCGCCTGTCCCAGCACAATGCCGACATCCTCTACTGTATGATGTCCGTCTACATGCAGATCACCTTTTGCCTGTACGGAAAGATCAAAAAAGCCGTGCTTGGAAAAGCCCTCCAGCATATGGTCGAAAAAGCCGATCCCTGTGCTGATATCGCTTTTGCCTGTCCCGTCCAGTTGTAAGGACAGCTTGATCTGTGTTTCCTTTGTATTTCGTTCTATTGTACCGATTCGTTCCATACTCTGTTCCTTTCGTATTCAACTCATATAGGGGCATTATCTGTCTGACAGGTTACTCAAAACGCACTTTAATGGAATTTTCGTGTGCTGTCAGCCCTTCCTTACGGGCAAATAATTCAATATCCTTGTGAACTGCCTCAAGTGCCTCTCTGGAATAAGAGATAATACTGGACTTCTTGATATAATCATCCACGGAAAGCGGTGAGAAGAATTTGGCTGTTCCGTTTGTCGGCAGTACATGATTCGGTCCTGCGAAATAATCGCCAAGCGGTTCAGAGGAATAGTTTCCAAGGAACATTGCTCCTGCATGGCGGATCTTTGTCATTGTTTCATATGGATTCTTTGTCAGGATCTCCATATGCTCGGATGCGATCTCGTTTGCTGCATCGATGGCATCCTCCATCGTATCTGCCACAAGAATATAACCATAGTTGTCCAGACTCTTCTGGATGATCTCTTTGCGGGCAAGCTGTTCTGTAAATTCCTTCGTCTGTCTGGAAACCTCTTTTGCCAGTTCTTCACTTGTCGTGATCAGGATCGCGGAAGCCAGCTCATCGTGCTCTGCCTGGGATAACAGATCCGCAGCCACATAACGTGGATTGGCTGTTTCATCCGCCAGTACAAGTATCTCACTCGGACCTGCAATGGAATCGATGCTGACATAGCCATAAACAGCCTTCTTTGCCAGAGCCACAAAAATATTCCCCGGTCCTACGATCTTGTCTACCTTCGGAACGGACTGCGTTCCGAACGCAAGTGCTGCGATCGCCTGTGCGCCGCCTGTTTTGTAGATTTCATCGACACCTGCGATCTTTGCCGCAACAAGTGTGCCCGGATTGACTTTTCCATCCGGTCCGGCAGGAGTTGTCATAACGATCTTTCCTACGCCTGCCACTTTTGCAGGGATCGTTGTCATCAGTGTAGAGCTTGGATAAACAGCTTTTCCGCCCGGTACATAAACACCGACACTGTCAAGCGGCGTGATACGCTGTCCTAAGATACTGCCATCCGGCTTTGTATCGATCCAGCTTGTCCGGACCTGTTTTTGGTGATAGCTGACGATGTTAGCTGCGGCTTTCTTCATAACCTCGACAAATTCCGGCTTGATCAGGGAAAAGGCTTCTTCGATCTCTGCCTCTGTTACCTTGAAATCTGCTGCTGTAATATTGTTTTTATCAAATTTATGTGCCAGCTCATATAAAGCACTGTCGCCGTTTTCCCTGACATCCGCAATGATGTCTGCGACTACCTTCTCATACTGTCCGTAGTTGTTCGGGCTTCTTTTTAACAGATCATTTAATAATGTTTTTTTACTTTCCTGTGTCAGTTTTACTATTCTCATGAAAGACGCTCCTTTAATTGTGAGATCAGTTTACGAATCCGTTCTGCTTCCATTTTCATACTTACCTGATTGACGATCATACGGGCAGACAGCGGGCAGATCTCTTCCAGTACTTCCAAACCGTTCTCCCGAAGTGTGGATCCTGTTTCCACAATATCAACGATGACATCGGAAAGACCGACGATCGGGCCAAGCTCCACAGACCCGTTTAATTTGATAATATCAACAGTCTGATGCTTTTTATTGTAAAAATAATCTTTTGCGATATTCGGATATTTAGAGGCAACACGGATCATTTCGTGGTGCTGCAGAAGTTCTTTCGCACTCTGCGGACCGCAGACACACATTCTGCACTTTCCAAAGCCGAGATCCAGTACTTCATAAGCTCTGCGCTGTTCCTCCAGCAAAGTATCTTTTCCTACAACGCCGATATCTGCTGCCCCATATTCGACATAAGTCGGTACATCAGGGCCTTTTGCCAGGAAAAACTTCAGCTTCTGTTCTTCATTGACAAAGATCAGCTTTCTTGATTCCTTATCTTTCATTTCCTCACAGGTAATACCGATCTCCTCGAGAAGCTCCAGTGTTTTATTTGCAAGTCTGCCTTTGCCGAGCGCAAAGGTCAGATAACGTGTTTCTTCACTCATGCCTTCTTCCTCCATGTAAATGCTTTCAGATCTGCGTTGTCTACAGGTAACCCATCAGGGCTGTCATCTGCAAGATCATAAGTCAGAACCTTTTCCTCATTGGTCAGATGATACAGCTTGGATACCATATTGTGGTAGCCATAGGCAACATAATCATCGATCTTTTTACCTGTTGCAAACTGTACACATTCGATACAAAGTCCGTCCTTGCGCATTTTGTCAGCCAGTTTACCGGCTTTTTTTGCCATTCCCTTATCATATAAGAGATAATCAATATATTTTTCTTCGTCAGGAGACAGCTTCTGACTGTCTAAGGCGATCATCAGATCATCCACCAGGATCATAAAGCCGATCGCCGGTGCTTCCTTTCCGAAATGAGAAAGCAGCTTATCATATCGTCCGCCGCGCAGCACCGTATCGCCTACGCCGTATGTATATGCCTTGAAGATGATGCCTGTATAGTAATTATAATTGCTGACCATGCCAAGATCGAAGGAAATATATTTCTCATCGCCGAGCTCTTCGAGAGTTTCATACAGCTCCTGCAGTCTGCCGACCGCTTTTAAGCTCATTTCATTTTTTACGATCAGCTTTGCTTCCTGCAGACATTCATAAGAGCCGAACAGCTCAACCACTTTCAGGAAGGATTCGGCTTTTTCTTTTTTGATGCCTGCTTCTAAAATATATTCTTCCACACCGAAATAGTTTTTATTGGAAATCAGTTCTCTGACCTGTTCTACCATTTCATCCGATAAGCCTGCTTCTTCGCAAAGCCCCTTGAAAAATTCAATCTCACCGATGCAGATCTGGAATTCCTTCAGTCCGGCTGCTTTTAATGCGCTGACCGCCATATGGATCAGCTCCGCATCCGCACTTCTGTGTCCATCACCGATCAGCTCTACGCCGGTTTCTGTCATCTCTTTTAATTTACCCTGCAGATTGGAAGTATTGGTAAAGACATTTCCGCAGTAAGAAAAACGAACCGGGATATCTTCTTCCATAAAATATTTTGCTGCACATCTTGCCATGGATGGGGTGAAATCCGGGCGGAGCACAAGCGTATTACCTTCTTTGTCAAAAAACTTATACAGCTCGTTGCTTCTGGTCGTACCGATTTCGCTGCCAAACACGTCAAAAAATTCAAATACCGGTGTCTGGATATTTTTATAGCCGAAGGATGCAAAGGTATGCATCAGCTTATCCTGCACAGTCAGTTTTTTCAAAAGCTCTCTGCCATAAATATCACGCACTCCCTCAGGCGTATGTAACAATCTTTTTTCTGCATATTTATCCATGAGTCGTATCTGCCTCCTGTTATTTATATACTTTAGCACAGTAACGTGATAATTCGCTACCACGTAAAACTATCGCTAGTATACATGGAAAAGTATGTCTTGTCAAACTTCTTCGTCTCTTTCCAGCAGATCCTTCTGCAGCATTTCCAGATAGGGTACGAAAACACCGCTTTTTTTCGGGAGCTGATAAGTCATATCAAGTTCTTCCAGACGAAAGCTTTTTCTGCCGCCTTCCTGTGCTCTGTTCCAAAATTCCAACAATCTGCGGAAGGTCAGATAATACAATATATCCCGATGTGTATAATATAAAAGGAAAAAAGCAACGCCCTTCTGCTTTTCAAAATCGCGCATAAAAGCGACCTGATGCGCATGGATGTTTTGGAGAGAAAACGTGTCCACTGCACATTCCTTGGCATCGAAACAGACGGGAATTCCCTGTACACTTCCTATATAATCGACCGTACTTTTCTGATCGAAATAGGCAAGTGTGATATGCCTGGATTCCTTATCGATCTTCATTGGCGTGATCGGTGTCGGGATCTTCTGGATCAGGGCAAGCCCGTTCTCTCTGTACTTTTCATTTGTACGGTTGATGAGTTCCTCTAAGGTAGAACCTCTGAGTCCTCTTGAATTCCATGTTGCCATATCTGCTGTTCTTCTCTTTCCAAACAGATCGTATCGCCGGTCCGCAGGCCGCGACTCTGTCCTTTTTTCATTGTTTTTCTATCCGGGAAAAGCTGTCAGGCACAGGGGCTGTGAACACTTTACCGCTTAAAGGTGCAAGCGGATCGTCCCCCGGCAAAGCCGGAAATTCCAGCCTGTAAGCATGTAATAACTGGCTTTTGATGCCATATCGGTCATTCAGCTTTCTGTTGCCGTATTTATAATCCCCCAGGATCGGATGCCCGATCGATGCAAGATGGGCACGGATCTGATGCGTTTTTCCTGTGATCAGATGGATCTCCAAAAGGGAAAGCCCGCCTTGATACTGCCTGATCGGTACTATACTTGTCTCGATATAAGAAGCACCGGGAAAGCTTGTCTGCCGCAAGGTTACTTTATTTGTTTTTTCATCCTTTGCCAGATAGCCTGTCAGCGTGATCTTTTCATTGACTGATCCGGTCACAATGCAGCGATAGAACTTCCCGATACGCCGTTCTTTGATCAGGACATTCATTTCCTTCAAGCCTTCATATGTTTTGCCGCAGATCAAAATGCCGGATGTATTGCGGTCAAGCCGGTTGCAGATCGATGGCGTGCAGGTTGCCATCTGTTCCTGTGTCAGCTTCCCTTCCTGCAGCAGATAGGCAAGAAACATTTCATTGACAGATACATCATCAGGCTCTGCCTTTTGTGACAGAAGTCCTGCCGGTTTGTTGTAAAGCAGGATATTGGCATCTTCATACAGAATACGTTCTTTTTGCAGTGCATGCGCCTGTGACAGTCCCTGCTTCTTTTCTGCCTGTGTATCTGTACCGGAAAATTTCAGAAATGTTTCTTCCGCAAAAAAGATCCGTATTGTATCTCCCGGTTTTAAGCATTCTGTTCCGTCAGTTTTTTTTCCGTTTAAGGTAATATTTTTTTTGCGTAGCATCTTATAGACAAAAGAGGTGCCTGCATTGGGCAGGATACGACAGATATATTTGACACATTTCTGCCCCTGATCTCTTTCGGAAACAACAAATTCTCTCATAAGCCGTTTTTCTTCCTGTTTTGCATATCTTTTCTCTTATAAAGTGATCTCGTGGATAATTTCCCTGACAGCCAGATCCTTTTCCGGTGTAGCATCTTCCAGTTCCTTGATGGTAGACAGTCTGTTTTGATAGCTTTCCAGCTTGTCGAAAATCTTTGTGTTGATCTGATAACCTTCTTTTTTGGCACATTCCGTAATGTGGTCTTCCAGCTTTTTCAGATCTTTGTAAGGCTTTGCCACATAACCGCAGACATTTCCGTTACGGATCACAACGGAAGGTACCTCATAGGTTTTTTCGTAGGTCGTAAAGATATTGTCATAGCTGTTGCAGAGGGGTACAACCGCCTCCTTTATCGCTTCGTGGTCAGCTTCTGAAATCCCATGCGCCTTCAGATACATGATCATTGATACAAGCTGTTTACTGGCAGGCAGCATGCCCAAAATAGCTACGATCGTTAAAACATTCAGGCGGGATTTTGTTGTTGCATATCCGGCAATATACAGAGATAATGGTATTGCAAAAAATACAATTGTTTTGAGGATCTCTGTTTTTTTCTTGTGGCTGATGTAACCAAAGTCGCCCTGTTTTATCTTTTGTCTGTTCATTTATTTCACTCCTCGCAGTAATCTGGCATAAATATATAAAATCCATTTTTGCGGTACATATTTCACAAGAATGCGTAAAAGCTTCATAGACAGACCGTATACGGAAACGTCCTTTTTCCGCATGGCATCGTGCAGTGCTTTTGCGACTACTTTCTCTTTTCTTGCCATAAAATATTTCTTCAGACCGAAAGGGGATCCGGTCTCTTCTGCAATGGAGAAAAAGGCAGTGTCAACAGGCCCCGGGCAGATGGCTGTCACAGAGATCTGTCTGCTGCGGAGTTCTTCTCTCAGTGCACGGGTCAAAGAAAGTACATAAGCCTTGGAAGCTGCATAGACAGCAAAATTAGGCTGTGGCAGAATTCCCGCAATGGAAGCAAACTGGATCAGATAGCTCCGTTTTGGCATATAAGGCAGAACCAGATATGTCATTTTCGTCAGTGCGCGGCAGTTCAGATCGATCATACCAAGTGTATCCGCTTCCGGGATCGTCTCAAACGGTCCTGTCTTGCCGTAGCCTGCACAGTTGATCATGACACGTACCTTTGGCTGCTCTTTTCCCAGAAGCTCTGTAAGCGGCTTATAATCTGCATCATCCGTCAGATCCATGCTGAAGGTCCTGACCTCTACCGGCAGTTCTTTGGCAAGGGAAGCAAGGCGTTCGCTTCTTCTGGCGATCAGCCATACTTCATCCAGCCCCAGTACCTTTTCGGTAAGCTGTCTGGCAAATTCTTTTCCCATACCGGAAGATGCTCCGGTAATAATTGCTATATTCATCTTCTTTTCTTTCCTTCTTTCCCGGTTTTCTGATTCTTTCCATTTCTATTTTTATTCTGATGCGTATCTTTTGCTTTTTCTGCTCCGGTATTCGGTTTCCTGCTCCCGGTTTTCTGCTTATGAGGCACATGCGCAGAAGCTGCCATCTTACGCGGTGGGATCAATGCATGGGCATCAAATCCGATCAGATCTTCTCTGTGTGCCAGATGCAGAGCCTCCTTTACCAGCTCATAGTTCTCCGGATTTTTATACTGGATGAGCGCGCGCTGCATTGCCTTTTCATGTGGATTATGCACCACATAGACAGGTGACATATCTCGCGGGTCGATCCCTGTGTAGTACATGACCGTCGACATCGTGGAAGGCGTCGGATAAAAATCCTGTACCTGCTGCGGCATATAGCCGAGATCCCGGATATATTCGGCAAGCGCAACTGCTTCCTTTAAGGTGGAACCCGGATGCGAGCTCATCAGATACGGTACCACATACTGATCCATATGGAACTGTTCGTTTTTCTGCTTATATTTTTTTAAAAACTGCTGAAATACAGCATTTTCCGGTTTCCCCATCCGTTTTAGCACCGCATCGCAGATATGCTCCGGCGCGACCTTCAGCTGACCGCTGATATGGTATTTGATCAGCTCATCAAAGAACGTTTCGTCTTTATCTGCCAAAAGGTAATCAAACCGGATCCCTGACCGGATAAATACCTTTTTCACACCCGGCAGCTTCCGCAGCTTGCGGAGCAGTGCCACATAATCGGAATGATCTGCTTTCATATTGGCACAGGGCTTCGGAAACAGGCATTGTTTATTTTTGCAGACGCCGCATTTTAACTGCTTTTCACACGATGGCTGTCTGAAATTAGCGGTCGGGCCACCGACATCATGGATATACCCTTTAAATTCTTTATCCTGCGTCATCTGCTCTGCTTCTTTCAGAATGGACGCATGGCTTCTCGTCTGGATGATCCTGCCCTGATGGAACGTCAGGGCACAGAAGCTGCAGCCGCCAAAGCAGCCACGGTTACTGATCAGGGAAAACTGGATCTCTTTTGTCGCCGGAACACCGCCTAAGGCATCATAGCTTGGATGGGCGCGCCTTGTATAAGGCAGTGCATAAATATCATCCATTTCTTCCTGGGTAAGCGGCATTGCAGGCGGATTCTGTACCACATATACTTCGTGAGGATAGACCTCCACCAGCATCTTCCCGGTAAACGGATCGGTGTTGTCATACTGGATCTTAAAGCTCTGTGCATACAGCTTTTTGTCTGCCTTCATTTCTTCGTAAGCCGGCAGATAGATCTCGTCATAAAAGCTGTTTTTATTACGGGCTTTAAATACCGTTCCCCTGACATAAGTAATGTCGGATACATCCATACCGGATGCCAGTGCATCCGCGATCTCCACGATAGATTTTTCTCCCATGCCATAAGAGATCAGATCTGCACCGCTGTCCAGCAGTACGGAACGTTTAAAGGAATTTGACCAGTAATCGTAATGGGCAAGCCTGCGCAGACTCGCTTCGATCCCGCCGATGATGATCGGTGTTTTTTTATAGGAACGGCGGATCAGATTCCCGTATACGATCGTGGCATGATCCGGTCTGTGATACGGCTTTCCGCCCGGCGTGTAAGAGTCCGTCTGTCGGTGCTTTTTGGAAACATAGTAATGGTTTACCATGGAATCCATGTTCCCAGCGCTGACTAAAAAGCCGAGCCTTGGCTCTCCTAAAATGCGGATGCTGGCATCGTCCTTCCAGTCGGGCTGTGCAATAATACCGACGGAATAGCCATGTGCTTCCAAAACTCTTGAAATGATCGCCACACCAAAGGAGGGGTGATCCACATAAGCGTCTCCTGTTACATATATAAAATCAAGTTGTCTGATATGCGCCTTTTCCATATCTTCTTTGGAAACCGGCAAAAAATCATTCATTGTTATCCTCACCTGTCAGTTGTTTCATTTCTTCTTTGGTCAGTGCTCTGTATGCCCCTTTTGCAAGCGACGAATCCAGCAAAACGCTTCCGATCGCTGTCCGCTTTAAATAGGTCACTTTTGCGCCCAGCTTTAACAGCATCCGTTTTACCTGATGGTAACGTCCCTCCTGCAAAATGATCGTCCCGCAGACTGTCTGCTTTTCCTGATCTGCCTTTAAAACCGTAAGCTGAGCAGGCAGTGTCGGCTTCTCATCCCCGATATCGATGCCCAAAAGCACCTGCTTTTTTGCATCTTCTGCCAGAAGACCTTCCGCTTCAAAATAATAGGTCTTGTCCACATGGCGGCGCGGACTCATCAGCCGGTGGGAAAACGCACCGTCATTTGTCACGATCAGAAAACCTTCCGTATCCTTATCCAGTCTGCCGCAGAGGATCAGATGCTTCCTTTCAGCTTCCGGGAAATAATCAAGCACTGTCCTGCCGGCGTCTTCTGTTGCACTGACACAACCCGCCGGCTTGTAGAACATATAATAGACATTACCTTTCTGTCCGATCTGCCTGCCCTGATAACAGACGCTGTCCTGCTCGGTCACTTGAAAGCCCGGATCGGTTACGGGCAGATCATTGACCAGCACCTGTTTTTTCCGGATATAATTTTTTACTTCACTTCTTGTACCGATACCGGCGTCTGCCAGCCATTTATCAAGTCTCATCTTTTTCATCCTGCTGCATAATTTTTCTACACAAAAATACTATTTTAGTATACACTATTTTGTTTGATTTATGGAGTGGTTTATGAAAATTTCACAGAAAAACCTTCTGACCGTATGCTTTCTGTTTCTGCTGCTTGTCTGTATCCTTTGTAACAGCAAAAAAACAGCGGAATTTGCCTATATCGGACTAAATACCTGGTATCTGAACATGATCCCGTCTCTGTTTCCGTTTATGGTACTTCTGAACCTGCTGATCTCTACCGGGCTTTCCTACTGGTTTATGAAACCATTTTCTGTTTTCTTAAAACCGTTCCGTAATACGGAGGACGCCTGCTTTGTTCTGTTCTTCGGCTTTTTGTGCGGCTTTCCGCTTGGTGCGAAATGTGTTGTGGATCTGTACCGGCGCGGAAGGTTGTCCGAGGCTAACTCTGAATATCTGCTCAGCTTCACGAATAATATCGGTCCTGCATATTTTTGCGGTTTTGTGCTTGGACAGATCTATCTGACTCCCTCTTTCGGAAAATCCTTATTTGTTATGTACGGTCTGCCGCTTTTATATGGGCTTTTCCTGCGTCATACGCGGTACCGCCGGATACTGGACAGAGAACTTATGACGCGACGGTCTGAGCCACCGGTGATAAAGCCGGTACTGCAGTGTCTGCCGGATGCGATCTCTTCTGCCCTGACGCAGATCACGGTGCTTGGCGGCTATATGATCGTATTTAATGCACTCCGTATTCTGCCGGAGCTTTTATTTACAAAAAATCCATACCTGTATCTTGCCGGGCAGAGCATTCTGGAAATCTCAGGCGGTCTGTTATGTATAAAAACATTTGTGAAATCTACAGTTCTGACGATCGTTCTGGCACATACCTGTCTCGCCTTTGGGGGGCTGAGCTGTTTCTTCCAGACAACGGCGCTTTTTCAGCACACACCGTTTTCAGGCAAAAAATATATGCTGCATAAGCTTCTGTTATGCAGCATATCTATGATTGTTTCGTATGTTCTGTTTCGATAACCTTTACCTTTACATTGGCTGTGGACCGTTATCTGCCGGATTTGCAGAGGCTGATGATGTATGGTCTGCTTCAACCTGTGCCATCTCATCAACCGGATACAGCTGTGCCCTGTTATTCTGGATGATCGTAATACAATCCTGCAGCTGTGTCATCAGCTTTTCATAGTTGAAAGCCGCGATATCGATGGAATGGGATAAAATATCCTCTACATTTCCCAGATTATCGTCGGTATAGCTGATCGCAGCCGCTCTCATTTCATTGGCTTCCGTTGTTGCCTTATCTAAGATCTCCTGTGCACGCTGTGTGGCAAGTTCGACGATCTCCTGTGCCTGTGCATGTGCCTGCTGCATGATCTCATGCTCGCTGACCAGCTCATTTGTATGGATCGCAGCTTCATTGATCAGGGCTTCTGCCTTCTGTCTGGCATCATTTAAGATCGCTTCTTTATTGCTGATGATCTTCTGATACCGTTTGATCTCATCCGGTGTCTTCATACGGAGATCTCGAAGCAGTTCTTCGATCTCGTCCTTATTGACCTTGATCATATTATTGGATAATGGAACGTATTTACAATTTTCAATATAGTCTTCGATCTCATCAATCAACTGTTCGATTTTTGTACTCATAACGATTCTCCTTACTAAATCTTATCTGGTTACCTTATACTTGTCATAAATCTGTTTTGCGACAAAATCAGGCACGCATGCTTCAATATTGCCGCCAAAGCTGGCAATTTCCTTCACACTCGAAGAACTGAGATACGCATATTCCAGTGAAGTGGTCAGAAACATCGTATCAAGTATTTCACCGGATAATTTGCGGTTTGTCTGTGCAATCTGAAGCTCATATTCGAAATCTGTGATCGCCCGAAGTCCCCTGATCACAACATGAATATCTTTGGAACGTGCATAGTCGATCAAAAGTCCCTGAAAGCTCTCTACTTTCACGTTTTTCATGTCTTTTGTCGCTTCTTTCAATATATTAACACGTTCTTCTACAGAAAACAATGCAGTTTTATTTACATTATTTAGTACACTTACCGTTAATTCGTCAAATATTTCAGCAGATCTGTGGATAATATCCATATGTCCGTAGGTCATCGGGTCAAAGCTGCCCGGATAAATTGCTTTGCTACTCATCTTTTGCTCCTCTGCACAAAGACATGCTTGTTTGTCTTGTATTTTTTCTCTTTGATCAGTTCATAGCCAAGATCCTCCAGATAAGAAATATCCGTATCTAAAGATGCTTCAAAAATGATCAGGGTATCCTCATGGATCAGCTTTGACATCGTCAGGTATTCCAGAACGCGTCGCTCAAGCTCTTTATCATATGGCGGATCCATGAAAACAATATCAAATTCATATTTATATTCCAGTGACTGAAGACTGACAAATACATCCTGTTTATAAATGCCTGCTTTATCATTCAGCCCTGTATGCTTCAGATTCTCTTCGATACAGGTCAGGGCGTTTTTATCGTTTTCCACAAAAACCGCATAATCTGCACCGCGGCTGAGTGCTTCGATACCGATCGCACCGCTTCCTGCGAAAAGATCCAGAAACACACTGCCCGGCACTTCATTTTGTATCATGTTAAATAACGTTTCTTTGATACGGTCTGTTGTCGGCCTTGTATTGTCACCGAGCGGCGTCTTTAACAGAAGCCGTCTTGCACTTCCTGCTATAACTCGCATACGATTCCTCCTTTATACCCGGACTTTGACACCCTTTGCATCACGTTTGCCCAGTTTTAATTTATTCAGTTCGATCGTCTTTTCCTTGTAGACGATGCTCCGGTCGGAAATTGCCTGTGTCAGATAGGCTTCTTCAAGCAGATCTCCGGCTCCCAGTTTCATGCCTCTGACACCGATCGCATTTTTCTTTTTGTCCGGGATCTCTTCCAGTGCAAAACGCAGGAAATACCCATCCCTGCTCTGCAGGATCATGTTACGCTGATCTTTGATCACTTCGACCAGAAGCACACGGTCATCCTCCTGCAGCTTGGTGGCAGCCACACTGCGCTTGCTGACATCAAACTCGCCGCCGTCCACGATCTTCAGCATTGCCTGTTCTGTGACAAAAGCGATCCGGTACAGATTCAGCTCTGACTGACTTGCAGCACAGATGATCCGCTCTTTTGCCGTATCATAACCGCTGACATTATCGATCGGGATTCCTTTATCTCGGAATTTCCCGAATGGCAGATCTGCTGCCTTGACGGTGTAAAGCTGCCCCATATCTGTGAAGATACAGATCTTACCGGTATTTTTACAGGTAAAGACATATTTGTTTTCCGCAAGTGCGGCTTCTTTGTTCCGCTCAAAGGTAGGCAGATCGATCGTTTTGGCATAACCGAAGCGATCCATTAAGAAGCAGACATCCATTTCATCCATCTTCTTTTCCACATAAACGGTCTGCTCTGTATTTTCGATCACAGTCCGGCGTTTTCTGCCGAATTCTTTCTTCAGATCATCAAGCTCTGATTCGATCACCATGGTCATGGAATCATGGCTGGATAAAATATCTTCATAGCGGTAAATATTTGCCATTGTCTCATCATGCTCTTTGATGAGCGCTTCGATCTCAAGACCGATCAGCTTATACAGACGCATTTCCAGAATGGCATTTGCCTGCCTTTCGGTAAATTTGAGCTGCTCTGCCATAATGCGGGATTCTCTGGATTTAAACTGAATCCCTGTTGTATCGCCTTCGACCAGACATTTTTTTGCCATTGCCCGATCCTTGGAGCCGCGCAGTATCTCAATGATCAGGTCAATGACACTGCACGCCTTGATCAGACCTTCCTGTACTTCTCTCTTTTCCTTCTCCTTTTGCAGGAGATTGTTGTACTTTCTTGTATTGACCTCAAACTGGAAGTCAATAACATGCTTCAGGATCGCTTTCAGCCCCATTGTTTCCGGTCTGCCGTCCGCAACCGCCAGCATATTGACACCAAAGGTGTCTTCCAGCTTGGTCTTTTTATATAACATACTGATGAAGTGATCTACATCTGCATCTTTGCGCAGTTCGATCACGATACGGATACCGTCTTTAGAGGACTGGTTTGTGATATCCACAATGTCATTAGTCTTTTTTGTTTCAGACAGTGCTGCCACATCAAGCAGAAATTTGGAAATGCCCATTCCTATCATCGTATATGGGATCTCGGAGATCACAACATTGGTCTTGCCGGCCTTTCCTTTTTCGATATCTACTTTACCGCGGAGCCTGAGTTTTCCGCTTCCGGTCTCATAAATGGAAACCAGATCATCTTTATTACATACTATGCCGCCTGTCGGGAAATCGGGACCTTTCAGGTAATGCAGAAGCTCACGCGTGGAAATTTCTGTATTGCGCATATAGGCTTTTGCTGCATCGATCACTTCCCCTAAATTATGCGGCGGAATACTGGTTGCCATACCGACGGCAATACCTTCCGCACCGTTCACCAGAATATTCGGGATCTTGACCGGCAGTACGACCGGCTCTTTTTCCGTTTCATCGAAGTTTGGCATAAAATCCACAACATCTTTATCCAGATCCTCCAGAAATGCGATCTGTGTGATCTTTTGGAGCCTTGCTTCCGTATAACGCATTGCCGCAGCACCGTCTCCTTCGATGGAACCGAAGTTACCGTGCCCATCTACCAGAGGAAGCCCTTTTTTGAAATCCTGTGCCATGACAACAAGTGCATCATAAATGGAACTGTCTCCGTGTGGATGGTATTTACCCATCGTATCTCCGACAATACGGGCAGATTTACGATACGGCTTGTCATACCGGATCCCCAGCTCCTGCATATCGTACAGGGTTCTTCTCTGTACCGGCTTCAATCCGTCTCTGACATCCGGCAGCGCTCTTGCAATGATAACAGACATCGCATAATCGATATAGTTTTTTTCCATAACCTCCGAATATTCTGTCTGTATGATTTTTTCGCTCATGTAAGTCCTTCCTTTGGTTAAAAGTCTAATAATGCTTCTTCCGCATGCTCGTAAATAAATGTCTTACGCGGTACAACATCCGTTCCCATCAGCTTTTCCGTGACTCTGTCTGCCAGAAAGCTGTCATCGATCTCCACACGTTTTAAATAGCGCGTTTCCGGATCAAGCGTTGTTTCCCAGAGCTGCTGGGCATCCATTTCACCCAGACCTTTGTAACGCTGCAGGGTAAAGCTGCCTTTATGTGTTTTTCTGTACTTGGCAAGTGCTTTGTCATCGTACAGATATTCTTCTTTCCCTCTTGCCGGGATCACTTTGTAAAGAGGCGGCATGGCAATATATACATGTCCTTCCATGATCAGTTCCGGCATAAAGCGGTAAAACAGCGTCAGGAGAAGTGTGCAGATATGCGCACCGTCTACATCCGCATCCGCCATAATGATGATCTTGTCATAACGAAGCTTTGTAATATCAAAATCATTGCCATAGCCTTCTGAAAATCCGCAGCCAAAAGCATTGATCATTGTTTTGATCTCTGCATTGGCAAGTACCTTGTCGATGCTTGCTTTTTCTACGTTTAAGATCTTGCCGCGGATTGGCATGATCGCCTGATACAGACGGTTTCGTGCCATTTTGGCGGAACCGCCGGCGGAATCACCCTCTACGATAAAGATCTCGCATTTGGATGCGTCTCTTGATTCGCAGTTTGCCAGCTTCCCGTTAGAATCAAACGAAAACTTTTGCTTTGTCAGCATGTTGGTTTTGGCTTTTTCTTCTGTTTTACGGATCTTGGCTGCTTTTTCCGCACAGCCGATGATACTTTTGAGCGTTTCCAGATTTCGGTCAAAATATCTTGTGATCTCTTCTCCGACGACCTTGGAAACAACCTTTGCCGCATCCTGGTTATCAAGCTTTGTTTTGGTCTGCCCTTCAAAACGCGGATCAGGATGTTTGATGGAAACAACTGCCGTCATTCCGTTACGGACATCAGGTCCTGTAAAATTTGCGTCTTTTTCCTTTAAAATGTTGAGCTGGCGGGCATAGCTGTTGATGACCGTCGTAAAGATCGTTTTAAAACCGGTCAGATGTGTTCCGCCCTCTGCGTTGAAAATATTATTACAAAAGCCCATGACATTTTCATGGAATTCATTGACGTACTGGAAAGCCGCTTCTACCGTAATACCGTCACTTTCACCTTTAACATAGATAACTTCATGCACGGTATCTTTATTCCGGTTGATGCTTTTGACAAAACCTACGATACCTTCCGGCTCGTGATAGGTAATGCTCTCTGCTTCACTGCCTCTCCGGTCTTCAAAGCAGATCGTCAGGGCAGGATTCAGATAAGCAGTCTCATGCAGACGATTTTTCACTTCCTCCGCTTTAAATACGGTATGGTCAAAAATTTCATCATCCGGCATAAACCGGATACTGGTTCCTGTATCTTTGGATTTTCCGACAACCGGCAGAAGCCCGTTCTGCAGCTCCACCGTCGGGATACCGCGTTCATACGCATCCTCATAAATGTGTCCGCCGCGCCTGATCCGTACTTTCATCCAGACGGAAAGTGCATTGACGACCGAAGAACCGACACCATGCAGCCCCCCGCTTGTCTTATAAGCGGAATCATCAAATTTACCGCCTGCATGAAGCGTCGTAAAAACAAGACGTTCTGCACTGATCCCTTTTTCGTGCAGATCGACCGGAATACCACGTCCGTTATCCTCTACAGTCACGGAACCGTCCTTTTCCAGATAAACATGTATCTCACTGCAATAACCGGCAAGATGCTCATCAACTGCATTATCCACGATCTCGTAGATCAGATGGTTCAGTCCTTTTGTCGACACACTACCGATATACATACCCGGTCTGACACGGACTGCCTCCAGTCCTTCCAGCACCGTTATATTTTCTGCATTATATGTCTCTTTTGGCATACTTTATTTCCTCTTTACTTTTATAATCTCCTGCATATGCCGGAATATTCTACTCTACAATAAGATTCCGGGTGCAGGCAAGCGCAAGCGCGCCCGGACCGATATGGCATGCCACACTCAAAGAAAGTGGTGCCATCTTAAGCCGGAAGCCTGGAAATGCTTCCATCACTTCCTGCTTCCAAAGCTCTGCTTCTTCTGCATCCTTTGTATAGGCAATATGCAGCGTTACACGCTCCTTTGCGCTCTCATCAAAGCCGCCGAAGCGGTTTTCTATATCATTTTTGACCGCCTGCAGCATCATTGACTTGCCGGCAGACTTTGTTCTGGCTTTTGCAAATGCGTCCAGCTTTTCGCCCTGGATCTGCAATACCGGCTTCAGCTTTAAAAGCGTACCGAGTGCAGCCGCCGCAGGTGTGATCCTGCCGCCTTTTTTCAGGTAGAAAAGGGTATCCAGCATAATATAGATGCTGGAATTGAACTTGTCCTCTTCCAGTATCTTCTTGATCTGTGCACCGTCATAGCCTTTTTTTGCGAGCTCCGTGGCATCAAGTACAGACTGGGTCTGCGTAACGGAAATACGCTGATTGTTTACCACAAATACTTTTCCGGCAAATTCCGGCTCCTGTGCCAGCATGCAAGCCGTCTGACAGCTTCCGGAAAGTCCGCTCGACATTGGGATATGCACTACTTCATCATACTCTGCCAGAAGCTTATGGAACATATGGATCAGAGAGTCCGGTGATGGCTGTGAGGTCGATACAACCGCATCGTTTTCCAAAAACTCATAAAATCTGTCCTGTGTCAGGTTGATATCTTCAAAATATGTTGTATCGTTGATCATGAATGGCATCGGTAATACAGAAATACCAAGTCCGGCAGCTTCCTTCTGGGTAATCCCGCTATTGCTGTCCGTCATAATTGCAATCTTTTTCAATTTCAATTCCTCCCTATTTGAACCGGAAAAGCATTATAGTACATGCAGATATCCATGTGTCTGATAACTTTCCAATTTCCTTTTTAATGGTAAATGAGAATCCGAAAGAAGTAAAGAGTTACTTTTCAAAATTTTGGCAGTATCCGCCGCAGCATCCATTAAAAGGGCACTGTCCTGATAGACATCCGCAAAGCGGAAAGCAAATGCACCGCTCTGCTGTATGCCCATAAAATCCCCCGGACCGCGCAGCTTCAGATCAGCATTTGCGATTTCAAAACCGTCATTGGATCTGTTTAAGATCGCCAGTCTTTCATTCTGTTTTTTCTTCTCTGCCGATTCCATAAAGATACAGTAGGACTGTAGATCGGATCTACCCACCCTGCCACGGATCTGATGCAGTGTTGCAAGCCCGAAACGCTCTGCATTTTCAACCATCATGACAGTTGCATTCGGTACATTGATCCCTACCTCAATAACCGTTGTGGAAACCAGAACATCGATCTCCCCCGCAGCAAACCTTGTCATGATCTCATTCTTCAGCTTTGGACGCATTTTGCCGTGCAGATAGGCAATTCTCGTCTGCGGTGAAAAAAATGCCTGTATTGTTTTGGAATAGTCAACTACATTTTCAAGCTCATCCATCACACCGGGCTCTGCCATCGGACAGATGATATAGACCTGATGTCCCGCATCCACTTCCTTTTGCATAAACTGATAAGCTGTCTGCCTGTAGCTCTGATTGACCACGCAGTTTTTGATCGGCAGTCGTTTTGCCGGAAGCTCCCTGAGCTGCGTCACTTCCATATCTCCGTATAAAATGATCGCCAGGGAACGCGGGATCGGTGTGGCACTCATAACGATCGTATGCGCCGCTCCGTTTCCTTTGCCGGACAGTGTTTCACGCTGTCGGACACCGAATCTATGCTGTTCATCCGTGATCACAAGTGCAAGATTTTTGAACATTACTTTATCCTGAATGACTGCATGTGTTCCGATCACAACATTCAGACTGCCATCTGCGATCTTTTCATAAATTTCCCGCTTCTGCTTTGCTGTCTGGGAGCCCACTAAAAGTGCGGGACGAAAAGCAAGACCATACTGCTTTGTCATATTGCACAGCATTTCATAATGCTGCATGGCAAGTACTTCTGTAGGCGCCATCATAGCTGCCTGATAACCATTGGAAACACAAAGAAGCATTGTAAGTACCGCAACGATCGTTTTGCCGCTTCCGACATCTCCCTGCAACAGTCTGTTGATGCATGTACCCTGCAGCATTTCTCCTTTTAGTATGGTATATGCTTCTTTCTGGGATGCGGTCAGTTCGTAAGGGAGCTGTTCCAAAAGCCGGCCAGGATCCGCCGTATCGATCATCGGACAGGCATTTTTATGCTCTATTCCCGCCTGCTGCAGCTTCATGGTAAGCAGAAACAGCAGAAATTCCTCATAAGAGAACCGCTTTCTGGCAACTGCAAGACTTTCCTTATTTTGCGGAAAATGGATCGTATTTAATGCTTCCTTCACAGAACAGAACTGATATTTTTCCAAAAGATCCGGCGGAAGTGTTTCGGGCAGATCCGGAATTTTTTCAAGCACCTGCCGGACATACTTGGAAATAGCCTGATTGGTCAGCCCTTTCGTCTTAGCATAGACAGGCAAAAGTTTCCCTTGCAGTTTCTGATATTCTGCCGGTTGATAGAGCTTTGGATGGCTCATAAAAAAGGCGCCGCCTTTTTCCCGGGCCGCTCCATGAAAAACATATTGAGTTCCTGCTTTCAGTGTATTTTTCAGATAAGGCATATTAAAAAACGAGATTTGAAGAAGTGTCCCATTCTCATCCTCTGCCTGCAGCTTCAGAACAGACAGATTCCTGACATGCACGGGAACAGGGGTGTTTTTTACCGTAGCTAAAATGGCAGGATCTGAGATCTGCTGCTCTTTTGCCTCCTGCACAGATATAACCGGAGGCAGACTTTCATAAGACTTTGGAAAATGATAGAGAAGATCCTCTATCGTTTCTATATTCAGTTTATGAAAAAGGGCAGCGTTTTTTTCACCGATGCCCTTTAATTCCATAACAGACTTTGTTAAATCCATTTTGCTTCCTTATTCGGCTGAGATTACGTAGTAATAGATCGGCTGTCCGCCGTACTGCAGTTCTACGTCACAGTCAGGATATGCTTCTTCCAGCGCTTTCTGCAGTCCTTCTGCTTCTGCTTCTTTGATATCCTCGCCATAATATACACTCAAAAGCTCCGCATCCGTTTCCTTCATCATTTCAGCCACCATTTCAAGTGTGGTATCTTCGATTTTGGAGCCGACAGCCAGGATCGTCTTGTCGCCGATACCCATAATGTCATTTTCTTTGATCGTCTTGCCGTCGATCTCTGTATCACGTACAGCATATGTTACCTGACCTGTGCTGACATTTTCCATTTCTGCACACATATTTTTCAGATTTTCTTCTCCTGACATATCAGGCATGAAATTGATGATCGCTGCAATACCCTGTGGGATATTCTTGCTTGGTACGACAATGATTTCTTTATCTTCTGTCAGATCGCGTGCCTGATTGGCTGCCATGACAATGTTCTTATTGTTCGGGAATACATAAATCGTCTTTGCATTCACTTCATCGATCGCACCGAGGATATCTTCTGTACTCGGATTCATCGTCTGTCCGCCTGCAATGACCTTATCCACACCAAGATCTTTAAAAATCTCATTTAAGCCTTCCCCGATGGAAACACTGATAAAACCGTATTCCTTTTGCGGCTGAGCCGGCTTTTCGGCTTCTTTCTTCTCGGCTTCTTTAAACAGCTTTTCTTCATGCTCTAAACGCATATTGTCGATTTTCATATTGGAAAGTGCACCATACGTCAGCGCCCGTTGGATTGCAAGACCAGGGTCGTTGGTATGTACATGTACCTTAACGACATCATCATCCGCAACAAGCACGATGGAGTCACCGATGGATTCCAGATAAGATTTAAAATCCTGTTCCTGCTTTATTGTAAATGTTTTATTTCCAAGCAGAATGATAAATTCTGTGCAATAACCGAATTTGATATCGGATGTTTCTACAGCGGATGTATCAATATTATTGCGTTTTACAGGTGTTTTCGTCATATCGATGCTCAGATCCAGTTCTTCACCGCGGAACGCCTTCTGTGCACCCTTCAGCACTTCTAAAAGACCCTGCCCGCCGGAATCCACGACACCTGCCTGTTTCAGAACCGGAAGCATATCAGGTGTTTTATCCAGCACTTCCTGTGCATATACAATGATCGCATCGATAAAAACATCCATATCTTCTGTGCCTGCATATTCAGCTGCTTTTTCATAAGCACCCTTTGCAACGGTAAGGATTGTTCCTTCCTTTGGCTTCATAACTGCCTTATAAGCACTCTCTACTGCTTTTTCAAAAGCAGCGATCAGTACATCAACCGTGATCTCACCTTCTGTGGCACCGATCACCTTGCAAAGTCCGCGCAGAAGCTGTGACAGGATTACACCGGAATTTCCTCTTGCACCTCTGAGGGATCCGGAAGAAATTGCTTTGGAAAGCTCTTTCAGTGTTGCATTTTCATCCAGTGAAGCTACTTCTTTTGCAGCAGACATAATGGTCAGCGTCATGTTGGTACCGGTATCGCCATCCGGAACAGGGAATACATTCAGCTCATTGATATATTCCTTTTTTGATTCCAGATTTTTCGCACCTGCCAAGAACATTTCTTTAAACATCTTAGCATTTAATTGATTTTGTGACACGTTCTTATTCCTCCTCTAGTCAATTACTCTGACACCTTCCACAAATATATTGATCTTTTCAACCGGAAAGCCCGTAAATTCTTCTACTTTGTATTTGACATTGCTGATCAGATTATCTGATACCGCCAGAATATTAACACCATATGCCACGATCAGATGAAAATCAATTGTCAGCCCTGCATTATCCACATGTACTGTAACACCTCTGGATAAGTCGTTTAATTTTAATAATTTAACCAGACCGTCTTTGACATTGACACTTGCCATTCCAACGACGCCGATACATTCGATTGCAACGCTGCCTGCGTAATTTGCAATTACATCACTATCTATAGAGATATTGCCCAGATGTGTATTCATCATTGTTTTCATGCATGTATCCTCCTTTTATATGCGTCTGTCCCTTTCATGCCATGCATAATCTCCGCTGCACAGAAAAAGACATCATAGTGATTATACTCTGTTTTACGGAAAAAGGAAACCAGAAAATCAAAATTCCATGGAAAAACAGGAAAAAAGATCAAAAAATAGATAATTTGTTATTGCATTTAAAAAAACTTTCTGATAGAATAAGCTTGTTGTGAGTTTAGAATCTATTCAGTTTAGGAGGTGCTATCATGGCTAAGTGTGATGTTTGTGGCAAAGGTGCTCATTTTGGTAATAATGTAAGCCATTCTCATAGAAGATCTAACCACATTTGGAACTCAAACGTTAAAAATGTGAAATGTAATGTTAACGGTTCTACAAAGACAATGCATGTTTGTACATCTTGTTTAAGATCCGGTAAAGTAGAAAGAGCTTAATAATGAGTCAGCAAAAAAAGGAACCGTATGGTTCCTTTTTTAATTGTCTGCAGCTAGCTATAAACTGCTATGCTTTTCTCTGGTAGGTGATCACGTTCTTGAGCCTGTCATATTCTGTATTGATCTGCTGCAGGATCCATTTATCTCCGCACGAATTGTCCGGATGATAGATTTTGATCAGATCCTTATAACGCTTCTTAAGTGCCAGAGGATGTGTCACGCCGCGGAAAAACAGCATGTCCTCTTCTTCGACCAGTCCCGAAAACGGTTCCTTTTCCTGCTTTTCCTGATAAAACTGCCTGCTGTATTCAAAAGCACGCTTCTTTGCCTCAAAGCTCTTGCGGTCTGCATTCAGCTGGGCGAATCCCATTTCCAGTATCTTGAACTTCTTGTCAAAAAAACTTTCCTGCTCCTTCAGCTTTTCCATCGTCTTGTCCCGTTCTTTTTCAAAAGCGGAACGTTCTTCCTGCAGACGATGTGCTTCTTCCAGCAACAGTTCTTTTGCAATCCTTATTTTATTTTCATCCGATTCCTGCATAAGATCCGGCATGTCTTCTTTCCCTCCGGTCTGATAGATCTGCTTCCTGTCAGCATCCACAGGAAAACAGATTGTATCCCAATAACAATAACAATGCGATCAGAACAATCGCAACCAGCGTGTTTCCGATCAGCAGATCGAGCAGTATGCCAAGTGCTGCCGCAAAACAGCAGATGCCGAGTATCCTTTTCATGGCAGCTAACCACCGGCTTTTTATTATAGTATGCCATTTCCCGTTAAACGATACATTCCGCTGCTATGGCATATTGTCTTTTGTCTTTTTTACAGTGTATCCTGACCGAATGCAATCTCCTGTGCTTTCTCATCACTTACCATATCATCCGTGTCTTCTTTTGGTGCGGTAAATTTATCCACCAGATCAGGGATCATATCAATGATCTTTGTCACTGCATCCTGATTTCTGACATTGACAAGCTTTGTCTGTCCGTTTTTGATCACGAGAACAGCACTCGGTGACATTTTGCCTGTAATACCACCAAAACCGGAGTTTTTCTGTTCACCGGCTGCAGCACCTGCACCAACACCGAATGTCACATCTACCAGTGGCAGAATAATGGTGTCACCAATCTGTGTTGCCTGTCCTACAACAGTCTTTGTAGACAGGAAATTATCAACACCGCTTAACAGGGAACTTACGACTTCTGAAAAATTATTATTCATAGCTATTTATCCTCCTTGCCTGATGGCTTCATTACTTCTTTTAAGTATTTGATCTCCGGGTTAAAAAGTACAACCCAGCCTGCTTTTAACAATGCAAATACGGTAACATGCCCGCAAAGCCAGACATCACAGTCAAAAACTGCCTGTTCCATTTCAGGTTCTATCATAACATAATTCCCGATAAATGGATATACCATACCAAGAAAGGCACAAATTTCACCGCAGCTTCCCGGATCTCCTGTTCCAAACCGGACACGCAGCCGCCCTTTCCGCGGGCCGACACTCTTCCACAGCTTTTTCAGTGTGTTTTTTGCCAGCCTGAGTGCGGATTTTGTCTCATCCCTTTTTAGTGTCTCTGCATAATAGGAAAGGACAGCTTTAATGCTTTCCCATTTCTGCCGCAGAGAGATTGTTTTATGATACAGACCGCTGATCGTCCGCTGCAGCTTTTTTGCCCATTCTTTTATCTTACAGATCCAGAGCTGTATTTTCTGCAGCAGTGACTGCTTTTCCTCTGCATCCTCTGCGTCAGTATGCAACGCATCTATATCTGTTATATCTGCTTTCGCGTCTGTAATCTCTTGCGCTTTATTATCCGTAGAATCTGCAGCAGCCGTTTCAGGATTTATCTGCTCCGGTCGTTCTGCTGACCGGGCATTTTCCAGCGTTTTCTGCCTATGCTGATCCTGCGCGTCAGATTCTGTTATTTCGTTTGTTTTCTGTCTGCTTCCTGTCTTCTTCTTTTCTTTTTGCTTTTTTTTGCTGCCATTTTTATTTTTCTTTGCTTTCTTCTGCTTGGTTGGAGAAAAAAAATCAAACAGCTTTATTCCCAGCAGCCGGATCACACCGGTCTTTTTATCGGATTCATAAGAAAAGGAAACACGCAGCAACGGAAATAAGTAATGCAGTTCTGCGTTTCCTGCCGGTTTTCCTTCTGAGAAGCTTCCCTGCACCTTGTAGTAAAACGGCACAAAAAGAAGAAGCACCAGAAAAATAATTGCCACTGCCAGCAGAACAAGCAATATGATTCCGATTATTTTTAAAATTGTAAGTAATATAGACATCAATATCTCCGAAACAATTCTGCTTTTTGTTTTTCAAATACCTGTTTTATTAATAAAGTATCCCATTTTTGAGACAATGACAAGTATAAATCGATTGACAACTGCAGTGCACTTTCTTTTCCTTTTGCCAGACCGACCAGATAGATCGTATCTCTCGGAAATGCCTTTTGCTTCAGGCAGGCACTGTCATAAATATCAAAGTTATCGGATCCGTTTGCCAGACAGATCAGATAGATATCTACCATACCTGCATACATTCTGAGCTTGCGCAGTATTTTGTTTTTGCTTTTTTCACATGCCTCGTCTGTTACCAGATCTTTATAAATATACATGGCGACTCCGATTTAAAAAAAGAAGGCAGTTACTGCCTTCCCTTTTCTTAAAAATACTTTTTGCTTCCCCATAGATTACTGTGCTTCAGATCCAGATATTCTGCATATGCACGTTCCAGAATCTGTTTTTCATTTGCAAATTTCAGCAGATGATATGCCTCGTGATACTTATAATATCCGGAATCTACAAAGAATTCTTCACGTTGTGGTTTGCTGTAATAGCTGTCTGCCATCATCAGATACCAGTGTACACTCTTGGACACCGTATCCTCTGGCACGGTAAAAGTATAATCACTTTTTCCTACATATTTTATGATGGACGCTTTCGCCCCGGACTCTTCAAGAACTTCTCGAAGTGCAGTATCCTTATATTCTTCGCCCGGTTCCACAGTTCCTTTTGGTAAGACCCATCCTTCATATTTATTCTTGATATTTTTATAAAGGAGCAATATCTTACCTCTGAAAATAACCACACCGCCACAGCTTGTTGCTTCAATCATTGCAAACCCTCCCGTCTGGTGTGTCTCATATATGCATTCAGTATAAAACAGTTTATACCATCATGCAAGAAGGAATTGGAATCCGAACTCTTAATTTGACATTTTGTTGATCACATCCACGATTTCCTGCTGCTCAAAAGGCTTTGTCAAAAATTCATTAGCACCTGCTTTGATGCATTCGATCATTTTGCTTTTCTGCCCTGCTGCGGTTACCATAACAACCTTTGACTCCGGATCCAGTGCTTTGATCATTTTTAATGCTTCCACACCGTCTACGACCGGCATTGTAATGTCTAAAGTGACAACATCCGGCTTTAACGCCTGGAACTTCTGCACACCTTCCTGTCCGTTTACAGCCTCGTCTATAATTTCATGTCCGTTGGATTCCAGGATATTACGGAGCATCTTACGTGATGTACGTGAGTCATCTACGATTAAAATCTTTGCCATTTTAATAAGCCTCCTAATTTACAGAAATAATTGAATCAATTGCTAAAATAAAGAAAATCTCCTGTTCTTCCACATGGATCGGGAATACACAGAACTGATTGCCGGTGATCCTGCTTGCTTTTTCATAGAAAGCCGGTGGAAGCATGTCCATATCCACACCTTCATTGCCAAGCTCGGATGCAAATAATCCATTGATACAGTTTGTAAACTCACCGACTGCATCCAGTGCATCCAGATCAACGGTCTCAAATTCTTCATCCGCAAAAGGATTTGCAATCGTCAGAAGACTGTTTCCGATACCGGCAAATCCTGCATAAATATTATGATCACCCGCAAGCTGCTGCATCGCAAAATTGTCAATCTTCAATGTGTCTGTCAGATATGCTTTGGATACATAAGCACCGGAATTGATAATACGCAGAAATGTACGGATCGCAATACCGCAATGCTTGTCGCAAAGCTCTGTATTTGACGGCAGGAATAATCTGACGGTACGATCCACATCTCCGCTTACAAGATCATCCATGTCGCTGTGTGTAAAGCCCTGCTGATCCTGATAGCTCTTCAGTGCCTCGTCGACCTGCTCTAATGTCATCAGCCCTTTATCGATCAGGTTCTGTACAAAAATCATATAAATATTGCCCTGTTTCTTTAACAGACTGCCTACCTGTGCTTCTGTCAGATATCCCTTTTCCACGGCAATATCACCAAATCTGCGATCCCTGATCGCCTGTAAATTATTAACCTCATCAGCCTGTTCTGTCGTCATCAGCTTCTCTGCAACCGCGATCAGACCAAGCTTCACACGAACTTTGCTCTCGCTTTCTATTACATCAGACAATTGCTCTTTGGTAATTCTTCCGGTTTTTACCAGATAATTTCCAAAAATCTGATCAAACATATGTATTTCCTCCCATTTACTATATCTTTTTGTGCATTTTGTACAAAAACATTGCAAGAACCAATCTTTGTACGTGCCTTCTTAATCAGTATACTATATTCTTCGTAAAAAAGATAGAATAAAATTCCTTTATTTTGAGTTTTGTTAGTAATTTGTTCCAAAATAGGTATCAAATATCCGCCGTGCGATCGGAACTGCATAATCACCGCCGGACCCTGCACTTTCAACAATGATCGTCACACAGATCTGCGGATCTTCTGCCGGAGCAAATCCTGTGAACCATGCGTGCGAATCCGATTTATTCCCGCTGAATTCCGCAGATCCCGTTTTGCCGGCTGCAGTATAGGAAAGACCTTTTAGCTTGGAAGCCGTACCGCTCTCTACCACTTCTTTCATGAGTCCGGACATAAAAGCTGCCTCTTCTTCCGTCATCATCACGGCTTCTGTCTGCGGAGATGTCTTTTTTACAGTCATGCCGGTTGCGCTTTCAATCCTGTCCACCACATAAGGTGTCATGGCTTTTCCTTTATTGGCTATCGCTGCTGTGATCAGGTTCAGTTCCAGTGGTGTTACGGTTGTCTGCCCCTGCCCGATGGCTGTCTGCATGACTGCATAGCTTGTATCATATTCCGACAAGGTGAAGCTGCTCTTTTTATAAACAAGCTCTGTTTTCAGATCAGTATTCAATAAAAGCTGTCTGCATGTATTCTGCAGATCCGGAATGGAAAGCTGGACACCGATATTGGCAAAAGAGGAATTGCAGGATTTTGCAAAGCTCTTCGTAAAATCGACCATACCATGGCTCTGTCCGTGGTAGCAACGGATCTTATGTCCTTCATAGGAAAAGCTTCCGTTACAGGAGAAGGAATAGCCGGATACATCCCCGTTGTGTTCTCTGTAATATTCCAATGCTGTAATGATTTTGAATGTACTGCCCGGCGGATATAATCCCTGCGTTGCGCGGTTTAACAGAACACTGCTTTCCGAATCGTTTACCAGTTCATCCCAGATCTCAGAAATCTGGTTCGGATCAAAATCCGGTTTGGATACCATTGCAAGCACTTTTCCGGTAGATGGCTCCGTCACAATGACCGCACCCTGATATACACCGAGCGCCGTATAGGCAGTCTGCTGCAGTGCTGTATCCAGCGTTGTAATAACGTTATCTCCGTAATTTTTCTCTTCTTTAAGTTCGTTCTGGATTTTATTGGTAATGGAAGCATGGGAATTTAACATATTCATGTTTTCAGTCGCTTCAATACCGGTTCTTCCCTTTGTCGCATATCCAACCACATGGGCAAATATATTCTGATACGGATAATTACGGACTTCCGTACCATCAGCTGACCTTACTGTCTGGGCAAGAATCTCTCCGTCAGCGGAATAAATAGTACCCCTGACATTTCTGGTCGCAAGCAGCTCCTGTCTGGGATTATAAGCATTGTTGATCGCTTCCTCGCTGTCCTTTACCATAAAATGGATGATATTTCCTATAACAGCCAGCATCAGCAGACTGAAAAAGCAGGTCACGATCACAATTTCACGATTCCGCACTCTTTCTTTCTTTTTATTATTCTTCTCCTGCTTCCCGATCTGCAGTCCTTCGTCTTTCTTTCCGAACATTCCGTTTTCCTTCCTGTGATTGTATGCAATAAAGTCCCTGTATGATACTGAACATGATGATCGTCGTCAGTACACTGCTTCCGCCATAGCTGACAAGCGGCAGTGTGACACCGGTCAACGGGATAAATCTCGTTCCCCCGCCGATCGTCAGAAATACCTGAAATATATAGATCGTACTGAGTCCGACTGCGATATATCTGTAAAATTCTTCTTTTAACTGCATGGCTATCTTCATAAACACGATAAAGCAGCTGACACAGACAAGGATCAGACAAAGTCCGAATATAACGCCCATTTCTTCTGCCACCGCAGAAAAGATGAAATCCTGTTCCACATAAGGAATCGAGGTTGGATCTCCCTGATCAATACCAAGCCCGAACCAGCCTCCTGTACCGATCGCAAATAAGGACTGCGTGATCTGATAGCCGGAATCATTGATATTGCTCCATGGATGCAGAAAGGCAATCACTCTTGTTCTGACATGCGAAAACATATGGTAAGCAACGATCGATGCCCCTGCGCCGCCTAAGATCCCCGCAAACAGGTAAAAATAATTCTTTGTTGCAATAAATACCATGATCAGATAGCCCGCAAAAAAGATAACAGCACTACCGAGATCCTTGGAAAATACCAGAATGATCACATGGGCTGCAGCTGCAACCGCCGAGATCACAACCTGCCCCAGACTTTTTGACTCTGTCAGTAGTCCGGCAATGAAAAAGACAAACAGAATTTTGACAAATTCCGAAGGCTGGAACGTAAAACCATTGATCGAATATGATATTTTGGAGCCGTGGGTTACACTGCCCAGTACTGCAACAACCAGAAGTGCAAAGACACCGACCATGCCATAAATCCATGTCAGATGCTTCAAAAACTTCAGTTTTGATACTAAAAACGGTACAAACAATCCGATGATCAGTGATACCGTAACAATAATGAACTGGCGGATCGATTTCTGATAGGAAATACGCGTCAGCATGATAAAGCTGATCGTCAGAAGCATACACATGTTATTGATCACGAGTTTATCCGCTTCCGGATACGCCACACGGAACAGTGCGATCGTTGCAAACAGCAGAATCTGCTGGAAGCCATAAAAGATAATATAAGAAACATCCTCCGTTTCCAGACAGATCGCAGCAAATCCCAGGAAATGCACCATGAACATGCAGATGATCTGGCGGATATAAACACCACCGCGCTCATGCTCTTTTTTCGTAGCAACTGCCACAAAGCATTCCAGTGTATAAATTATCATAAAAACTGTGATGACATATTTAGACAAATCAGAAATAACGTGTCCCATAGGTTACCTATTCCACACCTTTTAAAAAGTGTCCTTTCGTAAATTCGGTAATGACCGGCTGTAATCCTTTTTCTCCCCTGCATAGATCCGCATACATATCATAAATCTTCTGCATCTGCCCGGCAGTTTCTTCCGTAAATCGCAGTAAAACCGCCTCCATTGGCATGCACAGTATCTCCGGCATTTCTTTATGCAGAGAAAGCGGCAGCGCATTATAGATCGTGTTTTCGCATCTGTCACAATGCAGACAGACGCGCAGCTTCTTTTTCTGCCGGTCTATAAGAAAAAGCTCTGCCGGTGCTTTTGTTTTTGTCTGTTTCAGACAGCGCCGGTTTGTCTTCAGCAGACAGTTTGCCGTCTCCATGACCGGAATATATCCGTACACAGGCAAAATACAGCTATGACTGCCACACGCCAGTGCCTTTGCTTCTGATCTGTGCAGTTCATACGGCAGGACATGCTCCGTCACACCTATATTATCATAAAAAGCAGCTGTTTCCATCTGAAAAATATAACAGCCGCTGTCTGTGACGCAAGCCTTCTGCGGTACTCTTTGCCGCAAAAATGTTACCATTTCCAGATTACCGGCACAATACCCGTCAAATGCCGCTTTTTCAATATCACCCCATCGTTGACTAATACGGTCAAAAATCTGCTGCCTCGTTACTGCCGGAAATGTCAGGTATATCGAAATATTTTTTTGGCGAAAGCGCTTTAACAGTCTTTCTGTTTCATCAGGATTATTCAGCTCCCGCAGGCAGTCATATGTCACATAGATCCTGTCAAGCAGTTCGTCCGGTGCCAGCACTTTGAGCTGATAAGGATGTGCGATCTGCACCTGCAACGGTCTTTGTTTTTCTGCAAGAGCCTGTTTGTCGGCTATCGGTTTTTCAGATATCCGGCTAAAGGTCTCTTTGACTGCTCTGTCATCAGCTTCCCGCATGGTTCTTTTTCTGCCGGATAACAGCGCCTCTTCCAGCCTGCAGACAGCCTTTCTGCGCAGTTCATTTAATTCTTTATTCGGCAAAAACAGGGTATCCGTCATATCACATGTAAGCTCTTTCAGAACAAAAGGTGTATTTCCCAGCTTTTGCAGCTGCTTTTTTACATCCTCCTGTGTGGCGGCTCTGTTCGCTGCTTTTTCCACTGCTGCGCCCGATACCGTTGCAGAAACCGTATCCTTTGTCAGAGTCAGCAGCATAGGTTCACCGGGATGAGCAAAAAACTGTCCGCTTACAGGAAGTTTCTTCTCCTCAGGCTGTCTGACAGTGCCCGGCTGTACCTGCTCTGGAGTCTCCGGCGAAAAAGTCTGATAACCGGCCTTTTTCAGCGACAGCAATTCTCTGCCGTTATGCTGCATATAATAGCCCATCTGACTGCTCCCACGGCTGAAACGCTCCTGCAGCATACGGATATCCTCCGGATCCACCTTGTATTCTGCCGGATCTTTTTCATACAGATCAATATATTTCCGGTACATCGCCGTCACAAAAGAAACATAGGCAGCAGTTTTCATCCTGCCCTCTATTTTAAAGGAGTCGATTCCTGCTTCAATCAGCTTTGGAAGAATTGGCAGTGTACAAAGATCCTTCAGACTGAGCTGATATGGTTCTTCCTTTGCACTGATCATATGTCCGTCTGCCAGCAGCTGATAAGGCAGTCTGCATGGACCGGCGCACCGCCCTCTGTTCCCGCTTCTTGGTCCGAGCATGCTTGAATAAAGGCATTGACCGGAATAACAGTAACACATGCTGCCATGGATAAAAGTTTCCAGTTCCAGACCGGTCTCGGTCTTCAGTCGCTTTAATTCTGCAAGTGACAGTTCCCGGGCCGGCACAATTCTTGTCACACCATACTTTTTCAGGTAATTTGCTGCGCCAGAGCCTGTGATCGTCATCTGTGTGCTGGCGTGGATCTCCAGATCTGGAAAGAAACGCCGGATCATCCTGACCGCACCAAGATCCTGCATGATCACGCCATCCAGCCCTTCCTCGTAATAGGGCTGCAAAAAAGCCGGAAGCTTCTTAAGCTCCGCTTCCTTTACAAGTGTATTGACTGTCATATATACTTTTTTTTCATACAGATGCGCCATTCTGATCGCGTACAACAGCTCTTCTTCACTGAAATTTTTTGCATAGGCACGTGCTCCAAAGCTGCTTCCGCCTACATAAATCGCATCTGCTCCTGCCAAAACCGCTGCCATAAAGCATTCCGGATCTCCTGCAGGTGCCAATAGTTCAACTGACATAGTGCTTCTCCATAAAAACAGCTGCCCGAAGGCAGCCATTATTTTTTACTTTCTCTGCTACGGTCATCCTGCATGGACTTCATTGCCTTTTCCGTGCTTTCTAACTTGATCTGCGCAGAAACAAGCTCATGTTTTAAATCATATAATTCTTTTTCCTTTGCTGCTAAATCTTCTTCCAACAGAGAAATCTGTTTTTTCGCTTTGAAATAATCATCCGCAATATTCAGCTCTAACAAGATCGCCTGTGTATCAACCGGCTGTCTCTTAAAGCCTTCCACTTTATTGTATTCACTGACTTTATTATTGATATAAAGGGCGATCTTCTGCAGATATTCTTCACTTTCATATCCGCTGAGCGTAAATACTCTGCCGCCGATCAAAACTTCCGTATCTGTTTTTTCTGCCATTGTATTTCCTCTTTCTTTGAAATCTCTCTGAACATTATACTCATATTTACTGTTTTTGACAAGTAACTCCCTTATTTCACAAGGTCAAGACTGATCCCATCCGATATCTGTGCAAATTTCAGCTGCAGCTTATAAGTTTTTGACAGTTTTCGGATGCAGCGATACATTTGTGTCTTCTGCATCTGCAACAGACCATTCTGCCCGTCCGACGTATACGGAAATTCCAGATGCAGATGCCACATATTAAATTTTTCCGCACTGCGGAGCCGGATAACCGCAGATGACATATCCGTTTTTTCTCCGGACCGTCCTGCGCCGGAAAGTGCCAGCCAAAATACCTGCCGGTATAACAAAAGCATGTCCGGATAAGCCATCCTAAAACAGGTCGGCTGGCAGATCTTATAACGGAGCAGACAGCTGTTTTGTTCTGCTTCCTGCATACAGAGATCCATCAGGACCGACAGGGCAGATGTCTCCTCTGTCGGAAGGCTGCGGAACTGATCCAGCCCACAAAGCAGTGCTTCCGTTTCCGATTCATCCGGATCAAGGCTGCGTTCAAGCTGATCCTCCAGCTTCTGCAGCGGCTCCTGCATTTTTTTGATCGTATCCGGCAGTTTTTCCATCTCCTGTCGGATTGCAGCCCATGTTTCATACAACAGCCCAAGCTGTGTGTTTCGTGTTGTTTTAGCCGGCATAGGCGGAAACAATGGCACAGTATCCGGCATACATTCATAAAACCGCCCGATCTGATCAAGAATTTCCTTTTTCATTTTCTTTTTTTCATCATGATTTTCTGTTTCTGCAAAAAGCTGCAGTGTCTGCACATAATTGGCAAAATCATGCCTGATCTTCCGAAATGCATAAAAAAGAGCAATATAGGGCTGCACGGATGCTTCCGTGCAGTCTATATCACTCTCTAAGCTCTTTACCCATTTATGTAGGAAAAACATAAATCCCCCTTACGCTTTCTGTTAAATATGCAGTGCGATCGCTTCCTTGACGCCTTTGTAATGTCTGCGGCTCACCGGAATCACATCTCCGCTGATCATTGTAATTCCATCTTCCCTGGAAAATGATTTGATCTTTTTGATATTACATGCAAAGCTCTGATGGGAATTGATGATATAATCCGGCAGCTGATTGACCAGATCGCTCAGCTTTGCGGCTGCTTCAATACAATCCCCTTTGTCTGTATGAATGCAGCAGTTTCTGTTACTTGTCTCCAAATACAGGATATCCTCTACTTTGATACGATGAATCTTTCCGCCGCTTCCTGCGACTGTAATTGCCTTGATCTCCTGATGCTGCACAATATCCATTGCTTTTTCCACAGAGGAGAACAGCTTCTGTTCATCGATCGGCTTGGAAAGAAAATAGACGGGATCTGCCTCAAATACATTGCTGGCAAGCTGCGCATACCCGGATAACAGGATCACTTTGATCTGCGGATATTTGGAACGGATCTCTTTTGCGATCGCAATACCGTCATCATCTCCGAGTGCGATATCCAAAATAATAATATTGGTATGTCCCTGATCGAGATCTTCCAGCCATTTTAACAGCTCTTCTGCCGAATATACACATTGGCATTCTATTTTTCGTCTGTATTTTTTCTCAAGTGTCTCTTTTAAGTATTCTGTGATGGAACGGTCATCATCACACACTACTATATGGAACATGATTTCACCTCGTTGTTTTATGCATATTGCCCTATAAATACAATAATTCAATTATATTCATTGTAAATTTTATTCACTTTTTAGTCAACCACAAAAGCATAATTATTTGATTTTTGTCACATTTGACGTAGTATCCCCATCCTGATAAAACATCGAAATGGAATCCCCTTCTTTATAAGCAATAATCCCTACAATCTCACTATTCGTCAGATCTGCATCATATACTGTCTTATCTCCCTCCAACGTAAAATATACATGGGAATTTCCATCGATCACTACCGGTACATAGGTCGCGATTTTTCCTGTGATCTCCAGATCATCTGCATTCTCACTTGTCCGGATCCCATTGGTTGCAAGCAGGGCATTGTATGCTTTCTTACATTCCTTGACAGTATCCCCTATGGCTACCCACTGATATTTTTGGATGTTGACCATGGCATATTTCTTGACCAGACCGGCCGAATCCTTTAAAGCCATAAAATAAGTCGGCTCATCCGAAATATTCAAAAGGAGCGGAAATGTAGCCACATAACCGAGATTTTGTACCTGCCCTTCTGCAGAAGACATGGCAGAATCTTCAATCGCACCTTCTATTCTGTAAAAACGCGTTTCCATCGTCCGCTGGTTCATCAGCACAAAACCGACATTAGACTGATCGCCGCTGACACTGGTCACACCGGAATATACCCAGACATCATCATTCATGGCGATATAATTATAACCATTTGTTGTCTGCAGACAGTCACGCTGTCCCAATACACTGTTCAGATAACCATGCTGCAGCATGCCATGATAATCGTAAAGCTGCATCAGAAGTTCTGCCTGATAGACCTTATCTACCCAGGTTGGAACTTCATCTGCCTGATAATCCGTGCATTCTCCCGTAATCGCATTACAAAGCACAACTCTGCCGACTGTCACACCACCGAACAGACCGATATTGAACTTTTTGACCGGGCAGATCCAGTACGGTGTACCTTCATCATCAATTTCAAAGAATATCTGATCTGCAAAAATATAGGTTGGATAACGGAACCGGATGTGTCTCCAGATATAACGGTTAAACATTTCCGATTCTGAATATTTAATTCCCTCTGTCAGCTTGACACATTCCGTATCCTGTGTTGTCATATCGATCTGAATATAAGCCGGAATACCGTTTTTCTGATTTGTCAGCCATTTGATCGGACTGGCATACATCAGTGGTGTCACGCGGACCGGCTTACCGCTTACATTGATCTGGGTGTAATCATCCGCCACTTCAAACTGTGATACCATATCTACCATACTACCCATTTTGCGGCTGCCCAGAATTGCTGCAGAATCTCTGTCGAGAAGCGGGATCGTATTAAAATCCACTTCTTTGATATCTGCTGTAAAATCGCGTTCCTCCACTTGCATAAGCTTCTGATACTTCTTCGCATTGATAATCGGTGAAGAAAGAACAGAACCGATCAGAAAGATCAGCAAAAGTACACCGCCCAGATAAAACAGATACCTGTAAGGGCCCATTGTTCCCTTTTGGATATCCAGCCCCTTTTTCCCGAAGGAAACATGCCCGCTTTTCCAGACGGAGCGGAACGATAATACAATTGCGAACACAAATACCATCAGGATTACAAACCACCAAAAGCCTGCTGAATGGATATTCAGCGCCGGCAGATTGATATAATAGTAAACAAATGCGATCACAAGTGTCAGTAAAATGGCGAGCAGCCATCTTTTCCAGTTTTTCATACTTTTGCCTCTTTCTGCGTAATTTTACTATCCACTATACAAAGCGCAGCTTATTCTGTCAAGGAATCTACCTTATTCTTACGGTTTTCCACCTCTTTTGCCTGCACATCGGAAGGCGCCTGCTCATAACGCGCAAACTGATAAGAGAAGCTGCCCTGTCCGCCTGTCAGGGAACGGAGTACGGTACAATAGCCGTACAGACTGCTCATCGGGATATCCGCCGTGATCGTCTGCCAGCCTCCCTGCATGGGCTGCATACCAAGCACGCGTCCTCTCCGTTTGTTCAGATCACCCATGATATCTCCCGTATAACTGTCCGGAACAGTAACGGAAAGCGTTTCGATCGGCTCAAGCAGAACCGGTTCCGCTTTTAAGAAACCATCCTTGAATGCCTGCATGGCTGCTTTTTTAAATGCCATTTCGGAAGAATCCACCGGATGATAAGAGCCATCATATAAAATGCCCTTTACACCAACAACCGGATACGCTGCCAGAGGTCCTTTCACCGTTGCCTCCTGCAGCCCCTTTTCTACTGCCGGGAAGTAATTCTTCAGTACTGCTCCGCCGACTACCTCCTGCTCAAATACATAGGGGCTTTCCAGATCACCGGACGACTCAAACCGCATCTTGACATGACCGTACTGTCCATGTCCGCCGGACTGCTTTTTATATTTGGCTTCCACATCCGATTTCTTACGGATTGTTTCCCGGTAAGCTACTTTAGGCTCTGAAAGACTGATCGCTACCTTATATTCATTGAGCAGTCTGCTCTGAGCGATCTCAAGCTGCATATCACCGATACCATATAACAGCATCTGTCCGTTTTCCTTGTCATTGACGATCTTGAGTGTCGGATCCTCATGTGTCATCTTGGAAAGTGCCTGTGCTGCTTTGTCGATCTCTGCTTTATTATCCACCTTATAGCGCATATACGTATACGGAACAGAAAGCTCTGCCTTTGCATACTGGATCGGTGTCAGTTTTGTGGAAAGGCTGTCGCCTGTACGGGCGCCCGCAAGCTTTGCCAGTGCACCAATATCTCCTGCGTGCAGCTCCTTTACCTCGATCGGTTTATTTCCCTGCAGCACATACAGTTTTCCGATCTTTGCCTCGGAATCTTTGTCTTTGTCATATAACAGATCATCTGTTTTCAAAACACCGGAGCAGACCTTGATCAGCGAATATTTGCCGATAAACGGATCTACGATCGTCTTAAATATGTATGCGGATTTTGCTTTTGCGAAATCATAATCTGCCTCATAAATTTCATTTGTCTTCAGGTTAATGCCTGCAATTTCCCTGTTTTCGGGACTTGGCATATATTTGATGATGTCATCGAGCAGCGTATATACACCCTGACATAAAATATTGGAGCCCATCGAAACCGGTACAATACTGCCATCTACAACATTATTGCGCAGAGCAGCCCTGATCTCCGCGTCGGAGAATACTTCTCCGGCAAAATAACGATCCATCATTTCTTCTGATGTCTCAGCTACCGCTTCCATCAGGCTTTCCCTGTATTTTTCAAGATATGGTCTGCTGTAATCCGGAATCGCACATTCTTCCACTTCTTTTCCGACCCAGCGATAGCCCGCTTCACTGACTACATTCACATAACCGACAAACTTTTCATTTTCACGGATCGGGAAATGAAACGGTGCGATCTTTTTACCATAAAGCTGTGTCAGATCTTCCACAACCTCTTTATAGGAAGCCTGATCCACATCCATATCGGATACATATACCATACGCGGCAGATGATACTTTTCGCAGAGCTCCCACGCTTTCAGTGCACCGACTTCCATACCTGCCTTTCCGGAAACAACAATGATCGCTGCGTCTGCAGCGGAAACCGCTTCTTCCACCTCGCCTACAAAATCAAAATAGCCGGGTGTATCCAGCAGATTGATCTTACAGCCATCCCATTCGATCGCAATACAGGATGCAGATATGGAAAAATGCCGTTTCTGTTCTTCTTTTCCATAATCACTGACCGTATTACCGTCCGTTACCTTCCCCATACGGGATGTGATACCGCCAAGATATGCCATTGCTTCAGCAAGTGATGTTTTGCCGCTGCCCCCATGCCCGAGCAAAACAATGTTACGAATTTTCTCTGTTGTGTATACATTCATAGCTGCTACCTCCGTTTTATGATCGATTTTGAATTATCTAACAATTCAAACACTTGTAGGTATATTTTACTAAACATAAAACTGTTTTACAACATATTTTCGTTAAAATCACAAGAAATTTCTATATTTTCTATCCCATTGACATTCGCACTTTAAAGGGCTAAAATACTATTGAAATTTACAACGGAAAGGACAACAGCCATGTCAAAAAAAGCAGAAGTTACCTGTAGTTTTATCGGACTTGGTCTGATCGGCGGTTCTATCGCCAAAGCACTGCGTCAGGCATATCCCGAGATGATCTTAAAAGCATATGACAAAGACCGGAACGGGCTTTCCCTTGCCCGGAAAGACGGCGTTATTTCAGAGACCTATGAAGCTCTGACCGATTCTTTTTTTGACTGCGATTATTTGTTTTTATGTGCACCTGTCAGCGAAAACGATCAGTTTCTCGGGCAAATCCGGCAAAGCCTGCATGCGGACACGATCCTGACCGATGTCGGATCTGTCAAGCAGACAACGCACGCTGCGATTGAAAAAGCAGGGCTCTCTTCCGTCTTTATCGGCGGACATCCCATGGCAGGCAGTGAAAAAACAGGCTATCAAAATGCCAGCGAACGTCTTTTGGAAAATGCCTATTATATTCTGACACCGACACAGGAAAGTCCTGTTACGGCAATTCAGGGTCTGCAGACGCTGATCAGCTCTATTGGTGCGATCCCGTTGATCATGGATTATCATACGCATGATTATGTGACAGCTGCGGTCAGTCATCTGCCGCATATCATTTCTGCCGGGCTTGTAAATCTGGTACACGATTCCGACAGTGCGGAAGGTGTGATGAAAATGATCGCTGCGGGCGGTTTCAAGGATATTACCCGTATTTCCTCTTCTTCGCCTGTGATGTGGCAGTCAATCTGTATGACCAATACCGAAAACATCCTTACGCTGCTTACTTCTTATATAGAAAGTCTGCAAAAGGTAAAAGCAGAGCTGGAGAACAAGGATGCGCAGAAGCTGTACGATCTGTTTGACCATGCCAAGAATTACAGAGACGGCTTTTCCAATGAAGGCCGCGGCCCGATCAAAAAAAACAATGTCATTTTTGTGGATATCCCTGATGTACCCGGTTCTATCGCACAGACCGCCGCGATTCTTGCCGATCACGATCTCAGCATCAAAAACATCGGTATCATGCACTCCAGAGAGTTTCAGCAGGGTGTACTTAAAATTGAATTTTACGATGAACAGACAGCAAACGATGCTGTCCGTGTATTAAAAGATAACGGCTATCAGATTTTTGCGTAAGCTGATGGCGGAAAGGACAATATACAATGATATTTCAGAAAGCAAACAGATTACAGGGAGAAATAACGGTTCCGGGCGATAAATCCATCAGCCACCGCGGCGTTATGTTCGGTGCTCTTTCCGAAGGAACAACAAGACTGACACATTTCCTGCAGGGAGCGGACTGCCTCTCCACGATATCCTGTTTTGAAAAAATGGGGATTGCGATCGAAAACAACGGAAATGAAATTCTGGTACATGGCAAAGGACTGCATGGTCTGACTGCGCCGACACAAATACTTGACGCCGGAAACAGCGGTACGACAACCAGACTGATCTCCGGCATTTTGGCTGCACAGGACTTTTCTGTAACACTGACCGGTGATGTTTCAATCTGTAAACGTCCTATGCGCCGCATTATGGAACCTCTCTCCCTGATGGGAGCAAATATCAAAAGCCAGAACAAAAATGACTGTGCTCCTCTCCTCATTACAGGAAGCCGCCTGCATGGGATCCACTATCAGTCCAGGGTAGCATCAGCACAGGTCAAATCTTCGATCCTGCTGGCGGGCTTATATGCGGATGGCACAACAAGTGTGACAGAACCGGCACTTTCCCGGAATCATTCCGAGCTGATGCTTGGTATGTTTGGTGCAAAAGTAGAAAGCAGGGATACAACTGCAACGATCTATCCGGAGCCCGCACTCCATGCCATCGACTTCAAAGTACCGGGAGATATTTCTTCCGCAGCTTATTTTATAGCTGCAGCCTCTATCGTGCCCGGCTCCGAGCTTTTGATCCGCAATGTGGGCATCAATCCGACCAGAGACGGTATTTTACGGATTGCCAAACAGATGGGGGCAGACATCACTTTATTAAACCGCGTAGACGAAGGAGAACCGACGGCAGATCTGCTTGTACGCTCTGCTACCCTGCATGGTACAAAAATCGGCGGGGATGTCATCCCGACACTGATCGATGAAATCCCGGTGCTTGCTGTCATGGCAGCTTATGCACAGGGCGAAACCGTGATCAAGGATGCGGCTGAACTGAAGGTAAAAGAATCCGACCGGATCGCGATCGTGACTGAGAATTTAAAGAAAATGGGAGCTGATGTAACTCCTACGGACGATGGCATGATCATCCGCGGCGGTAAACCGCTGCACGGCGGCAAATTAGATTCTTATCTGGATCACCGGATCGCCATGAGCTTCGCAATCGCTGCACTCATAGCTGACGGCGAAACCGAAATGAAGGACGCGGAATGCGTCAATATCTCTTATCCTGATTTCTATCAGGATCTGGCATCATGCATGTAAGATACCGATGATAACAAGCCATTCGATAACAGGCATCTGAAATAAATAAATGGGGTATGTCACTGCCCCGAGTTTTTGAAATACCACGGACAGCTTCTGTGGTATTTCTTTTTTGACTAAAAGAAGTCCAAACAGGCAGAGCGCAAATAATGTGATCACGACAAAATCACCTGCACTACGTCTGCCGAAATTGGTATAGACCACGATAGCTGCCAGAATACCGTTTGCCAGACCGTAAACCAATTTCTGAAGCAGTTTCTTTTTTTTCTCATTGATCCCGAAAGCAAGTTTCCCTTGGCTGACTTTTCCCTGCAACTGCCAGATCAGACAGCCGATAAAAATACCCGCACTAAGCCCTGCCAGTGCGCGCAGCACTGCATGGTAGGAATAGATCACATCGATCTTTCGGATCAGTCTGAAATAATAATGGTAGATAGAAAGAGATAAAACCGGACATATAAGCAGACCGCCCCATCTGCCGGCCAGCATCAGCAGGCATAACAGTAGAATACTTCCCATAAACATAGCTGCCACATACCAGTTGGCACTGATCAGCACTTCGTTTCCAAGTGGTCCGCATTGCAGCATCAAGAATTCCGCCCATCCTGTTTTCAGATAGGAAGTGATATCGAAAATTGACCAGTGATATTGCCATGTCCTTAAGAAAAGCATACAAAGCAGGCTTAAAAAATAGAATGGGTACAGACGCTTTAACCGGCTGCCGATGTACAGACCAAACTGATACAGCCTGTCAGACAGCTTCTGCCCTGCCATCCTCTTCAGATAAAACTGCCAGATGCCAAAGCCGCTTAAAAGGAAGAAAAATTCCACACCCAGATAACCGGCTCTGAAAAAAGAATATGAAGTTTTGGAAAAGAAATGTAAGCCAAGGACAACGATACAAAATACAAATCTCCATAACTCAACTGTATAATCGCGCCCCTGGCTTACTTTTTTTTGTTCGCTCATATGTAATTAGATTCCTAATTTTGCACGTTCTCTCTGGTACTCTTCTTCTGTCAGAATGCCGTTTGCCTTTAACAGATTCAGCTTACTGAGCTTCTCTGCTGCATTTGGATCTGCTGCAGCCGCTGCCGGTGCAGGAGCTGCTGCACTTGCGCCGCCTGCCATCTTCTCAGCCTTTGCCTTATCAACACCGGCTTTCAGACCACCTTCATCAGGCATCTGTGGGAAGATCAGATAACGTTCCATACCGGCAGGTGTTTTGATATGGATCATCGGAGCCGGCTTATTATTATAAGAACCCTGCTCTACACCAACCACACAACCGATATAATGATTAAAGTTATCAATCTTTGCATTCATTCCGTTAGATGCTGTACTGATAACAGCAATACCGTTTACTCTGGCATTTGTAACATTTACACGGAAATCTTCCGTTTTCTTCACGATCAGACCTTCCTTATAAGTCCAGTCTTTTGCATAAATCCCCTGTTCTGCCCGGATACACTGATTACAAACCTCACCGGCAGAATCTTTTCCACATATTAAACACTGCATACGTCAACTCTCCTTTGTCTTATTCTACTCCTGTGTAACTGAAGATGTTACTGTGTCATATACCTCAATTCTTGCAGCATCCATTTCAGGCATACCAATGAAAATACCGCCGTAAGAATAGGTTGCATCCTCTTTTACAATACGGACAATCTCAATAAAAGCATGGAGCACTTCTTTTGTCCAGATCGTCAGAAACGCTTCATATACAGCCCCGATCTGCAATGGTTTATCACACGTAAATCCGACACCGGTTCTGGAAACGTCGATAATATCAATGCTGACTTCTTCCGATGAAGCAGCATTATCCAGACGTTTGATGATGAGGCATGACTCTAATTCGATCCTTTTGTTTTTTCTTCTGTCTTCCAAAGAAATCTCCTTCCCGAAAATATATTCATTTCCTGCTCTACTTATATTTATATTACCAAATTCCTATCGACAATGCAAGGTATTTTGTTAAATGTGCACGTGCACATTCCTATGAAATGAACATAGCGTCTCCAAATGAGAAAAAGCGGTATTTTTCTTTTACAGCTTCCTCGTAGGCAGCCAGAACGTGCTCCCGTCCGGCGAGTGCGGATACCAGCATAATGAGGGTCGATTCCGGCAGATGAAAATTCGTGATCAGTCCGTCCAGTACTTTAAACTGATACCCCGGATAAATGAAGATCTCGGTATTTCCGCTGCAGGCATGTAGTCTGCCATCTTCATCTGCCGCACTTTCAATCGTTCTGCAGCTTGTCGTACCGACACAGATCACACGTCCACCATTTGCTTTTGTTTCATTGATCGTATCTGCCGCTTCTTTTGAGATCTGATAAAATTCAGAATGCATATGATGCTCCAGTACGTTGTCTTCTTTGACCGGCCGGAATGTTCCAAGTCCGACATGCAATGTGACATAAGCAAGCTTTACGCCCATTTCTTCGATCCGGGCAAGCAGTTCTTTCGTAAAATGCAGTCCTGCTGTCGGCGCAGCAGCACTTCCCTCGTACTTGGCATATACGGTCTGATATCTGTTTTTGTCCTGCAGCTTATGTGTGATGTATGGCGGCAGCGGCATTTCACCGAGCTGATCGAGGATTTCTTCAAAAATACCATCATATTCAAACCGGATCAGACGATTTCCTTCTTCCAGCACATCCAACACCTGTGCATGTAAAAGACCTTCTCCAAATACCAGCCTTGTTCCCGGTTTACATTTCTTACCCGGTCTTACGAGCGTTTCCCATTGATTATCTTCTTTCCTTTTCAAAAGGAGCACTTCGATCGCAGCCCCTGTATCTTCCTTGACACCATACAGTCTCGCCGGAATGACCTTTGTATTGTTCAGTACAAGGCAGTCGCCCGGCTTTAAATAGTTTACGACCTCACGAAAAACATGATGTGAGGTCGCTCCTGTATGTTTGTCAAGGCAAAGCAGCCGTGAGCTTGCACGATCCGCAAGCGGATCCTGTGCAATAAGCTCTTTCGGCAGATCAAAATAAAAATCTGATTTTTTTAACTCTGTCATGACTCAATTCCTTTTTTGTTTTAAAATGCAAATTACTGACGCAGTTCAATGCCAAGCTGTTCAAGACCGTTCAGGATCTTCTTCAGGGCTGCATTGATATCTGCTTCTTCCAGTGTTCTGTCTTTTGCACGGAAGGACAACGAGTAAGCAACTGACTTGTAACCCTTCTTGACCTGTTCGCCTTCATAAATATCAAACAGTTCATAGTGCTCAAGGATCTTACCGCCGCGTTGTGCAAGCACGGACTCGATCTGTCCGACAAGAACATCATGCGGTACTACCATGGAAAGATCTCTGCCAACTGCAGGGAATTTGGCAATGCCTTCATACTTTCTGTCGAAGGTTGTAAACGGTATGATCGCAGGCATATCCAGCACTGCCACATAAGCTCTTGTTCCGATGTTGTAGTTTTCCAGTACAAGCGGATGTACTTCTCCCAGGTAGCCAAGGACAACTCCGTCATATACGATGTTTGCCTGTCTGCCCGGATGCAGGAACGGCTTGCCTGCCTTCGGATCATATTCTTTCTTTCTTGTCATGCCGACTGCATCAAAGAATTCCTCTACAACACCCTTCATCGTAAAGAAATCACCGTCTCCGTACATACCGAGTGTCATCTGCATTCTTTCATCAGGAAGCTCTGTCAGAGGCAGCTCCTTTGCGATATAAACGTTTGCCATTTCAAACAGCTTTACGTCTTTATTTCTTCTGTTGTAGTTTGTTGCAAGACTTGTCAGCATACCATTCAGGGATGTTGTTCTCATGATCGAAAAGTCTTCACCGAGGGGATTTGCGATCCTGATCGCTTTTCTCAGTTCGTCGTCTTCCGGTAACAGTAATTTATCAAATACCTTCGGGCTTTCAAAAGAATAGCACATACCCTGTGAGAAACCGGAGAATACTGCGATCTCTCTTGCTTTTTCTTCGATTCGGAGTTTATATGGCAGCTTACCTGTTGTTGCTTCGCCGCTTGGCAGTGTCATCGGGATCTTGTCATAGCCATAGAAACGGGCAACTTCTTCTGCAATATCAGCCTGTCCGAGCAGATCCTGACGGAAGGACGGACAGATCAGTTCGTTTGTCTTTTCATCATATGCCACTTCGATCTTCTTGAAGATCTCAAGCATTTCTTCGCGGCTTACATCCGTACCGAGCAGATTATTGTATTTCTCAGGCATAAATGGCAGGCGGACCAGCTCTTTTAACGGTGCCTTGACATCTACCATTCCGGATACGACATCACCGCAGCCAAGCTCCTGGATGAGCTGGCAGGCTCTGTTGATCGCATCTTCTGCATTTCTCGGATCCAGACCCTTTTCAAATTTACCGGATGCATCACTTCTGAGACCGATCCGCTTTGCGGATTTACGGATGTTTGGTCCGTTGAAGGTTGCGGCTTCAAATAAGACTGTTGTGACCTCATCTGTGATCTTGGAATTGTCACCACCCATAATACCTGCAATACCGATCTCTTTTTCTGCATCACAGATCATCAGGACATCATGATCCAGATTTCTGGTCTGGCCGTCCAGTGTCACAAACTGATCGCCGTCTTTTGCTCTCTTTACAACGATCTTTTTGCCGCTGACAGTAGATAAATCATATGCATGCATCGGCTGACCGTATTCTTCCATCACATAGTTTGTGATATCAACAAGGTTATTGATCGGCCGGATTCCGCTGCTTGCCAGTCTTCTCTGCATCCATTCCGGGCTTGGCCCGATCTTGATATTCGTGCAGACTCTTGCACAGTATCTCGGGCAGAGATCCTGATCCTGTACTTCTACGGAAATATAATCTTCTATCTTTTCATCATTTTCTTTTACGGTAACATCCGGTAATACAAACAGTTTGTCAAAAGTAGCTGCTGCTTCTCTTGCAATACCGATGACGCTATAGCAGTCTACACGATTTGAAGTCACTTCAAATTCAAATTTTGTATTATGCAGTCCGAGTGCTGCAACCGCATCTGCTCCGACCTCAGCGTCTTCCGGGAAAATGTAAATACCGTATTCCGGTGCTTCCGGATACATATCTCTGTCAGAGCCGAGCTCTTCGATAGAGCACATCATACCGTTGGACGGAACACCTCTGAGCTTTCCTGCTTTGATCGTAATACCGTCTTCCGGAAGCGGACCGCCGTCATGTCCGCCTGCAACCTTACCGCCATCTAATACAACCGGTACTTTATCTCCAACCTTAACATTCGGAGCACCTGTTACGATCTGGATCTCTTCTGTACCGATATTCACCTGGCAGATGATCAGCTTATCTGCATCCGGGTGTTTCTCGATCTTTGTAATCTGTCCGATCACGATCTTTTCCAGATTTTTGTCCATTCTCTCATAGCCTTCACATTTGGTTCCTGAGAGTGTCATTTTATCCATAAATTCCTGATCTGTACATTCCAGATCCGGTACATATGCTTTTATCCATTCTAATGCTGCATTCATTTTTCTATTCCTTTCTTTTCCAGACATGGCATACAGCCGGGCTGCATGCACATTGATTTTCCTTTTTATTCAGATTAGAACTGCTTCAGGAAACGGATATCGTTTTCATAAAGCAGACGCATATCGTCGATCTCATATTTCAGAAGTGTGATACGCTCCAGACCGACACCGAATGCAAAGCCTGTGTATTCTTCCGGATCGATATGGCTCATTTCCAGAACGTGCGGGTGAACCATACCACAGCCAAGGATCTCGATCCAGCCTTCTCCCTTACAGAAACGGCAGCCGCTTCCGCCGCATTTAAAGCAGGTAACGTCCATCTCGGCACTTGGCTCTGTAAATGGGAAATGATGCGGTCTGAATTTTACCTTGGTATCTTCGCCGAATAATTCTTTTGCGAATTCTGCAAGTGTTCCTTTCAGATCTGCAAATGTAATGTGTTTGTCAATAACAAGACCTTCTACCTGATGGAAGGATGGAGAATGTGTCGCATCTACTTCATCTGCACGGAATACACGTCCCGGAGCGATCATGCGGATCGGCATTTTGCCGGTTTCCATCTCATGTACCTGTGTGGAGCTTGTCTGTGTACGCAGCAGCAGATCGCCGTTGATATAGAAGGTATCCTGTTCGTCCTTTGCCGGATGATCTGCCGGAATATTCAATGCTTCAAAGTTGTAATAATCTCTTTCTACTTCCGGACCTTCGACTACTTCATATCCCATACCGACGAAAATACGTTCTACTTCGTCCAGCACGTTGAAGTTTGGATGTATGTGGCCAACCTTTGCCTTCTTGGCAGGCAGTGTAACGTCGATCGTTTCCTTCTGCATCTTTGCTTCTCTGACGAGTTCTTCCATTTTTTTCCTGGAGTCTTCCAGCACCTTTTCAATCTCGGCTCTTGTTTCATTGACAAGCTGTCCGACCTTTGGTCTGTCTTCCGGTGCCACATCCTTCATACCCTTCAGGATCTCTGTTAAAGCACCTTTCTTACCAAGCTGGCTGACACGTACTTCATTCAGCTGTTCCAGCGTACGGCTGTTTTCAATCTGTTTGATTGCCTCCGCTTTGATCTGCGCCAATTTTTCTTTCATTTCGTTTCTCCTTCTTTATTGTAGAACTATTTCTGTCTGTATTTGAGTGGGTATATAATGCCATGAGAATTGTTCCGCATCAGGCTCGCATCAGGCTCGCGAATTCGTGCTGCGCACTCTACATCCTGCTTCGCAGGATATTCGCTCGCTAATGGCGCAGGAAAAACAAATGTCTGCTTCGCAGCCGCTTGTTTTTCCTCTGCGCCATTACATTAAAAAAACCCCTGATATTATATCAGGGGCGAATCAAATCCGCGGTACCACCCAAATTCTCTGCTTCTGTCTGCAGAGCACTCAATACGCGTAACGTGCGCTCACGTCTGTGCCTAGTTAGAAGTATTTCTGTTCAGCATAGCTGCTCCGGTGGGAAATTTGATCTGCATACATACACAAGGAGGCTTTCAGCCGGTGACCTCCTCTCTCTGCGAGAGCCATGCATCTCTACTAACACCTTCAACGCTTTTCATATAGATTTATCATAGAGAATCTGCTCAAAAATGTCAACAGCTTTTTTTCTTTTTCCGGTGCTTTTGGTGTTTGCTTTTAAACGCTCCATACATGAAAGAAAAAGCCGGCTGCAGGAAGCGGTTGATGAAAGCCCCCAGCAGCATGATGTAAAAGCACATATACAGCCAGAGCATGATAATGATTACCGTTGTCAGGCTTCCGTAAGTACTGAATCCTGAAAAGCGATTCACATAGATAGAAAATGCCCACGAAGAAACATACCAACAGACACTGACCATGACAGCTCCCGGTACTTCACTCAAAAAGCGGTTTTTTTCATTTGGCAGGAACGTATAGATCGCACAGATCAGAAGTGCCATGCTGGCCACTACCACGATCCAGCGCCAGCCTACCAGCACACGGAACATATAAGTAATATCCGGGAAAGAAGCTGTCAGAAGATCCACGATACGCTCACCAAATACGACGATGATAAGTAAGATCAAGATCATGATCATCATGATCACGGTATATACACATGCGCGCAGCCGCAGGAAAATATAATTACGGCGTTCCTTTACCCCATTGACCGTGTTCAGTCCGCGGATCAGCGCCAGCATTCCTTTTGCCGCCGACCAGATCGTAGCCAGAACGGACAGAGAAAGTGCTGTACCGGTTTTTTCATATACTTCATCTATTATACTGACAGACAGCGGTGCCATGTTCTGAGGCAGTATTTTCGTTACAAACATCATCAGCGTTGCTTTCGTGATTGGCGTGTATGGAATCGCACTGATCAGTAAAAGAAGCATTGGGATCAGCGATAAAAACGTAAAAAATGCCGCCGATGATGCATAAGCACTGATATGATGTTCATTCATCTGGCGGGAAAACTCCTGCCAGATCCGATATATCTTTCTTCTCATTCATTTACCCCTTCTATGCTGCACTCATAGAAAAACTGCAGAATCTGCTTATAGTCATACCCTGCCTGTGCCATTCTTCTGGCTGCATTCTGGCTCATTCCGATTCCATGCCCGAAACCGCCGCCATACAGCCTGTAAGAAACCACGACCAGCTTTTCTTCTTTTCTTTTAGAATCACGCTTTGTTTCCGATTCTGCTTTCCCCTCAGGCACTACAACATCACTTTCTTCAAAAACCGGCTCGATCACAAAGAAAGAGCTTGGCAGCATGCCATTGATGCTTCCATCTTTTCCGTAATCCGCACCCAGCGCGATCTTTGTATTTTCGCCTGCCAGCACATAACGGATATTCTGCTCGCCGCATACACGGTAGGTGTCTTCTGTCCCCTCGATCAGAAGCTCTGTCATCACGCCGCCTGTTGTACGTTTTACAGCCGTAAGTCCTGTTACCATGCCAAGCTTTTCCGGCTTTTCATCCACATAACCATTGCCTTTTTTTCGTTGGATATTGCCCGGACTCTTTTCATAACGCGCCTGCAGATTGGCAAGCAGAAGTTCTGTATCCAAAGCCGTATCATACCGCCATCTGTAATACGTATCCTCCTGTTCAAAGCTGTCCGCATCCGCTGATTTGATAAACGTGGCAAAGCTGTCCTCTTCTGCCAGCTTGCTGCCCTCTGCACTTTCCTGCGCATCAGAACTGTGTGCATCCGGATTCTGCGTATCCGACAGCATCTGCCCCTTTGCAATGTTTCTTGCCCGCAGATAACCGCCCGTTGCTGCCATTTCGTCCCCATAGGTCAGATTCCATGCAGTCAGATCCGTTCCGTATCCGCAGGACGTCGAATAAAAATATGCGGTAACAGGGGTTCCGCCCGAAAGCAGCATCTGTCCTTTTGTCTCATACACGGCTTCACTCGTTTCCGATGCTTCCGCAATGTTATTGTATACCTGAAATGCCGCACTGTCATCTACGTGCGCACCATAATTTTGCAGCCCCGCATGAAGCATATGCATATACGCATAAGTTCTGGCACAGACCGCCTGCGCCTTTAACGCCTCTGCAGGATAAGAAGCAGGCATTTCACTCGGTACCACAAACCGCAGATAGTCTTCCAATGCAAGTTCATTGACGAGCAGAAAGCCTTCGTCCGTCTTTTCTATCTCAAAATTGCCCGGATAAACAGGTGTTTTCCCATTACGCAGGATCGAATCCACTGTTGTTTTGGCAGAAAGTGCCTGCGGTCTTGCATAGATCCTGTTTGCCGTTTCAAAGAGTGTACTGTCCGCCGCAATCTGAAGTGTTTCTCCCGGCTCCAAGGTCTGCACTTCTTTCAATTCTCCTGTGCCATCCTCCGTGAGAAGATCCATCGCCGTATCACAGCTAAGGGAAACTGTATCATGCACCGCTCCTGCAAAATCATCTGTTTTTAAAAGTACACGGATCTGTTCCATCTCCTCCTGCTTTACCAGAAGTGCTGCTACGATCTCTCCATCTTCATTTAACACAAAATCCGAAAATGCATAACCGATCGTCAGATCCGTAATCTGACAGGCGGTGGGCGTTCCAAGCAGGCTGTAACATTGCATATCTCCGGTCGTCTGTTTGACTCCCAGCTTTTCCAGTTCGATCGCATAAGTGCCATCCGCCTGTGTTTTTACACTGATCAGCTTATCATTCAGCTTTTGTTCATATACTGTAACGCCGCTGACCGTTCCGTCCGTCAACGTGACATCTGCGATCTGTCCGCTGCCTGACAGCGTATAACCGCCAAGCGGAACACTCCTAGATGCATCCCCCGAAAGTATTGTCAGTGTTTTTCCGTCATTTTCTGTAATATAACATTTGGAAAGCGCTTCTATAACAGGTTTGGGTTCTTCCGGAACCGGCTGCGGCTCCAAGCCGCCTTTGTGCCTGATCACGGAGATCAGCACGACGATCAGAACGGCAAGACTGACTACCAGAAGTACAAGCTGCCTTTTGGCATATGTATGTTTATTTGCATGCATGTTTCTATCCTCATTGCTTTCTGATGATCCAAAGCAAAGAAAACAGCCCCGAAGGACTGTTTTCTTTTGTCCCCAAAATGCTTTTCCTATATTTTGACTCCTAGCATATGGCTAGGTGGGTTACCGCAGCTGACACTTCTGCCGTCCTCTGACCCGTAGGTAAGGCGTGACATCCATGCAGCAATATAGGAGTCCCGTTTAAAGTAACTGTAGGTTCAAAATAATAGGAATTGGTAAGCACCTCAGGTTATGAATAGTATACTCAAATCAAAGCCGTTTTACAACTGTTTTTTCGTTGGAATTTTCAAAAGCATACGGAATGCTTGTGTCAAAATCTTTTTATTTTCTTTTTCTTCCTTATTCAGTCGTTTCATGATCGCCAAAATTTCCTTCAGATTCAGATCACTTAATGTCTTTGCACCGGTTTCCGTCAGCACACAGAAAAAGCTTTCCACAAATTCTTCCTTTTCTTCCGCATTCATCGACAGAATGAATTCACGAAGCGTATGATCGACCTTATAAGCAGAAGCTGAAATATCGTCTACCTTCACAAAGGCATTTCTCTGCAGCTGCCAGGAAAACATATCATGCTGAAAAATACCCAGCTGTGTACTTGCTACCACTTCATAACTTTCCTCATGCTCTAATAACATACCGATCACGGAGGACTGTGGCACGATCGTCCGGATCCGCTCGCCGATCTCTCCCTGACTCATCTGGTCAATTATATCTTTTGTAAAACCCGGGCCGTCAAAATTGTGCACCTGCAAGATCCGTTTCTGGATCTCAGAACCGGTAAAGGCAGCAGCATACACTGCAACATTACCACCCTTGGAATGTCCACCAATTCTGAATTTACCACGTTTCTTTTTCGCGGTCATTTCCAGATAATCCAGTGCCTGCAGCTGGGAAGGAACCGGTGCCTTGAAGCTCATATTAAAATCCTCTTTCCAGCCGACGATCGTATCATCGGTTCCGCGATAGGCAATATAATAGGAACCGTCTCCCAGATTGACCGTAATGGCTGAAAACTGTTTTTCTTCCTTTTCATCGATCTGATTCACATAATCAGATAAGATCATATCCCTGAAACGCGGTGTTCTTGACATCACATCCAGAAGCCGGAAGATGCTGTCCGGTACCAGACGCCCTGCTTTGATCTTTTCATCCGCATGCAGCCTGTTAAACTGCTCCCCGGCTTCGCGGATCGTTGCTTTTTCTGTTTTCAGATCTGTTTCGATCAGTTCAAAATCAATATAAGATACCGTGCTGAGTATCAGACTGTCCACTTCATTAAAAGGATCCTGCGTCAGGTCAAGATCCCCACGCCAGTCCATATAGTCAAATATATTTGCCATTGCTTCTACCTTTCCGATGTTTCCTATTACGAATCCCGATTTGATCAGCGGTCATCAAATGCACTGCATAAATGTGTGCATTTTTCTCGTCGCCATAACAAGAAATCCGCAGCACACATATCGGCTATGTGGCTGCGGACTCTCTAAAACATGTTTTAAGTGTACGTTGTATACGCGGTACAAGGTTTCATCACGGTCAGTTTTTACGAAACTCCTTGGAATACATATTAACCAAGCTGCCGTAAGAACCTGTTACTTACACCAATGTTATCTGCATTATGGCAGACCATGTCATAAAAGTCAAGCTTTTTTCGTAAGCAGCGCCACACCTGAACTGGAACCGATCCTGTCGCATCCCGCATCCAGAAAAGCCTCGAAATCTTCTCTTGTACTGACACCACCTGCAGCCTTGATCCGGACAGCTTCTCCGATATGCTCCCTAAACAGCTTCACATCACCGAGCGTTGCGCCGCCGGTTCCGAAGCCAGTGGAAGTCTTGATATAATCTGCCCCTGCATTGGTCACAGCCTGACACATGGCGATCTTTTCTTCTTCCGTCAGATAGCAGGTTTCTACGATCACTTTTAAAATCCTGTTGCCACATTCCGCCTTCAGTGCTATGATCTCCTGTTCTACCTTATCGTAATCACCGTTTTTCACATCGGAGATATTGATGACCATATCAATTTCCTGTGCGCCATCCTCTATCGCCTGTCTGGTCTCTGCCAGCTTTGCCGCGGTCACACTGTAGCCAAGCGGAAAACCGACTACGGTACAGATGTTTAACTTACTGCCGTATCTATCGTGTACTCTTTTGATATAACATGGCGGAATGCAGACAGATGCTGTCCCGTAAGTCACTGCCTCGTCGCAGAGCTTGTAAATATCTTCCAGTGTTGCGTATGGTTTCAGTTGTGTATGATCAATATGACTTAAAATTTCTTTTGTTTCCATTTGATTCCTTCCTTTCTGTGAATGATTACAGTCTACCATAGTTTTCATGAATAATCATTGAAAAAATTGTGAATATTTTCTAAAAAGCATAGAAATTTCCGTCAATTCATGTAATAATAAATTACAAATCTAATTTCAGTAGGTTTATTCTATACTTCTTTCCTTCTAAATTAAGTATTGAAGCATCTTATACATTTTATCATGTACAGTTAAATGTTATAAAAAGAAACAAGAAAGGCGGTATTCTATGGAACATAACGTATTTTCAGACATCACACCGGATATTGTCAGACTGGCTGATCTCAGCAGGCAGGCAGGCATCATTGAGCAGGAACTGTTCACCAAATATGAAGTCAAACGTGGACTGCGTGATTTAAACGGAAAAGGAGTTCTTGCAGGACTGACAACGATTTCCGATGTACGTGCCAATAAAATTGTAAACGGAGAACAGGTTCCTACACACGGCGAACTGTTTTACCGTGGCTATAATGTAAAGGATCTGGTCAAAGGCTTTACCGCAGACGGTCGTTTCGGTTTTGAAGAAGTGGCCTATCTGCTTTTATTTGATGCCCTTCCGGATGCGGAGGAGCTTTCCAAATTTAAAGAGCTGCTCGGCTTTTACCGTTCTCTGCCAACCAGCTTCGTCCGTGATATCATTATGAAAGCCCCGAGCCGCGATATGATGAATACGCTGGCAAGAAGTGTCCTGACGCTCTATTCTTACGATGACAGGGCAGACGATACTTCCCTGGAAAATGTACTGCGCCAGAGCCTGCAGCTTATTTCCCTGTTTCCAATGCTTGCGATCTACGGCTATCAGGCATATGCACACTACCATGACGGCAAAAGCCTTTATATCCATCCGCCGATCGCTGAGCTCTCCACCGCAGAAAACATTCTGCATATTTTAAGACCGGACAGCTCCTATACCCCACTGGAAGCAAAGATACTGGATGTCGCTCTTGTTCTGCATATGGAGCACGGCGGTGGTAACAACTCCACCTTCACCACTCATGTTGTCACAAGCTCACTGACAGATACTTACTCCGTTATCGCTGCTGCGATCGGTTCCTTGAAAGGTCCGAGACACGGTGGTGCCAATATCAAGGTCGTCCGTATGTTTGATGATATGATGCATGAAGTATCCGACTGGGAAAATGAAGATGAGGTCAGAGACTATCTGGCAAAACTGTTACATAAGGAAGCCTTTGATCATGCAGGCCTGATTTACGGTCTTGGGCATGCGGTTTATTCCAAATCCGATCCAAGAGCTGTGATCTTCAAATCTTATGTGGAAAAACTGTCACAGGAAAAAGGACTGGAAAAAGAATTTGCACTCTACTCTCTTGTTGAACGTTTGGCACCTCAGGTCATTGAAGAAGAACGTCAGATGTACAAGGGTGTCAGCATCAACGTCGATTTCTATTCCGGCTTTGTTTATAAAATGCTCGGACTCCCGGAGGAGCTGTACACACCGATCTTTGCCATGGCAAGAATTGTCGGCTGGTCAGCACACCGCATGGAAGAGCTTGCCAACAACGGTAAGATCATCCGTCCGGCTTACAAACCGATCCATGACGATATGCCTTACATACCGCTGGCAGACAGACCGTAATGTAGCGGGAAGGTATCGTTGATTATCTTTCATAAAAAGTAAAAAAAGACTTCTTTGTTCCGTAAATGCTTCGCATTTGGGATTCACAAAGAAGTCTTTTTTTATTTTAAAATTTAAAACAATTTACATACCAAGGAATTTCTTCACAACATCCTTCATTTCGTCCTTCTCACATACTGTCTTATGAAGAACTTCTGCTGAGCGGATCTCCTCGATCGCCTGTGGGATATCTACACCGGAAACCTTGCACAGTTCATCGATCAGTGCGAAATCGGAAAGCTTGTCGTATTTACTGTCGATCGCATCCATAACAGAACGTGCAAATTTATAAGGGCTTGCTGTGCTGGCGATCACCGTTACTTTATCATCGCCTGTTTCCTTTACATATTTATCATAAGCCGCAGCTGCTACACCTGTATGAGTATCGATCACATAACCACAATCCTCATATAAAGATCTGATCTTCGCAAAACACTCTGCCTCTGTTGCATAGCCGCCTCTGAAATCTGCAAGCTTTTCTTTCATAGTTGCGTCGATCTCATATTTTCCGGTCTTGGAAAGACTTTCCATAAGTGCTGCATTCTTTTCGGCATCTTCTCCGGAGATCTTATAGATCAGTCTCTCCAGGTTAGATGAGATCAGAATATCCATGGACGGAGAACTTGTCAGGATAAACTCTCTGTTCCTGTCGTAAGTGCCTGTCTGGAAGAAATCGAATAAAACTTTATTATCATTAGAAGCACAGATCAGTTTATCGATCGGAACACCCATATTCTTTGCATAGTACGCTGCCAGAATATTACCAAAGTTGCCTGTCGGTACCACAACATTCATCTTCTGTCCGTCTGTCAGCTTACCCTGTCCGTATAATGTTGCATAAGCATATACATAATACACGATCTGTGGCACAAGACGACCGATATTGATTGAGTTAGCAGATGAGAACTGATAGCCTTTTGCATCCATTTCTTTAGCCAGCTCTGTATCACCGAACAGCTTCTTCACACCTGTCTGGGCATCATCAAAATTTCCGTGGATACCAACAACATGTGTATTTTTGCCCTTCTGTGTAACCATCTGCTTTTCCTGTACAGGACTGACACCGTTCTTCGGATAGAATACGATGATCTTAGTGCCTTCTACATCGGCAAAGCCTGCAAGTGCAGCCTTACCTGTATCACCGCTTGTCGCTGTCAGGATAACGATCTCGTTCTTTACCTGATTCTTCTTAGCACTGCATGTCATAAGATGCGGCAGGATTGACAATGCCATATCCTTGAATGCGATCGTTGCACCGTGAAACAGCTCCAGATAATAAGCACCATCCGCATAAGCAAGCGGTGCAATGACATCTGTATCAAATTTCTTATCATATGCTTTATTGATACAGCCTTTCAGTTCTTCTTCCGTGAAGTCTGTCAGATACAGCTTCATTACTTCATATGCCACTTCCTGATAAGTCATCCCGGACAGCTCTTTCATAGATACTTCCAGCGTTGGAATATGATCCGGTACAAATAATCCGCCATCTTCCGCAAGTCCTTTCAGGATCGCCTGCGATGCGGTTACAGGTGTCGTATGACTTCTTGTGCTTTTGTATAATACTTCCATGCCTCTACCTCAATATCATAAGATTGAAAGTGTCAAACCACTTTCTGCGCTATTATAGCATACTAATGAGGATACCGCAAGAACTGCACCTATTTATAAAACCGATGTCCGCCATGTTCTGTCAGAAAAGTCAGCTTATTTTCAAACCAGTCTCTTTTTTCCGGGGTTGTTTTTCCCGCCGCCACAAAATACAATGCACCGTTTGTCACATCGCCGTCTTGAAGAGCTGCCAGTACTGCTTCTTTTGTCTGCCCGGAAATGCTGACACTGTTATATCTGCCGTCTCCTACCGGTGAAAATTGATACTGCCCGCCGGATTCCTGAAAGACAACACCGGCGACCGTATCCGGAAATTTAGGACTGCTGACCCGGTTTAAAATCACCTCTGCCACCATCTCTTTACCGGCCGCATCTTCGCCCCCGGCTTCTGCCTGTACGATCCTGCATAAAATTTCATATTCATCCGCACCCAGGAAAGCTGCTTCCTCTTTTTCCAATATATGCGGTTTCAGCTTCGGTACTTCTGAAGTGGATGTTACAATCGTTTTCTCAATATGAAAAGCCTGTTCATAGTTCTCTTTTGTCTGAAAGATTTGATCAGGCTTCAGCATCCGGCAAAACAGCAGCATAAGTCCGATCCCAAAGAGCAGCATAAACAGCAGTCTGCTCTTTGTATATTTTTCATACATTTAAAATCTCCTCTCTTCCTGTCAACATTTTTGTAACAGTTGTCATGTTTTGTTCACATCTCATTCATTAGTCTATACAGGCTTTTCCAAAAATATTTCAAAAATTGTAATTTCAGCCGTTCTTTGCTATAGTAAAATTATGAAAAAGTTAGCCGGTGTTTATGAAACAACTAAAAAAGACGGTAGCGTTTATTATCGCAGTTCCGTCACATATAAAGGGCGTCATATCAGCCTCGGAAGCCATGAAAATGCGCAATCCGCCCATCTTGCCTACAGACTGGCGCTGTCTGTTTTTGAGCCGGACTCTCCGATCACGATCGAGACACTGTCGCAGCTTTACCGGACAGAATATGCTTCTTTGGAAAAAAGCAAAAAAAATATCGCAAAATTCGACAGCCTGCCCTTTGAAAAAGCGGTTTGTCTGTTGAATTTCCGCGATAACGGGATTTATTTTCCTTCCCCTATTTATTTAAAAAAGAGTTTTTTCTATTATTATCTGACCCCGGAGATCACACTTCTGTTTGATAAGGAAGATCTGTTTTTTTACAGTTCACATCGTATCATGAAACGCGGTGGTCATCTGTTCGTGGCAGAATACGGAATGCAGACATCTGTCCTGTCCCGCTACGGAATCCGCAGCTATGCTGTAAAGGACAGAGATTACCGCTTTCTGAACGGAGATGCAAATGATCTGCGATACTCCAATATTGAGATCATCAATCGTTATTTTGGCGTTTTCCGGAGCGGAACGCTCGGAAGCTATACTTATCAGGTAAAAATTCATGTCAACGGCGATCTGCAGGTCGGCATATATAAAGACGAAAAAACAGCAGCCATTGCCTATAACAAAGCTGCTGATTTCTGTCACCAATATGGAATTGTCAAAAACTTTCCGGTCAACTACATTGAGGAATTATCTGCCAGAGAATATGCTGATATTTATTCCTCGATCACACTTCCGGCCCGTTTTATACAGTATTTTACTTCTGGGTATAATCCACAAAGCTGATATCGAGTCTGGCATCTTTTACGATTCCGTCTATTTTGGCATCGGTATCATACTGCCACATCGTAAAGGTATATGGATAATCCGGTTTGTCCCCATCCTGTGACAGCCATATATCATACTTTCCAAGCTGCGTCAGATCGATCTTGCGGAGCAGCCAGTATTTATTGCCGTTTACAACCGGCATCAGACCTGCTTCCGCGATCCTTGCACAAAATGCATTGGTGATCGCCGTGATATCCGTCTTTTTTACATTGTCCACTCTGGACGTATCATTTGTCACCGATCCAAGCCTGCATGCCACCGGGTAATCGATCCCGATCATGGCAACATTGTCGATCACAGTCTGTGCTTCCTGCTGTGCTTCTTCCACAGAGATCGCCTGTGATTCAAAATATACTCCTACATGCAGTCCCGCCGCCTTGGCATCCGCCATATAATCATAGCAATTATTGTCCAGCGTTATATTACCACTCTGATAACCACGATATCCGATCCTGACCATCACAAAGTCAACACCTGCATTTTTCAGTGCTGTAAAATCGATCATTCCGTCATTTTCATCCACATCCACACCCATAAAAGAAGTTTTACTGCCATTTGCATAATACTTCATAATAGGCTCTTCATATACAAAACCTGTATCTGCATAGGTATTTTTTGCCAGATAGGCATTGATCATGATCCACTGCTGGGTTCCATCCGGTCTGACCACTTTTGTTTTCGTGCCACCCTGGGATAGATCTTCCTCTTTCTCCTTCTGTTCTTCTTCCTTTTGCAGCTCCTGCGCATTTTTCTCATATAAGCTGCTTTTATCCGCCACGGTATCGGAAGAAACCGGTGTATCCGTCTTATACATATCCCAGAAATCAAGCTGATCCGAGGTCAGCGTCGATTCTCCCACACCAAGCTCCTCCAGCAGCCTTTCATTCTTAGAGGCCGTATCACTTGTCAGCACATCGTTTTGAGAAACAGCAGAAGCCATCCGCGGCGTTTTCGGACGGTTTGCCAGAACAACCGCACAAACGATCACTGTCACCCCTAAAAGTGCCAGTACCGTATATAAAATTGTTTTTCCGTATTTGTTTTCATATCCGTAATCTTCAAAATCGTCTGTCAGCTTCATTTTTCTTCCTTCATCTGCATTTTATCAGGCTGTTTTTTATCCAGTACAGTTTATCACACCACTCTCTATTATACAAAACAAATTTCTCATGCTATAATGTGGAAAATGACATCTGATCAGGATGCTTCTTACAAATATTTTATCACAGAGAGGATTTCCCATGCAGTATTTATTTCATAAAAAAAGAACTTACTTTCCTATTTTGTCACTGTCCGTTCTGTTTCTGCTGTTTTTGTCAGGCTGCGGCAGGCAACAGGAATATACACAGTCCGGCTTTTATTTTGATACGGTGATCAGTCTGTCCGTTTATGACAAGGATGCGGATCATGCAAAGGAAGTCCTGGATGGTGCACTGCAGCTTTGTGAAACTTATGATGATCTGCTGAACGAATCCAAAGAAGGCAGTGACATTTACCGGATCAACCATGCGCAGGGAGACTATACAAGCGTATCTTCCGAAACCGTTTCCCTGCTTTACACCGCACTGCAGTACTGCGCCGTTACAGACGGGCATCTGGATATCACAATCGCACCCGTCAAAGCACTCTGGACCTTTGACCCAGAGGCTGGGAATGCCTATGTGCCCGCTTCTTCCACGATTGAACAGGCACTTACCCATGTCGATTATCATATGGTGGAGATCGATGGCAATAAGGTGCGACTCTTAGATCCTGATGCGGGGATCGATCTTGGGTTTATCGCAAAAGGCTATATCGCCGACCAGTTGAAAGCCTATCTTTTGTCCCGGCATATTGAAAGCGGCATTATCAATCTGGGCGGGAATGTCCTGACGATCGGTCAGAAACCGGACGGATCAGCCTTTACAGTCGGCATTCAGGAGCCTTTTGCTAAGCAGGGAAAAAGCATTACGACCGTTTCCGCCGCAGACAGCAAAGGCGATACCTTTGCCTCTGTTGTCACAACCGGTATTTATGAACGCTATTTTGAACTGAATGGAGAAATCTATCATCATATTCTGGATGCAAAAACAGGTTATCCTATCCGGAATAACCTGTCCAGCGTCACAATATTAACGGATTCCTCCGTGCAGGCAGATGCCCTGAGCACGACCTGCATGATCCTCGGCCTTGATGATGCAAGAGAGCTGATTTCCTCCTTAAACGGAGAAGCGCAGGCGATCTTCATCACAAATGACGGCGAGATCATTGATACCCGAAACTAAGCCTCCAAAAAAGCTTTGTATCCGCATTTGGCTTCATAAAGATCTGCTTTGGAAGTTGCTTCATGCGGTGCATGCATATTCAGTACCGGAACACCACAGTCGATGACATTCATGCCATACAGAGATAAGATATAAGCGATCGTTCCGCCGCCGCCTAAATCTACCTTACCAAGCTCTGCTGTCTGGAAGGTGACCCCTGCATCATCCATTACCTTGCGGATAAAGCCAAGGTATTCCGCATTCGCATCATTGGAACCGGATTTTCCTCTGGCACCGGTAAATTTGTTAAATACCATGCCATGTCCCAGATAAGCCACATTTTTCTTATCAAAACTTGCTGCATAGGTCGGATCGAATGCAGAACTGACATCAGAGGAAAGCATTCTGGAATTTGCCAGACATCTTCTGAGTATCAGATCGTTGTAAGCTCCAGTAGTAAGTGCCAGAAGCTCTGCAACAGCATTTTCAAAAAATCTGGACTGCATACCTGTTGCACCGACACTTCCGATTTCTTCTTTATCCACTAAAATACAGCAGCCTGTCCGTTTGAGATCCTGCACCTCCAGTATTGCCTCCAGAGAACTGAATGCACAGACTCTGTCGTCCTGTCCGTAGCCAAGCACCATACTTCTGTCAAGTCCTGCTTCTCTTGCTTCTCCCGCCGGAACAATTTCAAGCTCAGCGGAAAGAAAATCCTTTTCTTCAATTCCATACTGCTCTTTTAAAAGCTTCAGCGTAAATGCCTGTACTTTTTCCTTTTTCTCATCGTCCTTTACATCCTGCAGCGGACGGTTTCCGATGATGATGTCCAGCGCTTCTCCCTCGATCACCTTGGAAGCCTTCTTTTCCAGCTGTTCAGCCGCCAGATGCACCAGAAGATCGGATATGAAAAAGACCGGATCATCTTCTTTTTCACCGATATTGATAACGACCTTTTCCCCATTTTTCTTGACAACAACGCCATGTATGGCAAGCGGGATCGTTACCCACTGGTATTTTTTGATACCGCCGTAATAATGGGTATCCAGGAATGCAAAATCACCATCCTCGTATAATGGATTCTGCTTTACATCCAGTCTCGGAGAATCGATATGTGCCCCCAAAATGTTCATTCCGTTTTCCAGCGGCTCACTGCCGACCTGGAACAGAATGACTGCCTTTTCCATATTGACTGCATATACTTTATCACCCGGCTTACAGGTCTTTCCTTCTTTGATCAGTTCGGAAAGCTCTTTATATCCTGCTTCTTTTGCGCGTTCCACAATCTGTTTTACACATTCCCGTTCTGTTTTTCCGTGATTTAAAAATGCACGATATGCTTTGCTTAAAGCATCGACTTCTTCCAGTTGTGTTTTCGTGTATTTTTCCCATGCATTTTCTGTTTTCATAATAACTCCTTCCTCCTGCCATCTGTCATTTCAATATCAGTATACCCAAATGAGTGACAAAATCTACTTTTGACATTCATGTTTTACGATCGATTTCTTCGGACACTTCTCCATACAGATACCGCAGCCCTTACATTTATCCTGATCGATCGTTGATAAAAAGCTGTCGATCGTCACTGCCTCATTCGGACAGTTCTTCGCACATAAGCTGCAGCCGATACAGCCCACGCTGCAGCCTTTCATGACAACCGGGCCTTTGTCCTTGGAATGACAGGCAACGACATAAGTGGCATCATATGGGATCAGGTCGATCAGATGCTTCGGACAGGCAGCCACACATTTGCCACATGCCTTACAAGCCTCTTTATCAACTACCGCAACACCGTTTACCACATGGATCGCATCAAACGGACAAGCCTTGACACAGCTTCCGTAACCGAGACAGCCATAGTTACAGGTTTTCGGACCTCCGTTCGGTACAAAGGAAAGCATATTACAGTCCTGTGCGCCTGTGTATTCGTAGTCCACCTTTGTCTTATCACAGTCACCCTGACAATGGACAAAAGCAACCATACGTCTGGATTCTCCGACCGAAACGCCCATGATCTCACCGATCTTTTTACCGACCGGTTCACCGCCGACCGGACAGGCATTGACCGGGGCTTCTCCCTTTGCGATCGCAGCAGCAAGTCCGGAACAGCCCGGATAGCCGCAGCCACCACAGTTATTACCGGGAAGGGCAGCCAGTACCGCTTCTTCCCTTTCATCTACATCTACTTTAAATTTAATACCGGCAATGCCAAGAAACAGGCCGATCAGAAGACCTACCACACCAATAATGCCGGTTGCGATCAAAATTCCTACAAAGCTCATAGAAAACACCTCCTATAATAAGCCTGAAAAACCGCAGAAGGCAATTGCCATAAGCCCTGCAGTGATCAGAACGATCGGCATTCCCTGAAACGGCTTCGGAATATCGTTGTATTCCATTTTTTCACGAATACCTGCAAGTATCACAATAGAGATCGTAAAACCGGCCGCTGTTGCAAAACCGTTTACTACGCTGGCAAGAATGGAATATGATTTCTGCACATTGGTAAGTGCCACACCAAGTACTGCACAGTTTGTTGTGATCAGTGGCAGATATACGCCAAGTGATTCATACAGACTTACCATATATTTCTTTAAAAACATTTCCACGAACTGCACCAGCGCCGCAATAACTAAAATAAACACGATCGTCTTTAAATATGTGATGTTAAGCGGTGTCAGCACAAACTGATAGATCAGTGCTGCCACAAAGGAAGCAAGTGTGATAACAAAGATGACCGCTGTTCCCATACCTGCTGCGGTCTTTACCTTTTTGGAAACACCAAGGAACGGACAAAGACCTAAAAACTGACTCAGGACAACGTTATTGACAAGTGCCGATCCGATGGCAATGATAAGTAGATTAGTCATTTGTCTTTTCCTCCTTTTCTACTGCTTTTGTATCATAGAAAGCCGGCTCCTTGCAGCTTTCTGCGCAGGATGCACAGTCATGTCCGCATCCGCTGCCGACCTTGCTCATATCCTTACCCTTCTTTTCACCGTTTATCTTGACCTGATTCTGGATCGCAGTCAGCATGGCAAGGACAAAGAAAGCACCGGGTGCCATAATGAAGATGCTTACCGGTACATAACCGGAAGGCATGACCGTCACCCCAAAGATCTGACCTGCTCCGAGGATCTCACGCACTGCACCGATCATCGTCAGCGCAATGGTAAAACCAAGTCCCATGCCAATACCGTCAAACAATGACGGCAGAACCGGATTTTTGGAAGCATATGCTTCTGCACGGCCTAAAATGATACAGTTTACTACGATCAATGGGATATAAATACCAAGCGCATCATACAGGGACGGTAAAAAGCCCTCCAATAAAAGCTCCATTACCGTTACAAATGATGCAATGATCACAATAAATGCCGGAATACGGACTTTGTCCGGTATTACCTTACGGAGCAGGGAAATAAATGCGTTGCTCAAGGCTAACACAACCATTGTGGTAAGTCCCATGCCCAGTCCGTTTTTTGCGGATGTTGTGACCGCCAGTGTCGGGCACATACCGAGTGTCAGAACAAAGGTGGGATTTTCTTTTACGATTCCGTTATATAATCGTTCTGCGATCTTATTCATTTGCCGCACCTCCTTCTGTCATATTTAATTTTTCCTGAAAACAGAGCAGCCCTGCGTTCACACCGTTGACAACTGCATTGGTCGTGATCGTTGCACCGGAGATCGCATCGATCTGATCATCCGATGCCGCGCCTGTCTTGGTATAGCTGAATTTCTCTACCTGCTTGCCTGCAAACTGCGGAACAAGCACCTCTCCCGCACGCATACCGAGACCTGCTGTTTCGGAAATGCTCAAAAGAGAAATACCGTTTAAAGTACCATCATCTGCAACACCCATAGTAAACTGGATATCGCCGCCATAGCCTTCATGGTCTGTTACCGTAATGACATAGCCAAGTACACTGCCATCACCGGAAAGTGCCTGCGCTACACCATCAATGGAAGCATCAAATCCATTCTCTTTGACAAAGGCAGTCAGCGCATCCGGAGAATATGCTTCCTCCGTCAGTTCCGTGAAATCTTCTGCCGCTTCAAATACATTCTGATAAGCCTCGTTTTTGGCTTTCTGTTCCTGCTGTGCAATCGGCTCTTTTGTCACTTCATACACAAGTCCGAGTGCAGCACCGCTGATCAGCGTGATCAGAAATAAGATCATTGCATCTTTCATCATCTGCTTCATGCCTTTTCACCTCCTCTTCCGAACGGTTTTGGAAATGATATTTTTTCGATCAGAGGGACAAGCAGATTGCCCAGAATGATCGCGTAGGATACACCCTCTGCACTGGCACCGAATACACGGAACAGCCCTGTCAGAATGCCAAGCAATACGCCGTATAGGTACTGTCCCTTCTTTGTAATAGGACGCGTTACATAGTCGGTCGCCATAAAGAAGGCACCGAGCATCAGACCACCGCCTGCCAGATTGCCTGCAATATAATCAAAATCGATTCCTCTGCCTGAAAACAGACATAAGAAGATCACAAACGTTACAATATATGTACCGGGGATCCGCAGATCAATGATACCAAGCAAAAGCAGGAAGCACGCACCTGCCACAATGGCGATCATGCTTGTTTCGCCGATCGTACCGGCTGTTTTTCCGATCACCATATTATAAATATTCACGCTCTCACCTGCTTTTAAACTGGCAAGCGGTGTTGCGCCGGAATATGTATCCGTGTCAAAATTCGTCATAATAGACGTAAATGAGATCAGCAAAAAGCATCTGGCAGCCAGCGCCGGATTCATAAAATTCTGTCCAAGTCCACCGAATAACATCTTCACAACAATGATGGCAAACAGACCACCGATCATACCGATCCACCACGGTGCACGCGGCGGCAGATTCAGCGCCAGTAAAAGGCCTGTCACAACTGCGGACAGATCCGTAATTGTATTATCCTTTTTACAGATCAGATCAAAAATCCATTCACCAAGCACAGTCGATGCGATCGTTACTAAGATCAGCACAAGTGCATGCAGTCCGAAATTCCAGATACCGAAGATCGTGGTCGGTAAAAGCGCAATGATAACGCAGAGCATGATCATCTGTGTTGATATATGCATACGAATGTGTGGATTGGATGAAACTTTTCTTAATTCGTTCATATTTGCATCCTCCTATTTCTTTTTCCTGTCGGCCAGGATCATCTTACGCATGGATTTGATCTCCTGGGTAAGAGGCCGTTTTGCAGGGCAGATAAAGCTGCAGCAGCCACATTCACAGCATTCCATACCATTCATTTTCACAAAGCTCTCTTTATCTCCGTGTTCTGCGGCTTTTGCCAGTCTGCTTGGCACCACTCTGCCCGGACAGACCTCCACACACATACCGCAGTTGATACAAGGCCCTGTCTTTGCCGCTGAAACATCATCCTTTGTCAGGCAAAGAAGTGCAGATGCGGTTTTCGTTGTCGGTACATCCAGATCAAAAATACCAAAGCCCATCATCGGACCGCCGGAAATGATCTTTGCCGGTTCCTGTTTAAAGCCGCCCGCTTCTTCGATCAGTTCGTGATAATTGGTACCGATGCGGACACGGAAATTACAAGGATCAGTGATCGCATCTCCCGTTACGGTTACGATCCTGTACATCAATGGTTTATTTTCCAGTACTGCTGCGCCGATCGCACAGACTGTATCTACATTATTCACAATACAGCCTACATCCGATGGCAGCATATCGCAGTTGATCGCACGCCCTGTAGATGCATAGATCAGCTGTCTTTCTGAGCCCTGCGGATATTTTGTCTTTAATGCTTTGACAAGGATTCTGTCATCATCCCTTGTCAGCTCTTTCATCTTCTCGATACAATCCGGCTTGTTATTCTCGATCGCGATAATGCCCTTTGCATTGTCAAACAGCGCAAGCTCACAGCGCAGACCGTCGATCACCTTCTGCGGTTCTTCTATCATACGTCTGTAGTCCGATGTCAGATATGGCTCGCATTCCGCTCCGTTTACGATCACATAATCGATTTTGTCAGGTTCCTTCGGGGAAAGCTTGACATGCGCCGGGAAGCCTGCGCCGCCCATTCCGACAACACCGGCCTTCTGTATTTTCTGTATGATCTCTTCCTTTGTATGCTCGGCAAGCGGCTTACAAGCTCCGTAGTCCACTTCCTCATACTGCCCGTCATTTTCGATCACGACAGACATCACATTGTCTCCGACAACTGTCCGGTGCGGCTCGATTGCCTTGACCGTTCCGGACACTGTAGCATAAACCGGTGCGGAAACAAAACCGCCCGCCTCTGCGATCAGCTGACCGGTCAGGACATGATCTCCTTTTTTTACAACCGGCTTTGCGGGTGCTCCGATATGCTGCGAAAGCGGATATACCAGATCCCCTTTTGGTAAGATATCACGGATTGGCTTATCCTTGCTCAGATCCTTTCCGTCATAAGGATGGATGCCACCGTTAAAGGTTAATTTACCTCCCATAAACTGCCCTTCTTTCTGTTTCCGACTTTCTGCCGGAAGATAATTTACTATCAATAACTATACTATTTTTTAGGACAAATTGCTACATGTTTTCTGTTTTTTATGCTATACTTTATAAGATGTGTATGAATACAACAGTCCTTTCACATCAGCATACCAATACAAGAAAACAGACGTTTCCGGCTTGCCTTTTTGGTACGGAAACAGCTGCTTTTAAGAAAGGAAACCATTATGAAAACAGTCAGTTCTCTGCTTTCCCCAAGGCTCTGTTCTTATCCGCTTTCCCTGATCGGTCATTTAGAGGATATTTTATTTGTTGATATAGAAACAACAGGCTTTACCGCACGCAGTTCCTGTCTTTATCTGATCGGTGCTATTTATTTTGAAAAAGACCAGATTCATCTGATGCAGTTTTTTGCCGAGAAAAAAGAGGAAGAAGTCGATGTGCTGAAAGCATTTCTTAGTTTATGCCAGAGTCATTCCATTCTGGTGCATTATAACGGAAATAATTTCGACATTCCGTATATGAAGCAGAAATGCACCCAATATCATCTGCGGGAGCCCTTTTCTCATATGACAGGCGTGGATATTTACAAGCGGATCATGCCCTATAAAAAGCTGCTTGGGCTGGAAAATGTCAAGCAAAAGACCGTGGAACAGTTTATGGGCATCAAGCGCGACGACCAGTACAATGGTGGTGAACTCATTCAGATTTATGAGGACTATGTCAAAGCTCCGCTTCCATCCGATCTTGATCTTCTGCTGTTACATAACGCAGATGACATGAAGGGTATGTTTTCCATTCTTCCTGTGCTGACTTATTCGGATATGTTCACCCATCCTTTCAAGGTTGTGAAGGTACAGTCCAATAAATATGAAGATGTGAATGGAGACACGCAGACAGAAGTACTGATGAAGATCCGTTTCCCATTTCTGTTTCCGAAGCAGGTCACTTTTACCGGAAACGGCTGCAGATTCCGGGCGGAAGAAAATGAAGGGTATCTGAAAGTACCTGTTATATATGGCAGCATGAAATATTTCTACAGCAATTATAAAGAGTACTACTATCTGCCCGCTGAAGACACAGCCATGCACAAATCAGTGGCAGCCTTTGTGGATCCGCAGTTCCGTGAGCCTGCCAAGGCAAGTACCTGCTATACCAGAAAAGAAGGTGCTTTCCTGCCACAGTGGGATATCATATTCAGTCCTGTTTTTAAAGCAGAATACGGAGACAAGCTCTGTTACTTTGAACTGACGGAAGCGATCAAACGCTCTCCCGCAGAATTTGGCAAATACGCCTATCATATCCTGGATATGCTTGTACATGGATTTGCAAAATAACCCTGAAATAAGCATAAAGAGAAACAAGTGGCCATTATGTACCACTTGTTTCTCTTTCCTATTCTCTCATGCTTATTTATTTTTTCCATAAAAAAACGAATTCATCCTGTAATATCCCATATCTTTATACTGAATGATCTGCTCTGTACTTCCGATAAACAGACAGCCTTCCGGTATCAGTGACTTGCTGAACTTCGCAAACACTTCTTCTTTCGCTTCTTCCGTAAAATAGATCAGCACATTTCTGCATACGATCATATGACAGTGCGTCGGATACTCATCCTTCAGCAGATTATGCTGCCTGAATTCCACACAATCCTTAATTTCCTGTGCAATCTGATAAGAAGCTCCAACCTTTGTGAAAAAACGTCTTTTCAGATCTCCCGGAACAGCTGCAATGCTCTTTTCTGTATACAATCCAATCTTTGCCTTTTCAATCACCTGCTTATCAATATCCGTTGCTATAATATGGATATGGGAAAGCGATAAATGTCTGGAAAGAGCCATGACGAGCGAATACGGCTCATCACCTGTGGAGCAGGCTGCACTCCAGATTTTCAGATCTTTTCCAAACCGGTTTATCAGACCGGGGATCACTTCCTTGTCCAAAAGCTCCCATTGATCCGGATTGCGGTAAAATTCAGAAACGTTGATCGTCAGATAGTTGACAAATTCTTCAAAACGTTTGGCATCTGTCTGCAGACATTTTACATAATTTTCATAACCGGAAACACCGTTTTTTGCGATCAAGGTATCAATTCTACGCTTCATCTGCTTTTCTTTATAAGCATTTAAATCTATTTTTGTCAGTTTATATACTTCTTTTTTAAAATACTCATAGTCATATACCATTGTCTTCACTCCACACAAAGGAAAAACAGGCTGCATGAAAACATGCAGCCTGTAATTATATCATTCTGTTTTACAGCGCTTATTCTTCTTTTTCAGCCTCTGCTGCAATAACAGCATCAATATCTACAGATACAACATCTGCATCTTCCTCAGGCTCTTCTGCCTTTTCTTCCGGCTGAGGAGCTGTTAAAGCTTTAATGCTTAAGCTGATCTTCTTATCTTCTGCATTAAAATCAACAACCTTAGCTGTTACTTCCTGTCCAACCTGTAATACATCTGAAGGTTTTTCAATATGATCCTTAGAGATCTGAGAAACATGTAACAGAGCATCTACACCCGGCTCAAGCTCTACAAAAGCACCGAAATCTGTCATTCTTGCAACTTTACCTGTCACAACATTGCCTACTGCATATTTGCTTTCAGCATCTTTCCATGGATTTGTATCATCAAATTTCAGGCTGAGTGCAATCTTTGTTCCATCGATATCTTTGATCAGAGCCTTTACATGATCTCCAACCTTAAATACTTTCTTAGGATTCTCAACATGTCCCCATGACATTTCTGAAATATGAAGAAGTCCGTCTGCACCGCCAAGATCGATAAATACACCGAAATCAGTTACATTTTTAACTGTTCCTTCTACTACATCACCTACATGGATCTTTTCAAAAAGTTCCTTCTGTGCTTCCAGCTTCTTAGCAACCATAAGCTGCTTGCGGTCACCGATGTAACGACGTCTCTTCGGATTGTATTCGCTGATCACGAACTCAATTTCCTGACCTGCATATTTTGTCAGATCCTTTTCATACACATTGGAAACAAGGCTTGCAGGAATGAAGATTCTTACTTCATCAACAACAACGCTTAAACCGCCGTCCAGCACCTGTGTTACTTTTGCCTTTAATACTTCCTTATTATTGTATGCTTCTTCAATTCTCTTATTACCCTTTTCAAGAGCAAGTCTCTTGTAGGAAAGGATTACCTGTCCTTCGCCATCATTTACTTTAACAACCTTAACTTCCATCTTGTCGCCAGGCTTCAGTACTGTTGTCAGGTCAACATTTGGTTCATTTGTGTATTCGCTTCTTGTAAGAATACCGTCTGACTTGTATCCGATATTTAAGATCGCTTCATCAGCTTTTACATCGATTACTGTACCCTCGACTACCTCTCCATTATGAATTGTTTTAAATGATTCGTCTAACATTTGTTCAAAAGTTAATTCTGACATAATTTTGAACCTCCTCAATTATATTATTCGGGGTAGACGCCCCAGCGGTAATTCCCACCAGTTTCGCTGATTTAGGTATTTCTAAATGCAAGTCATCCAGTGTTTGTATAAAATAAGTGCGCTCACATTCCTTCTGACAGATTTCGTAAAGCTTACGGGTATTGGAGCTGTGAGTACCGCCTATCACTATCATTATATCAACACGCTGTGCAATTTCACGGGCTTCCTTCTGCCGGACTTCCGTCGCATTGCAAATCGTATTCACAACAATTACATCATAACCTTTTTTCTGAAAAATTTCAACTAATTCTTGAAATTTATTGTAGTTAAATGTCGTTTGCGACACAATACAAAGTTTTTCTTCCGGATCAGCTTTGAATTTTTCCGCTTCCTCCATAGATTCGATCACAACAGGCTCCGTCAGACTCCAGCCGCAGATTCCTTCCACCTCAGGATGATTTCTGTTCCCAATGATAATGATCCGTCGTCCGGCTGCACTTTCTTTTTCCACGATCCGGTGTATTTTTTTCACAAACGGACAGGTGGCATCCACACAGTGCAGTCCCTTTTCTGCAATTGCATCATTGATCCTGCGTTCCACACCGTGGGAACGGATCACAACCGTTCCTTCCGTCAGTGCATTCAGTTCTGTCTCGTTTCCGAGCACGGTCACACCCTTCTGCTCCAGATCCCGCACAACCTCTTCATTATGGATGATCGGCCCATAGGTGTAGATCTTTCCGCGCGTTCCGGTCTGCTCATAAACCGTATCCACCGCACGTTTTACACCAAAGCAGAAACCGGCTGATTTTGCAAGTATTACTTCCATATAAAACCTTACCGACAAGTCCTTTCTTTTCTATTCTGATCTTATCCGGATCCATTTGTATCCTGCTAAAGATCAATCCTTATGGATCAGCTTACAGATCGCATCCACAACCTGTCCGATCGACATATCCGAAGAATCCAGAAGCTGTGCATCTGCAGCCTGTCTGAGCGGCGCATGCTCTCTTGTCATATCTCTGTGATCACGCTCTTTGATCTCTGCTTCGATCTGATCGAGGTCACAGCTTTCACCCTTTGCAGTCAGTTCTTTATATCTTCTTTGGGCACGGACTCTGGACGATGCTGTCAGATATACTTTGACATCCGCATTCGGCAGCACACAGGTACCGATATCTCTGCCATCCATGATCACATCATTTTCGTCCGCAAGCTTTTGCTGCAGATGCAGAAGTCTTGCACGCACCTGCGGATTTGCACTGCTGACGGATGCCATGGCACTGACCTGCGGGGTACGGATCAGTCCGTTTACGTTTTCACCGTTTAACAGAACGATCTGTTCTCCGTTTACATATTGAATGGAGATATCGGCAGTTTCACTTGCCTTTGCAATTGCCTCCGCATCCTTTGTATCCACATTGCTTCTGATCATATGAAGCGCCATGGCACGATACATCGCGCCTGTATCCACGTAAATAAATCCTTTGTTTTTTGCTACCTGTCTTGCGATCGTGCTTTTGCCCGCTCCCGCCGGTCCGTCGATTGCTACCTGATAACTCATATCTGTTCTCCTTTTCTTACGTCTGTGCTGTACTCTGATTTCCTGCAATATACGCAGTTGACCAGGCGATCTGCAGATTAAATCCTCCGGTCAGTGCATCCACATCCATACATTCTCCCGCAAGGTACAGACCTTTGACACGTTTGGATTCCATGGTAGACGGATTGATCTCCTTGACCGAAATTCCCCCCTGCGTAATGATCGCTTCTTTAAAATCCGATGTGCCCGTGATCGTCAGAGGTACCGCTTTCAATGTCTGCACCAGCTTAAGACGCTGTTCTTTTGTCAGGGCATCTCCCTTTTCATAAGGTGAAATCTCTGCCAGCGCCAGAATCTGTGGCAGAAGCCTTGCCGGCAATAATCCTGCCAGCGCATTACCGATCTGTTTGTGCAGATTTTCGGACAGATCACGCAGAAGCCTTTTGTCCAGCTGCTGTGGCGAAAGCGCCGGCTTCAGATCAATATACAGCTGCATCGGCTGTTTTTGCAGTTTCTTTACAATCCGGCTGCTGGCACTTAAGATCAGCGGACCACTTACCCCATAATGGGTAAACAGCATCTCCCCAAAGTCCTGATACAGCTTTTTCTTTCCATTGCAGATCGTAACCTCTACGTTTTTCAGTGCCAGCCCCATCAGTTCATGGCACCATGTCTCCTGTATCTTTAAAGGAACAAGCGCCGGATATAACTCTGTCACCTTGTGTCCCACAGCCTGTGCCATTGTAAGCCCGCTCCCGTTTGCACCGGTCAGCGGATAGGATACGCCGCCTGTTGCAAGTACTACCCTGTCAGCCTTTTCTTTTTTTCCGTCCTGCAGGATAATACCCAGACATTTTTTTGTCGGTTCTTTTTTCGGATCGAGAAACTCCTGCCCGGGCAGATCTTCTGTCCATAACGCCTTTACAGGACTGTTCAGACAAACATTTACCGAAAGATGCCGCAGTTCATATTCCAGCGCCCTGATGATATCCGAAGAATGGTCACTTTGTGGAAACACCCTGTTTCCGCGCTCCACCTTCAGTCTGACTCCAAGCTGTTCAAAAAATGACATACAATCCTGTGCGGTAAAATCATAAAATGCACTGTACAGGAATTTAGGATTGGAGATCACATTAGCCAAAAGCTGTTCCGACGTTGCATCATTGGTAACATTGCATCTGCCCTTTCCTGTGATAAAAAGCTTTTTTCCCAGTTTTTCATTCTGTTCATATAAGGTGACGGCCTGACCGTTTCTTGCGGCAAAAACCGCAGCCATCATACCCGCAGCGCCGCCGCCTATCACAATCGTCTTATTCATGAGAATCCTTTACAAGTGCATTTCCCTGCACCGGTTTATTATCAATAAAATCAATTTCATCATTCAGATAAACCTGATAATTTGCCCACACTTCCTCTAAATCTTTCAGGTTTTTGCTTGCCTGCTCCGGTGCTTTGACACAGAGCGCAACAACCAATGCATTGATCACGCTCAGCGGTGCGACAAGAGAATCCACAATAGATACCATGTCGCTTCTTGCCAGCAGATTACAGGACGAATACAGATTCATCGGAGAATGCACGCTGTCTGTGATCGTAATGACTTTTGCATTCCTGTCATTTGCAAATTCCATTGCTTTCAGAGTCCGCATAGAGTAACGCGGGAAGCTGATGCCGATCACGACATCCTCATCGCTGACGCGGATCATCTGCTCAAACAGTTCTGTCGTGGAAGTTGTTTTCAGCTGCATGACATCGCCGCGGATCATGGAAAGATAAAAGCTCAGGAAGCTCGCAAGCGGCTCACAGCTCCTTAGACCGATCACATACACGTGTTTTGCCTCAAGTATACTGCTGACAGCCGTTTCAAAAGCAGCGGGATCCAGATTATGAATGGTATCCTCCATCTTTTCCATATCTGCACGGATCACCGATGTCAGTATCTCGGATTGAGAACTGTTCCCATATTTAGCTCCCATTTGCTGCAGACTGTTCCATTTGCTCTTTACCCATTCTTCCAGCGCTTTCTGGAATTTTGGATAACCGTCATAGCCCAGTCCTGCCGCAAAACGCACTACAGTGGATTCGCTGATCCCAATTTCTTTCCCGAGTGTCGCCGCAGTCATAAATACAGCTGTATCATAATGATCCATAATATAGGAAGCAATCTTTTTATGACTTTTGCTCATCTGTGCAAAATTCTGGTTCATCCTTGTCACGATATCGTTTCTGTCTTCCATTCTCTGTCCCTTCCCAATTCATTGTACTATGACAGATATATGCATTATGCATTCTTCTCATAGCTTTCCAGAAGCAGTCTTTTCGTTTCTGTTTCCGGCAGATCATAATCTCCTGTGATCGTCATGCAGGCAGCTCCATGAATAAAGATCCACATCTTCATAAAAAGCTCTCCCGGATCTTTTGCACCCGCTTCCTGTGCTCTTGCGATCTCCGTTTTAAACTTGCCGTCCTGTCCGTTCAAAAGCTCATACAGACTTTGTCCGTAACGCTCCTTCGACAAGAATAATACTCTGAATAATGAAGGTTCTTTCAAAGCAAAACTGATATATGCCAGTCCAAAATTCACAAACGGTTTCTCTGCCGGTCTGTCCTTCATAAATGCCCGGTAAAAATCTGTATAATAAGCGATTGCCATCGCAAACGCCTCTTCATGCAGCTCGTTCATATTTTCATAAATACGGAAAATAGGCTGCGTGGAACAACCAGTCTTATCTGCCAGCCTTCTGGCCGTCAGCCCATCCATGCCTTCTTCCCGCATGATCGCGAATGCTGCACTTTTTACCATTTCCTTCGTCACACTGATCTTTCTTGCCATACCAGATACCTCTCATCCTCTTGTAAACCCAATCTGCCCAATCAAATCCGTGCTCCTGCATACACTGCCGGAACACATAAATAACATCTTATATTATAACACTTGTTATTGTAGATGATATTCTGCGGGTTGTCAATGGAGAACTTCCGTCTCTCCCGGCGCAAAAGCAGTAAATCCCACGATTTCGGAAAGCAGTGGATCGTACACAAAAAAATTGATACCAGCCTGATCAAGGCAGTAATTATCCTCTCCCATTAAAAAAGACGCATGCAAACCATCTTCCTGCAGACTGCTTTGCAGGGTAAAGCTGTGAGGCAGACCGGCAAACTCTTTTTCAGATGCTTTTGCCGCTGTATTTGTGATCAGGCAGCCTGCCTCATATGGCAGTTCATAGCTTTCCGTCTGTTCTGTCTGCGTCTGGAACTGCAGAACCGGCTCATTACCATTCCTGACAAGTGCCAGATAACACCAGCTTCCATTCATAGTATAGTCCGGATATAGACCGAGGGCAGCCAGGCAGTCCTTATGTTCCTGTGAGATCAAAGTATTCTCCGAAGCAGCATCCCCACTCTTGACCGCCACCATTGTCACATAATCCTGCTGTGATAATAAATCAGTATAGGCTTCCAGATCGTCTGTGCTGATCAGTTCACATTTGGCTTTCTTCCGGTAAAAGTAAGCACTGTCCTCTGCCCAGTCCGCAAATGCCGCATCCTTTCGTTTATCCGTGATCTTATAATGCGCTGCCAGATAGCCGCCAATATACTTCGACACTTTTTCTGCCTGCAGCACATTGATATGTGCTTCCACATCAAATACTGTGTTCATGTTGACAAACGGAATATCTTTCTCTTTGGCATAATCTGAAACGCTGTTGTACAGCTTCTGTCTGTCCGCATTTCCGTTCGGTGTTTTAATAAAGATCAGATCAACGCCTTCTTCTTTTGTCAGTTCTACGATCTGATCGAGCCAGTGTTTTGCCCTGTCCGGAACAGGCTCCCGTTCTGTCTGCATGACAACCTCATCCGGTGCTGTTTCTTCATACACATGTCTTACGGTAAATGGTGAATAACCTCTGTATACATTTCTTTTATGATAAAAGCTGCTCTCTATTTTCGACTCATCCAGCGTATTCCATGTATCATGATATTTCGTCAGTGTCAGGAAGAAGGAATACTGCAAGTCCTTTGGCACACCATTCCGGATTGCCTGCACCTTATTCATACTCCATGGCAGATCGTCGATGTTGATATGATTGACACCTTCTTCTTCATACTCTGCACCATATACCGTAAAAACATCCAGTACGATTGCCTTCGGCTTCTGATGCTTCAACGCCTCTTTGATATAATAATAGGAAATCCAGAGCGGCTGTTCATTGGCGCAGAAATCATAAGATGTTATTCCATATTCTGAGAATAATACCGCCGGTGCAATATCTGCATAAAGCTGGCTGCTTCCCACAAATACAAAATCCAGTGTGTCCTCTTTTTCTTCATAAAAGCCTTTTACTTTGGCAGAGGCATCATATTCCTGTACGATACGCTTATCCTTCAGCACTTCCGATACGACCAGAAACAGCAGGATAAAAAACACAAAAAACAGGAAAAACCGGAATACTATCGTTTTCTTTTTCATGTCTAAAATCCTCCGTAAATAAACTGGACCGCATCATAACCAGGCCCGTAAATGCCAAAGATCAGAACAGCAAACAGCGCAAGATACACCACTGCATAGCGGAATACGATACCCTGCTTTGCCAGCCAGACTCTGATATCCGTCTTTGTCTGCAAAATACTGACAAGCAGCAAAATGGCAATTGCAAAGAACAGAATCCAGACATTTTTCGCATCCAGTCCGAGCAGGTAAACAGACTGATTCCAGAGCACCCAAGGATTGAACACTGCCATCTGCCGGATCATCTGTAGGGCCTGCGTCACGGAATCCGCGCGGAAAAAGATCCATGCCAGCATGACAAGGAAAAAGGTGCAGAGCCGCTTCAGCAATCTGTGAGAAAAACAGCTCCGGTCTGTTTTTGTCAGGCTGACAAGCCGGTCACGTACAGGCATCAAAAGACTGCCAATTATCTGATACAGTCCATGCAAAAATCCCCAGACAAGATAGGTCAGTCCCATACCATGCCAGAGTCCGCTGACCAAAAAGGTCAACAGAATATTGACATACTTTCTAAGCTTCCCTTTCCTGTTTCCACCAAGTGGAATATACACATAATCCCGCAGCCAGCTGCTCAGGGACATATGCCAGCGATGCCAGAAATCCTGAATGGATGTCGCAAAATACGGATGATCAAAATTTTCCGCCAGCGTGATCCCCAGCATCTCGGAAGCTCCTCTGGCAATGCAGACACAACCATTAAAATCCGTATAGAGCTGAATGCTGTATAACACCCCTGCAAGCAGCATATACACACCTGCATACGATCGGTATTCTCCAAACAGTCTGTCCACGATGACTGCTGCGCGGTCTGCGATCACCAGCTTCTGGAAATAACCCCAGATCATCAGTTCAAATCCCCCGACAAAGGTTGCATAAGAAAATGTATGCCCGCTGCAAAGCTGCTTTTTGAGCTGGTCAAATCTTGCGATCGGTCCCTGCAGGATCTGCGGAAAATACATCACAAACAGCATATACTGCAGGAAATTCTTCTCCGCCGGATATTTCCCGCGGTAAACATCCACCACATAGGCAATGATCTGCAGCGTATAAAAGGAAATTCCCATCGGCAGCAGAAAGGCGAGCCTGCCCAGATGCAGTCTTGTTACAAAGAAGCTTCCGGACGATGCAAATTTCAGAAGAAACAATAAACCGGCATTACTGCCGATCAGTAATGCAGCTACTGCTTTCTTATGCACATTCACATCTGTCTCTTTTTTTTGATCTGGATCGGTTTTCTCTCTTACCGCCTGTTCACGTGCGCACAACTGTTCCAGCCGTCTGGCAGCCACAAAGCTGCTTATAATACTAAATAAAATAAAAATACTCAATTTCACGGATGCACAGAGATAAAAGAATATGCTACAAAGGAGCAGCCATATCCACTGCCCCTTTTTAGGTATTCTATAATATACTGTCACGCAGATCGTGAAAAAGAGTAAAAATGCTCCCGTTATAAAATCCATTGCCTATATCCTTATAAGGTTTCAAATGTTTTTCTGATTTCCTGAACAAATTCCAGACTATTGCAGACCTGTACATCGTCAAGACTTGTGATCAGAGCCAGATCCTTTGTCATACGGCCGCTTTCGATTGTCCGGATCGTTGCAATTTCCAGCTTATCTGCAAACTCTGCAAGCTCCTGATTTCCATCCAGTTCTCCGCGCTTTCTGAGTGCGCCTGTCCATGCAAAGATCGTCGCAACAGAGTTTGTGGAAGTCTCTTCGCCCTTTAAGTGCTTATAATAATGTCTCTGTACAGTTCCGTGCGCTGCTTCATACTCATATACGCCGCTTGGAGATACCAGAACAGACGTCATCATGGCAAGAGAACCGAATGCGGAAGAAACCATATCTGACATGACATCGCCATCATAGTTCTTGCATGCCCAGATAAAGCCGCCCTCTGCTTTCATGACACGGGCTACCGCATCATCGATCAGTGTATAGAAGTAGGTAATCCCTGCCTGCTCAAATTTTTCTTTGTATTCCTTTTCAAAAATTTCCTGGAAGATGTCCTTAAAAGTATGATCGTACTTTTTGGAGATCGTATCTTTTGTGGCAAACCAGAGATCCTGCTTTGTGGAAAGCGCATAATTAAAGCATGCTTTTGCAAAGCTTGTGATCGATTTGTCTGTATTGTGCATACCCTGGATCACGCCCGGACCTTCAAAATTATGGATCAGCTCTACCTGCTTGCTGCCATCCTCTGCAGTAAAAACAAGCTCTGCTTTTCCTGCACCCGGTACTTTGATCTCGGCATTTTTATAAACATCACCGTAAGCATGTCTTGCCAGTGTGATCGGTTTTTTCCAGTTTCTGACACATGGCTCGATGCCTTTTACTACGATCGGTGTACGGAAAACAGTTCCGTCAAGTGCTGCACGGATCGTTCCGTTCGGGCTCTTCCACATTTCCTTCAGATTATATTCTGTCATACGGGCAGCATTCGGTGTGATCGTTGCACATTTGACAGCAACGCCGTATTTCTTTGTGGCAAGTGCGGATTCCATTGTTACTTTATCATCTGTTGCATTACGGTGTTCCAGGCCAAGATCGTAATACTCTGTTTTCAGATCAATATACGGAAGCAGCAGTTCATCCTTGATCATCTTCCAGAGAATTCTTGTCATTTCATCTCCGTCCATTTCCACAAGCGGTGTTGTCATCTGAATTTTACTCATGTTCCTGTTCTCCTTTTTCTTCATCAATTTCATCAAAAATATCAATAAGACCGTTCTTTACCATATTATCATAAGCATTGATCATATGTAGATTGGCAAGTCGTTCTGCCTTATCCGCATCATGTGCCTTGATGGCCTCCATGATCTCATGATGCTCCTTGTTGGAAGCACGTCCTCTCTTTTCACTTGCCAGTGTCATGCGGCGGATCCTGTATACATACTGGTGAAAATCACGGAGCAGATGCTCCAGCATTTTACTGTCGCAGGATTCATATAAAATTTCATGAAACCTGTTATCCAGCTCCGCCATCTGATCTGAATGGCCCTTACTTTCATGGAACTCGGACAGATATACATTTTCCTCCATTTCGTTAAGCTGCTCCGGTGTGATCTTTTCCGTTGCCCATCTGGCACATAATCCTTCTAACAAGGATCGTATCATATAAATATCATGAACATCTTTTCTGGTGATTCCCGTTACATAAGTCCCTTTATTGGGGATCATCTTTAGAAGTCCTTCGAGTTCAAGCTGCCTGAATGCTTCTCTGACAGGTGTTCTCGATACACCCAGCTCTGCACCGATCGTCGCCTCTCTGAGTTCTTCATTCTGTTTGTACTTTCCGTTTAAAATATCTTCTCTGATCTTGTGGAATACTCTTCCGCGCAGGGAATATTTATCGGATACCTCCTGCTGCAAATTGTAATCAGACATAACTGCCTCCTACTTGCTGAAAATTGCGTCATAATCCATATGCAGTATAACGCATACTTTTTTGATTTCTCTGATCAGTTCTTCATCTGTCAGAACCGTCACACGACCATTCTCATATTCGTCATCCACCCATTTTTTCAGTTCGTGTATCAGAAGATCGCTCTTCTTAAACTGTTTTTCCGGGGAAAGCTTATAGTAAGAATTGATCCAATGTGCAATACCGGCAAGACCGGATGTATTGGATACTGCACAGAGAACCGGTCTGTTTAAAAACTTCTCTGTATCAAATATATTATAAATCTCTTCGTTTTTCAACAGTCCATCCGCATGAATTCCTGCTCTTGTCACATTAAAATTCTTGCCGACAAACGGTGTTCTCGGCGGAATATGATAGCCGATCTCTTTTTCATAATATTCTGCCAGCTCTGTGATCACGGTCGTATCCATACCATTTAAGCTGCCACGAAGCTGTGCATACTCAAATACCATCGCTTCAAGCGGTGTATTACCGGTTCTTTCCCCGATACCGAACAAAGAAGTATTGACACCGGAACAGCCATACAGCCATGCGGTCGTGGAATTGACAACCGCCTTATAAAAATCATTATGACCGTGCCATTCGATCAGGGAATGCGGAACACCTGCATGTGTGTGGATCGCATAAATAATACCCTGCACGCTTCGCGGGATAACTGCACCGGAATAATTCACACCATATCCCATTGTATCACATGCCCTGACCTTGATCGGGATCTTATATTGTTCCATCAGCTTCATCAGCTCCAGGCAGAACGGAACAACATATCCGTAAATATCCGCTCTGGTAATATCCTCCAGATGGCAGCGCACACTGATGCCTTCTTCCAGACAGTCACGTACAACGCTCAGATAGTGTTCCATTGCCTGTTTTCTTGTCATTTTTAATTTCAGGAAAATATGATAATCGGAGCAGCTTACCAAAATACCGGTCTCTTTCATGCCGATTTCCTTTACCAGCTTAAAATCTTCCTTGCTGGCACGGATCCAGCTCGTTACCTCCGGGAACTGATACCCTCTTTCCATACATTTATATACTGCATCTCTGTCCTTTTTGCTGTATAAGAAAAACTCACTGGCACGGATCATGCCGTTTGGTCCACCAAGTTTGTGCAGATAATCATAAATTGTCACAATCTGTTCTGTTGTATAAGGAGCCCTTGACTGTTGTCCGTCACGGAATGTCGTATCTGTGATCCAGATATCACGCGGCATATTATGCGGTACAATACGGTCATTAAAAGGGATCTTCGGAATATCGGAATAAGGAAACATATTACGAAATACATTCGGCTTTTCGACATCATCGAGGATGTACATATGCTCCTCAATTTCCAGCAGATTCTTCTTTGGATTCATGGTCACAGGTCTGTTTTCAAATGTTTTTTCTTCGTTCATTTGTGCTGCCTCCTATTTTCAGACTGGCATACCAGCCATACGTGTATTATTGTATACAATCATACAGTACCTGTCAAGGTTTCCTACAGCATTTTTTCGACATCCACCATGCCGGCTCCCTGCATCAGATAGCTTTCCCCCAGATCCGTTGCGGAAACGATCAGCTTCCGCTTTAGCTGCATGGCAGTCAAATACGGATATTTTTCGCACGCAAGTGCCAGAAGTCCGCTGACGATCGGCGTTGCCATACTCGTACCGCTTCTTGCCACATATTTACCATATGCTGCCTGACACGAAATGATCTGTGTGCCCGGTGCCACAACGTCCGGTTTCTTCCACACGTTCTCTCCCGGACCGCGTCCGGAACAGTCCTGACACCGCAGTCCGCCATTTTCCAGATCTCCGTCATGACAGCCTACACAGATCACATACGGCGTATCTCCCAATCTTGAAATCGTATTGTCTCCAGGTCCGAAGTTCCCCGCCGCCGTTACGATCAGAATATTATTTTCATAGGCATACTGAAACAGCTCATACAATCTCTTTTGTTCTTCCTGTCTGGCAGATGCAATGCTGCTGACCGATATATTGATAATGCGAATGTTGCAGCTCTCCGCGATCGATAAAAGCCACTCCAATCCCCAGAGCAGCGTTTTCAGACTGCCTTCTCCTTTTTTGTCCAGTATTTTCCCGACATACAGATCACAGCAAGGCGCCATGCCTTTATATTTCCCGTGCAGGACACGTCCGTTTCCCGCCAGAATGCCGCATACATGTGTGCCATGTCCTGTCTCATCATACGGTAATTGATATTTATTGGTAAAATCACGAAATGCCCTGATTTGATCTTTCAGATCTTCATGTGGAAAAATGCCGGAATCCAAGACTCCGACACCGATATGATAACCGGTCAACTGTTCCTTTTCTGCCCGGCTGTAATGAATTTGTTTTCTGACCCTGTTCACAAAAAACTCCCGGCTTTTTCTTTTATCATATGCCGGGAGTTTTTATATGTTATGGCCGCGCATCCCCGCGGAGCGTTTTTTGTGTAATAGGAACGAAGTTTCCTATTACACAAGAAAAATGCACGCATTTATGCCAATTTTTTTACGATCGGTTTTCTGCGGTATAAAAGCAGAAGCATACCCATACAGAATAACAGGATCACACCTGCTGCTTTCGGGTTGAAATGATCCCCTGTATCCGGAGAAGCGTCTTTTCGCAGAAGTGCTTCGCTTTCCTGCCGGATCATCTGTGCCACATCACCGATCCCCGCATAAATACCATAGGCGGAAAAATGGCTCGTATGTACTGTCAGATAAGAAATATCTTCTTCCTGCGATTTTGTTCCGTAGCAAAGCTCCAGTTCCTCATCTTCATTCAGTGTAACCACACAGATATCCTGTTCATTTAAAGTATCTGAAATCGGGATTTTGAGTGTTACCTGATCTTTGCCGAAGCTGCTGATCGGGATATTCGTCTTCTTCTCCACAAGCTTCAGATCAAATGTGGTAAGCTGCCCCGCCACCGGGCTGCCAAACTGCGTTGTCACTGCATCTTCCAGCTTTTTCTGGGCATCCGCATCGGTGTTGACCAGCAGGCGGAAGCCCTCTGTATCATCCTTTACCTCTGCCCGGATCAGAGCTGCATTCGGATATGCAGATTCATCGAGCACCACTGTATTAGAGGTATCTGCCTCGCTGCTATCCAGTGCGATGTTCTGTGTGCCTGTTGTTGTATTGCCTGTCTGTGCGGTATTCTGTGTATTGCCTGTCGTATCTGTTGTTCCCGTACTGTTCTGCGTATCGGTGCTTCCTGTCTGATCAACAGTCTGATCTGCGAACAGATCCGGTTCATAATCTGAAATACTGCCAAGTGCCGGCGGTAATGTGATCCCCGCCAGTTCTCCGTCTGACCAGTCGGAAAAAGTCTCATAGGCAGAGAATGCATCTGCATCTGCACCGGTCAGCGTGTAAACCGTATCTCCGGCTCTGACAGCCGTCGGCACTTCCACCAGCTTCTGTGCATTCGGCTCCAGCGTACAATACCGCAGCTGCGCAGTACTTGCACCTGTCGGCGAGATCACAAGTCCGCGAAATCCCAGATACCGCTGATCCAGAACGGTATCTTTGCACGTTGCCACATAGGAATCGATCACCGCCGTTTCCACACCGTCAAATGCCATGCTGCGCAGATCTGTGTTATCCAGTCTTGTCGCTGTCTTTTCGAAAGAAAGTGTCGGAAGGCTTTCTCCCTCAAATATGGCGGCCTGCGCGCCTGTGCTCTGATAAGCGCCCAGTCCGATCTCTTTTACCTGTGCTCCAATATTGATTTCATTTAACGGACACCCAAGAAATGCTCTGTCTTTGATCCTTTGTATGTTATCTCCGCCTGTCAGCTTCTCCAAAAAGGTACAGCCGGAAAATGCCGCTTCTCCGATTTCCGTTAAAGAAGCCGGGAAATTGACCCAGGTAAGCTCTGTATTTCCGGAAAATACACCGCTTGCAATCTTCTTCACACCTTCCGGAATAGAAATACTGCTCTTATTACCGCGATAAGCCAGCAAAATACCGTCTCCCACGATCAGATACTCATCTCCCGCTCCCGCAAGCCAGTTATCCAGATACGGCGTCTTAGAAAACGCCTCCGGCTCGATCACTGTAACAGAAGATGGAATCTCTACATCTGTCAGGTTGTCACAATGATAAAATGCGCCATAGCCGATCTTTTGCAGTCCGTCCGGCAATAATATGCCCTGCAGGGAGCTCCTTGCAAAAGCAAAATCTCCGATTTCCATAACAGCCGGCAGTTCCTGCATGCCCAGGGACTGATCCTGATAGAACTGTTTGATCTTTACCTTATCCCTTGAGATGTCATCCAGCATTTCATAGTCTTTCTCTTCAGCAGGCTCCGTTTCCTGTTTATTCTCTTCTGTCTTCGGATCCATCATCACAACTGCCTGATTGTGTACGATCCTTGTCTTCCCCAGAACGGAAGATGGATCATTGGCATAATATTTTGAAACATCCAGATTGGAAACATCAGCCGGATGATCAACATCATAATCACCGGAACCCGTACTGTTTCCCGATACCGCGGATGCTTCCTGCTCCGCATCCTGCTTATTGTAAAAATTGCCGACAGCCACATCATCCTGCAGCATGGCAGACACTACCTGGTTTTTCTCTCTTTCCTGCTCAAAGGTCTGTGCTGCGCTGTCATCCTCCGCCCGGATCTTCAAATTATCACAGCCGTCAAATGCCGTGTCATGGATCGTTGTCACAGATGGCGGGATTGTAATATTTCCCAGATTCTTACAGTCTTCGAACGCCTTTGCCGCGATCTTGCGGACAGAATACGGAATGGAAACCTTCTGCAGACTGGTGCAGTTTGAAAATGCATATTCCGGGATCTCACTCAGATTCGGAGATAATGTAACCTCCTTCAAATGCTCCTGTCCCCAGAATGCATAACGTTCAATATCCGTTACCGTTGTCGGCATATTTAATGTTTCTGCCTCTCTGCCCGGCATTACCTCGATCAGCTTCGCCTGATCTCTGTCATATAAAACACCGTCTGCATAAGAAAACAATGGATTTTTTCCAATATTGATCGATTTCAGCGCCGTATCTCCCGAGAAAACACCAGCCCCGATCGTTTCAAGCGTTTTAGGCAGTGTAAACCCGGATAAAGAACTGCAGCCGGCAAAAGCACCGCTTTCGATCGCGGTAAGTCCATCTGACAGGTAAACTTCTTTCAGATTGGTACAATTACGGAATGCACCCTCTCCGATCTTCTCCACCGAAGATGGGATGTAGACCTTTGTGATACCATTCTGATCCGCAAAAGCTTCCGGCGCGATTTCCCTGATCCCAGCAGGAACAGACACAGCCGAAGCTGTGCCTGTATAATGGATGAGCGTACCGCCATCTCTTTCAAAGTCTGCAGTTGCACTCGTTGCCTCTAAAACAGGCATCGGGATCTGGGTCAGTACCATGGCAAGTACCATCAGTATGACACCGATTACTCTTTTTCCGTATTTTTTCATTCGATCACTTTTACAACCTTATTTTTTGAACCTTTTGCAAAGAACAACAAAATAGATAGCAGTGCAAGACCCATTGCCAAAAACCACTTTGGATGGATCGGATCACCGGTCTTCGGTGTTGCATCACTGATCTGCGCCTGTGTCAGATTATTTGTCTCCACATAAATGGCATATGGAGAAAAATGTGTTGCATTAAAGGAAATGCAAGGTACATTATCAATCGTTAACAGTCTGGATCCAAGCTTCTCAAAAACACCATTATTAACTGCACCGGCTTTGTTATTGCCCGCATAGCCTGCAAGCGCATCCGGGATCGGCATTGTTACCGTGACGGTAATACCTGTTGTATCTGCGATCTTTGTTGTTCCGGTTGAATCATACAGGCTGATATCCATTGCAAAATATTTCAGATCATCCAGCGATCCGTATGATGCAAGCAATGCTTTTTCCACTGCATCCTTTGCTTCATCGCTGTCGGAGATCTTGATCACAAAATTGTCGTTAGAGCCTGATACGGTAGCAGAAACAAGTCCTCTGTTGGAAATGCCGGACTTTGTTACCTCTACTCTTGTACTGCCCGCAGTCGTTGTCGGTTTTCTGTTTACCGTATTGCCGCTGACACTGCCATTTTTTTTCGCAACGGCTGCTGTTCCGGTTTTAGCAGTTGCTGTCGGTTTCGGCGAAGCAGTTGCTGTACCGGTATTGTTCGAATTACCATTGTTACTTCCGTTTCCGTTATTATTTGTATTGCCATTATTCGTATTTCCCTTGGTTGTATCGGAGGAAATATCACCCGTTCCGCTTTCTCCCGTCGATGCAGTTCCTTTTTTGTAAAGAGCTGTTACTGTCAGGTTTCCTGTGACCGGAACAGAAGTATAGTTGGACGGTGACCATGTGGTAAAGGTATATCCTTTTCTGGTCGGTGTCACAGTTGTTGCTGCCGGGCAGCTTCCGCTTGTTATGATCTGGGTATCCAGCACGCTTCCGTCATAATCCACGAAAGTAACGGTATAATTCGTTCCTGTTGTGCCATTGCCGCCGCTGTTATTTCCGTTATTGTTGTTTCCATTGTTTCCATTGTTATTGTTGTCGTCGGTGGCATTTGGATCTTCCACATAATATGCCTTGACGATCATATCACCTGTTACAGCAATCGTTGTATAGTTGGACGGTGACCAGTAGCTGAACTTGTAACCCTTTCTGGTTGGCGTTACGGACGGCGTTGTCGGATAACTGTCTTCCTGCAGATACTGGGTGTCCCATGTATATAGTCCGTCGTAATCCTGAAATACTACAGAATAATACCCTTCAATAGAAGCTGAATTATCCGGCTCATAAATTGCCTGTGTTGTAATATTTTCCCTGACATTTGTAAAATCCTTTGTCCAGCCCGTCAGTACATATCCCTTTCTCTCTACACGAGGCGCATCTGCACTTGCACCGCTGTTAACAGTCTGCGTCTTTAAGACATAATTATCCCAGTCAAGGAAAGTCACCGTATAAGTCTTGGAATATGTTTCTGCGGTAATCCCATCCTTATCATCACAATACCAGTAAGCAGGGCTGTCTTCCTCACACTGTACGGTAAGGCCCTGAATGTAGTTGACATTTCCCGCTCCATCATCTGTTATAAAAGCTTCATCATCGATAGACTGCACACTGCCCGGAATGCGGATCGTGGAAAGCGCTGTATTACGGAATGCATATTTACCGATTCTCTTTACAGAATCAGACAAACTGCAATAATAAAGCTGCGTTGCACCGTCAAAACAGTAATCCGGAATCAGTGTTGTGCTTACTTCGTCCAGATACGCCTCTCTGATACCTGTACAGTTCTGGAACGCACACGGTGCTATATCGGTAATACCTGCAAGCTCTGAGGAACTGATCTTGGAAGCACCGATCTTAATACCTCTTGACTCCAGGCATTCTACCACACCGGTTCTGTTACCGCTTCCGTCCACACTGCAAAGCAGTCCGTCGACACAGGCATATCCGCCCGGTGATGTGAATCCGACATCTGTAAGCTCCTTACAGCCTGCAAACGGTACTTCCGTAAAGGTACTGACAGTTCCCGGCAGAGTCACTTCCGTTAAGGCGGTACAATTATTGAAAGCACGTTTTCCGATCACTTCCCCGCCTTCAACGCCGCTCTCGCTCATAATAAACGTCTTAAGGCTCGTACAGCCGTCAAATTCCTGATCCGGAATCTCCGCTACAGTATCTAGGATCACGCTCTGTACAGCGGTATTATTCTGGAACAGATCCTCCTTCAGCGCTGTAACACCGTCCGGTACATGTACATGATATACTGCATCGATGACACCCTGCTCTTCTTCCGTCAGGTCGATCGCTGTATCCGGATTATTCAGATTATTTCTGTACTTGCTGTTCGCACTTGCAACAATATCATTTTCCTGTTGCTGTGTACGGACATATTTACTGCTTCCTGTATAGGTACTTAAACTGTAGCTTTCATTTCCCTTTAACTGATTCTCTGTCGGAATACCTGCCAGCATCGGAGTTGCGGATTCAACCTCATTTGTATTGGCATTTTTCTTGACAACGAGCTGGATCTGCAGGTTCTGCGGAAAATCACTGCAATATCTGATGTACTGCGTCGGTGCGGACGGTGCATTATAATTGTTTGCTGTGCTCATTGCATAAGTAAACGGAACACTTACAGAAGAAATATCTCCGATAAAGCACAGATTTTCTTCCGGAACGCCATCTCCGTTTTTATCCACATCGGCAAGTGTCACACCTGTTTTGAATGCATCCTGCCCGATCTGCTGTACAGATGCTGCATTGTCAAACTTCACAGTACGGAGCGAAGTACAACCGGAAAATGCATTGGCATCAATGGAGGATACAGATGCAGGAATATACAGGAATTTGATAGCCGTATTATTCTGGAAGGTATCTGCTGCGATTCTTGCTACATGGTATTTTGCAATATTATCCGGAATGATAACATTTGCCCCATCACTGGATTCATCCTTTTTCTCAAATCGGATCAGCTCATTGTTTTCATTGACACAGAATGCATAACCGTCTACGATCTTCTCATACCAGCCTTCATAACCACTGTCCAGATAACCGAATGCCAGATCATGCTTCTGCGTATAGCTATGTGCATAAGACTGGGAGTATGCCAGAATGCAGAACTGGTCGCTGACTTCATAGTCTCCTTCAAAAGCTGAATTTTTACCAAGATTTTCACTACTGAAAATATCTTTACCGCCTGTATAAATATTATCGTATCCACTACCTGTATTGGCAGCGCATCCGCAATCAAGCTTCAGATCTCTTGCAGGAACCTTTACCGTGTCAAGACTGTTACAGCCCGTCACGTTATCATACTTGAATATCTGATCCGTAGAACCTGCATTGTTTGGCAGTCCCAGGTAAGTCATGCTGCTGCAGCCATAGCAGGTATAATGCACACTGTCAATGTTGTTGACACGCTCCGGGAATACAACCTGCGAAAGGGATATACAATTATAAAACAGACCGTTACCGATCGTTGTCAGGGAAGTATTGCCGTCCTCGCTGACACCGTTAATATTGATCGCTGTCAGGTTCGTACAGTCTTTGAAGCAGTAATTTCCAAGCTTTGTTACCTGATCCGGTACTTTGACCGCACCAAGATAGGTACAGCCGGCAAAAGCATAATCACCGATCTCTTTTAAATTGGTCGGTTCTGTAAAATCGATAGTCGTCAGCTGGTTACAATTCTGGAAAGCATTGTTACCAATACTGTTGACACCGTTTTCAATCTTAATGGTCTGCATCTGACAGCCCTTAAATGCATTGTTACCGATCGCAAGGATACGCTCCGGTACAACGAGTCTGGAGAAGTTGGTCGCTCCTTCAAAGACACCGACACCATCACTTACATACTGACCGTCCACGCCGTCTGAGGTCACATTATTTAAATCCACTTCGTATCTTGTACTGCCGACATACTGTACCGGTATGATCAACTGGTTGCTTGCCGCATAAGCGACACTGTTACCGGAAACCAGCTCAACATTACCAAGTGCTGCGCCCGGTACCACATAAAGCTGCATACCCTGCCATGTGCCCTGTGTATCATAAGTACATGGAGAAAGGATCTGATTCTGCGCCGGACTTACCAGTGCTCCTGCTTCGTCATACACAGCATCTGCTGCTTCCTGCGACGTATAGAATAAGAACTCTCTTCTGTCATTTACCGCAATATAACTGCTTGTATCTTTATTGTACAAAAATGCAGGCATCTCATCCGGGATTTCCAGCGTTGCCCCGGAAATGACATTATTCTGATCATAATAGACGATAACACCGGTCATAGAGCCGCCGTTACTTCCGTAAGCAGCTCTGAAATTGCCGTCACCGCTGGCATATACCGGATAATTTCCCGTATTCGTATAAGCAGGTATGTATGTGTCCGGATTGGCTGTCGCCGCGGCGATCAGATCCGTCGGATCAGAATCTGCACGGGATTCCGGGATCGGAACAAGTGCCACAATGATCGCGGAGATCATCAGGATTGCGGAAAGCGTTCCCATCACCGCCCGTCTCATCCGGCTTCTGCCCATCTTCTTCATTTTCTTTTTATGATTTGTCTTAGCCATTCTGCTCTCCTCTTTATTTCAAAATCTATTCCATACGCTTTGCCACAACAACAAAGCGCCCGTCACTTTCTTCATAATCACAGGTGGACAGCGTCAGAAGACGGTCTCCGTACTGAGCTGTCACGCCGGTATCGTACAATGCCATTTCCTGCATGCTTCGCATATCGGAATCAAATTCCTGCTCTGATGCAGCGTCGATAAACTGATAATACTTAAATGCGATCTCATCCTCTTTATAAATATGGGACATAAACGCATACATGACCTGATAGGTACCTTTTTCATAAATCGTGTCAAACCGGATCATCGGATGATCCTTATAATAAGACTCTGATTTATATTTATCCAGATTTCCGAACATATTACCGGAACGCATATTGTGTCCGTATATGATAAAATTCGTGCTCGGCTTTACAACATCACATGCACTGTCCAAAAAGAGCGTTCCGTTCTTGTCCTCTTCCTGATTGATGTTATGATCCAGATAATATTCATTGTCTGCTGTCTGCATGACAGGATAATCAATATTTGTATCGGCAATTTCCAGCCATCCGATTAGATTTTTATTCTGATTATATAAGCTTTTATATTCATCCAGCACAGTCAGTGTGATCTGCTGTCCGTCCGCATTCTCCTGAACCGTCTGTGTCTGCCCATACATCCGATTTACTGCAGCATCATTTTTCTTCTCGGTAAGCTGCGCGGATAGCTGCTGTGCTTTATAAGAATCGTAATAATAAAATCCGAAATATGCCAGACAGGATATGGCTGCCACCACCAGTACTGCAGTCAGAAGCCTTCTTGCCCGAAGCTCGCCTCTTGTCAGCACAACGACTTTTCTTCGGCTTTTTTTCTTATCCCGTTTCCCACTGCTTCGCGTGATTTTCTTATTGCTCCCGCTCCGGTTCTGACGCTGTCTTTCTTTTGCCTGCATGGCAAGCTCATAAACCTCATCATCAAACCGGCGTCCTTCTGCTCCCGACAGATCATACTCACCGGACTGCAGCTTTGCATATAATGCAAGCACATCTTCGTCCTTTGTCAGATCATATTTTCGTTTCAGTTCCTTTATCACACAGTTATCCATAACTTCTATTTTAACTTTATCCGGTCAGAAATTCAAGATTTCTGTCACACCTTTTCATGCTTTTCATAGTATAAAACATAAATATCAAATTTGGAGGCTCCTATATGAGTGAATTAACAGCTAGTCAGTGTGGATGCTGCGAACAGAAAAATAATGGCTGCGGAAGCTGGATCTGGATCCTGATCCTGTTATTCTGCTGTGGCGGCTGCGGTAACAATAACGGCTGTGGCTGTGGCAACGGTGGATTCGGCGGTGACAACAACTGCTGCGAATGGATCATCATTCTTCTGATCCTCTGCAACTGCTGTGGCGGCAATCATTCTTTCTGCTAATACCTGCAGCAAAAGGAGGCTTCGGCCTCCTTTTTCATGTGATTTTTCCTACATAAGATCTGACATATTCTGAAAACCGGCGCATAAGATAAACCGGAGGCTTCTATGGAATATAATGATACGATCCTGACATTTGATACCCTGTATACCACAAATGAGATCCAGCTTTTGAAACTGGCACTTCCTCTTTTATCCAATCAGCTGCAGCCCATCGCTGCCACACTGATCAAAATGCGTGAGCTGGAATATTGTCTCTCCCGCCTGCCCCATACAAAGATACAGGACTTTTCGATCGCCGTGGACAGACTGGATACTTTTTTCGACAGTGCCATGCCTTTTTGCAACCAGCAGCAGAAAAAGCTGTTTTCCCAGCTCCGGCAGATGAAGCAGTCCATGAAGATGATGGAGAAAATGCAGACGATCCTGCAGATGCTTCCGCCGGATGCCATGTCATTTGGTGAAAACGGAGCAGGCACCGATTCCGACGCACTCTCCCACATGTTTGAAGTATTCTCTGCCATGCAGCATATGTCCGGGGCTGCATCTGATTCCGTATCCTCAGGATCATTTACATCTACAACAGCTGCCAATTCTTCGGATTCCGTTGTCTCTGCAGCCGCTTCCGGATCCGCGGATTCTGATGCATCTACAGCAGATTCCGAATCCGGGAATTCTGCCATATCCGGACAGAAAACTGCATCTGCCGGTAACTCTGCCATGGAATCCATCCTCGGTTCTATGCTTTCTCCCGCGCAAAAAGAAAGTTATCAAAGATTTAAGGAGGCTTTTTCATCCGATGACAAACAAAACATGGATGACAGATCAGCGTCTGCATCAGATCGACCCACATAAACTGGATTTTTTACAAAAGCTTGTTTTTGAAATGCAGGAGCTTTCCGATCAGGATAAGCTGCCCTTTCTGATGGCACTTGCCACAAGTACCAAAAAGCATCCCGTTAATTTTTCAAAGGAAGAAATCGAACTGCTGATCTCAGTATTAAAGGAATACAGCAGTGAAGAAGAAATGCAGAAAATGAATAAGGTGCTGGCGATGTTCCAGATGTAACTAAATTCCAAATGTAATGCCATGCCCAATATAATGATATCATAGTGTATTAAAAAATCTCGCACATATATAGCAAGCAATCGATAGCGTAGACGACTGAGATTTGCAAAGCACTTGCCGCGCGTAGAGACCACCACGCATTTTGGTGGCTGGAGCGCGTGCAAGATGTGCTGAAGCAAATCGCAAGGTAGTCAAGCGTGATTGCGACTATATATGCTGCGAGATTTTAATTTACTTGCATTTATTTCTTGATTAGTTTGGCTTTACTACGATGTTGATGATCTTGCCCGGTACATAGATTTCTTTTACAACTGTACCTGCAAGTTTGTCACCGAGTGCTTCTTTACCTGCGATAATAGCATCTTCCTTAGAAACTTCTGCAGGAACCTTTACAACAGCCTTTGTCCTGCCGTTGATCTGTACTGCGATCTCGATCTCATCATCCTTCATGGCATCTGCATCTGCACTTGGCCATGTTGTATGGAATACGGAATCTGTTTCGCCAAGCTGTCTCCACAACTCTTCTCCGAGGTGTGGTGCAAATGGTGCTAACAGAACTACTGCAGTCTTTAAGGTTTCCTTATCGATGCCATCCTTCTTAGCCATTTCGATCATCTTGTTGTTATATTCCATGAATCCGGAAATAACAGTATTTAAGCTGAATGTTTCCAGACGCTGTGTGATATCATAAACCATCTTATGACGCAGCTTTACAGATTCTTTTGTTTCTGCAACGCCTTTGTCTTTGTTGTCCATCACAAGGTTCCAGAATCTTGTGATAAATCTGTAAATACCGTCGATTCCTCTGTCGTCCCAAATAGAATCCAGTTCCGGTGGCCCGATGAACAGTTCATACAGACGCAGGGCATCACAGCCGTAATCACGCACGATATCATCCGGTGATACGATATTACCGAGTGATTTACTCATCTTTGTTGCTGCACCTGTCACTTTATCACGTCCGCAGACCATACCCTGATTGAACAGCTTCTTGAACGGCTCATCAAAGTCGATCACGCCGATATCATACAGGAACTTTGTATAGAATCTGGAGTAAAGCAGATGCAGTACCGCATGCTCTACACCACCGATATACATATCAACCGGCAGATACTTGTCTGCTTTTTCCTTGCTGACAAGCTCTTTGTCATTTTTGTTATCTACATAACGCAGGAAGTACCAGGAAGATCCTGCCCACTGCGGCATTGTATTTGTCTCACGCTTTGCAGGTGCTCCACAGCAAGGACATGTTGTATTAACCCAGTCTGTGATATCTGCCAGCGGTGATTCTCCTGTTCCTGTCGGCTGGTAGGATTCTACATCCGGCAGAAGTAACGGAAGCTGATCTTCCGGAACCGGAACCGCACCACATTTCGGACAGTGTACGATCGGGATCGGTTCACCCCAGTAACGCTGACGGGAGAATACCCAGTCACGGAGCTTGTAGTTGGTTGTCTTACGGCCAAAGCCCATCTTCTCGATCATGGCAGGCGCTTCTTTCTTCAGTACGGAAGATTCCATACCGTTCCACTCGCCGGAATTGATCATTGTACCGGCTGCTTCTGTATAAGCCTCTGTCATATTTTCAATTTCCTTACCATCCTTGGCGATAACCTGGATGATCGGAATGTTAAATTTCTTTGCGAATTCAAAGTCTCTGTCATCATGCGCAGGTACACACATGATCGCACCGGTACCATAATCGGCAAGTACATAGTCAGACAGCCAGATCGGAACAAGTGCTCCGTTTAAAGGATTGACTGCATAAGAGCCTGTGAATACACCGGTCTTTTCCTTGCTCTGCATACGGTCTACGTTAGACTTGTTGGCAGCTTCTGCAATATATTTTGCAACAGCATCTGCATTTTCAGGCGTTGCAAGGCTCTGTGCCAGTGCATGCTCCGGTGAAAGTACCATGAAGGTTGCACCGTGCAGTGTGTCAGGTCTTGTTGTATAAACAGTGATCACATCATCTCTGCCGTCTACCTTGAAGTCAACCTCTGCACCATAAGAACGGCCGATCCATTCTGTCTGCATCTTCTTTACCTTTTCAGGCCAGTCAAGCTTGTCCAGATCCTCCAGAAGACGATCTGCATATTTTGTAATGCGGAGCATCCACTGCTTCAGGTTCTTCTTGGTTACATCAGCGCCGCAGCGCTCACATTTACCGTTGACAACTTCCTCGTTTGCCAGACCTGTCTTACAGGAAGGACACCAGTTGATCGGCATTTCCTTTTCATAAGCCAGTCCGTTTTTAAACATCTGTACAAAGATCCACTGTGTCCATTTGTAGAACTTCGGATCTGTTGTATTTACTTCCATATCCCAGTCATATAATGCTGCGATCTGGTTGATCTGTCTTTTGATGTTGGCTACATTCTGTGCAGTTGATTTTGCAGGATGTACGCCCATCTTGATCGCATAGTTTTCAGCAGGCAGACCAAATGCATCCCATCCCATCGGATGAATGATGTAATGACCGCCGTTTAACATTTTATAACGGCTCCAGACATCAGAAATAACATATCCTCTCCAGTGTCCTACGTGTAGTCCGTTTCCGGAAGGATACGGAAACATATCAAGGCAATAATATTTCGGCTTTTTGCCATCATTAACATTGACCGGATGAGCTTCCCATTCCTTACGCCATTTTTCTTCAATTTCTCTGTGATTGTATGGAATTGCCATCTCTTTACCCTCTTTGCTTGTATAATTTTATATACCCGCCGCTTTGCGGATACAGGCTATTCTAAATAGTAAACTTTACAGTGCGAAAAGTCAAGGAATTTCCCTGCGAACCGCTTCCACTTCTCTCATAACCCCTTTTCTGCGGCCGGTATCCGAAAGCATATCAAAAATACGGTAGAGCCAGCAAAGCGGCAGCGTGATCTTATGCCCGGAAAACGGATAGTACCGGTAGACCTCCATGCCCGGAAACAGGCGGTGCCAGCTATAGTACAGCCGCGCAAAATGCCTACCTTCTTTTTTATACGCCGTCAGCCTGTTCTTTACCATCTGCTGACGGGATCCATACACACCGGAGCCAAGATAATACGACAACATATTCCTCTCTTCATCACCCAGACCACCAATTGCATTCACAGCATTTTCCCCGAACACTTTTTTGCAAAGTACTCTGCTGTCCTTCTCAAAGGCATCTATTTCCAGCTTTCTGCATTCCGTTTCTATATAAGAAAAATCCAGTTCTGTTTTTGCCTGTAAATATACATAAAAGTCGAGGAGCGTGCGGATGCCTGTTCCCTGTCCGTCATAGTGTTTATACGCATGGCTTACCATAAATACGTAGAAATCCTCATCTGTCATTTGTTGTCCATAGCTAACTCTGTCCTGCAAAAGAAGCTTCTCTTTGATATTTTTATAGTAAGCCGCCCACACCTGTTTATGAGAGGATGTATACAGGCTGCGGTGCAGTTCAAAATTATAAACCGGATTTTTCTCATATACATCATGATGATTCTCACCGTAGGATTCCACTTTATAGCCCCGGCTGACCATATATTGTCTGACATCCTGCGCATATGTTTCATCAAAGAGAATATCCTGATCGGACATCTGGCGCATACCGACAGCCGGATAGTACTCTTTTAAAATAATTCCCTTGAGCGGCAGATACCAGATACCGTTCTGCTCCATAAAGGAAAACAGTTTTGTACGCTCTGCATCGAACAATATTTCTTTTCGCACGGCTTTGGCTATGCTTTGCGCCCAGTCAGAAAACAGGGAAACACCTGCCTGCTTTAAAACAGTTCCGGTAAGCGCATCGACAAAATGTGCCTGACTTACCCTGTATAAATACAACTGCCTCTCCTGTGCTGCCTCCGGCTCTTCACCACATGTCCTGTTTTCTGTCCGGTATTTCTCAAGCAGTGCCTTTGGCGGTATTGTCCCGTTCACGCCGCAGCCAAGCAGGCAGAGCATATCATACATACATGCATGTATCAGATCTGTGTCTGTTTTTTTTCTCTTCATATGGTTTTATTCTCCCGTTTTTTCTCTCACAAAGCCATCTGCAAATACAAGTCTCTTATTACAGATAGAAAGTGCCTTTGCTCTGTGCGTCACGATCAATACGGTTTTGTCGGTTAATGATTTCAGATTACTGAGCAGTTTTTCTTCTGTCTGCTGATCCAGTGCACTTGTCGCTTCATCCAAAATCAGCACAGGGCGGTCAGCATATAAGGCTCTGGCAATGGCTATCCGCTGCATCTGTCCCTCGGAAAGCCCCGCTCCTTTTTCACCCAGCACAGTATCCAGCTTCTGTGGCAGTTCATACACAAAATCAGCACAGGCAAGACGAAGTACAAGACGCAGTTTTTCCTCCATATTCCTGCAATTTTTATCTTGATGATCTGGATCTGTGCAATCGTTATTTTTGTTTCCGCATGCAGCATTCCGACTGTTTCTCCCCTGTATTTTCCCAAAAGTGATCACATCCCGGATACTGCCGCTCATCAGGAAATTACCCTGCGGGACATAGGCAAACAGACGACGCAGTTCTTCTATGGCAATACTTGTTCCATTGCACAGACAAGCCTCTACAGATCCTGCCTGTGGCACATAAATACCTATCAGCAGCTTTAGCATCGTGGACTTTCCGCAACCGGAATTTCCGGTAATTGCCACATAATCTCCTTTTTTTATCACAAAAGACATATCCGGCAGTACATTTTCCTTCTGCAGCGCATCATTTCCAGCTCTGCTGTTTATCCGCTCCGGGTAATGAAAAGAAACATGTTCAAAAGCAATCTCTTTGATCTGCTCCTTATAAAGCACCCTCGCCTCGTCCTCACTTCGCAGATTATGTACATCCGCTGTTTTAATCTGTTCTGCTTCCATAAGCCGCTCTGCACTGGCAATCATGGCATAAACCCTTGGCACATAGCCTCCGAGACCGGAAAGCGGTGACTGTAGTTGTCCGACAAGCTGGATCATGGCAGTCAGTGTACCAAAAGACACACTTCCATTGATAATGCCATATCCGCAGTAGCCGATCCCCAGAAGATACATGCCATTGATCGCAAGGCTGAAACCGCTGTTGCAGATATTGGAGATCCATGCTTTCTTCATACGGGAGACCTTATGCAGTTCCATTACATCACCCGCTTTTTCCATAGCAATGTCTTCCACACCAAAAGAACGAACTATAAGCTGGCTGCTGATCCTCTCCTGCAGATACACTCTTACCTGTCCGTCTTTTTCCTGCACATCCTTATGAAATTTCTTGAGCGGTTTTCGCAAAGCGGCAGAAATGAACAAAAAGAAAACTCCACAAGGAATCATAATATATGCCAGACCGGGCTGCAGCCAAAAGATCAACACAAGGGAACCAACCAGTCTGAGCAGCATTCCCAGAAATCCCGGCAATAAATCTGTCATGCCATTTGCACAGATGACCGTATCAGAGGTCAGGCAGTTCATCCATTCCTCAGAATGTGTTGCGCTGATCCTTCCATAGTCCTTTTTCAAAAGAGAAGAAAACAGATCCTTCTTCAGCTTATTCTCCATGCTGCTTCTGGCAAACTCTGAAAGCTGTCTTGTTATGAACCGGATCAAAAGCTGTCCTGCTATCAGAAGTGCAAAGCCAGCCATCCCCATCGTAAAGCCGTATCTGTCTTTTGCCACAGCCCGGTCAACCATCTGTTTCATCACAAGGGCATAACAGATTCCGATCATACTCACAATGACTTCCAGTGCTGTCAGAAATCCGATATAAGAATGATATTTCTTTGTCGATTTATTCAGCCACGAAAGTGCGCCTTTTTCTTTCACCGATGCCCTCCTTGTCATGATCTCTATATCGCTTCTACGGCAAAAACGTCTTAAATAATAAGTTACTTATCTGCAGTTAGTTCTTCTTAAACTTCATTTTAAAAAACTTCCACAACCTTCTGAGCGGATACAGCATATACCAAACCCGGGCGTAGAACAGACAGCTTCGCCCATCTGCCGCATATTCCTTTCCATCCCGGACAAAGGAAGTCATCACACCAAGAACTGCTTCCTCCCTGATATCATATTCCTTATTGAGACAGTTATCCCCCAGAAATACATACCCATCCGGCAGCACCTGAATAATACGATGCAGCACATAAGCTCCGTCTGCACGCTTATAAAGTGCCACATCATACTTCCTGCACCTGTCCTGCTTTTTTGTGATTGTAAAAAGATCCCTCTGCTGGCGAAGCAGCGGAAGCATGCTGAAGCCCTGACATGTATAGGTAATATTACCTTTCCGCTCCAGTTCCTGTTCAAACGTCGTTTTTTCCATCTATTCCTCAACCGCTCCGATGCCACGCAGCTTTACAAGAACAGACGCTACATCCTTTGTGATCTGCTCTTTTGGTGCATCATATTTTGCAAGCAGCCTTTCGATGATCTCATCTTCGGTTATTTCTTCCTTCAGACATTCCACAATAAAGCCTGCTGTCTGATTGCTCCTTATCATGCCACTAAATGACACGCTGCCTGCAGAGACCGTAATATGTTCCCCTGCTCCTTCATGCGTGATAAAACCGTCTTTTAATTTCATTGATCTGACTCCTGTCCTTTCATTCCGTTATATGCGGTCTCTACCGCTTCCCGGCTGATATTGCAGAATAGCTCATAATACGGGACCTTCTCCCGGAGGCAGTCAAGTAACTGCAGCGTATGTATCAGGGCATCTTTCCCCATTGGACGATAACATTGCTGCAGGAGCATGGGATATGCTTCATGCGCCGTGATCTCACGGATCATATTTTCACTGCCCCTTCTTATCATACATATGCCGGCCAGTGGTGCACAAGTATTTGTGCTTAACCTATGCTTCCCATCCCAGGGAGTACCATACGCATATATACCATCCTCTGTCATACGGAGCAGCGGCTTATCATCGTTGAGCATAACCGCCCGATTGCCAAAATACGCCCGCCAGAGCCCGGTATGGGTAGACTTTCCCACGCCGCTTTTTGCCGTAAAAAGATAAGCCTTTCCATCTACTGCAATTGCCGAGCCATGAAACAACAAGGTATTCTGCATTGGCATCCATTCTGCAATCCTGCGGTATACGGCAAGTGTTTCCAGGTAAGCATCTGTATATGCTGCTTCCTTCTGACCTGCCAGCTCCGCTTCCCGCTCAGACTGCCTTCTCTCATAGGCTATATCTTCTGCCAAAATCTGTACAGACAGATCTGCGCATGCATCAGGCACAATATATGCTTTGCAATATTCTCTCACCATATCATACAACGGCCGGATATGGATTCTTTTTCCTGCCAGTTGTATGGTAAACGCTCCGGCTTCTATCATTCTATGCCCTCTGCAGGTACAAAAGGAAGCTCTATCGTAGCTGACGTCTTTTCATTTTCTTTCTGCATGTCACCAGCCGGTTGCTGCGCCTCATCCTGCCTGGTATCTTCCTGTCGTTTTTCTTCGTTCTGTCTGGTACCTTCCGGTTGTTTTTCTTCGTTCTGCTTCATATCTTCTGCCTGATGTTTCTCCGGTTGTTTTGTGCTTTCAGATGCGTTTTCATCCTTTGTAATATCGACCACTGGCAGCTGATCCGGCTCTTCCTTCTTTGTTTTTGCCCGTTTTTCTGTAGTTCCGTCTGTATCCTGTTTCTTATTTTTTTTGATATTTACCGTTTTGTCTGTTGTCTGGGATGTCTGCTCTGCTGCATTCTCTTTTGTCACACTATCTGTCGGTTTGATGGCAGTATTCTTTTCTACACCCACTGACGGTTCGTTCGCATTTTCCTCGGTCTCGTCCGCCGGTTCGTTCGCAGTTTCCTTAGCGTCTTCCGCCTCCGCTTCATTCGCAGTTTTCTTAGCGTCTTCCGCCTCCGCTTCCGTATCATCCGCCTCTGCCTGCCCGACTGCCTGCTTCTGATCTGTTACGGTTTCCTGCTCCTCAGATATGCTGTTGACCGGATTCTCCTTCTGTTTTCCTTTATTCACACAAGCCGCAGCTGCTACAACAAGCATCAGCACAATAGCCGCGGCTGCTATAATATAAATTTTCCTTTTCATAAAAACACCCTGACTCTCTCATCCATCAACATACATAACCTCCTGATCGATTGATGTTTTGTTATCATGTCCTCAACTTTCCTTCTGTTCCTATTATATTCCTGAAGTGTGTCAGTTGTCCACATTTTGAAGACAACCGACACACTCTGATACAGAATCAAAACATTTGACATTTGTACCTGACACTATAAACTGACACTATAAACTTAACATTCCAAACTATTTTCTTTCAACAAAAAATCAAATAGGTTCAATATCAAAATTCCCGATTCGTTGTAATGTGTAGGACCGTCTTTCACAATAATTATCTTTTTAAAAGAATCACCGATATTTTGAAGCGGCAACTGTTCCTGTTCTTCTTTTTCTCTGGTAGGCAAAGCCAGTGCAGATTGGATATAGATTCTCTTAGACCCCTGATTACATACAAAATCTACCTCTAACTGTTTTTGTACCCTTTTTCTGTTCTCAGTATAGCAGTTATATTCGATCATACCCACATCAACATGATATCCTCTTATCAGGAGTTCATTATAGATGATATTTTCCATAATATGAGTTTCTTCATATTGTCTGAAATTGATCCTGACATTTCTCAGTCCACAATCCGTAAAATAAAATTTCATAGGAGTACTTATATATCTCCTGCCCTTCACATCATAACGGTTTGCTCTGTTGATCAGAAATGAGTCCTCAAAATAATCCAAATATGTCTTAATCGTATCCGGATGCACAGATACATTCTTTTCTGATTTAAAAGTATCTGCCTGTTTCTTTGGATTTGTCAAACCACCAATAGCTGAAGCTAAATAATCCAGCAATTCCTCCATTTCAACCGGATTTCTAATATCATTACGTTCTAATATGTCCTTAATATAAGTTTCTTTAAAAATATCTCTCAGATATACTGCTTTGTCTTCTTCATTTTCAATTTCAAGCATTTTAGGCAAACCACCATACATTGTATATTCCTGCCATGCCTGCTGTCTATCAATACCTTTTCCTGACATATATTCTGCAAAAGACAAAGGAAACAAATGCACTTGATCTCCCCTTCCTCGAAATTCCGTAATAATATCCTTTGATAAAAATTTTGCATTACTACCGGTCACATAAGTATCTACATTTTTCATATGCAAAAAACTGTTTAATACATCTTCAAATTCCGATACCATCTGTACTTCATCAAGCAATACATAATATATCTGATCATCTTTGACTACATCATGAACATATTCGCATAGGATATCCGGATCTCGATATTTTTTGTTTATTCTATCATCTAAAGCAATTTTTATAATATGATCTTTATCAACTCCCGATTTTATTAGATAATCATAAAATAGTTCAAACAATAAATATGTCTTACCACTTCTCCGAATTCCGGTGATCACCTTGATCAGACCATTATTTTTCTTTCTGATCAGCTTATTCAAATACAAATTTCTCTCCATTGCGCACTCCTTAATGAAAATTTAGTCTCCATATCGATTATATTTTCAATAAATTATAGTTCTTATTTATACAGAACGTCAACAGTTGTTGAAAATTTAGTCTCTATATCAACTATTTTTTCACTTTTCCCCATTCCTATGCTTCTTTTTTTCTATAATTCTTAAGATATGGCATCATAAAATAAAATCCACAGCACCTTTCTTTTCACAGATGCTGTGGATGTCCTTTTTCTATGCATTGACTTTCACGCAATTCAAGTCATTTGAAAGCATTTGTACCTGACACTATAAACCATCTATACACTATATTCCCAGCATCTTCTTAGCCTCAGCCTCTGTAATCTTCTGCGTATCCATCAGTCTTTGCAGCAGTTTTCTTTGCATAGCTTCTGCTCCAAGTTTTTCTCCCTCGATTCTGCCACTTTTCTCGCCCTCGACATATCCTTCACGTCTCATATCCATATCATTCACATAAGTTTTCAAATACTCCGACCTCGTATTATATAGTAGTAGTTTTTAGAGATCCTCTCCAAGATCTATATAACTATTAGATCATAGTCTCTTCTTTACCTACTTTACAGGTTCGACTATGATATAT
>Ga0129313_1000021_pt1 | contig 189173 bp, 178 predicted proteins | sample O1105metagenome_FD_94436 | JGI IMG/M metagenome (GOLD analysis project Ga0129313, IMG submission 94436) | Orangutan group fecal microbial communities from fecal samples from Wisconsin, USA - O1105 metagenome | ecosystem: Host-associated > Mammals > Digestive system > Large intestine > Fecal... | reverse complement strand
GCGAGGTCAGAATCTATCTGCCTCGCCTCAGTGCAGTCCGAAAACATACACCTCAATCCTTATATATAATATACCTTACTGTAACAAAATATGCAAGGCTTTCTGTTTATTTTTTCACATATGCAGTCAGTTTTTCCAGCTTTCCTTTGATGCCAGTAGCAACAATTTTATTATATATAGGTAATGGTAACTCCTTATACAAATCATTAATACATTCTTCGTATTCTTTAAGAAATTTTATAAGCATTTTTTTAGGATATTGAACATGTTTTAACAAGCATACAATTAATGCAATATAATCCGAAAAATATTCAAATTTTACATTGATAATTCCCGTTTCCATTTCTACCCATTTAATAATATTTTTGTTAGCATCTCGGTCTTTAAATCTTGCGTCAAATACAATATTATTATGTGCCGTTGCATTTCTTAACGCTTTTATGGTAAATAATGCATTAGCTACTAGTTGATAATTTGTATCATAACTAACCTTCATATCAAGTGCACTACTTACTTTCTCTCTCGCATCTTTGTTCAAGCATTGAAGAAACTCTGCAAAATCTCCTAACATCATAACTTCAAAAATACTCCAAATCGGAATCTCTTCTCCGCGATTATAAAAATGTGACACCATTGAATTTTTATGTTTATAACTGGTTGACAACATGGCATGAATCTTATCCCTTAATCTCAAGCGTTTTAATCTCAAGTCTCTATTAGATAACTCATCATTCATTTTTGTTTTATAAATATTTCCAATTGATTTATCCTTCATGCCCGGAACAATCTGTTCCAAAGTATAATTCTTAACAGCCATTTCAATAAACATCAATGCGGGATATACCAACTTTTTCAGTGCATTATCATAGTTTATAACAGCTACAATTTCAGAAAAATTGGTATATGGTATCGTATTCTGTCTTTTTTTAATAAATCGATAGCCTTTATATCCATGGTAATATCCATATTGCGTTAATTGTAATTTATCCTTACTTCCATTTATGTTAATATTACAATCATCTCTAAGATGAATCATTAATCCGTTTATTGTTTTAGCTTTTTCTGTCGAATTCATATACTCCCCTTCCTCATTATTGACGAATATTTTATCTTTTTATTCTTTCTTAATCATATCACATTCGCATATAAAACACTATTAAATTATTGGAAAGCACATGAAACGTCTCTCTATTACACATCACATTTTCCGTTCACAGAAATTTGCTAAAAAGTTTTCCACGGAATAACACAAAAAACTTTAATTGTTTACACGTATAAAAAAGGTTCCCAAGGAAAACCTTGAGATACGATAAGTGCCCCCTCGAAAATGCTTCGCATTTCCTCGGTCGCGGGCATTCGCTAAATGCCCGCAAAGGCAATAAAATAGGGACTTCCAAGTAAACTTGGAGTCCCTATTATTATCGCCTTAACTGGTGCTTATCTCATTGCTTTTGCGTATACAATTGAACATTAGCAGTTCAATTGTCATGAATTACTCAATGATTGTAGCAACACGACCTGAACCTACAGTTCTACCACCTTCACGGATAGCGAATGTAAGACCCTGCTCCATAGCGATTGGATGAATCAGTTCGATAGTCATTTCTACGTTATCACCAGGCATACACATCTCTGTACCAGCTGGTAATTCGATAACACCTGTTACGTCAGTTGTTCTGAAGTAGAACTGTGGACGATAGTTGTTGAAGAATGGAGTATGACGTCCACCTTCGTCTTTTGTTAAAACGTAAACCTGAGCTGTGAATTTTGTATGGCATGTTACTGAACCTGGTTTTGCAAGAACCTGACCTCTTTCGATGTCTGTTCTCTGGATACCACGAAGTAATGCACCGATGTTATCACCAGCCTGAGCCTCGTCTAATAATTTACGGAACATCTCGATACCGGTTACAACAGTTTTCTGTACTTCTTCTTTGATACCAACGATTTCAACTTCCTCATTTAAGTGAAGTGTTCCTCTCTCTACTCTACCTGTAGCAACAGTACCACGACCTGTGATTGTGAATACGTCCTCTACTGGCATTAAGAATGGCTGATCTGTAGCACGCTGTGGATCTGGAATGTGCTCATCTACTGCTGCCATTAATTCCATGATTTTGTCGCCCCACTCGCCCTGTGGATCTTCTAATGCTTTTAATGCAGAACCTCTGATGATTGGGCAATCTGTGAACTCATATTCCTCTAACTGCTCTGTGATTTCCATCTCTACTAAGTCAAGTAACTCTTCATCGTCTACCATGTCACATTTGTTCATGAATACTACGATGTAAGGTACACCTACCTGACGGGATAATAAGATATGCTCTTTTGTCTGAGCCATAACACCGTCTGTTGCAGCTACTACTAAGATAGCACCATCCATCTGAGCAGCACCAGTAATCATGTTCTTAACGTAGTCAGCATGGCCTGGGCAGTCAACGTGTGCATAGTGACGGTTCTCTGTCTCATACTCAACGTGTGCAGTAGAGATAGTGATACCTCTTTCTCTCTCTTCTGGAGCTTTATCAATGTTCTCGAAATCTGTAGCTTCGTTTCCGGAAACTCTCTCAGAAAGTACTTTTGTGATTGCAGCTGTTAAAGTTGTTTTACCATGGTCAACGTGACCGATTGTACCAATGTTACAATGTGGTTTTGTTCTTTCAAATTTAGCTTTTGCCATTTTGAATATCCTCCTTAAATTGATGCCTCTTGCGGCTAAAATTTATTTTTATTATCACCTGTTTCTGATTATATAAAATAGCACAGGTTTTTTCAAGGTTTATTTACCTTTTTCAGAAATAATTTTCTCCTGAATATTCTTTGGTACCTGCTCGTATTTCTCGAAGAACATAGAGTAGTTACCACGTCCCTGTGTTCTGGAACGTAAGTCTGTGGAGTAACCGAACATCTCTGCTAACGGTACATAACCACGAACGATTTTTCCACCGCCCAGGTCATCCATACCTTCGATACGTCCACGACGGGAGTTGATATCACCAATTACATCACCCATATACTCTTCCGGCATTGTAACCTCTACCTTCATGATAGGCTCAAGTAATACAGGATTTGCTTTCTGCATAGCTTCCTTGAATGCCATAGAACCGGCAATGTGGAATGCCATCTCAGATGAATCGACCTCATGGTAAGATCCATCGTATACGGTTGCATGAACACCAACTACCGGGAATCCTGCTAAGATACCAGCCTGTGTAGCTTCTTCGATACCTTCGCCGACAGCCGGGATGTATTCCTTCGGAATAGCACCACCAACAACAGTGGAATCGAATTTGAATAATTCTTCTCCATTGGCATCCATTGGCTCAAATTTAACTTTACAGTGACCGTACTGACCACGACCACCGGACTGTTTTGCATATTTGTATTCCTGATCGATTGGTTTTGTAAATGTTTCTTTGTAAGCTACCTGAGGAGCACCTACATTAGCCTCTACGTTGAATTCACGCAGAAGTCTGTCTACGATAATCTCTAAGTGAAGCTCACCCATACCAGCAATGATTGTCTGACCTGTTTCTGTATTTGTATGAGCACGGAAGGTAGGATCTTCTTCTGCAAGTTTTGCAAGTGCCTCACCCATCTTGCCCTGTCCGGCTTTTGTCTTAGGCTCGATTGCCAACTCGATAACCGGTTCCGGGAATTCCATAGACTCTAAGATAACAGGAGCTTTTTCATCACAAATGGTATCACCTGTGGTTGTGATTTTGAATCCAACTGCTGCTGCAATATCACCGGAGTAAACTTTGTCAAGTTCTTCTCTCTTGTTCGCATGCATCTGAAGGATACGTCCCACACGCTCTTTTTTGTCTTTTGTTGCATTCAGTACATAAGAACCGGAGTTCATTGTACCGGAGTAAACACGGAAGAATGCTAATTTTCCTACGAATGGGTCTGTCATAATCTTGAATGCCAGAGCAGAGAACGGCTCTTCATCAGAAGAATGTCTCTCAATCTCATTGCCTTCCAAATCCACACCCTTGATTGCAGGGATGTCTGTCGGAGCTGGCATATACTCTAAGATTGCATCCAATAATTTCTGAACACCTTTGTTTCTGTAAGCAGAACCACAGCAAACAGGTACTGCCAAACATTCACAGGTTGCCTTTCTTAAGGCTTTCTTCATATCTTCCACAGAAGGCTCTTCACCCTCTAAATACTGCATCATTAAATCGTCGTCTAACTCGCAGACTTTCTCGATTAACTCGGTATGATACAGTTCTGCATCGTCAGCCATATCAGCCGGGATGTCAACGATTGAAATATCTTCACCCTTATCATCATTGTAGATGTAAGCTTTCATTTCAAATAAATCAATGATTCCCTGGAACTCGTCTTCTTTACCGATTGGTAACTGAAGACAGATAGCATTTTTACCTAATCTGGTTTTAATCTGCTCTACGGCTCCATAGAAATCTGCACCTAAGATGTCCATCTTATTGATGAATGCCATTCTCGGTACATTGTAGGTATCAGCCTGACGCCATACATTTTCAGACTGAGGCTCAACACCACCTTTTGCACAGAAGACACCAACGGCGCCGTCCAATACACGAAGTGAACGCTCAACCTCAACTGTAAAGTCAACGTGTCCCGGAGTATCAATGATATTGATACGATGCTCTAACGCACCCTTTTTCGGTTTGCAGTTCTCCTGCTCTGTCCAGTGACAGGTTGTAGCGGCTGAAGTAATTGTGATACCCCTTTCCTGCTCCTGCTCCATCCAGTCCATGGTTGCAGTACCTTCATGAGTATCACCGATTTTATAGTTAACACCGGTATAGTATAAGATACGCTCTGTCAATGTTGTCTTACCAGCATCGATGTGAGCCATAATACCAATGTTTCTGGTTCTCTCTAATGGATATTCTCTTCCAGCCAAGGGATTTTCCTCCTTAATTTCTTTACAAACTATGCGGCGATTCGATTAGAATCTGTAATGTGCAAAAGCTTTGTTTGCCTCTGCCATTTTGTGCATATCTTCTTTTTTCTTTACAGATGCACCTGTATTGTTTGCTGCATCCATAATCTCGTTTGCCAGTCTCTCTTCCATTGTCTTCTCGCCTCTTTTACGTGAATACAATGTCAGCCAACGAAGTGCTAACGCCTGACGTCTGTCCGGTCTTACTTCGATTGGTACCTGGTAAGTTGCTCCACCGATACGTCTTGCCTTTACCTCAAGTACTGGCATAACGTTGTTCATTGCTTCTTCGAATACTTCAAGAGCAGGTCTTTCGGTCTTCTCTGCAACTCTTTCAAATGCTCCGTATACAATTTTCTGTGCGATACCTTTTTTACCATCTAACATAATGTTATTGATAAGTTTGGTAACCACTTTGTTATTGTACATCGGATCTGCTAATACGTCTCTTTTTTGAGTATGTCCTTTACGTGGCACGGTACTTCCCTCCTTAATCATGTTTTGTTTTCGATTAATTCAACGGTACTCACATGTGTCGTTCTCTGTGTTCGTGCGGAAAAGTCCTCATACGAATTTATCCGTAATAGGTGAATCTACATTTCCAACACTTTTACCAAGTTCTGTTTGTGATACATTGTTGACTGCTAATCTTATTTAGCATCTTTTGGTCTCTTAGCACCATATTTGGAACGAGCCTGTTTTCTGTTTGCTACACCTGCTGTATCAAGTGTACCACGGATGATATGGTATCTGGTACCTGGTAAGTCTTTTACTCTACCACCACGAATCAGAACAACGCTATGCTCCTGTAAGTTGTGACCTTCACCCGGAATGTAAGATGTTACTTCGATTCCGTTAGAAAGACGAACTCTGGCAATTTTTCTAAGAGCTGAGTTAGGTTTTTTCGGAGTTGCAGTTTTAACTGCTGTACAAACACCTCTCTTCTGCGGTGAAGCAGAATCTGTAGGTCTCTTCTTTAAAGAGTTGTAACCTTTCTGGAGAGCAGGTGCTGTAGACTTCTTAACAGATGTCTGACGTCCTTTTCTTACTAACTGGTTAAATGTTGGCATGTTTTTCACCTCCTGTATGTCTAATTTGAATTTATGCATTTGTATGCACGCTAAATCATTATATAAGCATTTTTTGAGACTGTCAAGGATTTTTCTTTATTTTTCCTTGATTTTACAGGCTTTATACCTATATAACCTGTCATTTTACAAAGGTATCCTTTCGGTGCGGCAGCTCCGTTCGATGCATGACACTAAAAAGCAGCCGCTATTCACGGCTGCTTTTTCTTCTATATAATATGTATGGCGATTATGCTGTTTTCTCTTCTTTCCGGCTACTGATGATAAGATAGATTCCAACGAAGAATACTGCCACGCAGAGCACTACTCTTGCATTCAGTTCCGGTCCAGTGGTCGGTGTATTGTCAAGTACATGAGCTCCTCCGGTTGCACCGCTTCCGGATGCTCCCCCTGCCGTAGTGGTTACACTGCCACTTCCGGTGGATACGCTGGCACCGCTTCCGGATGCTCCTGCTGCACCACTCTGTGAAGCGTCTTCCCCTCCTGTAGTACTTCCCGGATTTGCCGGGTCTTCTGTACCCGGATTTGCCGGATCTGTCGGACTTGTTGGGTCTATCGGGTTCTCTTCATTTAACAACTCATAGGTATATCCATATGTGGTAGCAAAAGCCTCACCTGCACTGCCTGCATAGGTATAGATGATTGCCGGGTCCCAGCTTGCCTGACTTCCGATACTTCTGACACTGGATGGTATGGTTATTGTCTGAATACCACTGTTGGAAAATGCATTTCCCTCAATGGTTGTAATATTATTCGGTATATTCAAAGTATCTATTGCATTGCATCCGTTGAATGAACCTGTTCCGTATGTAGAGGCATTTCCTGCTGTCTGTATGCTGGATTTTCCTGCCGGACAAATCAGAAGCTTTGTCATTCCCCTATTATAGATACATCCATCATAGGAAGAATAATTGGAATTGCCACTGCTTACTGTAATGCTGGTAAGATTTCCGCATCCGTCAAATGCTGTATTGGAAATCACGGATACCCCTGCCGGTATATTGATACTTCCCAGCAATCCGCACTCAGCAAATGCTTCATCACCGATGGTTCCTATTCCCGATGGAATGACTATGCTGCTTAGGCTTTCACAGTTAAAAAAGGTTCTCTGGGGAAGTGTTGTAATACTTGCCGAAAAATCAACATTAGATAAACTGCTGCAGCTTGAAAATACTCCCACGCCCATGCTGGTTACGCTGGAAGGCACCGATACGCTTACCATGTTAGAGCATCCTGAAAATGCATAGGCTCCAATGCTGCTGACACTTCCCGGAATCGTAACACTGGTAACACCATTGTCATCCTGAAAAGCTCCATCTGCGATAGCCGTTACCGAATCCGGTATGGTTACATCTCCGCCGGCTCCATGGTAGTCTACCAGAACTCCGCCGTCAATGGTAAAATCCGCCTCCCCGTCTGCCATTGCTGAAAATGCCGGGAAGACTAAGACCGCAAGCATTGCAACGACTAAAAATATTCCTATTCTTCTTTTCGTCTTTCTTTTCATTTCATCGCCCTACTTTCATCTACATTTATTGTTCTGTAACTTCCTTTGCCACTATATATAGTCTACCATTTTCTACATAGTTATTACAAGTAGAAAGTGTTAATAATTTATCTCCGTAGCTGATTGCATTTTCATCTGCAAATACTGCACTTTCTTCGATATTCTTTAAAAAGGTATCAAACTGTTCTTCATTCTCTGCATTGAGGAAATCATAATACCGGAAAACATCTTCATCCTGATACTCCACTTTACCCAAGCATACCGCTACCACTTCATAGGTTCCTTTTTCATAAATGGTATCAAACTGGATGGTTTTATGTGCCTGCCAATAGCTTTCATCCATATATTTTTTAAGAGAACCAAACATGGCACTACTTCGCATGTTATGTCCGTATATGATGATATTGGTACTCCTGTTCACAATATCGTTTCTGGCATCAATAAACAAAGTTCCGTTCTTATCCTCTTCACGACTGAAAGTATGTGTCAGATAATAATCTTCATCATTTTTTGACTGCATGACCGGATAATCAATAATAGTATCATCTATTTTTAACCATCCTACGAAATCATTATTTTCTTCATAGATGGCATTGTATTCAGGTAAAATCACAGGTTCTTGCGATTCTTCCGCACCTTCTGTTTCCGTTGTTTCTTCTTCCGAAACCTCCCGTGCATCTCCCAGTCTTGCTGTGGGCATCTCATCCAGTGCCTGCTGTTTCAATTCCTGTAAGTGCTGTGTTTCTTTGTTTCCTTTGTAATTGCTATACTCCAGACCAAAGTAAATCAAAAAGCAAACCATTGCTATTCCAATACAAATAATACCGCCGTATTTTTGCAATCTATCGCTCTTTTTTTTCTTCACAACCTCTTTTTTATCTTCTTCCAGTTGCTTTTGGGAATAGTTTGCAACCCGTTCCACTACATCTGCGTAAAAAGCTTCCCCTATTGGACTCTTTAACACTAACTTTTCATTTTTCATCCAATCATAAAGATGCAGCACCACATCCGGATCTTCAATATCAACGTTCTCGACGATGTAACGGATTGTGTTAACATCGTCGAGTCCGTCACGGTATTCTTCGTATGTGTGAAACACATATGCACCTATTCTGTACTCATTTTTCATCTTTACTTCACTTTAATACTTTTAATTACTGAGTATTGTCCGTATACTTTCTTACCGTTTATGGTCTTATAAGCACGTACCTTATAATAGTAAGTACCATTGCTGGTCAGCTTTGTTTTTGTATAAGTGGTACAGTTACTTCCCTTGGCATCACGAATCATCGTGTAATTACCATCTTTCTTCGTACTCTGGTAAACTTCATATCCGTCTGCCGCTTTCTGCTTTGTCCAGACAATCATTGCCTGAGCAGTTCTCGGTGAACTTACCTCTATTCCAGGTGTTTCCGGTACCGTATTAGTAGAAATCTCGTTACTGTATGCACTGTATGTAGTCTCAAAACCATCCTTTACATAAGCACGTACTCTGTATCTGTATTTTGTGGAAGCAGTCAGCTTCTTATCTGTATAACTTGTGGTTGTGACAGTTGCTATCTTCTCCCACTTATTTCCACCCTTATCACAGTATAATTCATATCCCGAAACAACGCCGCCCGGTCTCCATGAAAGTTTAATTGTAGAATCTGATGTTGCAACCGTTTTCAATCCTATCGGCTCTGCAACCTTAATAGCGAAGTCTATCTTCATCGTTCCGCTATAATCGCCTTTTCCGGTTACAATCGCCTTGCCCCAACCCGGCTCCTTGTTATTCTCATATTCCACCGTATAATCCGTGTTTTTAACTAATGTCTTTCCATTGTTCCACAGAGTAATCGTCGGTTTCTTTTCGATACCGTTATAGGTAACCTCTTTCATTCTGCCAAGGGTACAGGTTGTGATACTCTTTGAAATAATTTCAAAATCCTTCTCACAGGTACCTGCATATTCGCCCAGTCCTTTTAAGATAACTGTTCCGGTACCTACATTTATATTATCCTTATAGGAAACCTCATAATCTGTACCTTCTGTCAATACTTTTCCTTTGTAGATTACCTTTACTACCGGTGTTATCTCATTTCCGGTATAGGTATAACGATTTGCCAGCTCTTGCACCTCTGACTCCCCAATATCATAAGAAATATTGAAGTTTGCCATTATGGTTCCATCATATACGCCGGCTCCTTTTATCGTCACTTCTGCTACGCCTACACCTATGTTCTTTTTATAAGTAACTTTATAGTCCGTTCCCTTTACTAATTCTCTTCCGTCAAAGGTTACTGTTACCTCCGGCTCAATCAAATCTCCAGTATAACACTGTGCCTCAATCGGCTCTACTGCACCATACTGCTCCAAATCTCCTCTGATGTTAAATGTTTTGGAGATAGAAGATGTATAATTTCCTTTTCCTGTGGCGGTTACAGTAGCAACACCCGGATATTGATTATCTTCCCATGTAAGTTCGTAATCCTCGCCTTCCGTCAGTGGCGTTCCATTGTAGTCCACAACAACCGGTGGTGTAATTGCTTCGCCATTGTATGCCTGATCCGGAATATCCGCGATGGTAATTCCCTCGGAATCCAATGCTTTTCTGGTAATGATAAAGCTGGTCTCCAATTCTCCATAACAACTGTTAATACCGGTAATGGTGACATAAACTCTTCCTACGTCAATGTTATTGTCACCATAGTCCACAATGTAATCAACGTCTTTTTGTAACGTAATATCTCCATAAGTAAGAACAGGTTCCGGGAAAATTTCACTTCCGGTATAGCTCTGGTCTTCCATTTCCTCTAAATGCACATCTGCATCTGTTATATTCTTTGGCAGAATCTCAAACTCTACAGTGTATGTATTCTGCTTCGTACCGGCGTCATAGTCATTATATGCCGTATAATTGCCAATAAAGCTTATAACCACTTTCGCCATTCCGATATATTGATTGTCAACATAGGTAACGGTATAATCTCTGTCTGCCACCAATTTGGTTGCACTTGTTCTACCCGGAAGTGTATCACGGATTACCACCTTCGGTTCGATAGCTTTTCCTACATATGGCGTTTCCGTTATGATATCTTCCATGGAAGCTCCGTCTATGAACGTTTGCAAATCCGCCTGCATAATGTTTCTCGGACGGATAGTAAAGGTTGTGTTAATGGTACCTCCGTAATTACCCGCACCTGTGATTACCAACGGCTGCTCTCCTGCATTGATACGATCCTGCGGAGTTTCAATCACATAGTCTGTTCCTTTTTTCAGGGTTGTGCTACCGTAACGTACTACCGTATCCGATACAACATCATGACTCTTGCCGTCATAGGTATATGGCGGTATCTCTATGGTTAAATCTCCCGCTTCATATGCTTCATTCAGCAGACATGATACTACATTGAAAATCGGATCTTTCTCGGTAAAGGTTCTGGTTCCGGTATAGTTTCCAATTCCGGTAATGGTACCATATGCCGGACCGATTCTTTTATTGGTATCCTGAACGTAGGTAACTTCATAGTCCATGCCCTGTATTAAGACACGGTCTCCCTGCATCAGAACCAAATCCGGTGTCAACGCTTCTCCTGTGTACTGTACGGACTGAACCTTTTTTAAATCTACGTCGTAGTTGCTTCCATCTGTTTTCTCAGTAATATCCTTACGTGTGATATTGAAAGTCGCTGTCTTCTCTCCGGTATAATTTCCGCTTCCTTTGATGGTTATGGTTGCCGTTCCCTGGTTGATATTGTTTTCTCCCAGTACAATATAATCTGTGTCGGCAACTAACTCTCTTTTTACTGCACCTACATCGCCCTTTTTCTTCTCGTATACTTTGAGATTTGGAGGAATAATCGCAGTGCCGGTATAGCCCTGATCAGTAACACCTTCATATGTAATCTCATAGACCGGGGAAAGATTAATATCAATTGGCAGAATCTTATATGTCAAATCTGCCGTTCCCTCATAATTACCCTTTCCTTCAAAACGAACGATGTATGTTCCTGCGTCTTTACATTCCGAAACTTCTGTTAAGCCTCCGGATGTATCTTTTCTATAATAGGTACAGGTGTAATTCTCCGGCTTCATAGCTACTCCACCCGACAAAATCTGTACTTGCGGATTCTGCACCTCGTGATTGTAGGCTACCTCTGACGCTCCTGTAAAGCTTACATCTGCCTGAGAGATTACGCCTTTTTGAATCTCATATGAAAATTCTAATGTTCCGCTAAAACTATTTTTTCCTTGTACCACTACGGTAACAATTCCCGCATTGATACACTGACTATTTTTCGTTGCTGTGGAATCACCGCTGTCTATACAGGTAACAATTGTATAATCATCCGTAGATACCGGGGTTCCGTTATATTCCAAAACCTCCGTCATGGTTTCCGGTCTGTGTGATGTTCCATCATACTTAATGGCAGATGGTCCCACATAATACGCTTCTGCAATATCTCTGGTAGTAATCTCGTAGGTAAAGGTATCTGTTCCTGTGAAATTTCCCAAACCTTCTGCTTCCACCAGAATCGTTCCTGCCTTGATACAGCCATGATCTGTGTCATCTGCTGCATTTGTCCAACTGAGAACCTTAAAATCTTTGTTATTCTGTAAAATATAGTCACCCAATTTGTATTTCGGATAGAACTGATGCTTCTGTCCATCATACTGTACCGATTCAATAGTCAGCTTGGAAACAGTACTTAATTCACGCGGCACAATGGAATAACTGTCGGATCTGGTTCCTGTATACAATCCTTTTCCTGTAATACCAACGGTATAACCATCTCCTACATTCATGGAGTTGGTATTGTTATAGGCAATATCATAATCTGTTCCCGCTATCAGAACAGTATTTTTATATTTCAATCTTACGGTAGGCTGAATTACCTCTCCGGTATACTGCAATTTGTTTCCCGTTACCACATTTCCGGTTTCATCCAACATCTCCACGGTAACATCATTAATATTATATACAATAGTATAGTTGACGCGAACCTCACCGGTATAGTTACCTCTTCCTTTGATAACTACCGTAGCGGTTCCTGCTTCTGTGTTGTTCTCATAGCTTAACTTATAATCAGTATCCCGTACTAATTCCTGCTCATCCCATTCTATAACGATATTATCCTCATCAGCCTGTGGGAAAACCGGATTACCATTATCATACGGCACTCTGACACCCTCAATACCGGAAATACTCAAATTGCTTACCGGATTGCCTTCTGCATCTGAGAAAGATTTTCCCGTGATGGTATAGTAACAGTTGTTATCTTCTTTGCTGCCTGTGTAATTGTTGTAATCACCGTCTGTAATAGCTGTAATCTTAACATACTGTTTGCCTTTTTGAGTATAATCAGAACCGCCTGCAACCTTCTCTACCATGTAATCTCGACCGTACACTAAGGTTTCCGTTCCATAGGTCACTGTCATCTTACTCATAGCTGTGGTAAAGGTATCCTCACCTGTATACTCCACTGCAGGTCCTTCACAGGTAATATCATAATCATCCAGCTTCTTCTGGTTAATGGTATAATTCATCGTACGGGTTCCGGCATATTTACCGATACCGTTTACTTTGATGGTCTTCGCTCCCTGATTGATACAATCTTCCGGATATTCTACCGTAAAGTCTGTGCCTTCTTCTAAATATTTATCGGTACTCTTATCTTTGATTTTCGGCACCGGTTTGTATTCTTTTCCACTATAAGTCTTATCAGAAATGTTCTCTACCGTTACCTTTTCATCGTCCTTAACATCCGTACAAATCAAAAAGTTTCCGACGGTGGTTCCTTTGTAGTTACTGTCATCCCGTGCCTCAATATGTACGATACCTTTCATACCGTTTGAAGTTTCTGTTAAGTCTACACCATCCACATCTGTGTAAGAGGTAATATTGTAATCAATACCTTCCCGTAACAGATGCTCACCGTCCATTACAACCACATTCGGTCTCGGCAGTGTTCCGATACCCTGCCAGTATTCATCCACCGTTACCGTTGCATTTTTAATATCCTTCTTATTGATATTAAATTTCCAGATAATGGAACCACTGTAATTTCCCGTTCCGGTAATAAATAATATTTTATCTTCGCCTACATTAATAACATTATTTTCGTCTTCTTCCAGATAATTTAAGGTATAATCTGTTCCTTCTTTTAGAAGTATTTCCTTTACAATTACAGACACCGGCGGTTTAATGGCTTCCCCTGTATAGGTCCAATTCTTGGTTCCACTGATGATATAGTCGGTATTCTCTGTCAGTTCACTTAAATTTACCGGATGAATTACAAAGGTTGTAGATGCTTCATCCCCATAATTATTGATTCCGGTTGCCGTAACGGTGGCCAATGTGCTTCCATCACTGGCATTTACGTTGTTTGAATAGCTCAACGTATAATCTACTTTTTCTTTCAATGTATTGCCGTTGCACTTAATCTCTACTTTCGGCTGAATCGCTTTTCCCGTATATACCAGATTTTCTGCATCAATTAATGTAATTTCAGCGTTTTTGATACTCTGTCCCACAATAGAAAATGTCACATCTGTATAACCTGTATAGTTACCGATACCACGGACACGGACATTCTTTTCTCCCATACTTGTCAAATCATCCGAATCCAGTGGAATAACCTCATAGTCTGTGCCTTTTACTAATTTATTTGTATTGTAATAAACACTGACCGGCGGTTCTATCTCTGAACCGGTATAACCTACGGATTTCAGACAATTGACAGTCACATCCTCATCCGTAATATTCTTCGGTGTAATATAGTATGACAGAGCAACACTTCCGCCGTAATTCTTCATACCTTCGATGGTCAGGGTTACCTTTCTTCCCTTGGTTCCCTCTGTTTCCCCAATGATGGTTTTTACTGTATAATGAGTATCCTGATATAAAAGGTTGGATCCATCCTTCAGATTCAAAGTTGGTATAGTGTCCTGTCCGTTAAAAACCTGATCCGGCAGAGTATATTCTGTAATATTTGTATTTCCGATACTTGCATTCTCTATGCTACGCTGTTTGATGGTAAATGTTTTGGTCTTGCTTCCCGTACTGGTCGCAGTAGGATAAATGGTTACAGTTGCGGTTCCCGCATTTACGTTATCGGTATATGATACTGTATAATCAGTTCCTTTTGCCAGAAAATCTCCGCTCATGGCATCCTGAACTAATACATTCGGAGTTTTCTCGGTTCCGTCATACTCAATATTATCCGCATTCTGTATCGTGATGGTTGTCATAGACAAATCATAGCCTGCACCGACTCTGTATGCAAAGACATCCATACCGTACAACATTTTATTTTCCTGTGCCTGAACAGCATTAACAGGCTCCTCAGTCTCCTGAGCAACCTCTTGATTTGTCTGGTCATTTGTCTCTTCTGTTTCTTCACCAGGAAGCATATTCATCTGCATTCCCTGCAGTCCTTGGGCATCTTCTGCGGATACATCCGTATCCTGACCTACCTCCGTTACGTTCTGGGTGTCATCCTCTGCCGCCGCATTGAGAACTGTCCAGTTGACCCCCGCAGCTATTATGCATGTGCATAAAGTTAACGCCAGAATCCGCTTCAATACGTCCTTGTACATACCATCATCCTTCCTAATTGTCATTTACCTATATTACTTTATATAGTATATCGTCCAAAATATATATTCTCTATATAGTATATCGACCAAAACTTCTATTAATTTACATAGATTATAGCTTTTTTTTCCACCTTTTTCAAGGAATTTACCAGTTTTTATGTAAACAAAAAGAAATGTACCCAAATCATGGATACATTTCTTTTTTATTATTTATTCCTCATCACCAACAATATCAATTGCTACTACTGCATCTTCCGGTACTTCCGGCATTTCTTCACTTTCAAAATCTGCAAAATCATCATCAAAATCAATGTCTGCAAACTGATTTAAGTCGGAATCCAGCTTGATGTCACGGTAACGTTTCATACCTGTTCCTACCGGAAGCAGTTTACCGATTAATACATTTTCCTTTAACCCGATTAACGGATCTACCTTTCCTTTGATAGCCGCCTCGGTCAGAACCTTGGTAGTCTCCTGGAAGGATGCTGCGGACAAGAAGGAATTGGTTGCCAATGCGGCTTTTGTGATACCTAACAGTACCTGTTTTCCTTCTGCCGGCTCTTTGCCCTCTGCAATTAATTTCTCGTTTACATCATCAAATTCTAAGGTGTCTACCAGAGTACCCGGCAACAGCTCGGAATCTCCGTTGTTCTCAATGCGAATCTTCTTCAACATCTGACGAACAATTACCTCGATATGCTTATCGTTGATATCTACACCCTGGAGACGATATACTCGCTGAACCTCCTGAAGCATATAATCCTGAACAGCACGAACACCTTTGATTTTCAGAATGTCGTGTGGATTTACGCTACCTTCTGTCAGCTCGTCACCTGCCTCTAAGATGGCACCGTCCAAAATCTTGATACGGGAACCATACGGAATGAGGTAAGCCTTTGTCTCGCCTGTTTCCTGGTTGGTTACGATAATCTCACGTTTTTTCTTCGTATCTTTGATGGTTGCTACGCCGCCAAATTCTGTAATGATTGCAAGTCCTTTCGGTTTTCTTGCCTCAAACAACTCTTCGACACGAGGAAGACCCTGTGTGATATCATCCCCGGCAACACCACCGGTATGGAAGGTACGCATGGTAAGCTGTGTACCCGGCTCACCGATAGACTGTGCTGCGATAATACCGATTGCCTCGCCCACCTGTACTGCCTGACCGGTTGCCATGTTGGCACCATAACATTTTGCACAGATACCGATATGGGAACGACAGGTTAAAATGGTACGAATCTTTACCTTTGTAATCGGGTTTCCTTTTTCATCCACACCTTTGTTTACAACTTCCGCTGCACGTTTCGGCGTAATCATGTGATTCGCTTTTACAATCACATTACCATCTTTATCACAGATAGTCTCACAGGCGAAACGTCCTGTAATACGATCCTGCAAGCTCTCAATCTCTTCTTTTCCGTCCACAAATGCTTTTACATACATTCCCGGAATCTCTTTGTCTGAATTCTGGCTACAGTCGGATTCACGGATACTCAATTCCTGAGATACGTCAACCAGACGTCTGGTCAGATAACCGGAATCGGCTGTACGCAGAGCAGTATCGGAAAGACCTTTACGTGCTCCGTGGGCAGACATGAAGTACTCCAATACATCCAGACCTTCACGGAAGTTGGACTTAATCGGCAACTCGATGGTCTTACCGGTTGTATCAGCCATCAAACCTCGCATACCTGCCAACTGTTTAATCTGCTTATCAGAACCACGGGCTCCGGAATCTGCCATCATAAAGATGTTGTTGTATTTATCCAGACCGGAAAGAAGTGCTTCTGTCAGCTCATCATCGGTCTCTTTCCATGTCTCTACGACCTCTTTGTATCGTTCTTCCTCTGTTACCAGACCACGTTTGTAATTCTTGGTAATACGGTCTACCGTATCCTGTGCCTGCTGGATTAACTCCGGCTTCTTGGCAGGAACGGTCATATCGGATACGGATACGGTCATAGCGGCTCTTGTGGAATATTTGTATCCCATTGCCTTAATGTCATCCAATACCTCAGCAGTCTTGGTTGCTCCATGGATGTTGATAACTTTTTCCAGAATCTGTTTTAATCCTTTTTTACCTACGTGGAAATCTACTTCCAGCAAAAGAGCATTCTCCGGCTTTGTTCTATCTACAAATCCTAAATCCTGCGGAAGAATCTCGTTAAAGATTAATCTTCCCAGTGTTGTCTCAATGCTTCCTGTAATCTTCTCTCCATCCGGCATTACAGCTTCACGTTTTACCAGGATTTTCTGATGAAGGGTAATATCTCCGTTCTCATATGCCAGAATTGCATGGTTGATTCCGTTAAATCTGTGTCCCATTAAATCATGCGGAGTACAGATTACCACATGTTCACCGTCTCCCGCACTGAATCGGATGTTGGTGTACTCATCAATCTCATTTGCTTCGATTGCTGCTTTTACCTCATCTTTATCGGCATATACTTTTTCGCCTACAGTGCTTAAATCCACTTCTCCGGTACGGTCAATCATCTTGCCCATGGTCAAGTAGTAGATACCCAGAACCATATCCTGTGAAGGAACGGCAACCGGACCACCATCGGATGGTTTTAATAAGTTGTTCGGTGACAGCAGCATGAAACGGCACTCTGCCTGTGCCTCTACGGACAACGGCAGATGGACAGCCATCTGGTCACCATCGAAGTCGGCATTGTATGCGGTACATACCAATGGATGCAGCTTAATAGCTTTACCCTCTACCAGAATCGGCTCAAACGCCTGAATACCCAATCTGTGAAGTGTCGGTGCACGGTTCAACATAACCGGATGCTCTTTGATAACATCTTCTAAGACATCCCAAACTTCCGGCTGAAGTCTCTCTACCATTTTCTTTGCACTCTTAATATTGTGTGCGGTTCCGTTGGCTACCAGTTCTTTCATAACAAACGGCTTAAACAGCTCGATTGCCATTTCTTTTGGCAGACCACACTGATAAATCTTAAGTTCCGGTCCTACAACGATAACGGAACGACCTGAGTAGTCTACACGTTTTCCAAGCAGGTTCTGACGGAAACGTCCTGATTTACCTTTCAACATATCGGAAAGAGATTTCAAAGCACGGTTTCCAGGTCCGGTAACCGGTCTTCCTCTTCTTCCGTTATCAATCAGGGCATCCACAGCCTCCTGAAGCATTCTCTTTTCATTTCTTACGATAATGTCCGGTGCTCCAAGCTCTAACAGTCTTCTCAGACGGTTGTTTCTATTGATAATTCTACGATATAAGTCATTTAAGTCAGAGGTCGCAAAACGTCCGCCGTCCAACTGTACCATCGGACGTAAATCCGGTGGAATAACCGGAATCGCATCCATAATCATCCACTCCGGTTTGTTTCCTGACTCACGGAAGGCTTCTACCACTTCCAGACGTTTGATGATACGTGCACGTCTCTGTCCTGTAGCATCCTTTAATCCTTCTTTTAACTCTGCGGCATCTTTCTCCAAGTCGATGGCCTGCAACAGCTCTTTGACTGCCTCTGCTCCCATTCCAACCCGGAAGTCATTGCCGTATTTCTCTCTTGCTTCCTGATACTCGTTTTCGGAAAGTACCTGTTTGTACTGCAACTCAGTATTTCCTGCATCCAATACAATATAAGAAGCAAAGTATAATACTTTTTCCAATGTTCTCGGAGATAAGTCAAGAATTAATCCCATACGGCTCGGGATTCCCTTGAAATACCAGATATGGGATACCGGAGCTGCAAGCTCGATATGTCCCATACGCTCTCTACGAACACTGGCTTTCGTAATCTCAACGCCACAACGGTCGCAGACTACGCCTTTATAACGAATCTTTTTGTACTTACCACAATGACATTCCCAGTCTTTGCTCGGTCCAAAAATCTTTTCACAGAATAAACCGTCTTTTTCCGGTTTCAAAGTTCTATAATTAATGGTTTCCGGTTTCTGTACCTCTCCGCGGGACCATTTTCTGATTTGTTCCGGTGATGCCAAACCAATTTTGATTGCGTCAAATGAAATTGGCTGGTATCCTTCGTTTGTCTTATTCTCAGGCATTTATGATACTCCCTTCTAAATTATTCTTCGTCAAGAACAGGTTCTGCTTCCCCATAGAATTCGGAATCGTCTTCCGGCTCCTCTTCTACGTCAACAAGCTCTTCGCTTTCTGCGTCAAATTCCTTCTGGGTGAAGCCCATCTTTTCGAAGGTCTCACCATCTTCAAATGCATAATTTTTATCATTTCCGATAACTGCATTCAAATCTGTCTCGCCATATTCGCTGGTCTCCATGATTTCAACTTCTGTGTTGTCATCACGCAGTACTCTGACATCCAGACCTAAGGACTGTAATTCTTTTAACAGTACCTTGAAGGACTCCGGAATTCCCGGCTCAGGAATATTGGTTCCCTTGATAATCGCCTCATAGGTCTTCACACGTCCTACGACATCATCGGATTTTACAGTCAGGATTTCCTGTAAGGTATATGCTGCCCCGTATGCTTCCAGAGCCCAAACCTCCATCTCTCCGAAACGCTGTCCACCGAACTGTGCTTTACCACCTAACGGCTGCTGTGTTACTAAGGAGTACGGACCTGTGGAACGTGCATGAATCTTATCATCAACCAAGTGATGCAGCTTCAGGTAGTGCATGTGTCCAATGGTTACCGGACTGTCGAAGAACTCTCCGGTTCTACCGTCACGAAGTCTGACTTTACCGTCTCTTGAAATCGGTACACCCTTCCAAAGCTCTCTGTGGTCTCTGTTTTCATACAGATAGTCCATAACCTCCGGCAGCAGCTCCTCTTCATGTTTTGCTTTGAACTCTTCCCATGTAAGATTTACATAGTCATTTGCCAAATCCAAAGTATCCATGATGTCGTTCTCTTTCGCTCCGTCAAATACCGGAGTCGCAATATTAAATCCAAGTGCTTTTGCTGCCAGACTCAAGTGAATCTCAAGCACCTGACCAATGTTCATACGGGAAGGTACGCCCAATGGGTTTAATACAATATCCAGCGGACGTCCGTTTGGCAAGAATGGCATATCCTCCACCGGCAATACGCGGGAAACGACACCCTTGTTACCGTGACGACCAGCCATCTTATCTCCTACAGAAATCTTTCTCTTCTGTGCAATGTAAATACGCACGGACTGATTTACTCCCGGAGACAGCTCATCACCATTCTCTCTGGTAAATACTTTTGCATCTACAACAATACCATATTCTCCGTGAGGAACCTTTAAGGAAGTATCTCTTACCTCTCTGGCTTTCTCACCAAAGATTGCCCGTAGCAATCTCTCTTCTGCTGTCAGCTCTGTCTCACCCTTCGGTGTTACCTTACCAACCAGAATGTCACCGGCACGTACCTCGGCACCGATACGGATAATTCCCCTTTCATCCAGTGCCTTCAATGCATCATCACCTACACCCGGAACATCTCTGGTGATTTCTTCCGGTCCTAATTTGGTGTCACGTGCCTCTGCCTCGTATTCTTCAATATGAACGGATGTGTATACATCATCCTGTACTAATCTTTCTGATAAAAGTACCGCATCCTCGTAGTTATAACCTTCCCAAGTCATAAATCCGATTAACGGGTTCTTTCCTAATGCAAGCTCACCATTGGAGGTAGACGGTCCGTCTGCGATAACCTCGCCCTCTTCTACATGGTCCCCTTTAAATACGATTGGACGCTGATTGTAACAGTTGGACTGGTTACTTCTTGTAAATTTGGACAATTTATAAGTATCGGTTGTACCGTCATCGTTTTTGATGATAATCTTGTTGGATTCGGAACGCTCTACAGTTCCTGATTTTTTTGCAAGCACACAGACACCGGAGTCTACCGCTGCCTTTGGCTCAATACCTGTTCCCACTACCGGAGCCTCTGTATTCAGAAGCGGCACTGCCTGACGCTGCATGTTGGAACCCATGAGGGCACGGTTTGCATCGTCGTTCTGCAGGAACGGAATCAATGCAGTCGCCACAGAGAATACCATCTTCGGAGACACATCCATATAATCAAACATGGTCTTGTCATATTCCTGTGTCTCATCCAGATAACGACCGGATACGGAATTACGCACGAAATGTCCTTCCTCATCCAGCTTTTCATTCGCCTGTGCTACATGGTAGTTATCCTCTTCATCCGCTGTCATGTATACAACCTCATCGGTTACACGCGGATTGGCAGGATCGGATTTATCAATTTTGCGGTATGGTGCCTCGATGAAACCATACTCGTTGATTCTTGCATAGGTTGCAAGGGAGTTAATCAGACCGATATTCGGACCCTCAGGAGTCTCAATCGGGCACATTCTTCCGTAATGGGAGTAATGAACGTCACGGACCTCAAATCCTGCACGGTCTCTGGAAAGACCTCCCGGTCCCAATGCAGAAAGACGTCTCTTGTGGGTCAGCTCACCTAATGGGTTGTTCTGATCCATGAACTGGGACAGCTGAGAAGAACCGAAAAATTCTTTTACTGCCGCAGTTACCGGTTTGATATTGATTAAGCTCTGCGGAGAAATTCCCTCTAAATCCTGAGTAGTCATTCTCTCACGTACCACTCTCTCCAAACGTGACAAACCGATACGGTACTGGTTCTGTAATAATTCTCCTACCGCACGAATACGTCTGTTTCCTAAGTGGTCAATATCATCATCATGTCCTATTCCATACTCCAGATGCATATTATAGTTAATGGAAGCAAAGATATCTTCCTTTGTGATATGCTTTGGAATTAATTCCGGAATACTCTTGCGAATTGCTTCTTTGATATCCTCAATATCGTCATTTTCTTCTAAAATTTCTGCCAAAACAGGGTAGTATACATCCTCTGTTACTCCCAGTTCTCTGGCATTGATACCCTCAACGTGGGCATTGATGTCTACCATCAGGTTGGAAAGAATCTTGATATTTCTCTCTTCTCCCTGTATCCAGACATATGGTGCACCGGTATTCTGAATTGCAGTTGCAAGTTCTCTGGTAACTTCTGTACCTTTTTCTGCAATAATCTCACCCGTTGTCATATCCACAACGTCTTCTGCCAGAACCTGTCCTGTAATTCTATTTTTCAGTGCCAGCTTTTTGTTGAATTTATATCTTCCTACTTTTGCTAAGTCATATCTTCTCGGGTCAAAGAACATAGCTGTGATTAAGCTCTGTGCACTCTCTACTGTCAGAGGTTCACCCGGACGGATTTTCTTATATAATTCCAGAAGACCTTCCTCGTAGCTGTTTGCAACGTCTTTTCCAAAACTTGCAACAATCTTTGGCTCCTCGCCAAAGTATTCAATAATCTCCTGATTGGTTCCAATGCCCAAGGCACGGATTAATACGGTAATCGGAACCTTTCTGGTTCTGTCTACACGTACATAGAAAACGTCATTGGAGTCTGTCTCATACTCTAACCATGCACCACGGTTTGGAATTACGGTACAGGAATACAGCTCCTTACCTACCTTGTCATGGTCAATTCCGTAATAAATACCCGGAGAACGCACTAACTGGCTGACGATAACACGCTCTGCTCCATTGATAACGAAGGTTCCTGTCTCTGTCATGAGTGGCAAATCGCCCATGAAGATTTCGTGTTCGTTAATTTCATCGTTTTCTTTGTTGTAAAGTCTTACCTTCACCTTCAACGGTGCTGCATATGTTGCATCTCTCTCTTTACACTCCGGAATCGAATATTTTACATCATCTTCGCATAATGTAAAATCTACGAATTCCAAGCTCAGATGTCCGCTGTAGTCAGCAATTGGAGAGATATCTGCAAATACTTCTTTTAGACCTTCGTCCAAAAACCACTTATAGGATTCCTTCTGAACCTCTATAAGATTCGGCATTTCCAATACCTCTTTTTGTCTTGAGTAACTCATACGCATGCTCTTACCAGCTTGCACCGGACGTATTCTGTTTTTCTCCATTGACGTTTCACCTCTCGTTTTTTATATTTAACTTCTACTTATATACAGAATTTTATCTGCAATTTCCTGCATGATTTTTCCATACGGGAAATAAGCCTACGGCACCACAATAGTGCACCGTATATGATAGCATAAAGCAAGGTATGGAGTCAAGGAAAATTTTTCTTTTCTTAAATAAAATACAAAGCAAGCATTGCACGCCCTCGGTTCCGCTTCGCTCTCGAGGTCCCTTCTGCTATGTTTACGTCACGTAAGCTACGAGCAGACACTCGATTCCGCTTCGCTCTCGAGGTCCCTTCTGCTATGTTTACGTCACGTAAGCTACGAGCAGACACTCGATTCCGCTTCGCTACATCTCGTGCACGGCTGTCGCCGAATAAAAGCAAAAAAGAATCCGTGCGAGAATAAATTCTCGTCGGATTCTTTTGCTTTTATACTGCTCGTAGCTTACGTGACTATTTTAATGTAACTTTTGCACCTTCTGCTTCAAGTTTTGTCTTGATGTCTTCAGCTTCGTCTTTCTCAGCAGCCTCTTTTACTACCTTAGGAGCTCCGTCAACTAAGTCTTTTGCTTCTTTTAAGCCTAAGCCAGTTACTTCACGAACAACTTTGATAACTTTAACTTTGTTTGGTCCAACCTCTGTCAACTCTACGTCAAACTCAGATTTCTCGTCTCCGCCTGCTGCTGCACCGTCTCCGCCTGCTGCTGCAACTACAACGCCTGCTGCTGCAGATACACCAAACTCTTCTTCACATGCTTTTACTAATTCGTTTAACTCTAATACGCTTAACTCTTTGATAGCTTCAATCATTTCAGCTGTTGTTAATTTTGCCATTCTTATTTACCTCCAATTTTTATATTTGTTTTTTGTTTTTCAACTATTCGTTGCTTTCGGTCTCTGCCGGAGCTTCCTCAACCGGAGCCTCTTCTGCTACTGGAGCAGCCTCCTCTGCCGGAGCTTCCTCTGTTGCTGCTGCACCGCCCTGCTCTGCAATCTGATTAATAACACGAGCAAAGTTTGCAATCGGTGACTGGATACTTCCAAGCAATTTGGAAAGCAATTCTTCTCTTGATGGTACGGCTGCGATTGCTTTCATTCCGTCTGCATCATAGAAAGTTCCTTCTACAACACCGCCTTTAATCTCTAATGCAGGAGCTGTCTTTGCGAATTTGCTTAAAACTCTTGCAGGAGCTGTAGCATCTGTTGTAGAGATTGCAATTGCATTTGGTCCGTCTAACATTGGAGCTAAGCTCTCGAAATCCGTTCCTTTAAATGCAAAATTCATTAATGTGTTCTTATATACTTTATAAGTAACACCTGCTTCTCTTAACTGTCTACGTAACTGGGTATCTTCTGCAACAGTCAGACCAAGGTAATCAACCAGCACAACGGACTGTGCGTCTTTGATGTTATCAGAAATCTCCTGTACGATTGGTTGTTTCAGTTCTACTTTTGCCACGAATCGTGCACCTCCTTTTATTTTTTTATATTCCTCAGACATAGAAGGTTCTGCGATACTTTTCCGAAAGGATGTATCTACACAAAAAACCTCTCTGCCATAGACAGAGAGGTTCTAAATTCATTCATTGATATACTATCAAATAAATTCCCTCGGCAGGTTCTTACGGTTACGCCTTGCGGCACCTGCTGTCTTCGGCAACATGCTTTTGCATTATAGCATCATATATAATTGATGTCAACTAATAATTACTGTACAAGCTTAGCAACGTTCAGTTTTACACCAGGTCCCATAGTAGGAGCTAATGTTACGCTCTTGATATACTGTCCTTTTAAGCTGCTTGGTTTTGCTTTATTAATTGCATCCATAAGCGTCTGGAAGTTGTCCGCTAATTGTTCTTCTGTAAAAGAAGCTTTTCCAACTGGCACGTGGATAATGTTTGTTTTATCCAATCTGTACTCAATCTTACCTGCTTTGATGTCGTTTACAGCTTTGGTTACGTCCATTGTTACTGTTCCGGCTTTTGGGTTTGGCATTAAGCCTTTTGGTCCAAGTACACGTCCTAAACGACCAACAACACCCATCATATCAGGAGTAGCAACAACAACATCGAAATCCAACCATCCCTCGTTCTGAATCTTCGGAACTAATTCCTCTCCACCAACGAAGTCTGCTCCTGCTGCCTGTGCCTCATCTAATTTGTCTCCCTTTGCAATAACTAATACTTTTACAGATTTTCCGGTTCCGTGTGGTAATACAACGGCTCCACGAATCTGCTGCTCTGCATGACGTCCATCACAGCCTGTTCTGATGTGAGCTTCGATTGTCTCATCAAATTTTGCAACTGCTGCTTTTTTTACCAGACCTACAGCTTCTTCTACATCATACTGTACGCTTCTGTCGATATTTTTAGCAGCTTCTACGTATTTTTTTCCTCGTTTCATTCTATAAAACCTCCTAGTGGTAATATCGGGAGAAATCCCTCCCACGATTGTTTTGTTTCAGTCTTTTTTGCGATTTGATTTATTTTTACAAATATTCATATGGTAGTTACCAAGTTGCTTTCGGTCTACTCCTCAACAGTAACTCCCATACTTCTGCATGTTCCTGCAATCATGCTCATAGCTGCCTCTAAAGAACCAGCATTCAAGTCCGGCATCTTCAGCTCTGCGATTTCCTGTAATTTTGCTTTGGAAATGGTAGCTACTTTGTCCTTCTGCGGTACTGCAGAACCGGATTTGATGTTGCAAGCTTTTTTGATTAATACCGGTGCAGGCGGTGTCTTTGTTACGAAGCTGAAACTTCTGTCCGCATATACGGTAATTACTACAGGGATGATTAAGTCTCCCTGATCAGCAGTCTTTGCGTTGAACTGTTTTGTAAACTCCACAATATTAACGCCGTGCTGTCCAAGTGCAGGTCCTACAGGTGGTGCAGGTGTTGCCTTACCAGCCGGAATCTGCAATTTGATATATCCTTCTACTTTTTTTGCCATTTGGATAAACCTCCTTTTAGTTTGTCTTTCTTACATCTGCGAAACTTATTTCTACTGGTGTCTCGCGACCAAAAAGTTCTACGTTAATAGTAACGATTTGCTTGTTGTGGTTCATAGTCTGGATAACTCCCATGGTGTCTTTCCATACACCACCGGTTACAACAACCATATCTCCCTCTGCGAAATCAACTACTATATTGTCTGATTTGATTCCCAATGGTCTCATTTCAGCTTCAGTGAGTGGTACCGGCTTGGATCCCGGACCAACAAATCCGGTAACGCCTCTGGTATTTCTGACAACATACCATGTGTCATCATTCATTACCATATTAATAAGTACATAACCCGGAAACATTTTCTTCTGAACCTGCTTCTTAGCACCATTTTTCAATTCAACCACATCCTGCATCGGAACCCGAACTTCTAATATCTGGTCTTCAAGATGTCTGTTTTCAATTGTCTTATCAATGTTCGCCTTTACCTTATTCTCATATCCTGAGTAGGTATGAACTACATACCAGTGTGCCTCTGCCATAAAATCACCTTTGCCTCCATTATAAATTTACTAGGAAATCCACACCATACTGAATCACATAATCCAGAAGTGCAATAATCAAACCTAAAACAACAGATGTTACTACAACTGCCGTCGTCTGTTTGGTAAGTGATTCTTTATCAGGCCAAATAATCTTATGAAATTCAGCCTTCAGACCGGCAAACCTGCTCTCTTTTTTCAGAGTGCCTTCATTCTGATTGGTTTCTCCCATCTTAGTCACTTCCTTTGCTCTATCCAAAACTGATTACTTTGTTTCTTTGTGTAATGTATGAGTTTTGCAGAATCTACAATATTTCTTTGTTTCCATTCTGTCCGGATGAGCTTTTTTGTCCTTTGTCGTGTTGTAATTACGCTGTTTACATTCCGTACACGCCAATGTTATCTTTGTGCGCACAACTTCCACCTCCACTTTAATTCTTTCTGTTTTTAGGCATAAAAAAAAGACCTACTTCCATCGCTAGTCTAATATATCACAATCATTTTTTCACGTCAATACCTTTTTCATTTCTTGCAGTATTGGTCTAGTTTAACACTATATATAGTAGAAATCAATCTATTTTTTCTTCTTTCCTCTAATGCCATCTGCTTTTTTGCCGATATATAGAGTAAGAGAAGTGGCTTTTTTCGGCTATTTAGTGGATGACAAATTTACAAATCCATATTATAATGTAGTTGTATAAATGGATTTATTATACCCCGATGCATCAAGCATATTTCAAGGAAGAAAGGAGGGGAATGGATTATGGCTGCCATAGACACAGTTTATAATTACTATCTAAGTACATATGCGAATTCAACGGTATCCCGTTATGATTCTCACAAAAAGAGTGAACTGCGTGATATTTACAATAAGATTGTCAAGACAAACCAGGAGTCTCCGCTGTATAAGATTCAGGAATCCGGTGACGTAACCAAGTTTGCCATTGATGTCAAGGAAAGTGCACGTCAGATTAAAAATGTAATCTCTTCCCTTTCTACGGATGACAGCGGTATTGAGAGTGCTTTTTCTAAAAAAGTAGCCACCTCTTCCAACGAGGAGGTTGTTACGGCAAAATATATCGGTTCCGGCAAAGAGTCCGAAACCATGAATGATTTTGAGATTGAGGTTCGCCAACTGGCTACTCCTCAGATTAATACCGGTAATTTTCTTCCAAACGGCGGTCGTGATATTGCCGTGGGAAGTTATTCCTTTGATTTGAACACACCTTCCGCTTCCTATGAATTTCAATACAATGTGAACGAAGGGGAAACCAATAAAGATATTCTGGATAAACTGGCAAGACTGGTGAATAATGCAGACATCGGATTGAAGGCAGAGGTGCTCTCCAACGACAAAGCAGAGAGTGCTTTGAACCTCTACTCTACCCAGACCGGTCTGAGCAACGACGAGACTTCTCTCTTTGAGATTATCCCGGAAGGAACCACCGGTTCTTATGCAGCAATGAGAACATTGGGAATGAACCACATTACCCATCCGGCAGAAAACTCTTCCTTCCTGTTGAATGGAAAGGAACATTCTTCTTATTCAAATACAATTACAATCAATAAGACCTTTGAATTGACTTTGAAAAACCTCAGCACGCCGGGCGAAACAGAGACTGTGGGATATAAGACCAGCGTGGATGCCGTTGCAGATAACCTGAATGAATTGATTGATTCTTATAATTCTGTAATTGATATTGCCACAAATCATACCGGAGCCAGCCAGCAGGGCAACCGACTCCTCAATGATATGAAAAGTGTTCCGAATACTTACGCAAATGAACTGGAAGCTATCGGACTGAAAACCACGGCAGACGGAAAGATTCATCTGGATCGTGCTTTACTATCCGATGCTATTTCTTCCGAGGATGCCAAAGAAAGCTTTTCGGTTCTCAATGCATTTAAGGATGCGTTGAACGAAAAGGCTACAAAGGCTTCCATCAACCCGATGAATTACGTAAACAAGGTGGTAGTTGCTTACAAGAATCCAAACCACGTTCAGGCAACACCGTATATCTCTTCCGTATATTCGGGATTAATGTTAGACCGTTATTGTTAAAAAGACTTGAACCAAGGAATTTGATTCAAGTCTTTTTTGTTTGTTCTTATTTCATTAAAAATTCCGCCATCTGAAAATCCATCTCATCATCAATGTCAATGGAACGCTCTTTTGGCATCACATAAGCGAAGCAATCCGCCTCATACAGATTCATTTTCGGCGAAAAGCTCTCCCTTTGAAAAATATACAAAGCTCCGTTGATGCGATAATAAGTAGGCAACTGCTGTCTTGGTTTTGCCAGGGTCTCCTTAGAAATAAAGTTCTCCAAATTTCCATTTTCCGGCAACACACCGCACCACAGGGGCGAGTGGTCTGTTTCTGTTACTCCGATAACCGCCCGGGCATTTTTCTGCTGTAAAAGCTCATATCCTGCACAGATGTCTTCCGGCTGTCGCAACGGAGATGTGGGTTGAAGCAGGCAGACTGTATCGAACTCCCTGCCCATTTCTTTGTATTTATTCAATGCCTCCTGTACCGTATCCAGAGAGGATGCCGTGTCATTGGCATTTTCTTTTTCTCTCAAAAAAGGCACATCCCCTCCGTATTCTTTGGCAATTTCAGCATACTTTTCGGAATCGGTAGAAACATATACTTCCTCAAATAAACCGGATTTTCGTGCTGCTTCTATAGAATATGCCAGCAGAGGTTTTCCCTTTAACGGCTTGATATTTTTATCCTTTAATCCTTTGGAACCGCTTCTTGCGGTAATAATTGCAAGATTTCCCATCTTTGCCTCCTACTCTGCTTTGATATGCAGTTTTTGCTCCATACGGTGCATTTCTTCAAATTCTCCCATATCCAAGAAGGATTCTTCACTGATTGGATACATTCCTACCTGTTCGCCTTCCTGAAGAAGCATATCTGCCAAATCTGTCATATGAAAAAAGGTATCTTTCGGTATTCTCTCCAAAGCCTTGGGACTTAAAACGTACATACCGGTATTCACAAAATAGGACAGCTTTGGTTTTTCTTCCATACTGCTGATTTTTCCTTCCTCCTTGGAATGAATCACTCCGTAAGGAACCACAATATTTTTTAACGCCGTAACAATTGTTAAATCATTTTCACTTTCCATATGATATTTGTAAATATCCGCATAATCCGCCTGTATTAAAATATCACAGTTGCTGACGATAACCGGAACCTCAAATTTCTCTTTTATCAGATGGAGGCTTCCCGCCGTTCCCAGAGGCTTGTCCTCTTCCACATAATCCAGCGAATAATCCGTTGTCAGCTCTGCAAAATAGGATTTAATCATGTTTTTCTTGTAATTAACGGTTGCCCAGAATCTCTCCACACCAAAATCATGAAAACGGTCAATAATCCGTTCCATAATAGGAATGTCTCCGATAGGGATTAAAGGCTTTGGAAGAATCTTGGTATAAGGATAAAGTCTGGTTCCTTTTCCTCCTGCCATGATAATGACCGGAACATCTTTTAAGGTCTTTTTGTCCTTCTTTTTAAATTCTTCCATTTCTTCGGCACGGAACAGAATATCCACTACCACATTCTGGTTATCAATCACCGGCAAGGCATTGATTGAAAATTTGTCCATCAGTTCCTTGGCATCGGAAAGATTGTTCTCATAAACCACTTTGGGATTTTTATTTTCAAATTCTGCAATGGGTGCTGACAAATCTCCTGTTTTTATCAGCCACCGTCGGATATCTCCATCCGTAACTACCCCGGCAATCTTCCCCTGATGGTCTACAATAAACAAAATTCCTTTGGCATTGGTATCAATTTTCTGCATGGCCTCTACCACTGTGGCGTCCGCCTCTGTCAGAAATAGCTTCAACTGTTCGTAGGTCATATGCCTGTTCCTCCTTGAATTCAGATATCCTTCTTCTCCTATATATTATAGATATCCGCTTTATACGCACTCATATGCTCACGCATCCACGCAATGGTTTCCTCAATTCCCTGTGCAAAGGTATACTGCTGTTTCCAATCTGTCAGTCTCTGGATTTTTTCATTGGAACCCAGCAAACGATTTACTTCGCTTTTCTCCGGTCTTAACCGTTCTTCTTCACAATGGATAACTGCCTTTGGATTGATCTGGGCAATGATTTCATTTGCCAAATCTCCAATGGAAATCTCCTGCTGTGTTGCAATATTAATTTCTTCTCCAATCGTTTTATCTGATTCTGCAATAGCAATAAAACCTGCCGCTGTATCCTTCACGTAGTTAAAATCTCTGGTAGGCGTTAACGAGCCCAGCTTAATCTCTTCCTTTCCTGCCAACAGCTGTGAGATAATGGTAGGTATCACTGCACGGGCAGACTGTCTCGGTCCAAAGGTATTGAATGGTCTGACAATGGAAATCGGCATATCAAAGCTTCTGTAAAAGCTTTCTGCCAAGCGGTCTGCTCCGATTTTCGTTGCCGAATACGGGGACTGCCCCTGATATGGATGCTTCTCGTCAATCGGAACATACTGAGCCGTTCCGTAAACCTCTGATGTGGAAGTTACAAGAATTCTTTCGGTCTCCAAATCTCTGCCTGCCTGTAATACATTTAAAGTTCCCTTAATATTCGTATCTACATAAGAATCCGGTGAGTGATAGCTGAATGGGATAGCTATTAATGCTGCCAGATGAAAGACCTCATCCACTCCCTTCATGGCAGTACGAACACCGTTTGGGTCTCGGATATCTCCTGTAAATATCTCAATTTGGTCTAATTTTTCCTTCGGAAGCGTATCCAGCCATCCCCAGTTATTAAAGGAATTGTAATAGGCAAAGGCTTTTACATCATATCCTTTTTCTAATAAACTTTCTGTCAGATGACTTCCGATAAATCCGTCTGCTCCCGTTACTAATACTTTCTTTCCCATAGGCTTCCTACCTTTCCTCCATGAATTCTGTCAATGTCTTTTCTAATGTGTCAACTACAAATATAATATCTTCTTCCTTCAGATTTGTGGAACAAGGCAGGTTCAGTATTCTCGTACTGTAATATTTCGCCTTTTCAATCTGATAAGCTTCATTTTCCAAATAAGGCTTCTGCTCATGTATCAGTCCCCAGATAGCTCTGGTCTGCACTCCGGCATCCTGCAGCCGGAAGATGAACTCCCTCAACGGTAACCGTTCCAACACCTCGTCTTTTATCTGCAAAGAATAAAACCAACGGTTAGAATGGACTCCCGGACGGAATCCCAGCAACTGTCCGTATGGGAATTTTTCCAACTTCTTTCTGTAATCTTCATAGTTGTAATTTTTCCGTTGGATAAACTCCGGCAGTTCTTCCATCTGTGCCACTCCTAAAGCTGCCTGCACATTGGTCATACGATAGTTGTATCCCACTTCATTATGTATATAGAAGAGTGTATCATCTTTTGCCTGGGTGGAAATATAGTGTATATGCTCTGCCTCCGCCTCGTTCCGGGCCACCAACATACCACCTCCGCCGGTTGTGATAATCTTATTACCGTTGTAGGAATATGCTCCAAAATCTCCAATGGTTCCCGCATATTTCCCTGCATAACGGCCTGTTTCATATTTTGTTCCAAGAGCTTCCGTGGCATCCTCAATTACCCGTATATGATAACGTTCACAGATGTCCATAATGGATTCCATGTCTGCCATGTTTCCAAATACATGAACTACCACCAATGCTTTAATTGGTTTTCCTGTCTTTTTATAAAACAGCCTGTCCTCCCGCATTTCACATTCTTCGCCACAAAATGCTTCTAACTTTTGGGGATCCATACATAAGGAATCATCAGCGTCCATAAATATAGGTTCCGCAAACTGATACTTTACCGGATTCACTGCCGCAATAAAAGTCAGTGTGGGTACAATTACATGATCACCGGGTCCCACTCCACATTCCATCATCGCCAGATGAAGTGCTGCGGAACCGCTCTGACAGGCAACGGCTTTCTTTACCTTCAAAAAATCCGCCATCTTTTCTTCCAGCTCCGTGATATAGGCTCCTCCGGTAGATACCCATCCTGCTGCAACGGCATCTCTTACATATTTTTCTTCATTTCCCTCAAAATTAGGGACCGACAAAGGAATAAAACGACTCATTCTGCCACCTTCTTTGCAAACTCTCTATTTATACTTATATCGGCTTTTTCTCTGAATTATTTAGAGTATAACAAAAGACCGGTTCTATCGCAATAAAACCGGTCTTCCTATCTGTTTCTTATTTTTTCTTGTCCATAAACTGCGGGTCTACCACATTCAACTGCTGCATACTGTTGTAATACTGTGCCGCAACTTTATTCCCCGCCTTTACCTGACGGATTTTTCTTTTTGCCTTTGAAAACTGCTGGGTAGCCAGCTCTTTGTTCCGCTGCTCCTGTGCCTGTACCGTCATGCTGCGTTCGGTAATCTCCGCAATCAATGCCTGCATCTCTTTGATTTCCGCACCATGGGCGGCTCTGTTTTTGTCCAGCTCTTCCTTCACTCTGGCATAGATTTCTTCAAATCCATCATCCAGAAAAACGATTTTGTCAATGAATTCGCTCTTTGCTTTGACGTTTTCCTCAAAGGCATCCATATCCGCCTCTTCTGCGGAAAGAATTTCATACTGTTCTTTGTTTTTTTCTATAATACTGTCCAAAGCCTCCACCTTTTGGTGAAGGCTCTGAATTAATATCTGGATATAGCTTTCTTCCTGCATAAAAGTCTCCTAGTTTGCTTTTGCCAGTTTATTGATTCGCATAACCTCTTTCCACGTATCACGCATGGTACGAAGATGGGTCAGCACTTCCTCCAGAATCTCCTTGTCTTTCTTGAAGTTCCCCTCTTTCAAACGTTCCTGTAAGTAGGAGTATACGTTGTCAAAGTCCTTTGCCACCTCATATTTATGGTCTAAGGTTGCCTGAAACTCCGTAATAATCCTCTCCACCTTTGTAATATTGACATGTGCCTTCTCAATATCCTTTTCTTCAATTCCCATAATGGCTATGTTGCAGAACTTAATTGCACCTTCGTATAACATAAGGGTCAGTTCAGCCGGTGAAGCCGTCAAAATCTTGCTGTTGTTATATGCCTGGTAAGCATTGTTTAGTGCCATATCATCATCCCCCTTTGTTTACGAACCTAGCAATCCTGAAAGCTGGGACTGCTGTGAATTTAATTTGGAAAGTGCTGTCTCCATAGCACTGAATTTGTCAAAATAATAATCTTCCATATCGGAAACTTTCTCTTCCCATTTTTTGATTTTATCTGTATAGTCATCATACTCTGACTGCATCTGCTTATCATTGTAAACTTTGTAAGCACTGCTGAGAGTCGTGGACTTCATCTTCTTATCCAGTTCACTATACACACCTTTTGCCAGCTGCTGGAAAAATCCTGCTACGGCATCCGGGTCATTGGCAATGGCTGTTTTCAGTTTGTCTGCATTGGCTTTTGTGGAACTGTCTTCGCTGTCGCCATCGATATGATATACGCCTTTTTCATTGTCGGCTGCCACAAAATATCCAAGGGTATTAATTCCAAAGGAAGCTAAACTGTAAGTCTTTCCATTGACTTCATAAGACTGTGACATCTGTGTCTTCATGGCAAAAGATATGGACTCCAAGGTAGAATCTCTTCTTAAAAGGGAATCTTTAATCTTTTTCTCCCACTTCTCAATCTCATCATCCGACATGGATTCTTTCTCTTCATCGGTTAACGGTTCATATCCCTTCGCCTGCTCAGCATTATATGCCTCATCCATAGCTTTTATCAAATCATTGTAGCCTTTGATAAAATCTTTAATAGTATCATAAATCGCATCCACATCTGTCTCTGTAACCAGACTCATGGTGCTTTCACTAACGCCCTTTGCCGTAATGGTCAGACCGTTAATATTGAAGGTATTGCTGCTTCCTTCAAAAATTGCACCGTTCAACTCAATCTGAGCATTTGTTGCATCCTGTTTTACTGCATATCTATCTTTCAAATCTGCATATGTATCGGAATTTAACAAAGCATTGTAATATTCCTCTGCTTTTGCATCTTTTTCATCTTCACTAATAGTTCCGTCTTCCACATCCGCCTCTGCCTGCTGAAGTGCAGTTACACGGATAACATCCTTTGCCGTTGCAAGTCCCAGCTTATTTAAAGCTTTCAACTCATCCTCTGTGTTTACCGTGAAGTTGAAATCGGAATCACTTCCTGTTGATTTAGAGTTTACAAAAAATCTCTGTTGGTTTACGTCGAAATTAGCGGTTACTCCCTGCTCATTTAACGACTTTGTAAATTCGGAGATGGTCATATCCCCTTTAACTTCTATGGATTTCTGTTCACTGCCCACCTTAAAGTTTATGGTAGTGTCAGATAATCCCAACTCAGAAAGCTTCGTAGATGCGTTATATGCATCTCCGCTGCTCTCCAGCTTTGTTCCTGTCAAATAGCCTGCCGTTGCAAGCCGATTAATTTTTAATGTCTGTGTGCCGTTTAATACGGTACTGTCTGCTGTAACCGTTGCTTTTGTAGAATCAGACAAGGTTGTCTTTTTCATATTGGAAAAATTACTGGTCAGACGCATATTACTCAAAGAACCGCTGTAAAATCCATAGATTTTGCTGTTCATTTCTTTCCAGCTATCCTGTTTCCATGACAGCTTTGTCTGTGCTTTTACAAGATCATCTTTTTGGGTACTGTATGCAGATACCAACTCCTGAACAAGGGAATCTGTATCCAAACCTGATACCAAGCCGGTCATTCGAATTGCCATATGATCTGCCTCCTATCTCTTTTCATCCACCATGATTCCCGCCAGCTCCCATGCTTTGGCAATCATATCCAGAGTTTTCTCCGGCGGAAATTCTTTGATGACTTCCTTCGTCTTCTTATCTACGATTTTGATGGTTATACGATTTGTTTCCTCATGTATACCAAACACTGCCTCCGAATTAGCAGCCTTCTTATTAATCTGTTCAATGGTCTTTTTTAAGTTCTCATTGCCTGACTGTGACTGTGCATTAGAATTACTTCCCTGTTGTTCCTCCGCACCCTTTGCCTCTATCTTAATACTTTCTTCTGCAAGTGCTGCCGACTCTGCCTGAGTCTGAATTGCCTGCTCTTTTGGCTGTGAAACTTCTTTGGTAACACTCGGTGATGATGCCTGATATGCTACCCCTGCATTTTTTATTGCTTCAATTGCCATTGTATATCACCTCCATGTGATTATAACTGTTTCTCTTGTTATCTACTGTGTATATCGGATTTTTTTTCCAAAAGTTTACGGATTAAAATAATTTTTTTAATGCCTCTACGTTTTCTACGCCAAATGCCGCTTTGTTTTCCTCCTGAATCTGAAGGTAAACTTCCTGTCTGTAAATGGATACATCCTTCGGAGCAGAGATTCCCAGCTTAATTTGATCGCCGCGGATTTCCAACACAGTGACTTCAATATTGTTGTTGATAATTAAGGATTCACCCTTTTTTCTTGTAAGTGCCAGCATCTCTACTCACCTGCCTTTTCTTTTTGTGCCTGTAAAATATCATATATTTCATATTTTACATCTTCATCTTCTACAATTACCTGCACTGCCTTTTTTTCTTTTGCATTGATGACGATTGGTGCCTTCAGATTCACTGATGTCTTCTCGATGTTCTGTGGCACGGTAACCGTTACCAGCACCAGTGTGTTTTCTTCTGCCAAATTTCCCAGTGCCTTTAACAATTCATCCTCCACTATCGGATTATAATTTTCTTTTACCAGCAACGGATTCATTACCGGCATAGCGAATGCCGGCTCATCCAGTGACTGCATCCAGATAATATTGCTATTATTTTCCTTTTCTTCGTCATAAATCAGGGTAAATTTCTTTAAATCCGGAAAACCAATGATTCCATCCTCAAAGTTTATAATTTTTTCGTCTTCAATATCAATTTCCCCAAATACTCTTGTTGTTAATTTCATATCCTACCTCCGTTTTATTTAAATGTAATCTAACAACGTCTGTTTGATTGCTTTTGCCGATGCCTGCATAGAAGACTGATACGCCGTATATGCTGCTGTATAATCTATGATAATATCTGATAAATCTCTGTCTTCATTCTGGGATTTTAATTTTTCAAAGGTAATCTGCTGATTGGACATTCTGGATTTAGTCATGTCCAAGCGATTTCCTTTGCTTCCCACATCTGTAAGTGCCAGAGTAACATCTGTAAGATAACCCTGAAATGCGGTAATTCCTTTGGAATAGAGATTCTGCATATTATCATCTGCATATGCCGCTTCTTTTTCTGCCGCATCCAGCCATTTCTGCAAAAGCTCCTGCGAATCCTGATCCGCATAGCGTTCTTCTGTCATCATACTCTTGATACTATCTACTTTTTCATGTGCCGAAATTGCCATCTGTACCGCATCGGTCAATTCATCTATATCTCTTCCGATACTGGAATTGAATACATCGGACGCCTCTGTATTTACATCTAACGTCTGATTAAATGCTATGGTGTAAGAAATCTTCTGCTCTTCCTTTGTATAGGTAATCGGCTCCGCCGGATCGGTCTTTTTCACACAGTCAAAATAGTGCTCCGGTCTCAATTCTCCTTTTTCAAATCCTGTTTTATCATAGGTAATAAGCATCTCCGGTTTATCCTTGTTAATCTGTGCTTCTACATTTTTACCGAAAATCAATTCTCCGGTTTCCTTAATATACAGGATGGCATTATCTCCCACCTGAAAATCGTGTGCGTTCTGCCAATCATCATAGCTTCTGTTTGTAATCAATGTAACCGTATCTGTTACGGTAGCTCCGTCTGTATCCGTATAGGTAATCGGCATAGATGTGATTGGTTTTACATTTCCCAATGCATCAATATAATTCAACTCTATATTTCCGTTATCCAGATTGTCATAAGCCAGCCGGATTCTGCTGTATGTATGATCTTCCACATTCGTGGTAGGTGCCTGTCCGGCATTTATCTCATCGATGGTCGGAACCGAAGATAATCCCGAATAATAGCTTTTCTGCGAAACGTTGTCATAATTAAGCTTTTCTGTAATGGTATAGGACTCTGCTGGATCTGACGTTCCAAAGGTCAGACTTTCATTTGTCTTATATCCGGTGAATACGGTTCTTCCTGCATAGTCTGCGTTTCCCTCTGCATAAATCTGTTCCCGCATGGCATTCAGGTTTTTCAAAATCGTATTTCTATCTGACTGGTTTAAGGTATCATTTGCTCCATTGTTGCATTCTTTGTAAATAGAGGTCAGAATCTCCTGCATATTCTTCAATGCCGTCTGGGTTACATCCAGCCACGACTCCGCATCCGGGATATTCTTTTCATAGTACTGGTCAATCTCGCTTAATGTACTTCTCAAACGAAGAGCACGAATTGCGATAACCGGATCATCAGAAGGACGGGATATTTTTTTCTGAGAAGACATCTGATTATTCAATGTATCCACATTACTTTTATTGATGTTCATGTTATTGGCTGAGTTATTCATAATCATTGTATTGGTAACACGCATTTAAAATCCCCTCCTTATACGGCTGTATTCAAAATCAACTGATCATACATTTCTGCCATGACGGAAATCATCTTGGATGCCAGATTATATGCATTTTGGAATTTTACTAAATCCAGTGCCTCTTCATCCTCATCTACGCCTGAGACAGATAATCTCTGATTAATAATGGTTTTTGAAATATTATTGTGGTTCTCATAAAACAACTTGGATTCCTCCGTATCCACAGAAATGTCAGATATAAGACATTGTAAGAATCCATCTGCTCCGGAACCCCGGTAGAATTTCTCCTGACTCTTTAACGGAAGCAGCTTATCTATCAAATCATAAGCATCCTGTTTTCCCACCACATCTGTTGTAGTACTGAAAATAGAAGCATCCTTTTCTGATTCTTTCGCAACCTTAAAGGATGAGGCTGTCAGTTTGTAATAACTGGACATGGCTGAGGTCACGGTAGTATAGGTATCAGAAGCATTCAACGCTCCCTCTTCTCCGCTTACCGGATTCTTTGCCACGAAAAATGCCTGCATCGGGTCTCCGTTCAAATCCTGTCCTGTCAACTGAATATCGTTGAAGGCTGCACAGAAGGAACGTAAAAATTCGTTAAGCTGTGCATTGTAATATGGAATACCCATATAAGAAATGGATTCTCCGATGGAAGCCTCGTAACCGGTTAATCCGGCTCCGACGCTGGCATCTATGGTTTCTTCCAGCGTAAAGGTATAGGTCGCCTTTCCGTCTGCGTCAAAATTAACTTCAAAGCTGGAATAATTATACTTTTTATTTCGGATAGTAATGGTTCCCTCTTCCGGCATACTCATTTTTTCTACGGAACTCTGTGTGGTATTCGTAAGTACCAACTGGTTACCGTTTAAAGATTCTACCGTTCCCCGGAAGTTTTCTTCGTTATTTCCATCCCGAATATCTAACAATGCTTTTAAAGAACCTGACATACCGGTGGCTCCCGCATTGAAATCGGTTTTGGTATCTGCCCAGACAATGTCATATAAACCGTCTACATCTGACTGGTTAATTTTATTTTCTCTGGTGCGACATTCCAATTCCCGGTAGTTTCTGGTATCCACCAGAATCTGTCCGTTGATTTCTACGGTAAATTCGGTACAGCCTACATAATATTCATTATTGCTGTCCATAACCTGTACTTCATTTGTCTTTACAGGTACAATGCCCGAAAGCTCATCTATCAAAAGTGCTCTCTCATCTCTCAACTCATTGGCATGACCTCCCTGCATCTCCACCACATTAATCTGGTTATTGATAAGTGCAATCTTCTTTGCAATGGCATTGATGTTATCTACGGTACTCTTTACCTCTAAGTTGGCATCTGTCTGTATCTGATTTAATCCGGTTGCCACACTGTTGAAATAAGTCGCAAAGTTCTGACAACTGCTGATAAAGGTTTTTCTCTTGTCCATATCCGCTGCGGAATCAGACAACTGATCCAGATTATTAAACATATTATTAAGGATTGTGGTAAAACCCTTGGTGGTTTCATCATCAATAAAATAATCCTCAATCTGGTTCATGTAATAAAGCTTTTTTTCATATAGTCCAAGACTGGAGTTATTGGTCCAGTATTTAACATCATAATATTCATTTCTAATCTGAGTTATAGAGGTGGTTTCCACACCACTTCCGGTGGTTCCGTATTTTGCATAGACTCTGAGAGATTCTGCCTGCACACGGTTTGCAACCTGACGGCTATATCCGTCTGTTTTTACATTTGAAATATTATTTGCGGTTGTGTTGACTGCTGCCTGGAAAGAAGATAATCCAGAGCTTGCAATATTTAATCCAAAAAATGTTGATGGCATATATTCTCACCTCTTTAACGTCCGAGCTGGGTTATTATGTGTTCAATCATGTCGCTGATAACCGTCATAAAACGGCTGGATGCATTGTATGCATTTTGATATTTAATCATATTGGTCAGTTCTTCATCGGAAGAAACTCCGATAACCTGCTGTCTCTGATTGTCTACGGTCATTACCGTATTGGAAAGGTTACTTGCCGTTTTCTGGTATACGGAACCTAAGGTTCCCAATCCGCCAATCATTTTCTGATAATAGGCATTGATGGTTCCCTTTTCCGGGTCCACCGGACTTAGTCCTACCAAATCCTTTGACCAGATAGCAGCCAGCTTCTCTCCTAAAGGCTGTGCCACCTCTCCGTTCTGTGCCAGATGCGGCAGCAAGGTTTCCTGCTTTCTGAACTCCTCATTGACACTCAGACTATTGGTAGTGTACATGAGGGAACTGTCACTTAAATCCTCTTCATTATATAAGTAGTAGGTTTTTCCGTCACTTCCTGTAATCTCAGTATATCTCTGTGTACCCAGTCTCACGAATAATTCTCCCGGAGGGATTTTTCCGTCTACACCTACTGCACAATTTTCACTATCCAGCACTTTTACTGAACTTAAGTCAATGGTATTGCCCGCTACATCTGTATAGGTAACACCTGCAGGTCCCTGTACATTCGGGCAATACACATCATTAATTGACGTTACAATCGTATGTACCAACTGATCCAACTGTGCCTGCATTTTTATCATTACGGACATATCTGTGGTATCCAGATATTCCTGTTCACTCATTCCTTCTATATCACGGTAGTCTCCCCAGTGGTCACCTCTGGTTAAAACCAATGCTTTCAGCTTGCCGATATCTGAATTTAGCTCGGAGCTGATATCAATATTAAAATCAAATACTTCATCATAGATTCCTTTGGAGGTATCAGACAGGTGCGGCCAATACGGGTCAATAAAACCTGTTTTAGCGTCTACTTTTTTTCCCATCTCATACACTTGGCTTTCCGTTACAAATTCGGCACCTTCCAGCTTCACGGTAACTACACCGTCCGTATCTTCCTCATAAGAAATTTTTGCCAGAGCCGAAAGCTGGTCTAAACATAAGTCTCTTTCATCTCTTAAGCTCATGGCTGTTTCCATTTTTCCGGCTTCAATTTTCCGTATCTGGAAGTTTAATTGATGAATTTTATTTCCTAATTCATTAATTTTGTCGATATCATCGGAAATCTGCTTATTAATATTTGACTGATATGTTTTCAATCCTGAGTAAACCGCCTGAGAACGGCTGATAAACAAGCTGGCTTTCTGTATTACCAGATTCTGGTTTACAGAATCCGATGGGTCTTTTGCAAACTCTTCAAAGGCTGTATACAAGTCGCTCAAAGAGTTCTGAAATGCCTGTCCTTCCATCTCCTGAAAGTAGGTCTGTACCTCATCGATTGCGTTAAAGCTCGTTTCATAGAATGCCTGTCGTCCACTCTCTGTACGATAGGACTTATCTAAGAAGATATCCCTTGCATGGATAACGTCGCCTATTTCAAGACCTAAGCCTGCCTGCTGTCTGCTGACTGCCGCATTGGCAAAGGTATTATATTCTTTATCAGTAAAATAAACTTGCTGACGCACATACCCATCGGTATCCACATTAGCAAGATTATTCGCAGTTGTATTTAATGCATTCTGGCTATTTCTAATTCCAGATGATGCGATATAAAGTGTACCCATTCCATTAGCCATTGCATATTCCCCCTGCCTGTGTCTTATTGTTTTGCATCAAAGCCGCCGCTGCCCAGAATATCTCCGGTATTATAAGCCTGACGGTTGTAATTGGCAGTTTCAGGAGCCTGCCGGATACTCTTTATCAATGCCATATCAAACTCTACCATCTCTAACGCCTGAGTGATAAGAGTCTGATTCTGCTCATTGATATTTTTCATCTCAGCTAAGGTTTCTTTTAATTTGGCACGGAGTTTTGCTAATTCTTCCTGTTCTTTGGGCTGTTTTTGCAGAATTTCAATCATAACATCCACCGTTAATTCTTCCGGCTTCCGATTCAGCACATTTGCCATATCCCGCATGATAGAAATTCTCTTGTTCTCGATATTTTTTATTCTTCCGGCGATTTCCTGTTCTTCTCCGGTAATTTCTTCCAACGCCCGAATGTCGGCTTTGATAATCACTTCTTTTTTACGTGTAGAAGTCTCTACTAACTGTCGATATTCTGCTTCTTCTTTCTCAAGAACCTCCAAAAGTTCATCCATTAAACTAGCCAATTTCTGCCCTCACTTACATCATCGTTGCATTGTATTTTTCTAATAATTTACTTGCAAAGCTGTCCGCATCTACATTATAATTGCCGGACTGGATGCTTGCCTTGAGCTGTGCCACTTTGTCTTCCCTAACGTCTGAAGCTCCTGCGACTGCCTGTTTTGCGATTTGATAATCTTTTGCTGTCTGAGAAATCTGTACCTCATCACGAGCAGTACTGATGCCTGCTGTACTATTTGTTCTGGTACTTTTTCCTGTCTTATACAACTGTGCGATTTGATTATATGCATCTATACGCATAACGGCATCTCCTTTCTTCCTTGAAAATCAGGTGCAAAACCTTGTTTTACTGGTTTCTATATATTTTATCGGATGATTTCTTTTTTTCTTAATAGAATTTTGTGAAAAGTTTTTGTGTTTTGATATAAAAATACAGAAGCCCTTTATGCTTCTGTATTTTTTCCATCATTTATTTGATTCTTTCTCGAATATAGGATTCCAGTATATCCACCGTTCCTTCTATTCCCAACCGGCTGCTGTTGATACACAGATCATAATTTCTGGAATCTCCCCATTTTCCTTTACAGTAATAATTGTGATATCCTTTTCTCTTCTTATCTGTATAAAGAATCATATTTTGTGCTGCTTCTTTGGTTAAGCCATGCAGCTCCTGTATACGCTCTACTTTTTTGTCCATGTCTCCCAAAACAAAAATGGTTATCAGACCTTCATAACCTTTGAGAATATCTTCTGAACATCTTCCGGTAATCACAAAGGATTTCCCTTCCTCTGCCATCTTTCTTAAATGCTCGAACTGCAGGTTCGCAATATTTTCTTCCGGCGAATTGCTGTATCCTCTTACTGTTCTGGAAAAGAACATGGCCTTAGGAACCTCATCATACTCCTGTAAAGTCTTCACATCCACATTCCGTTCCGCTGCAATCTCTCTTAAAATATCTTTGTCATAAAATGGGATTCCAAATCTCTCCGAAAGACCTTTTGCAATTACACGACCACCGCTTCCAAACTCTCTTCCAATAGAAATAATTATTTGTTTTTTCTCCATACTACCTTCCTCCTAAAAATATCTAACCCAGATACAAACAGTTGAAATAAGTAATACTATGATGGTTGCCGGTGCTGCTGACTTGCAGTACTTGCCCCAGCCAATCGGGTAACCTTCCTTGGATGCCACCGCAATTCCTACTACATTGGCAGAGGCACCAATCGGTGTGGCACTTCCGCCTACATCTGTTCCCATAGCCAAAGCCCATGCCAAAATCGGCAGATTGATGCCCTGTGAAACAGAAAGGCTGCGGATAACCGGTATCATAGTGGCTGCAAACGGAATATTGTCCACAAAAGCACTGGCAATGGCAGACACCCATATGATAATAACTACTACCAGTTTTGCGTTTCCACCGCTGACCTTACCGATAAATTCTGCAATAGTCTCTAAAATTCCGGTTTCCTCCAGTCCACCTACGACTACAAAGAGACCTACAAAAAATAAAAGCGTCTTATAGTCCACCTTTTTTATCAAAGTACCTGCTGCTCTTCCCGATGCCAACAAGGAAAGAAGTGCAATAAATGTACCGATAAAAGCCACGGTTAAGCCCGTCTGGGCGTGGGTAATCAGTAAAATAATTGCCAGCAGAAAAATAACGGTGTTTACCAAAAATCCCTTTTTGTCTGTAATGATTTCTCTTGGATCGGGCATGGTGGCAACATCTACCGCCGCCAAATTTTCCGCCTTAAATTCCTTGCGGAAACAGAAGTAGAAATAGATCACTACTACTATCAGAGAAATGCCCGCTATTACTCCTGTATTCGTAACAAAATCTCCGAAAGAGTATCCCAGTGATGTTCCAATAATGATATTTGGCGGATCTCCGCACATGGTTGCCGAACCGCCTAAGTTGGCACAGAAGATTTCTGAAAGAATCATCGGTACCGGATTAAATTTCAACAGCTTTGCCAATTCTATGGTAATTGCTGCCAAAAACAGAATAACCGTAATGCTGTCGATAAACATTGCCAGACCTGCGGATAGTAACATGAATACGATAAAGATAGGAAGTACTTTGTAATGTACGAGCTTTGCAATTCTCATACATAACCAACGGAAAAATCCTACTTTTGCCATACCTTCCACCATTACCATCATTCCGGCAATAAAGATAATCGTCGCCCAATTGATTCCCTTTGAACTCTCGGTTGCTGTTCCGGTTACATACCAGAAATCCCTTGTAAAAATACTTCCGATATTCAAGGTTTCTGATACTGCGGTCATACTGTGCATACACACCCCAAAGACCAGTATTAATGTTGCCAGTCCGCAAACCAATGTTACAATATGTCTCTCAATTTTGTCTGTAACAATCAACGCAAACATCAATACAAAAATAACTACTGATACTATTTGTGCTGTCATCTGCTCCTCCTATTTAGTTTCCCCTAATTATTTTCCCTCTGAACACTGTATAATAGCTTTCATTAGTGTTAAGCATTAAGAATATATCATATACACGTTGATTTTACAAACGATTTTTAGCGTTTTCTTAACATTCTGCCATTATTGTCTAATAGGCCCTTTTCGTTTTTCATTCCCTTGTTCCGGTGGGGTTCCGCCGTCTTTTATTCCCTGTTCCGGTGGGGTTCCGCTTCCGTCCTGTGACGGCTGCATCCTTCCACCACCCATGCCTGTTCCGCTTCCGTATATAAGGCTGCTCATTTCCACTGTTGTGGTCTCCGTGCCTGTTTCCACGGTGTATGTCTTATCTTTCTCTATATTAGGATGGCTGATTAAGACAGAATTATAAGATTTTTCCGGTGAATAGGAAATGATTACATTTCCGTCACTATCCTTTAACACGATTCCTTCCTGCGTCCGGTCTCCAGACAGATTTACCAACATACTTCCCTGGGTAGAGTTTTCTCCGAAATTCTGTGCCATACCGTTCATTCCCGTTGCCACAAAGGTTCCTCCGGTAATCTCTGCCTCTCCGGCATAGTCCAAGGCTCCGTTGCCGTCATTTTCTGCTCCTGACACATAGGTTTCTCCACCGTTGACATAGAGAGCTCCGTTGGAATCGATTCCGTCTCCGTATGCATTGATTTGAATGGTACCTCCTGCAATCTTAATGTAACAGCTATCGTCCGCAGCAAAATCATTTTGCTGTGTTCTGTTTCCATTTGCGGCATTCATACCGTCATCCTCTGCCTGAATTATAATTTCGCCGTCTGTAATGTCTATGGTGCGACCTTCCAAACCTTCATAGCTTTTACTGATGTTCACGGTTCCTCCGTTTATTACCAGATTTGCCGCTGCATGGATTCCGTCATCGTCAGCGGCTATCCCAAAGCTGCCGCCGGAAATATAGACAAATCCAAGGGATTCATCATCCTTGTTCTCCCCGTGAATTGCGTCTTTCCCGCAGGTAATATTGTAACTTCCGTCTGCAATGCGGACACTGTCCTTGCCGGAAAGTCCATGTTTTTCTGCTGTAATCTGATAGTTTCCTCCTATCAAAACCAAATCATCCTTGGATACGATTCCATGACCGTAAGTTGCCTGAATCGTCAGGCTTCCTGTTCCGTTCAGCGTCAAATCTTCTTTTGAAAAAATAACTGCATCAATATTGTTATCATCGATTGCCACGAATTCTTCCTTGTTGGACAGCAGATTTTCCGTTCCTTCGGCTAAGGTTATAAATACTTTATCTGCCTGTTTTATGTAGATTGCCGCACTGGTATCGCAGTTGACCGTCACTCCCTGCAACACCAGCTGCACCTTCTCGGTATCTTCCACATCTACCACAATCTGTCCATTGGAAAGGCTTCCCGACAACAGATAAGTACCCTCTGCTTTGATGGTTACCACGCTATCAGATATTTCTACGTTTTTGGAATCACACTCTATGCCGTTGTCACTTAACGTAATGGGAACACTTTCACTCTCTTCATAAGAGGCGTCTTTGTCCCGGTTTGTAAACATTTCCTCATCGGTAAAGCTTTCTTCCGATATCTCCGTACTTTCTTCTGTGGTTGAACTTTCCGTTTTATCGGAGGAACACGCCATTAAAGTACAGGATAAAGATACAGAAATTGCCAATGCCGCAAATACTTTTTTATAGCTCATAGTTCTGGACCTCCTGTCTTGAAATACTAATTTCCAAATTTCCGTTTCTGCACCGCAATGCATCTATAAATTCTTTTTCCTTAGATAAGTCTTTTAAGGTAATATTGTAAGTCAGCTTAAAGAGGCTTCCCATATTGGTAGTCTTTACGGAAACTATCTCTGAGGTATTTGTATATTCTTCTAACAATTCATCAAAGACATCCGTATAATCCAAATCCTCCGGTATGGTTATCCGCAAGGTCTTTTCTCTGGCACTTTCCTTTCTCGCTCCAAGATTGACCATCTGATAGAGAAACATGACCCCTCCCATTACCACGGAAAACAGGACTGCATATCCCAGATATCCCATTCCCGTCACCATTCCGGCACTCATTGCCAGAAAAATCATACCGATTTCCTTGGCACTTCCCGGTACAGAACGGAATCGCACCAGGCTGAACGCCCCTGCGACCGCAACTCCGGCACCTACGTTTCCGTTTACCATCATAATTACCACGCAGACCACTGCCGGCAGCATGGCAAGGGTTAGCACAAAACTTTTCGTATAGTGGCTTCTATAGGTATAGACTGCTGCCAGAAAAATTCCTATCAGCAATGCCACCCCGATACAGATTAAAAATTCTTTTACAGGGATTACGGTCACTGTTCCGCTGTCAAAAATCCCCTGAAATATAGTATTAAGCATAACGAATTCCTCCTAATTTGTGATTTAAGTAGATATTTTGATAAGCCCTTCCGTATTTGGAAAAGGACGTCTGATAGATTCTGTTTTCCGTCAGCAAATCCGTCATCCAAAGGGGAATTGCCCGACCGGTCTTAATCTCCATCAACACCTGATTCTCTTCTAGTATCGGCATTCCATAAACCCCTTTGCAAAGGGATAAGTCATGGGTTCTCCAAAGGATATTTTCATCAAAGGTTATCCGGAAATCACTGTCTCCCTTGGCATAAAAGGCTTCTCTTTCATAAGAGATAAATACTCTTGGCTGCAATCCCGGATACTGCTCCAGAAAATAGTCCACCTCATGGGAAATCTGACTATCCACAATATCCTCTTTTCCCAAAAGATACTGCATCGCCTCTGATTCCTTCATAGCCACTCTCCGCTTATAAACCACGGACTGGTATTTTTTCTTAATCTCCACAAAGGTCTGGCTGTCGCTGTCCGCCACTCCATAGCTTCTGAGTCTTAGCTTCTCTTTATAAATCGGCTTTTCCAATGACCTTCGGATTAACAGATATGTTGGGGTATCAAAATACAGGTTACAAATGGTACTGTGTCCATATTCATCCCCTACCATATATTTTCTCATCTGCTGTTTTATTTTTTCACATTGCTCTTTGGTAATGAGATATTTCATTTCATATCGTTTGAATACTGTTTGTTCTTTCATGGTATGCTCCTTTCTGTTGTAAACAATTTACCATGGGAACTTTAAATCAACTTAAAAAACAGGACATCTCTTATTTTTAAGAAATGTCCTGTTTTGTATAATATTTTGTTACGGCAAGATTACTGTGAATTGAATGGATGTTCCGTCTTCGCTGAATGCTGTAATTTTCCCTTTATGTGCCGTTACAATGGCTTTTGCCACGGAAAGCCCGATGCCATATCCGCCGCTTTGGGAGTTTCTGGAGCTGTCCCTTCGGTAAAATCGTTCAAACAGGATGTCCTGCCGCCCCTTGGAAATCTCTTCTACCGTATTCTTTACTATCAGCTCCCGGTGTCTGCCGTTGCTCTTTAACTGCACTTTAATTCGTCCGTGTTCTTCAGTATATTTCATGGCATTGTCCAACAAGAGTGACAAGAGCTGCCGGATAGATGCCTCATCTCCGTAGTAGGAAATATTTTTTTCTATCTCATAGGAAAGTTCTTTTTCCTGTGCCACCGCAACGGTTTCAAAGGGCTGTACCGTCTCCTCTACCGCATCCGAAAGAGAGAAGTCCGTCATCTGTAATACGGTATCCTCCTCGTCCATTCGGGACAAAAACACCAGCTTTTCCGTCAATGCACTCAGACGCTGTATCTGTTTTTTGATACTGCCTGTCCACTCATTTTCTCCGTTTTCCATCTCCAGCACTTCCGTGTTGGCATCTATGATAGTCAACGGGGTTTTTATCTCATGGCTGGCGTCTGTAATAAACTGTTTTTGTTTTTCATAGCTTTCCGCCACCGGTTTTACCGCCCTTCTGGAAAAGAATACCACTAATCCAAAGACCAGAAGAATCCCGATACATCCCACCAACAGACTCACCCACAGGAAAGAATAAAACGTGGATAATTCTCTGCTGCAATCCAGAAAGATATACATAATATCCCCATTATCTGTTACGGCTCTATATTTGTAATTTCCCTGAAAGCCTTCTGTCTTTCCCTGTTGGTACAGTTCTGTGGCATATTGACTTGCCGTTTCCGTAGATACCGCCGCAATACGCCCCGTATCCACTTCCACTAAGGTTCCGTCTGACCGGAGTCCTACGGTAAAATACCGGGTGTCAAAGGGTGCCTCCGGCGACATTTCATGCTTGGGCTGCTGGCTTCCACTCCCCTGTTTTGCCGCTGCTCTCGGAAAAATTCCTCCGTTATCCTCCAAAACATTTAATTTTTCATCAGCACTTGCATTCACATGACGGTAGTTGGCAATATCTATGATTCCAATGATACCTCCCACTACGAGGATAACCGAACACATGGTAATGGCAATAAATTTACGCTGTAATTTTTTAATCATGGGCAGCCTCCAAAGAATATCCGATATTTCGGGTTGCTTTTATCTGTACGTCTGCCTCTAAAGTATTTAACTTTTTTCGCAGATAGGAAATATATACCCACACCACATTCATCTCCGCCTCACTATCATATCCCCATATCTTATCCATGAAACGTTCTGTGGGAATCACCTGTCCTGCATTCGCCATCAGCATTTCCATCATTTGATATTCTTTATTGGCGAGCTTAAAGCTGGTTTTTGAAGTCTTCAGTTCATAGGTGGAACGGTTTAATGTAAGATTTCCGAAACTCAATATGGCATCTGTGGTCTCTGACTGTCTCCTGGTCATAGCCCGTATCCTCGCCAGCAATTCTTTGGTGGCAAAAGGCTTGGTAAGATAGTCATCTGCTCCGCTGTCCAGCCCCTCCACCCGGTCATCTATCTCCGACTTTGCCGTCAACAGCAATACCGGAATGGCATTGCCCTGCTCCCTGATTTTCTTTAAAACCGTAATTCCGTCCATTTTGGGCATCATAATATCCAAAACGGCTCCGTCATAAAGTCCCGTTTCCAGATAGTCCAACGCATCCTGCCCATTGTATACCGCATCCACAGAATAATTGTTGTGCTTTAATATGGTCACCAGTGCATTGGAAAGTTCTTTTTCATCTTCTGCCAGCAACAACCTCATAGAGTGCCTCCTTTTTGCTTTTTCCCTAGTGTCTTTTTAGGGTAGCAGACTTTCCTTAATTGGAGTTAAAATTCTTTTAAAAAATTATAACATAAAGCCATATTAAATCCTATAAAAATGGCTCCAACCATCATAAGATAGTTGAAGCCATTTAGGCATACACATTTTATTTGTTGTTATTCTTTTGGCGTCTTGATGAATGCCACAACTGCAAGTACTGCACAAATCAAACACCATGCAGCCCATATTCTCAAGTCGGAATAACTTCCGGCTAAAGCAAAACCAGTAAGTGCTCCAATTCCATACAATACAACCAGTGCGATGTTTCCTCCTCTTTTCCCATTCCTAATTGCAACGGAAACAATTCCTCCTATTACTTTTGTTTTTCATAAGTACTTTATTGTACAATATGACAACCACTTAATTTTAAATATTCTCCATCAGACACAGTGATATAAGAATCTCCATCTATGTTGTCATTGGATTTTATACTGGACAATACATGAGAGCTGTCTGTCGAAACCTCTATATATCCATATCCCACAACGGAATCTTCATCCACTGAAATTTTATATTCTCCTGCCGGAAGATAAGTTCCCACCTTAAACATACCATTTCCACTTGTATCCAATTCAGAAACTTCTTCTATCGGAACTGCATATCCACCGGTAACTTTAAAATATTGTCCGTCATTCAAGGTAACTATTGAATTATAGGATAAATTATCGTTAGCAATAATAGAGTCCAACTCTCCGGTACTGTCAGATGCTATTTCAAAATAACAGTCCAATGAGTTATCACAAAATACTACATATTCTCCTGCCGGAATATCTCCACCGACTTTATAGGTTCCTGATTTGTACTTTGTCATATCCTCTTTTGTATCAACGGTTTCTGTCGATTCCTTTTTTGTGTCCTCACTTTTTTTCTTCTCATCATCGCCGCCGCTCATTGCCGCTCCAATAATGGCAATCACAATGACAACGATGATAATCCATTTTAACTTTCCACCCTTTTTATCTTTCATTTTAAATTCCCTCCATTTTACTTTTTATACTACTTTATCCTACTTTATCGGATTTTATGGTATATGTCAAGATTTTATCGTATATACTTATTGGAGTAACTATTTTAGAAATGAAACGAGGTCTGTTATGAAGCCTTTAAAGAATAAGGTCAGCATTACTCTTGATGCTGATATCATCGATGAAATTAAACATCTTGCAGAAGAAGATGACCGCTCTTTTTCCCAGTACATCAATCTTATTTTAAAAGAGTATCTCCAAAATCCCATAAATACAAATAAAGAAGCATAGCTTACTATGCTCCTTTATCATATCGAAATCTTTTCTTTCTGTGGTATGCCAACGGCATACATTTATAAAAATATCATTTCTAAAATTTCTGCTATTAAAACGGCAAATATCATCAAAACAAAATAAGATATTACATACAAAATAATTCTCAATATCCGATTTTGGACTTTTGTTATCTTTATCCAGTCCCCTACCCCTCTATAATTGCAAGCCAAAGCAATAAATGCTATCTGTGAGAGCCACGCCAATGTCCGCTCTATATAAAGTTCGGGTCCCACTATAGATTTCCCTTCACTCTGTATCGTCAAAGAAAAGCAAAGATATGTTATCATCAGATATCCAAAAGTTGCACTGACCACTTTCCAAGGAGTTTTTGTCCGAAATCCCGGTGGCAACCAACTATTTTTCACATCATCTTTCGTCTTCTGTTCCTTTTCTGAATCCCTCATAGGATAGAATTTACGGATATCTCTCTGCAATTCTTCTACCGATTGATACCTCTCTTTGGGATTGAGATAAGTACATTTTTTTATAATTTTCAAAGGATGTCCTTCTGCCATCCTTTCCACAGGAAATTGTCCTGTCAACATATAATTGAACAAAATCCCCAACGCATAAATATCTGTTCGATTATCCGTTTGAAAATAGCCATATTGTTCCGGTGCCGCATATTCTGCCGTCCCCAACAGATTGGTATCTCTTCTTTTCCCGTCTTGATAAATTCTGGCTATGTCAAAATCTACAATTTTTACTTTGCCAACACAATCAATCATAACATTCTCTGCTTTCAAGTCTCTACACACAATTGTTGGTTTTGCATGATGTAACACCTTTAGAGCTTCACAAAGCTGTAAAAGAATCCTGACTGCTTCATTTTCTTCTATACTCTGTTGCCGCAGAATTTCTTCCAAATTTCTCCCTTGGATATATTCTTCTACAATAATCAAACAATTTCCATCTAAAATATTTTCATATATATGCGGAATATAAGGTGTTGGATTTTGCATAATAAAGTCATAAATATATTTTAAACTTCCTTCCACTCTTTTTTCTACACATATTTGTCCATATATTTTATGTCGTTTTAAACGAATATTTTCCCGACTATTCAAAGTCCCCAAGTCCTCATATTGAGATAAACGATATTCTTCTTCAATGGTCATTTGTACTCCCGCCTTGCTTTTTCTTTGATAAAATTATAAAATACAATTATTATATCTGCAAGAAAAAAGGGGAGCTATGATGAATCAACAGCCTACTACAGAAGAATTATTAAAAAGATTAAAGAATATTAAAACCGAATCTGCTCTGGATACTTATACTCTGGAAAATACTGACTATTCTCTGATTACTTCTTTTCCTGAATATCTGGAATCTTGTCGAAAATCAGCCGACATCACTGCTGCACAGTTAATTGAATCTGCACAAATTCAACGAAATTACGGTTACCAAATTTTAAACGGAACAAAACATCCCGGTCGCAATAAAGTAATCGCTTTATGTCTTGCCCTTCATTTATCCTATGAAGAAGTTCAAAGAGCCCTTACTCTCGCAAAGGAGGGCAGCTTATATCCGAAAAATTCCAGAGATTCCGTACTGATTTTTTGTATCAACAAGAAAATGTCCGTCATGGAGACAAACGATTTATTAGATATCCGTGGTGAAGAATTATTATAACTTAATTCGGATATTTTTCTTATTAATCCTTCTTTGACATAACACTCATATATGCCGGACGGATAATTTTGTCCGATGTAATCATTTCCTCTATCCGGTGGGCACTCCAGCCTACGATTCGTGCCACTCCAAAGATTGCGGTATACATCTCCATTGGGATTCCCAGCATTTCATAGACAAAACCACTATAGAAGTCCACATTTGGGCTGACTCCCTTTTGAATATGCCGCTTTTCTGCAATTAATTCCGGTGCAAGCTCTTCTATGGTATTGTATAACAGCAAATCTTTTTCCCGATTCTTTTCTATTGCCAGCTTTTCTACATAGCCTTTAAAAACTCTTTCTCTTGGGTCGGACAGCGTATATACTGCATGCCCCATACCGTAAATCAAGCCTTTTCTGTCGAAGGTCTCCCCCTCTAAAATTTTTGACAGATAAGCCCCTATCTCTTCCTTATCCTCCACATCATGGATATGTTCCTTTATATCTTTCATCATCTCCATGACTTTTATATTTGCCCCGCCGTGCTTTGGACCCTTCAAGGAGGACATGGCTGCTGCGATTGTGGAATAGGTATCGGAACCGGAGGAGGTCACTACTCTGGTGGTAAAGGTAGAATTGTTACCGCCGCCGTGTTCCATATGTAAAATCAGAGCTGTATCCAACACCTTCGCTTCCACCGGAGTGAATTTCTTATCCTGCCGCATCATCATCAACAGATTTTCCGCCGTGGAAAGGCTTGGGTCGGGATGATGGATAAACATACTTCCGTCTTTTTCATAATAGTTATACGCATTGTAGGCGTATACTGCTAATAACGGAAACTCACTGATTAACTGTATACATTGTCTCAGGGAATTGCTAACGCTGCTGTCTTTCGCATTTTTATCGTAGGATGCCAGCGTCAGGATACTTCTTGTCATGGAATTCATAATATCTTCCGTAGGTGCCTTCATAATAACATCTCTGGTAAAGTTCGTAGGCAAGGTACGGCATTGACCAATCAATTGTGTAAATTCCTGCTGCTCTTTTTCCGATGGCAATTCCCCCATCAACAGCAGATAGGCTACTTTTTCAAAGCCCATCTCATTGTTTCCCAAACTATTGATTAACTCTTCCACCCGGTATCCCCGATACCAAAGTTCTCCGTCACAAGGTACTTTTTTTCCGTTTACGTTCTTGGAGGAAATAATCTTGGAAATATTGGTCAGTCCGGTCAGTACACCGTTTCCCTTTTCATCACGCAATCCCTGATTGACTCCATATTCCTCATAGAGGCGTGGTGCAATACCGTCATTTACCCGGCAGACCGCTTCCTGTTTTTTTGCATACTCATTCGCTAAATTCATCGTCATCCTGCATCTCCGTCCCTTCCATCTCACTGCTCATAACTGTTTCCAACTGCTTCATTAACTGTAATAATAAAACCAAATTCTCTTTTCCGTATTTCTCTATGACCCGTCCGTAATAATTTTTCAGAACAGCTTCCTGTTCATCAAAAAGCTTTTGCCCCATTTCTGTAATGGTTACATAGGTTCCCTCACTTCCGTTTCCGTCGTGAGACCATGACAAAAGTCCTCTATCTCTTAAATTTCCCACCATCTTGGAGGTCTGTCTGATGGTAAGCTGCATCTTGTCTGCCAGCTCTTTTAGATAAGTTCTGCCCGAATAAATATCTGACGTCTTATTGTTTGTAGAAATATTGTGCAACGCAATATATTCCGACAGAGTCAACTCCTTAAAAAGCTTTCGTATCTGATCCTTATTCATGATATATCTGCGATACGTTAATTCATTGGACAATTTTGTGATATCATCCTTAACCGGAAATTCTCTTTTTTCCTGCATATATTCCACTCCCTTTTCTTTTATATTTATTCTATTTATTTTTAAACTGTTTGTTTTTAAACTATTATAGATAAAAAACCTTGGTCAATAGGCTGCTTTCTTCTCTGACTGGTTGATGATACGCTCCATATTCTTACCTATTTTGCCGGCAATCCGTTTAAACTCTTCCATCTCTTCTTTGGTAACCCCCTGAAAAAGTTCTCTGTTCAGCTCGTTCCACTTTTTCGCTATCTTATCTACAATTTCTTTGGCAACTTCTGTTACACAATAATGTACATATCTGCGGTCAGAGGTATCCTGAACTGCCGTTAAGTAATTTCGTTTACAGAGATTATCCACCGCTTGAGAAATATGACCCTTATTTGCCTTTAAACGCTGACATATATCTGCTGACGTATTATTTTCTCCTGCCTTTGACAAATAATACAAAATCTCTATCTCTATTCTTTTGAGTTCATAATGCTCTCTGATTTCTGACAGCTCACATTCTCTCAACTTTTTAAATTGACTGCCCCGAAGTAAGCCCTCAATTCTCTCTTCCAAAATTTTACTCCTGTTCCTGCTGTTAATCTGTTTAATTTTAAACTATTCTAGCACCAAATATTTTTATTGTCAAATATGACGTCACGCCTTGGTATCATAGTTATCTAAAAAAGTGTGACGGACTCCCTCCGACTTATACGCCACCACGGTATCCAGATTTACATTTTCCACGCTCTTAAAAATATTTCCTTCCACAAAAGGATTTGTTTTTTTCAGCTCTTTGATTAATTCTTTGATTTCTACCCGCTTGGATTGATTTTCTTCATTGCTGCAGGTGGTACAGGTGTCCGTAAATTTACAGGCACACTGTATGAAATGCAGCCCGTTATAGTCCCGCCATGCCTTAATGTCTTCTTCCCGAATAAGATAAAGGGGACGAATCAGTTCCATTCCCTCAAAATTGGTGCTGTGAAGCTTCGGCATCATAGTCTGTATCTGTGCACCGTATAACATTCCCATGAGAATGGTTTCAATCACATCATCATAGTGATGTCCCAATGCGATTTTATTGCATCCCAGTTCTTTTGCATAGCTGTACAGATGTCCTCTTCTCATTCTGGCACATAAATAACAGGGGGATTTCTCTACATGATAGACGGATTCAAAAATATCCGACTCAAAGATTTGAATGGGAATATTCAATTTCTTGGCATTTTCCTCAATGACTTTCCGGTTGGCGGCATTGTATCCCGGGTCCATCACAAGAAATTTTACATCAAAAGAAAATCTACTATGCCGTTTCAACTCCTGAAAGAGCTTTGCCATAAGCATGGAGTCTTTTCCTCCCGAAATACACACTGCTATGGAATCCCCTTCTTTTACCAGCTGGTACTGGTTGATGGCTTTTGTAAATTTACTCCAGATTTTTTTATGAAATTTCTTTCTGATACTTTGCTCTACATCCTCATTGATTTTTTGCTTCTGTTCTTCCTCCATATGATGACACAGCCATGCCAGATATCCTCCGGTCAGGCTGACTGCATCATAGCCCTTTTTGGCAAGATTCTCTGCTATTTCCACACTGACTTTCCCTCTGCTGCAACAGATAACCAATTTCTTGGAAAAATCAATTTCCTGATTTTCCTCGATATTTTCGGCAGATGCACAAACAGCCCCTGGAATAGCTCCATGAGATATCTCTGTTTTGCTTCGGATGTCTATGAGCTGATATTGGTTTTCGTTTAACTGCTGTAATTCTTTTATTCTAATTTCCATTTTTAATCCCTAAATGTAAAAAACCAGAGATTTTACTAATATTCTTAACAAAACCTCTGGTTTTCCATTAGTCTTTTTCCTTAATCATTGTTAAATAAAGGTGTGGACAAGTATCTGTCTCCGGAATCCGGAAGCAATGCTACGATGGTCTTTCCTTTATTCTCAGGACGGGCTGCCAAAATGCTTGCTGCTTTTAATGCTGCACCGGAGGAGATTCCTACTAAAATTCCCTCACTGCCTGCAAAGGCTCTTCCTTCTGCAAATGCATCCTCATTTTCAATCGGAATGATTTCATCATAAACCGTAGTGTTTAATACGTCCGGTACAAATCCGGCACCGATACCCTGAATCTTATGTGGTCCCGGTGTACCTTTAGAAAGTACTGGGCTTCCAGCCGGTTCCACTGCTACAATCTTTATGTTTGGATTTTTTTCTTTTAAATATTCACCTACACCGGTAATAGTTCCACCGGTACCTACACCGGCAACAAAGATATCCACTTTTCCGTCTGTCTGCTCCCAGATTTCAGGACCTGTGGTTGCCCTATGTACTGCCGGATTGGCAGGATTTACAAACTGTCCCAAGATAACTGCTCCCGGAATGGATTCTTTCAGTTCTTCTGCCTTGGCAATGGCACCCTTCATTCCTTTTGCACCTTCTGTAAGCACCAATTCCGCTCCATATGCTTTTAAGAGGTTTCTTCTCTCAACGCTCATGGTGTCCGGCAATGTAAGAATTGCTCTGTATCCCTTTGCCGCTGCAACTGCTGCAAGACCGATACCCGTATTTCCACTTGTAGGCTCGATAATGGTTGCACCTTCTTTGAGAACCCCTTTCTTCTCCGCATCTTCAATCATTGCAAGGGCGATTCTGTCTTTTACGGAACCTGCCGGATTCAGATACTCCAGCTTTGCAAGGATGGTTGCATCTGTAACTCCTGCTTTCTTTGCGTACCCATTTAATTTTAATAATGGTGTTCCTCCGATTAACTCTAATGCACTTTCTTTGATTTGACTCATAATGATTACCTCCATACTTTGTTTGATTTTTTGACGATAGTTTTAAATTGTTTTGCTTTATATAGGGAATCCCACTGGAACCTCCTGTATAATAAAAAAACAGATGTCATATACAAGACACCTGCTTATAAATAAGATAATTTCAGGTACACAATGCATATGAAAAATAAACCGTATTTATACATACAGCCTGACAGCAACAACACATCATGGAGTTTTTCTGATAAAATACGTTTTGCTTTTTCATATGATTGTCTCCTTTCTTTATTTCCTACTTTTTCCGTAGGTTTTATATGTTATCTATTAGCATTATATAATCTGATTTTATTTCTGTCAATATTTTATTTCATTTATTCTTATAGATTATTTCTTTTGCTGATTATAGGCATTACCTATTATCTGCTATTTTCAATGCCTTTTCTATTCTGGACAGAGCCTCTTTCAGAATCGCTCTGGGACATGCCACATTAATTCTCTGGAAGCCCTTTCCGCTGTCTCCAAAGATTTCTCCGCTGTCCAGCCAAAGCTTCGCTTCATGGATAATCAGATGTTCCAGCCGTTCTACGTCCAACCCGGTATCCCTAAAATCCAACCACACCAGATAGGTTCCTTCATGCTCCACCATGGTTACGCCGGGAAGGTTTTCCTCCACATATTTTTGGGTAAAATGAATATTGTCCTGTACATACCGATACATGGCTTCGTACCACTCATCCCCTTTTTCATAAGCGGTTTTGCAGGCAATTAGCCCCATAATATTCAGTTCGTTATATCCCACCGCATCCATCTGTTTGCGAAAAGCCTTTTTCAACTGCGGATTGGCTATGAATATATTAGAAAGCTGCAATCCTGCCAAGTTAAAGGTTTTACTTGGAGATGTGCAGGTTACCGTAATTTCCTCATATTCTTTCTTTAAATTGACAAACACCTGATGTTTTCCACAGAAATCAAAATCTGCATGGATTTCATCACTCACTACGATAACATGATGTTTATAACAAATATCTCCCATACGGAGCAATTCTTCTTTTGTCCACACACGTCCTACAGGGTTATGGGGATTGCAGAGAAAGAATACCTTGATATTTTCTTCTATGATTTTCTTTTCAAAGTCCTCAAAATCAATATGGTATTTGTTATCTTCTCCATAAATCAGTGTATTGCTCACCATTACACGCCCATTATCTTCAATCACTCCACGAAAAGGATAGTACACCGGCAACTGAATCAATATGCGGTCTCCCGGTTTTGTAAAGGCTTTTACCGCCATTCCCAAGGCAAACACTATGCCGGGAGTCTTTATCAGCCACCTTGGAGAAACTTCCCAATCATGGCGTTTTTTCATCCATCCTTTTACTGCCTCAAAATACTCTTCCTGCACTTCACTGTAACCAAATATTCCATGTTCAGCTTCTTCCTTCAGTGCATCCTGTATGTATGAGGAGGTTTTAAAATCCATGTCTGCTACCCACAACGGCAGTACATCCTCCGGCATTCCTTTTCGTTTGGCAAAATCGTATTTCAGGGAATTTGTATGTTTCCGGTCTATTACCGTATCAAAATCGAGATTTCTTTCCATTGTGTAACTCCTCCTTAGTTCTTTGGAATATATTCTAACATAAATGATTTTTTATGGATAATTTAAAAAAAGTATGGTTACTTATAGGTTATAGTTATAAGTAACCATACTTTTAAAACTCGTACCGAATCACTGCACAATTTTTCACCCCAAAAGTGGCATATTCTTCATTTGTCATCTCATAAAAATAAGACTGAATCACTCTGGAAATACCGTTGTGTGCCACAAGAATATAGGTCTTATCAGATGCCTTTATCTCGTCCAGCAGATTATAAATTCGCTGTGCCAGATGCAACATGGATTCTCCGCCCTCATAACGGCAGGCAAACTGTTTCTTTGCTTCCTCAAACTCAGCACCATGCCTTGGCGTAGACTCATATTTTCCAAAGTTCTGCTCTTTCAGCCGTATTTCTTCTCTGGCAGGAATCCCTGTTATTTCAGATATATGTATTGCCGTATCCTTAGCTCTTACAAGAGGGGAATACAGTATCTCATCTGCTTTGATTCCCTGCTCCAATATCTTTTTTCCGGTATCAATCGCCTGCTGATGTCCCAAATCTGTAAGTGCAATATCTGTGGCTCCGCATATTTTATTTTCAACATTCCATATGGTCTGTCCGTGGCGGACAAAGTATACATAGCTCATCTTTTACCTCTGGTTTTATTTCAAATTAACTGTTCTTAATTATAAAATTCCATAATTTAACTGAGTAGTCAATTACTATTATCTATTTAAAAATCTTAGTTTCTTTATTAAGATTTTCAAAATTCTTACTATTAATTTCACTTGATGTTCTTATTTCTGATATATTTTCTGCTAGTTCCTGAACAGAATCAGAAATATTTCTAGTTCCCATGGTACACTGTTCTATTCCAACAGCCACATTACCAATTGTATTCATTATTTCTTCCATTGTTCTATTTATATTGTCAGCTGCTTCACTAAATTTATCAAAATATTTCTTCACATTTTCAGCATCCGAGTAATATTTATTTCCCATGCTTTCAAAAGAGCTATAATCATCCCGTATAGTTATCTCTATCTTTTTTATAAGACCACTGGCATTTTCCATAAGATTCTCAACAGCACCGACAACATCATCTGATATATTCTGTATATTATTAGCAGTATCTGCAGAATTTTTTGCCAGATTTGAAATTTCGTCTGCAACTACTGCAAAGCCCCTTCCAGCATCTCCAGCTCTCGCAGCTTCAATGCTGGCATTTAGTGCCAAAAGATTTGTCTGCGATGCTATAGATAAAATATCATTTGTAAGAGACGTAATCTCTTCAACCTTTTTTGCATCTTCAATTGCAGTTTCCAATTCATATTTTCTTTTAGAAAGTTCACTTTCTATATGGTCTTGTTTTTCAACACAATCATTCTGTATGATTGTGGCTCGCTCTTTCATCTCTGAAATATAAGAATCGCCTTCATTAACTTCTTTTACGATAAGACTCAAAGCATCCTTGATTTCCAATGTGTTATCCTTCATCTCATTACTTGCATCTTCTAACGATTCCATAGACGCAAACAATTCCTGCACTGCTGCAGATATAATTTCTGAATCACCATTTGATTTTATGATTCTATTATTGATAGTTGTATTAGCCTTTTGCATTTCAGCCGAGGTATACTTTATCTTCCCAATAAGATTTTGCAAAATCTGTATAAAATTGTTAATACCCATTGCGAGAGTTCCTATTTCATCCCCGGTCGCAACTGTCACACGCTTACTTAAATCCGCATGATTATTTTGGGAATCACTGATAATATTCTCAAGAGAATTTACCGAAATCTTAATCGGTCTTACAACAAGGACAATTATATAGATAGCTGTAAATATAATTGTTAGTCCAGCCACTATTAGCCCGATTATACTCTGTTTCATAGTTGAATTTGCCATCATTTCAGATATAGTATTTTCATCAATTGCTATACCTATATTAAATGCTCCCTGCAGCTCCTCGTTTTCATAGATAGGAGTCAGAACATCCAGCGTAAGACCATATACATCATTTGAGAAATATCCACAATAACTCTCCCCATCAACAGCTGCAGCTATCGAACCGGCATCATCAAGCGTAATTCCTATCCTGTCATGATTTGAATGCGCGATTGAGTAAACAGTTCCATCTATATTTTCCATATACAGAACATAATTTGCTGAAATTTCTTCATTTATATCATCTATAAAAGCTTGAAGAGTATCTGTATCTTTATAATCTATAGAAGTCAATGCGGTAGCATAAGCATTGACAAGAGCTTTATTATCATCTGCTAACACTTCAAGAATTTCATCTTTTATAGTTCTCCTTACTATCACAATATTCACAATTTCAAGTATTGCCATGGCTACCACAATAACAGGAATTATTTTCAAAGTAATACCAACATTACGTTTATGAATATTTCCTGACTTTTTTTTCTTTTCCGACATTTTCATTCTCCTCCATAAATTTCTCCGCTAAAAATTTTCTGCAGATACAGAATTTTCTTCTTTACGAACAAAAAAAGCACCTTATATGGTCGTCTTTGACCATGTAAAATGCTTTTTGCCATTTCTGATATATTTTTGCAGTTATATTGATATTACAGCCATTTTGATAACATGTCAAGGTAAAGCTACAAATTCTGGTACTTTGACTGTTTTATATATATTACAAATGTACTAAAAAAGGTCAATCTGTCCAAAGCAGATTGACCTTTCAAACTGATTATGTTAAAGAATATTTTTATTATCCAATCAAACCGATTTCCTTGAGAAGCAATTCCAAATCGGTATCATGAATCTTTTCCAGCAACTTTTTGACTACAAATTTTTCCTTCATGCCTAGCTTCATTTCGGTGAGCGGCTTTCCGTCCCGAAGACTGACAGTTGCTTTCAGTAGGTCACGAATATCATAAAGGCTACCCCACACCTCCGGCACACCACGATCCACATTCAGTAGCGTATAGACCGCCACCATGGCAGTTCGCATAGAGTATTCGGTAGTAAAAACAGTATCCCTAGGTGTCTCTGCAAAATTTCCAAGGAAGGCAAAATTCACAGCTCCCTCAGGTACCACATTAGGGCGATCTCCTTTTTCACGAGGCATAAAATATGCACTAGCAAATGGCATCATCGTAGGGATCGTATTTGCACTATTTGTTGCAAGATCCTCTATTTTGTCCACTGGTACTCCAATGTGATAGAGCCACTCCATACAAATCTCTTTACCCGTACAGTCTTTCATAGGTTTCTTCACATAGTCACCAATAGCATTCGGGAACAATCCATACAACCATACCAAACACTGATCCTTAGGCTGGGAATGGAACTGAGGCTGACGATTGATGGTCCAGCTTAGGAGCCATCCCGAGTCACGTGCAGTTACAATGCCACCGGTGACCACACCACCTGAGAGTGGATCTCTCTGACAAATATTCTTAATATAAGGCAAAATCTTATCATCAAGTGTGTTAACGGTAACTCCCATCCACTTGCATTCTTCAGGATTGCCATAGAATTTTTCAGGACGACCGAAACTAGGGTCTTGTGCAGCAATCTTCCGCCACAAATCGAACGAACCACCCGGTCGAATGTTTGGGATATACTCACAGGCTTTATCCTGTCCGCCGATAGTGGAATTTTCCACGTTACTACCGTTGGTGATAAAGAGGTAATCATCCTCGGTTAAATCCAGAAACTCCTGCTGACCATCATGAAGCAATTCCACCTGCTTTGCCATCTTCCGTCCGCCACTAATATCGAAACGAACATCTATGACCTGTGTATTGAAATGGAATTGTACACCGTGATCCTCCAAATATTTTACCATAGGCAGAATCATGGACTCATATTGGTTGTATTTGGTAAACCGCAGAGCACGCAGGTCCGGCAAACCATCAATATGGTGGATAAAGCGTTGCATATAAAGTTTCATCTCCAACGCACTGTTACAATCATAGAAAGCGAACATGGTTCGCCAATAGGTCCAGAAATTAGATTTCAGAACCTCGTCATCAAACACATCAGTGATTCGCTTGTTTTCCAGTGCTTCATTAGGGGTGAAAAATAGGTGCATCAGCTCCATAGCTCCCTTGTCGGAGATATCAAATTTGCCGTCGGTATGTGCATTCTGTCCCTGCTTTTCGGTGACACGGCACAGAGAGTAATTAGGGTCTTTCTTGTTGAGCCAATAGTATTCATCCAACACGCTGACGCCCTCCGTTTCAATGGAGGGAATGGAACGAAACAGATCCCACATGACTTCAAAATGGTTATCCATCTCCCTTCCACCTCTCATCACATAGCCAATCTCCGGATATTTCCATCCATCGCAAGCTCCTCCTGCTATTGGATCACGTTCAAAAAAGTGAATGTTCTTTCCAGGCATCTGGGCATCCCGCACCAGAAAACACCCAGCTGATAATGCTGCCAATCCCGTACCGACAAAATATGCTGACTTGTGTTCCACGCCTTCCGGTTTCAGGGGACGGGCAAATGCTTCGTAGTTACCGCTGGAATAATACATAAATACCATCCTTTCCTGAGCTTACTGCTCAATTTTGATGCATTTATCGTATCATCGGGAAAGGGTGTTCACAATAAACAGAAATATCTCTATGATAAAACATTTATCACAAAGGGAGGTTTGCTTAAAATTTTATCAAATTCAGCTGATTGATAAATCAATAGTCCCATTCTTTCAAGAAATCTTTCACTAAGAAAGTGCAGAAATATGGAAATGTATAAATATCATTTGAACAACCAATATTAAAATCACCAAGTTTTATTCCATGGCTAATGTCACTATAGTTTTCGTTTTTTATAAGCATAGCTAACGACTTGGAGCTGTTGTTATTTGATTTCACTTCAACCGGAATCAGTTCATTTTTTGTTCTTACAAAAAAGTCCTCTTCAAGCGTAGAATTTTCCTTTTTGTAATAAAAGAGTCCTAATCCCTGTTTAACAAATGCTTCAGCAACAAAATTTTCATACAATGCACCTTTATATACCCCTAGATTCTTATTTACTCTCAAATCTTCTTGGGCTTCTTCATCTAGTGAAGAAACCAACAATCCAGTATCTGGATAATATAATTTGTATTTGCTCTCATCAATATTTCCCTTTAATGGTAATTCTGGGTAAGTAAGACAATTACATTCCGTTATTACTCCCGCATCTTTTAGCCACTCAATGCATCCTGTATATTCTCTTGAGCGTGCGTTTTTTCCAATTTTACTGAACTGAAATTTCTTATTTTCTTTTGCTAATTGTACAGGAATACTTCTATATACACTAATAATCTTAGCTTGATCTAGACCTTCAGCATATTTTCTAACGTCTTCTTCGTAATCAAGTCTTATTTGTTCTTGTATTTCTAACGAATCAGAAAATGTTCCCGTTTCAATATATCCTTTCACAACATCTGGCATTCCACCCAAAACACAATAATCCATGAATAATGATTTATACACATTCAATTCTATTTCACTGAAAGGCTTCATATCTTTCATATGCTGTAAGATATCTGCAATCTGCTCTTTGTGATATCCTTTTGCCCAAAGGAATTCTTCAAAATCCATTGAAAACATTTCATAATCTGTTTTATTTCCAACACTGTTACTGTGTATTTTCCTATAGTTAATACCTAACATAGATCCGCTGCAAATGACATCGTATCTTCCATCGATTCGAAAGGCTTTCAATGTCGTTGCAACATCTGGATACTCCTGTATCTCATCAAAAATAATGATTGTCTCTCCTGGCACAAATTTTTTCGAAGGATCTATCAAAGAAATATTCTTCAATACAGTTTCAACATCATATCCGTCATTTACAATTCCAGTGTATTTTTTTTCAAGAACGAAATTAATATATATTACATTTGCATATTGTTCATTTGCAAAATGAAGAACTGACTCTGTTTTTCCTATCTGTCTCGCACCCTTGATTATTAAAGGTTTGTGCACAGGATCTTGTTTCCATTGAATCAGGAATTCATCTATTTTTCTCTTGAAATACATATTCTCCACCTCCTAATTCAAAGCATATCACAAAAAAATGACCTATTCAATCATTTTCTCCACATTTTATGAGCGACTTTTTTTCTTTTATCACGTTTTATGAGGGAGTGTTTTGTATTGTATCACATTTTATGTTTATAGTCGGTATTGTACACAGCAAACTGTGGCATATCATGGTTCCTCTCAGCCTTATAATAACTCCCAATCGTACTCGCAGCATTGAACAAAGTAGCCATCCGATATCCCTTGATATTACGAACCTTAGTAGTATTCTTTCCCATACAACCCATACCTAAACCGATCTACCTGTTTTCCATACCTAGCTTAATAATATCAAAATATGTGTCCGATAAAGCGGATTAAAAAAGACACCATCACTCATATTTTTATAAGTAATGATGTCTTAAATTTTTACTATATCAAGGCTCACTATTTGTCCAACGACTTCATTGTCGGGAACAGCAACACATCCCTAATAGCCGCAGAATTGGTCATAATCATCACCATTCTGTCAATACCGAATCCGATTCCACCTGTTGGCGGCATACCGTGATTCAAAGCATTCATAAAGTCTTCGTCTGTGGTGTTAGCTTCCTCGTCGCCCTGTGCCAGAAGCTCCTCTTGTGCTTTAAAACGCTCTCTCTGGTCAATCGGGTCATTCAGCTCTGAATAAGCATTTGCCATCTCCCAGCCGTTGATAAAGAACTCAAAACGCTCTACATACTCAGGATTATCCGGTTTCTTCTTGGTTAATGGAGAAATCTCAATCGGATGATCCATAACAAAGGTCGGCTGAATCAGATGCTCTTCCACATATTCCTCAAAGAAAAGATTTAAGATATCGCCCTTTTTGTGACGCTCTTCAAACTCAATGTGATGCTCTTTTGCAACAGCCTTTGCTTCCTCTGTATCCTTAATCTCATTGAAATCCACATTAGCGTATTTCTTTACCGCATCTACCATGGTAATACGTTCAAACGGCTTCTCCAAATCAATCACATGCTCGCCGTAAGGAAGCTGAAGGCTTCCCACAACCTCTTTTGCCACATGACGGTAAAGGTTCTCGGTCAAATCCATCATGCCGTGGTAGTCTGTATATGCCTGATATAACTCCATCAGGGTAAACTCCGGATTGTGACGGGTGTCCAGACCCTCATTACGGAACACACGGCCAATCTCATATACTCTCTCTAAACCGCCTACAATCAGACGTTTCAGGTATAATTCCAAAGATATTCTAAGCTTAAAGTCTTCGTCCAAGGCATTGAAATGCGTCTCAAAAGGTCTGGCTGATGCACCGCCAGCATTGGCTACCAGCATCGGTGTTTCCACCTCCATAAAACCTTCTGCATCCAGATAATGACGGATGCTGCTGAGAATCTTGGAACGTTTGATAAAGGTATCCTTTACATCCTGATTCATAATCAAATCCACATATCTCTGTCTGTAACGGATGTCCGTGTTGGTCAGACCGTGGAATTTCTCCGGCAAAATCTGCAAGCTCTTAGACAGCAATGTCACTTCTTTTGCATGGATAGAAATTTCTCCGGTTTTCGTCTTAAATACAAATCCGGTAATTCCAATGATATCTCCCACATCCATCTTCTTGAAGTCTTTATAGAATTCTTCGCCAATCTCATCTCTAGCCACATAAGACTGGATGTTTCCCTTCAAATCCTGAATATTGCAAAAAGAAGCCTTACCCATAACACGTTTTTGCATCATACGGCCTGCTACGGTTACGGTCTGTCCTTCCATTTCCTCATAATTGTCTTTGATGTCCATGCTGTGATGGGTTACATCAAATTTTGTGATTACGAATGGGTCCTTTCCATTCGCCTGCAAATCTGCCAGCTTCTCATGGCGTATTTTGAGTAACTGGTTAATATCCTGTTCCTGTACGTTCTTTTGTTCCGCCATTCTAGTTCTCCTTTAATTTGATCTCTGAATCTCTAATACTTTATATTTCAAATCTCCTGCCTGCGTCTCAACAGTAACGGTATCTCCTACCTTGGCACCGATTAACGCACGTCCCACCGGTGACTCGTTGGAAATCTTACCCTTTAAGCTGTTGGCTTCTGTGGAACCTACTAATTTGTACTCCAGTTCCTCGTCAAATTCCATATCCAGAATTTTTACACGGCAGCCTACGTTGATTTTGTCTAAGTCTACTTCCTCTTCAATTACAACTTCTGCATTCTTTAAGATTTTTTCAATCTCATCGATACGAGCTTCGATATCACGCTGCTCATCTTTTGCTGCATCATACTCTGCGTTCTCTGACAAGTCGCCCTGCTCTCTTGCCTCTTTGATTTTCTGTGCAACTTCCTTACGTCTTACAACTTTTAAGTCCTGTAATTCGTTCTCTAATTTCTGTAATCCTTCGTAAGTTAATAGATTTTTCTTATCCATGACCCGTCTTACCCTTCTTTTCTATTTAATATATTACTTCATTTAGCTTTTTACATTCATAGTATTATACCCGTCATTGGGCATTTATGTCAAGGATTTCAGCAGTTCTGCCAAATCCTCGTAGTTCTCAACCTCGTTAATCATCCCTCGCAGCCTTGCGGAATTTTTGTATCCGGCGGTATACCATGCTGCATGTTTTCGGATTTCCCGGATTCCCGTATACTCGCCCTTGAACTCAATCTGCATTCTGGCATGTCTGAGAATCATCTCCACCACTTCCGCAGGTTCCGGCTTAGGAAGCAATTCTCCCGTCTGCTCATAATGGAGAATCTGTTTGAAAATCCATGGATTTCCTTGGGCTCCTCTTGCCAGCATAATTCCGTCACAGCCTGTCTCCTTCTGTAAACGCTCTGCATCCTGCGGTGTCCGCACATCCCCGTTTCCAATAACCGGAATGTGTACCGCCTCCTTTACCTGCCGGATGATATTCCAGTCCGCTTCTCCCGAGTAATACTGCTCTCTGGTTCTCCCGTGGACAGCCACTGCCGCCGCACCGCTTTCCTGTGCAATATGTGCCATCTCCACTGCGTTGCAATGCTCCTCGTCAAACCCTTTTCTTATTTTTACCGTTACCGGTTTTCGGATTGCTTTTACGGTTTTTTCAATGATTTTTCCTGCCAGAATCGGATTTTTCATAAGTGCCGAACCGTCACCGTTGTTGACCACCTTGGGAACCGGACAACCCATGTTGATATCCAGAATATCAAAGGGACGCTCTTCAATTCGCTTTGCCTGTTCACTGATGATATCCGGGTCGGAACCAAAAAGCTGTAAAGATACAGGATGTTCTCTTTCATCTATGGACAGCAGCACCTCCGTATTTTTGTTGTTGTACATAATACCTTTGGCACTGACCATCTCCATACAGAGCAGCCCCGCTCCCTGTTCTTTACAAAGCAAGCGAAATGGCAGGTCTGTTACTCCTGCCATAGGTCCCAATATCAAATGATTTTCTAACTCTACGTTTCCTATCTTAAGTGCCGCCATTAATTTGCACTCCGATTCTGTTTTTCATATATCAGCCGCATGCCCTGCAAATTCAGATTTGGATCGTAGACATCGATTTCCTTTGTCTCCGGTGCGATAATACTTCCCAAACCTCCGGTGGCAATTACCTTGATATCTTCTTTTCCAAATTCCTCTTTCATCTTACGGATAATGTATTCCGCCTGTCCAATCTGTCCATAGACCAATCCCGCCTGCATACTGCTGATAGTTTCCTTTGCTAAAATGCTTGCCGGCTTACGGATTTCAATCTCCGGCAGCTTTGCGGCATCCTCCCACAGTGCCTTTGCGGATATCCGCAATCCCGGTGCTGTGACTCCTGCCAAAAAAGCTCCTGTATCATCTACTAAATCATAGGTGGTTGCCGTTCCAAAATCAATGACAATCACCGGTCCACCATAGATTCCGTAGGCTGCCGCCGCATCTACGATTCGGTCCGCACCAATCTGCTTTGGATTTTCTGTCACAACTTTAATGCCTGTCTTTATCCCGGCTTCCACAATAACCGGATGAATATCAAAATATTTGATAAAGGCACTAACCAGTGAGTGCATTACATTCGGCACTACGGATGAAATAATTACATCCCTAATGTCCTTCAATTCTATATTACTCTGCCTCAGAATCCCTGCCATGGTAACCGCATATTCATCCGATGTTCTGGAATGTTTCGTGGTAAGACGAAAGGTGGTTACCAGTTCTTTTTTCTCAAATACCCCTAAGGTAATGTTTGTATTTCCTACATCCACTACAAGTAACATATTTTTACTCCTCCTCAAATTCCTCTCCTAAAAAGAATACCCTAAAGTATAACTCTAACGCCTCCAACAGCTCTCTTTTATCCCTCTGAAGCTGCTTGATTTTTAATACACTTCCTATCTCATCATAGAGAAGGTCACCCTCATCGGCATCTGTGCGGAAACTGAGTTTTCCCTCTTCATCAAATACCAGCTCTAGGGTTCCTCCCACATCCTCGGTATACAGCACGCACATGATTTTCAACTCGTCCTGTATCCCTTGTGGAAGTCCTTCAAAATCTTCACTTAAGTAATATTTTTTATTGTACGCACTGGAACCGCACAGCACAACCTCTTCCTGATACATAAATGTTCTCCTGTTCTATACATAATGACCGATTCCTCTGACAGATACCTCGCCGGAGGACACCAGTTTTCGGGATTCCCATGTGTCTACGATCAATTCTCCCTTTTCCGTAATTCCCATAGCCTTTCCTTCATAGGGGTCTATGGGGTCCAATACTCTTACCTGTTTGTGCATATTTGCCAGATGACTGTTGTATTCATTGACCAGTCCACGCATATCTTGGGTTTGAAGGTAAATTTCATAATATTCTTCAAAGGCTTCCCAGACCGCTTCAATCAACTGAGCCCGATTCTGTCTTTTTCCGCTTTCCAAATAAATGGAGGTTGCGATATCCTCCACCTCCTTCGGAAAATGCTCACAGTGTACATTGATACCGATTCCCGTAACGATATAGTTGATGTATTCTATCTGGGTGCTCATCTCCGTAAGAATACCGCAGACCTTTTTTCCATGGATAACAATGTCATTTGGCCATTTTATCTGTGCCTCTAAACCGGTACAGTCACGGATTCCTTTTGCAACCGCCATGGCTACCACTAATGTCAGCATGGAGGCATTGTTTGGCTCTATCTCCGGCTTGAGAATTAAGGTCATATAGATGTCACTTCCCTTAGGGGATGTCCACACTCTTCCTCTTCTTCCTCGGCCCTTAGTCTGTTCATCTGCCACAATCAAGGTACCTTCCGGCTCTCCCTCTTCCGCTATTTTTTTTGCATAATTGTTGGTGGAATCAATACTGTCAAAATAATAGATTTTATTTCCCACCCATTTGGTACGGCGGATACTTTCCAGCTCGCTGACGCTCATAATATCCGGTGATGCCACCAGACGATAGCCTTTGTTCTGGACTGCTTCAATCTGATAACCGCTCTCTTTTAACTGATTGATTGCTTTCCATACCGCAGTTCTGGACACTCCGAACCGCTCACACAGCTCCTGCCCGGAAACATAATCTTCCGTATTCCGCAGCACCGCTAATATCTCTGATTTCACGTTTTACTCTCCTAAGGTTGCCAACATAACTGCTTTGATGGTATGCATCCGGTTTTCCGCCTCGTCAAATACCACAGACTGAGGTCCTTCAAATACTTCGTCTGTAACCTCCATCTCGGAAATACCAAACTTCTCGTAAATCTCTTTTCCGATGGTGGTCTTTAAATCATGGAATGCCGGCAGGCAATGCATAAAGATTGCCGTATCCTTGGCGTTACTCATGGCTTTTGCATTTACCTGATAAGGCATCAAATCATGGATACGCTCTTCCCAGACTTCCTCCGGCTCTCCCATGGATACCCACACATCCGTATAGATAACATCCGCATCCTTTGTGCCTTCCTCAATGCTTTCTGTCAAGGTAATGCTTCCTCCCGTGGAGCTTGCCACATCCACACAATAATCCACCAATTCTTTGGATGGGAAATATTTCTGGGAGGTACACGCCACAAAATGCATACCTAATTTCGCACAGGTTACCATCAAGGAATTACCCATATTATAACGGGCATCTCCCATATACACCAGCTTGATTCCTTTTAATTTTCCAAAATTTTCACGAATGGTCAGCATATCTGCCAGCATCTGAGTCGGATGGAACTCGTTGGTGAGTCCGTTCCACACCGGAACTCCCGCATGCTCTGCCAGCTCTTCTACGATTTCCTGTCCATAGCCACGGTACTCGATACCGTCAAACATTCTGCCTAAGACTCTGGCTGTATCCGCAATGCTTTCCTTTTTTCCAATCTGAGAACCGGATGGGTCCAAATATGTAACATGCATTCCCAAATCATGGGCTGCCACCTCAAAGGCACATCGGGTTCTGGTACTTGTCTTTTCAAAAATCAGGGCAATGTTTTTTCCCACCAGACTATTATGCATGATTCCCTGTCTCTTCTTCGCCTTCAAACGCTCCGCAAGGTCAATGAGATACAGAATCTCTTCCGGCTCATAATCTTTCAGTTTCAAAAAATGATATCCTTTTAAATCCATAGTTCCGCCTCCTGCTAAAATATCAAATGGGCTGTCAGAGGAAACCCAACAGCCCTTTTTGTCTCTTATAATACGCAATCGCTTTGGATTACTCTTTTATTCCGTATCAGCCGGCACGTCGGTTGCCACCTCGGTAATGGATTTTACCAGACCTGCCACACTCTGAATCTCGGATGGAATAATAATCTTTGTTGCCTTTCCATCTGCTGCCTTTGCAAATGCCTCCAGACTCTTAAGCTGGAGAACTGCATCGTCCGGTGCTGCCTCTTTTAAGAAACGCAAACCGTCTGCATTTGCCTGCTGGATTTTCAGAATCGCCTCTGCCTGACCTTCTGCCTCCCGTACCGTTGCCTCTTTCCGGGCCTCTGCACGAAGGATGGCTGCCTGCTTCTCTGCCTCTGCATCCAAAATCGCAGATTCCTTCTTACCTTCAGCCACAAGGATTGTTGCCGTTTTTTCTCCTTCTGCTCTGGTTACAGCTTCACGTCTCTCACGTTCTGCCTTCATCTGTTTTTCCATGGCATCCTGAATTGCCTGTGGTGGAATAATGTTTTTCAATTCCACACGGTTTACCTTGATTCCCCAAGGGTCCGTTGCCACATCCAAAGATGCACGCATCTTGGTATTAATGGTCTCTCTGGAGGTCAGTGTCTCATCCAGTTCCAAATCACCGATAATGTTACGCAGCGTTGTCGCTGTCAGATTCTCGATTGCCATAATCGGATTATCTACACCGTAGACAAACAGCTTCGGATCTGTAATCTGAAAATATACTACGGTATCAATCCGCATGGTTACGTTATCCTTTGTGATAACCGGCTGTGGTGCAAAGTCCACTACCTGCTCCTTTAATAACACCTTCTTTGCCACACGGTCAATAAACGGCACTTTGAAATGAATACCTACACCCCATGTTGCAAGATAACCGCCCAGACGCTCTATAACCATCGCATGTGCCTGCGGTACAATCTTGATACAGGATACTGCTATCAATAAAAGAACAATGATTAATACAATAAATGCTACCATACCACCCATATTTTATTCCTCCGTCTCCTCATTAAATTTTCTTCCTACATCTTACTATATTTCACCTATAATTACAAGAAAATTAAAAAAACAGCCATACAAGGTTATCCCCATATGACTGTCCTTTTATGCATTTTTAGTAAAATACGTGATTTCCGATTACGACACCGCCTCGACCGCTGCTTACCGGTGCAAACTGTAATGCTCCGCCTGTGTTATCGGTTCCGTTAATTGCCTGCTGTGCCGCCTGTAAACAGGAAGATTTTACTCCTCCGGCTGCAACGCCTGCAACTCTGTCCCGCACACTAAACTGTCCTCTCTGGTATACCACATCCGAAATACTGTTCGGATAGGAACCGCTTCTGACACGGTTCATTACTACGGCACCTACGGCAACCTGACCATCGTAGCATTCATTTCCTGCCTCTAACTGAATCAAAGCTCCTAAAATTGTTACCTCATCATAGCTTGCCTCTACGGCTGCCTTCTGTGTGGTGGCAGCTTTTTGGGCTTGTTCTGCTTTTTTTGCCTCTTCTTCTGTCTTCTGCTTTGCAATGATTGCCTGCTCTTCCTCTACGGTAATTCCTGTTCCTGTGGAAAGGGCAACCTCTACATACTGGGCACTGACATAGGCAATTCCGTCTCCGTACTGGATAGCTACCCATCCTTCCGGCACTTCCATATCTGCCGCTACCGTCAATGTATCTCCCTGGGCTACTACGTCATAAATAGAAGAAGCCTCATTTGCCTCCGATCTCAAGCGGAGTCCCGCCTCTAATACGGTGGCTTTTGTGGTGCAGTTGGCTTTTGCATAAGCATATGCCTCCTGTCCGAAAACACAAAATTCATCTTTTACATATCCGTCTACATTTCCGGATGTAATATGTGTCCACCCATCCATTCGTTCCACAACCTCAGCTACATCTCCCTTGCGGAGTTTTCCTGCCAAAGCTGCTGCCTCGTTTGGCTCCGTACGAACATTTAAGGATTCTTCCACATTTGCCATCAGGCAGTTCTGCCATGCAGCCTCCTCCTCACTCATCTGCGGTGCTGTAACCACTTCCACATCTGTCTTTTCAATGGATGCTGTCTGTGTATCATCCAACCCGCTTACAAGCTGTGATGCTGCTCCTGCTGTACCATTTGATGTAACCCTCATCTGTGAATCCCCTGCTGCTTCCTGTTTCGGAGCTGCGACTGCTGTGTAGGTCGTAACCAATACTAAGGCAAGCCCCAATACGGCACTCTCCAACACTTTCTTGTCTGGTTTCATATTTGTCCTCCATCATGCACAACGTTTAATTGTTATCATATTGTTACGCAATGTTGTGTAGTTTTATTCATATTTGTTACAAAATGTTACAAATATGTTACGGACGGATTATATCAAAGGTCTTATTTTTTGTCAAGTTTCCTGTTTACAGACGTTTTAACAATGCTTCTCTCTCTGCCTCAAATCCCGGCTTTCCGAGAAGTGCAAACATATTTTTCTTATAGCTTTCCACACCCGGCTGATTAAATGGGTTTACGCCCAACAGGTATCCGCTGACGCCGCAGGCAAACTCAAAGAAATAGAACAGCTGTCCCAGATAATATTCATTCATCTCCGGAATTTTTACCATCAGGTTTGGTACCTGACCGTCAGTGTGTGCCAAAATGGTTCCGTTCATAGCACTTTTATTGACGAAATCCATATCTTTTCCTGCAAGATAGTTCAAACCATCTAAGTCTACCGGCTCTTTCTCAATGGTGATGGTCTCTCTCGGCTTCTCCACGCTCATAATGGTCTCAAAGAGAGTTCTGGCACCATCTTGGATGAACTGTCCCATGGAATGTAAATCGGTAGTCAAATCTACTGCTGCCGGGAAAATTCCCTTCTGGTCTTTTCCTTCAGACTCGCCGTATAACTGTTTCCACCACTCTCCGATATAGTGTAATGCCGGCTCATAATTGCCCAGCACCTCAATGCCTTTTCCTTTTCTCAGAAGGATGTTGCGGATTGCCGCATACTGCATAGCATCATTATTCTCGAACTTTTCATTTAATGCCAGCTCACGTCCCTTTGCCGCACCTTCCATCAGCTTTCCGATATCTGCACCGCTGACTGCAATTGGAAGCAGACCTACTGCTGTCAGTACGGAATATCTTCCTCCTACGTCATCCGGTACCACAAAGCTTTCATATCCTTCCTCTGTGGCAAGGTTTTTCAAAGCTCCTCTTTCTTTGTCTGTGGTTGCATAAATTCTCTTTGCTGCTCCCTCTTTTCCGTACTTGTCCTCTAACATCTTTTTAAACACACGGAAAGCGATTGCCGGCTCCGTAGTGGTTCCAGATTTAGAAATGATATTTACAGAAAAGTCACGGTCTCCGATAACATCAATTACTCCCTGTAAATAGGTGGAACTAATGCTGTTACCTACATAGTAAATCTCCGGGGTTTTTCTCTTTTCCTTCGGAAGATTGTTGTAGAATCCATGTCTTAAAAATTCAATGGCTGCTCTTGCTCCCAGATAAGAACCGCCGATTCCGATAACCAGCAATACATCAGAATCCTCTTGGATTCTCTTTGCTGCTTTTTGAATTCTGGAGAACTCCTCTTTATCGTAGTCTACCGGTAAGTCTATCCATCCTAAAAAGTCATTTCCCGCTCCGTTTTTTGATACAAGAACTTCCTTCGCATCCTCTGTAAGTTTGCTCATGTAACCTATCTCTTCTTCACTAATGAAACAGGTTGCTTTTGAGTAGTCAAATGTTATTTTTTCCATTGCAAACACTCCTTTGTATGATATGGCTTAATTTTAACAAAGCATACCCCTATTTTCAAGAGAAATATTCCAGCAGAACATTCTGTAAAAGTGCCGCATCTTCCGCTTTTTCAGCAGTTTTTTCCAGCTTCTGCTCTGCCTCTTCCACAAGGTCATTCTCCTTTGGTTTTTCTTCCTCCAGAATACAGTTGAAATATGCCTGTGCTTTCTCTAATGTATCTTCCATTCCTTTACGGATTTTTTTTATCTGATGTAAATTTGCTGCCAGAATCGGAATCAGAATCAACAACATGAAAACAATTCCAACCGGTGCATAAAGAATGATTTTTGCCAAAATAACTTCCTGCATTTTTTCCCTTCTTTCCATAATAAATGAGTGCAATCTCCCTTTTATGGGACAACCTGTCACCACCTTTATTATAAAAAAAGAAACCTGCAATGAAAAGGGGCATATCCCCTCTTTTCATCGCAAGTTTCGTCAATTTTCTTCTCCCGGAACAATAAATCCCGAAAAGCAATATGCAAATTCTTTGTTTACATTGATAAACCGATTAAAGGAACTGGCTGTTACAATATCCCGAATCGTCTCAGAATCCGTATTTTTCCCTACCCGGCAAATATAGTAAATCAAATCCATTCCGGTAAAAAAGGACACGCCTCTTTTATCCCACCAGCATCTATTGCCGCCGTTAGGTACGGAAATTCCCCTCACCTGATCCAAAAATGCTCCATATCTTGTAATCACTGCATGAAGATCCAGTTTCAGATTTACATTTCCCAGATTCAACAAGCCTAAACGGAAATGCTCATGACCTGCATCCAAATGTTTCTTAATGGTATCATAATCATTCCGATGCAGACAACGCAAGGCACAGGTATCATACTGCTCCGGTATTTCCACCGTACATTGCTGTTCTCTGGTAAATACCTTGGTGGAAAACATACAGTCTCTGTCTTTATGCCCCACCTGAACCGGTCCCACAAGCATGGTAACACTTGCCCAAATCGGTCGTTTTGAATTCTCTACCTGATAATTGGCACCGTAAAATCCAAAATAATACAACCAATGATTTTCCACGATATAACCTGCATGATAAACCGGTATATATTTTCCTTCCATTTCAGAAATCTCATTTTGAATCCGTTGGTCTACCAGCTCAAAGTAATGCCCCTCTTTCAATTCCTCCGGCTTTCCCGATAAGATTTCTCCGTTCCCGTAAAGCAAATAGATATTCTCTACACCCTTTTCTTTCAAATAAGAATAAGGTGCTCCCATAAAACATCTCAGCCTTTTCGGAACCTCCTGACGCTTTTCAATATAGGAAACTATATCAAACCGCATATTTGGCGTCACATACGGCATAACCACCGTTGTGACTTTCCTTTCTTCAAGGATATCAATCAGCCTTCGTATGTAAGGAATGGTATACGCACCCAAAACAAATATATCCAACGTACTTTCCGGTGAAATTGTTTTCAGTCCCCCTTCTTCTCTCTTCTTTAATCTCGGAGATTTCGTGTACTCCCCCGCCAGATATAAATAATTGGTTCTTTTATCCTGTGCGTTATTCCAGATACATCCCGATTGGACAATTCCATCCTCCGTATTTTCATATTGGTATCTAAAGTATCTGCCTTCCATAACAATATTGTAATTTTATCTATGCTTTTTTACAAGAAAAATATTTATATTTTATTTTTCTTATGGTAAGATAAAGTCGATAATGCCTTGACAATACAGGAAAAGAGGTGTCATATGAAAATCAATATTTACTACGGAGGACGGGGGCTTCTGGATGACCCTACCCTTTACGTGTTAAAGAAAATGCAGGATGTATTTACGGAGCTACGGGTTACCGTAGAACGCTACAATATATATGAATACAAAAACAGTATTTCCACCCTGCCGCAAACCATGAAGGATGCCGACGGCATTATTCTTGCCACCACTGTGGAATGGCTGGGAATCGGCGGTTATATGTATCAGTTTTTGGATGCCTGCTGGCTTTATGGAGATAAAGAAAAAATCCAATCCATGTATATGCAGCCGGTGGTCATCTCCACCACCTACGGAGAACGGGAAGGTGTGATGGCTCTGGAAAATGCTTGGGAAATGCTGGGCGGACTTCCTTGTAACGGTTTATGCGGCTATGTAGAGGATATGGTTTCCTTTGAGATGAATCAGGACTATTCTCTGATTATCGAAAAGAAAGCGGAGAATCTTTACCGTACCATTTCCCAGAAAATCAAGGGGCTTCCTACCAGCAATCAGGCGGTAAAGCAATCGGTACTCCGCACACAATCTCTGGAGCTGACCCCGCAGGAAAGCGAACAGCTTTCCAAATATGTTTCGGATGACAGCTATGTAAAACAGCAAAAAGAGGATATTGCGGAACTTGCCAATATGTTTAAGGATATGCTCCAACAAAACGAATCCGAAGACGGTTCTTCCTATCTTCTGGATTTAGAATCTCATTTTGTTGCACCTTCCGACTTTTCTGCCAACTATCTGTTTATGATTGATGGACTGAAAAAGCCTTTATCCATTGAAGTTTCCGATGCTTCCTTAAAATGCTATTACGGACAGGCGGAAAACGTGGATGTGTATGCCAAAATGACAGAAGCTGTCTTAGACCAGATTATATCCGGCAGAATGACTTTCCAACGTGCCTTTATGACCGGAGAAATGACTGCAAAAGGAAACTTTAAAACCTTGCGTATGCTGGATCATATATTTATTTTTGAATCATAAGGAGTGTTACCATGAAAAAAGACGATTGTATTTTCTGCAAAATTGCAGCGGGAGAAATCCCATCCAGAAAGCTTTACGAAGATGAAGATTTTGTTGTCATCTTAGACTTAAACCCAACCTCAAAGGGTCATGCTTTGATTATTCCGAAAGAACACTATGCCAATCTCTATGAGATAGATGAAGAAGTTGCCGCAAAGGCCATGAAGCTTGCCAAAAAAATTGCTCTCAAAATGACAGATGTTTTAGGCTGTGACGGTTTTAACCTTTTGCAGAACAACGGAGAATCTGCGGGACAGACTATCTTCCATTTTCATATGCATCTGGTTCCCCGCTATAGCGAGGATTCCAGACCAATGCTTACCTTTGCTGAGACATCAATCAGTGACGAAGAGATGGATGCTCTTTGTGACAAAATAAAACGTGCCTAATTAAGTCCAAAACAGCCGTATGACATTTCTGTCAACACGGCTGTTTTTTTATTTTGCTACTTCTTCAATTAACTCAAATACCTTTGTAACGGAATCAATTCGGCTGCTTGCCTCCATGGCTTTCCGGTAGGAGTTTTTCTTCTCCTCCACCTGACGAATCGCTCCTAACAGAGTTTCTTCTGTAAGTTTTTCTTCCTCCAATACATAGCTGAATCCCTGCTTTTCAAAAGAACGGGCATTTAAAATCTGGTCACCCCGGCTTGCTGCAGCCGACAGCGGAATTAAAATATTCGGCTTATGTAATGCCAACAACTCACAGATGGCATTTGCACCTGCTCTGGATATCACAATATCCGCAAGAGCAAATAAGTCGTTTAATTCTTCTTTGATATATTCATACTGCACATATCCCTGAGTGCCATCCAGCTCCGGTGCCAAATTGCCCTTTCCGCAAAGATGCACCACCTGATATTCCTTTAACAGCTCCGGCAATGCTTTCCGCACCGTGTCATTGATGACCACTGAGCCAATACTGCCTCCGATAACCATGAGTGTAGGCTTTTTGGCTGTAAAGTTTCCGATAAAATTCAATGCATGAACCTTATCGCCTTTTAGCAGTTCGCTTCGGATTGGAGAACCGGTGAGTACCGCTTTTCCCTCCGGCAAGTACTGTAAAGTCTCCGGGAAATTACAGCAGACCTTAGTGGCTGACGGAATTGCCAGTTTATTTGCCAATCCCGGGGTCATATCCGATTCATGGATAATTGCAGGTATTTTGCAATGCTTTGCTGCCATTACCACCGGAACCGAAACAAAGCCGCCTTTGGAAAATACCACATCCGGTTTCAACTTTTTTAAAATGCTGATTGCCTGACCATATCCCTTTAACACTTTAAATGGATCGGAAAAATTCTTCCAGTCAAAATATCTTCTCAATTTTCCCGAAGAAATTCCATAATAAGGAATCTCATAGGATTCTATTAATTTTCTCTCGATTCCCTCATAAGAACCAATATAATATATTTCATATCCTGCTTCTTTTAATTTTGGGAGCAATGCAATGTTGGGCGTTACATGTCCTGCTGTTCCCCCGCCTGTTAAAACAATCTTCTTCATGGCTTTTTCCTCTCGCTGCTATCTATCTTTTCACACTTATCTATATTATACTGTTACATCAAAAAGTCAAGAATCTGTATGAAACATCTGCAAAAGTTATCCGGTCGCCTTCCTCTAATTTTCGTGGTTTTTTGTATACCAATGTTTCCCCATTTACCATTGTACCGTTTCTGGAATTCATATCCTCAATATAGTATCCTTCTTCCCGCTTTTCGATTCTGGCATGAAGTCTTTCTGCCGCCGGAGAATCAATGAATCCGTCAACGATTTCTTCCTCTGCTCCCACTAAAAAACGCTTTTCCCCTAAGAAAAAATCCTGACCTTCCCCCTGTCCCAGATACAAAAGCTTTACCGGATGACTTTGGGGAAGCTCCTCCTCTTCTTCCTGATATTCTTCCTCCGATATATATTTTGGTTCTGTTTTTCTCTGTCTTCCCGGTAATTTTTCTTCCACCCATTTTCTGGCTTCCTCCACAACTCCTGCCACCATTGGTGAAAGACCCATAAAGAAATTCTCCTCCTTTATCAGCTCCCCTTCACATTTTATTTCTTCCTCTGCATAAATTTCCCTTGTGGTTTTCCTTTCCTCTGATTTTTCCTGCTTTCCCTCTTCCTGTTTCATCTCTTCCCTCTGATAAAAGACTTTCTGCAACTCCAGCAGGCTATAATTTTCTTCTAAGCTCTTCTGATAAAGTTCATATGCAATTTGGACATTCTCCTCTTTGCTGTGGTCTAGTTTTTGCAGCAATATCTCCATCAGTTCCCGAAAACTTCTTTTTATATCATCTGTCCTTCCCGGTTGATAACAAAAATAGAATTCTTCTGTCCGGTTATCCACAAAAACAGTCTCCGGTTCCAATCTTAATCCACCTTCAGTTAAAAGATGTTTTTCCAGTTCACGGCAGACATGGATACATCTGCACAAAAGATTTTTCAAAAACTCTGCATCTACATCTTTTCGTTCTAAAAAGTAATCCAGAGCCATTTTTCCGGTAATCTCATAACTTAAGTAAACTTGTCCGTCTTCCATACTTATTTCCATAGGCAAAAGCCCGGAAATATGATTGTACTCCAACATTCGGATTTCATACTCCTGATACGGTTCCGTTTCCTCCAACACCATAAAGCTCTGATTCCATGTTCTTCTATAATCTGCTTTCATTCCCTTTCCCCCAGCCATTCTTCTACTCCTGACACTTTGCGGAATATCTCTATTCCCCGCAAATCCTCCAACTCCTGCGAATATTCCCCGTCGCTCTGTACCTCCCTGCACAATTCAATTCCCAAAGCCATACCTTCAAATATTGCAAACAATACCACCGGCAGAATCATGGCAGCTTCTACGGTATAGCTTCCCTTTTTTCTCTTTCTCACAACCATATACACACCACCCTAATTATATGTGCCGCCAAAAGAAAGGGCAGAAACGGAATCTCTGTTTTGCCTGTCTTTTTCCCAAAAACTGCAAGGATTGCGGCATATCCTGCCGCAAAGACACTCCCCCACCAAAACAGAAAAAAATTTTCCCACCCTCCAAGATATATTCCGGTGGTGCATAACACCCAACCGTCTCCATAACCTACCGCTTCTTTCGTAACTTTTGCCACCAGAAGAAGCGTCGTTCCCACCCCGAGACTTCCCACAACTTCCCACAGAGTCAAGGTTCTTCTCCCTATCCAGAGACAGCTACCCAATCCCAGAAATATTTCTATCCAAACCATGGATATCTGTCTTTTTCTCACATCCTGTATGGTGCAGATTGCCAGAAATCCCGCTACTACTCCTCTCTCTATCATTAATTTCCTCCACATTTGCCGCAAGGGTGACGCTGTCCCACTTTTTCTATTTCCACCAGATATACGGTACGTTTCAACCCACTGCATCCGATTTCTTCATGATATACATCTCCGTAATCTGTAATATAGACAGTTCCTTTTGATGTCTTTTTTTCGCAGCATTTTTCACATTTATGATATTTTCCTCCGTTTTTATTTCGCAGGTTTTCTATCTGCTGTGCCGATACGGATTGAATGCTCAAATCCAGATAGGCACAATCCTTTGTCCTGTGATATGCTTCTCCGGTTTCTGTGATATAGACATACCCCTCTCCCAGATGATTGCCTCCACTATACCCTGCCCATTTCCGTGCCTCTGCTTTCTGCTCTGCGGTATGGGTAAGTTTCCCAAAAAAACCTATGGGTGCAGTCATTTCATAGCGGACGCCAAGACCCACATTTTTCTTTTCTGTTTCGGCACTCCACAGCGAAATCCCTAAAATTCCTCCATCTATGTATTCTGTTGGCACCTGTTCCCATTTCAGCCTTTCCAGAAAAATCAACCGCATCTTTCCTAAATCCGCCTGACTTTCCTCTTCCTTTACACACGCCGCTGTCACTCTCACGGTATATGCCATTGCCTTTTCTATTCTGATTTCCGTCTGCAATACTCGGAAATAAAACAGAATTACCACCAGAAAGCCTACGAATAACGGGAGGACAACCGCTGCCTCTACGGTAAAGGCTGCTCTTTTGCAGACGCAGGGATATGCCTCTGTCTGCGGTTCTTTTCTTTTATTCTTATGGGTCTTTTTACAGAAGGAGTGTACATGATCGATTTGTTCCGAGAGAGATTTTATTTCATTTTTTCTTATGCTTTTCTTTTCTTCTGCAAACAGAGACATATCCCTGCACCTGCTTTCTTTCATTTTATAAATAGGAGTATTCCTCTATTGTTTCCAATGTGAAGCCATGAATTTTTCCGGTATCCAATCCTATATGGTTCCAAAAAAGCGGTTCTGCTTCGTATGTACTTTTTATCCTCAAATAGACCACCATATGGTCCATTTTTAATGGAATTCCTTCCTTTTTACTAATATTTGCTTCTATAATATCCATGGAGCGGTAATTTACCTCCTCTTCATCCTGTATATATAAGAGGAATTTCAGATACGTGACATAGTCCCAACCCTGTTCACAGTTTTTTGCCGTATAAAACTCTGACATTGCCAGTGGGGGTGGCACCGTCTGTAAGGTCCACTCTTCTGAATTTTTCAGAAAAGATATTTTCTCTCCCTCCAATAATGCCCGCACATCTAAAACACTTTCCTGATATGCCCATGCATTGAGAATCCCCCACTTTGCCAGTTCCACCACTGCCGGATTCTGGCTCCATCCTGCTACCAAAACTGCCGCCTCCTGTGCCTGCATACATTTTTCCGCATCTGCTACTAAATACGCAATATTCGACAATTCTCTAATCTTGATTAAACTTTTCGACACCTCTGCCAAATTTTCTTTATCTGATGATTTTCCCGCTAGAATATACTCCCATTCATAGTCCAATGCATGATCCTCCTTCGGTGCCGTATAGCTTCCCATCTTTTCTTCCAGATAGTCCGCAAAGAGTTTCTTTTCCACAAGGAAAGCATTTTCATTGTCTCCTTTTATATTCCCCTGATTTCTTTTGCGATGTTCCAGCGTATCTTCTAGGGAGATTGCTTTTGACGACAACAGGCTCTCATCCCTTATTACCTTGGATAAAATGGTATTCTGACTCCACTCTGCCACAATATTTATTTGGTTTTTTTCCTCTTCATACTGATTACAAGCGGAAAAATCCCCCAAAAGAACCTCTTCCACATCCTGATTTTCTTCTTTCAGCCTCTGATAGTTCTCTTTTTCCTGCTCAAATTCCGGTTCTTCCCAATCTGTCAAAAAAGGGCTTCTGCTCTGCACCGCCAGACGCCGGAAGGGAGCCCCTCCATAATCTGTCACATACTGACATGCTTCTACTTCACAACCGGACAGCCTTAGGCTGTACATTCCTTCTTTTTCCCCATTGATATCATTTAACCGTATGTACTCTTTTTCCAGATTTTCTCCGTCAAATTTTCCTGTTTGATAGGATTCATCCAGCAGCAGGATTCCGTATTCCTCATAGATACTCTTCTGATATTCTGCAAACATGGATTCTATGGTCATATCACCGACCATCTGTGCCTCGGTGTGCAGTCCTTTTACCCTTGCTGTCTCCAACAGGGCAAACAGAAAGGAACCGCAGATTGCCAACAACATCGTCAGGAATACGGTAATGCCCGCCTTTTTTCTATATTCCCTTTGCATCGCCGGAAATATTTTCAAACAAGGTATTTACAAGAGATGTGAGCTGGCTTTTAAAAATAATCACTAATCCGATTAACACCACCAGAATTAGTATCATCTCCACTGTTCCGATTCCCTCTTCCCCATATAAAAAACGTTTGATTTCTTTTGTAATTTTGTTTTCTTTATTCATGTTTTCCCTCCTATAACGACAGGATTGCCGGAACCATCACAATCACCATCACAATTCCTAACATCATCATCATTGGGAGCAGCATCTTGGTTCCCGCTTCCTCTCCCTGTTTTTTTGCCATGTTTTTTCTCTGCTGCATGGTAATGTCTGCTTCTTTTTCCAGAAGCTGACGCACACTTTGGCTACCTTTTCTCAGATTTTGGGTAATAATAGACACCATTTTTTTGTAGGGCGGAAGATTACAGCGTCTCCCAAAATTTTCATATGCCCTTTTTTCTCCTACACCATCCTGTATTTCATGCCATGTAATGGTCATTTCTTCATAAAGAATTTCCTCTTTCTTTTTATTTGTCTGGTATCGGTTTACCAGACGTTCCCACGCCTTAGAAACCGTCATTCCTGCTCCCAGCAAAACAGACAGACTTGATATCATCTGGGGATATGCCAACAGCAATTCCTCTTCCCTTTTTTTCTTTTCTCTTCGTTCCTTCTCCTTTTCTGCTACCTTAGAAACCATCAGCATGATTCCCGCCAATATTAAAATCAACAATACCTTATGGGATTTTTGATTTTTCCATTGGATTTCTTTTTTTCCAAGATTTGTGGGAAGAACCAGCTTTGTCTGATTCTCCGTTTCCTTCTCCGCTTCCTGCAGTGCCTCCTCTATTTTTTCCTGCGTGGTCAATTTCGGCGGATATACCATGAAAGAAAAGCGATATACCTCTTGGTATTCCTGATAGGACAGCCATACCTGGGCATTTACAGCCGTACCCGCGGAAGAAATTTTCTCTCGGATAAGATTTCCTTCCACATCTACCACATCAAAACAATCTAGATACCACGTTGCCTCTACCATCCCTTCTTGATAGCTTTCCTTCATAACGATTGGTTTCGTAATCTTCTCTGGACTTTCGTTTGCTCCAAGAAATGTTTTGTCAATTTCTTTTTCCGCTTTTTTAAATAATTTCTGTGCCTCTTCCTCTGTAAGTTTTCTCTCCCCTACTTCCACAGTCATATCATACTTTTGCCCATCTACATAAGCACTGATATTTTCTATCCGGCTTCCTTCCCCTGCTTCTTTCCGCTCTATGGTTCCGTCACGAATGACCCTCTGTCCCCATGAAGCAGCCACCGCCAAAACACATAGCAATCCTAGAACCACTGCTACTTTTTTGTATTCTTTACACTTCAATATGACTCATCCTTTCCGCCAGCAGAAGTGCCACCCCATATACAGCCAAACACACCGTCATTAACAAGGCTCCTCCTACATTACCGTAAAGGACATCCAGATATCCCCCGGAAACGATATCCAGATAGGCAAGCAGAAACAGCGGAACCAGATTCATAACCTTCTGCTCCAGCTTTCTGGCTGCAATCATGGTCTCTATCTCTTCCTCCACCATAATTTTGTCTCCAATGTTCCGGGCAGTCTCCTGTATGATTTTGACAAAATTACCGCCGCTTCTTTTGGCAAATATCATTACCTCTGAGAATTGTTGGATTTCTTCCACTCCGCTTTGCCGGGCAAACTCTGCAAATACTTTTTCTATAGGTTGGTTCATCTGTATCTTCCGGTTTATTTTTATTAGCTCTTTTTTCATGGGACTCTCTTCTCCTAACAGTTCTGTCAGTTCCTTTTCTGCCTCCGCAAATGCATTTTCCAGAGCATAGCCTGCCAGAAGATTTCCTGCCACCAGCTCCATACACTCCTGAAATTCTTTTCTCAGCTTCCGTTTTCTTTGCTCTTCCTGCTTTTTACTACGGTATCTTATGCAAATCCGGGATATGGGAACATATAACACCAAAGCCACCACGCTCCGGTAAAAAAGTCTGGCTATCAGGGCAGTGATTCCCAAGGGGAGCAGAGATTCCCATAACCGGCTGCCTGCAATTTTCCTGTGTTTTTTAATGCTCCTGTCAACCTCCAGCTTCCCCATTTGTTTTCCCCTTTTCTCTTCTCTTCATATTTCCATATAGGATTTAACAAAATCGTCGTTCCATCGAATCCTTCTACTTCTGTCACTTCTAACAGCTTTCTGCTTCCGTCCCGCATTCGTCCCACATGAACCAAAATATCTATTCCCGATGCAATCTGTCCCCGTATGGCTTTTAAGGGTAAATCCATTCCCATAAGTACCATGGTTTCCAGACGGCTTAGGATATCCTGACAGGAATTGGCATGTCCGGTGCTGAGGCTCCCATCATGTCCGGTATTCATTGCCTGAAGCATATCCAATGCTTCTGCCCCGCGGCATTCCCCCACGATGACCCGGTCCGGTCTCATTCTCAGTGCCGTGCGGATTAAATCCCGTATACTGATTTCCTCCACGCCCTCTACATTTGCGTTTCTGGTTTCCAGACGGATTAAGTTCTCCGCCCCCTGTAATTGCAGCTCCGCGGAATCCTCAATGGTCACAATCCTTTCCTTTTCGGGAATAAATTCGGAAAGGGCATTGAGAAAAGTGGTTTTCCCGGAACCTGTCCCTCCTGAAATGAAAATGTTATATCCTGCCTTTACAAGACATTTCAAAAATTCTGCCACTTCCGGAGATAAAGCATGAAATGCTATCAACTGTTCCATGGTAATGGGTTTTTTAGGAAACTTCCGAATAGAAATACAGGCTCCGTCGATGGCAATAGGCTCCAGAACAATATTGACCCGGGAACCATCCTCCAAGCGGGTATCTGTAATGGGATTTGCTTCATTCACTACCCGATTGTTTTTTGCCACAATTTTTTGAATTACGTCCTCCAACCGTTCTTTGGAAGAAAAACTTTTTTCCCAGCAATGAATCCTGCCCCCTTTTTCATAAAAAATCCGCTTCCATCCATTTACCATAATCTCTGTGACTTCATCATCCCTCAGCAATTCTTCCAACACATCTAATTTCCGCAGGGTACAAAAAATATCTTTTACATAGCGTTGCTGTTCCTCCATAGTCAGCAGATGCTCTTTGGCGTATTTCCAGACCTTCTCCTCAATACATTCTTTCAGTTGCCGGTCATTCATTTCCTCCTGCAAATCAATCTGCTCCAAAACCTCCTGTAAAATCATCTCTGTTTCCAAATAATTTCTCATCCTCCAATATTCTTCGCACAGTTTTTCCCATTTTCCCCATCATAATCTCTTCGATGTCATAGCTTTCTTTTCTCTCTGTTTCCTCCGAGGGCAGAAAAATTTTATGTGTCTTCTGTTCCAGATGTTCCTTCTTCTTTTCCAAAAGCTCCTCCAGTTCTTCCATTGCGGCATCGGAAAACGCTCCACCGCTGAGAGGAATAAAAATCCGACTGCTTTCCTTTAACAGTTCAAAAAATCCCGGTAACATCATCCCCACATCTAAGAAAATCATGTCATATTCGGTTTTTTCCTTTAACAGTCTCAAAAATTGCCGCAGCTCTTCTTTTCCGATTTCCGCTAATATCTCCGGATTTCCCATGGGAAGAATCACATAAAAATTCCCGTAGGCATGTATACTGCTTTTTATCTTTGCAAAAAAACGTTCCCGGTCCTCTTTTATGAGATAAAACAAATCTCCCAAATCCAACCCTGTTTTTAACCCGCTCAATTGCCGGAATCCTCCGCAGACTGTGAAGTTAATGTACAAGACCTTGGCTTTTTCCGAGCACATTTCTGCCAGAGCAAGGGTTAAGGGGGTCTGGTTCTTCTCGTGTAGGGGAGAAAAAACCGTTATCAGCTCTTTTTTTCCAAAAAAGCTTTCCGGTTCTCCTTCAATGCCGCAATAGTCCTGCCAGTAATAGTGTATTCCCCGCAAAATACTGTCTGCCGCCTGATATTTAAAGAGAATGGGACAACTGCTGAACTCTTCCGGCACATTTCCGTCGCTGAGATAGATACACATGGTCTGCTTCCCACAGTTCTCTCCTGTTTTCAGAAATTCTTTTCCCAGAATTAAAATGTCAAAGTCTCTGGTTTTCAGCTCCTCTGTCAGATAATCTTCTCCCGAAAAAAAGCTGATTTGAAAGGTTTCCTTTTCCTGTTTTTTGATATAGGCTCCCAACTTTTGCATGTATACCGTATCTTTATCACAGATTGCCATATTTACTTTTTTCAGTTCATCACCCCCTGACAATAATAGAGATATCCCGCCAGAATCGGCACGGAAAAGTGCATGGTGTGTGGATTTTTTACTTTATGAGAAAAAATCAACTTTCCTAGGGCTATCACCCCTGCTGCCAGAAAAGCCGCTGCCACACATGTAAAAAATTCTTTCATTGTCAAAAATCCTGCTATTACGGAAAATAATTTGATATCTCCGGCTCCCAAGGTGCCGAAGAAAAATAAGATATAAAATAGAATGATTGGTATACTGATTCGAAGAATCCAGTGAGGAATCCCTATGACTCCCTCTTCCAAAATACAAGTTCCCAATCCCAGAAAGAGTCCGGTTATAATCAGCCGATTTGGAATCCTGTCGGTACGAGCATCTGTAAAAACCGCCACCATCAACAGAAATAACAATATTATCATTTTAACTTTCCTAAAGCATCCCTCCTTTTGTAGAAATCATTTTAAGAACTTTTTCCTTATCTGTCATTGTTCGTTTTTCACAAATATTTTTGTCCATTTTTTTGAAATTCCTTTGGAATCCTCTTTTTTCCAAGGTTTTGGATGTCAAAAAGTTATAGTGAATATATATTTTTTTGTATAACTTGGATTTTCTCTGCTTATACTTATTATTAGAAAGGGAAGTTTTTCCAAAAGGATGTGATACTATGTTTGTATTAACAAAAGAAAGTTCGAAAAAAGATCCCCATTATTTGCTGCTTTTGGACAATATTCAGCAGACAAAACGAGAGCTTGATGCTGCTTACGCAAATTTTGAACATGCCGTTGAACCGGATTTGATTGATAGCTCTATCTATGAATTAAATGCTCTTCAACTGCGTTATAAATTTTTGCTGGGCTGTGTAAAACAATTCGAGGAGGTATAAAAAGAGGATTCTATGCTAAGAATCCTCTGCTTTCTTCTCCTATCATGGAATGCTCGCTCAGATGGTCTTTCTGATAGGTCATTCCTGCTACTACTTTTTCGCTGTTTTGCATCAACGGAAGAGAAACATCTTCTATGGATGCCTCTTGGAATCCCTCATAGAGCTTCTGCAATAACTTTTTTGCCTGCTCTATCCCCGACAAGTCATTTTTGATAAGTGTCATGGCAAGCTGCTCTTTACAAAATTGATAAATGGGATATAGGTTTTTTGCAATCTCATAGTCAAAATTCAATGTACCTATCAACTGCTCGATACAATTTGATGCTTCCCGGATATTTTCTTTGAACTGCTGCCGATTTGCCTCTCTATGTGCTTTTTCTGCGTCTTCCAGATATGCAAATAATATTTCATACGTAATCAATGTCAGCCCGCTTTTATTACATTGACTGATACGTCTGGTAAAATCCAACACTTTTTCTCTGTCCATTTTTTATCACCTACTGTAACAACTGCAATACCTGCTGTGGTATATCATTTGCCTGTGCCAATACACTGGTGGCTGCCTGTGACAGTACCTGCTGCTTTGTGTATTCTGTCATTTCCTCTGCCATATCCACATCTTCGATTCGGGACAGTGCAGATGTCATATCCTGACTGGTTTCATCCAGACTGGCAATGGCATGATCCAGACGGTTCTGGTATGCACCGATTCTGGAACGGGAGGCACTGATGGATTCCAGTGCATCATCCAATTTGCTGATTGCCCGGTCTGCACCTGTGATAGTGGTAACATCCAAATCATCAATATAAAGGCTCTTTGCTGAAATTTCAGGAATTCGCACCTCCATGGTCTGATTTTCATTGGCTCCAATCTGAAGGGTCAGAGTTCCGATATTGGTTACATCCAAGGTAACCGGATTTGCTCCCTCATATCCTTCTTCCATCATAAAGGAAATCTCAAAGCCTCCCCGGTCGGTTACTGTAATCTTGTTTCCCTCCACCGCATAAGTACAATGGTCTCCAAAGGCAGAATCCTTATCCAGCTCAATTTTAGCATCGTTTCCTCTCGGCATAGTATCGGTATTGTTTACCGGAACGCCCAAAAACTTTGCCAGTTCTTCATTGTCACAGGAAATCTTTACCTGTGCAGTACTTCCATAGATATCTGATGTAAACTGCAACGCATCTCCAAAGGCATAATCCGTGGTCTTCTTTGTATAGGCTCCTCCTGCCTCCGTCAATGCCTGTATACTGCATTCACCCAGCTCTGCTCCGTCACGAAGCTTCTCATATACCTCCATGGCGGTATCTCCTTCGGCAATCTTAATCTCCCGTCCGTTGATGGTAACGATTCCTGCCGCATCTGCCGGTACTGCTGCCAAATCTTTTGCCTCATTGCCGTCTGCATCTATATAGGTTGGTGCCGTAATAGGATTGGCTGCATCTGCCGGATTATTGTAAATTGCCTGTGTGGATGCCGCTGTTACGGTAAAAGTGTAATCCCCCGGCAACACCGCATCGGAAATTGCAATGCGTGATACATGGTCCGCATACACTCTGGTATCCAAACTGCCGTCAAATAATGTCTTTGTATTAAATTCAGTATCTGTAGATACTCGATTTATTTCTTCTTTTAAGGAATCAATCTCCTGCTGAATTGCCTCTTTATCATCATCCGTATTGGTTCCGTTTGCTGCCTGCACTGCCAATTCACGCATACGCTGAATCATGGAGGTTACCTCGTTTAAAGCTCCGTCTGCCGTCTGTAAAATACTGTTTCCGTCAGAGGCATTTCTGGATGCCTGATCCAAACCTTTAATCTGTGCTTTCATCTTGGTGGAAATCGCCATGCCTGCCGCATCGTCCTTTGCATGATTGATACGGAGTCCTGATGACAATTTTTCCATAGATGCCGCCAGTGAATTTTCTGTATTCAATAGTCGATGGTTTGTAATGACCGCTGATATGTTGTGATTGATTTTCATATTCTTTCCTCGCTTTTCTTCGTCTACTGGTCGCTTCCCTGCGGTTTTCCATCCTGTATCTGCTATATATATCGGTATGGTTTTCTATTTTCTGCATCCTTTCTGAAAAGAAAACTATACATTTAATACCTGCACGGTTTTGATAAAGCTCTCTGCCATATGGTAAAGAGTCTTTGTCTGTACTTCGGTTTTTTCCGAAGTCTCTTCCTCTCCCTTTGTCTGAAGCATATGAACTTTTTGAGGTTCCTTTGCCTTCATATAATGAAGCTCTGCCTTTTGTCCGCTTTCTTCTTCCAGCATTTGCAAAAACAGCTCTTCCTGCTGCCGGAATGCCTCTAAGGTACTCTGGGAATCCGATACAATATAAGCTTCCAGCTTTTCTCCATCCGTTGCAATTTGTGCCGCAACCTCGCCGATATTCTCGCCACCAAAGAGAATGTCCACTCTGCCCTTTTCCTTTTTTCCGCGGACAATCTTTAAAGATATTCCCGTTACGGAATCTCCCACCAACACCGGTATCTGGTAAGTCTCTTCCTTTGCCATTTTTGTTCCCAGCTCTATCTGGGTCTTGGCAAGCTTCATTTCCTTTAAATCCAGTGTACTTACCTCGGTTTCATTGATCATACCCTTCATTACGTTTTCCGCTGTTTCCGCCAGCTTCTGTTGTGCCTCTGCCATATCCTCCGAGCTTTTTAATGCCTCGGCAAATTCTGAGAGAATCTGCTGTTGCAGCTGCCTGATATCTGTATTTTGATTCTCCGCTGCCTGAGAAAACAGTTTCCGAAAGGCTCCGTTTCTGTTGGACATCATTTGCTGAAGTGCCAAAATGCTGTTCACCGTCTTAGGCAAATCATACTGCTCTAACATCTGATATACCTCCTCCGATGCCACTGCACAGGTACCGTAAGAAGCCATCTGTTCCTGCGTGTAAGCCTTTTCCAGTTCTTCTTTCTGTGGAATCTGCTCCAAAGCTCCCTTTAACTGTTCCGGGGTCATTGATTCCCAATCCGGTATCTGTGCCAACCTCTCCGGTGACAGCTCCCGCATGACATCTTTCAGACAGTTTTTCTGATAACCAGCTTCTATCTGCTCTGTAATGGAAGAAGTCTTGGTTTCCACAGACTCCAGACCCCCAAACTCTTCATCTATGGTATATTCTCTGCCTTCTTTTTTACTGCTGCGGACTGCGGTAATCAGATTCCTCATAGTCATTTCTCCGCTTTGTGCCGCCAACATCCCGATGGCTGCACCGTCCGTCTTTTCCACCTGTGCAATCAGGCGGTAAATACCAATATAAGCACTTCTCTCTTCCTCTGCAATTTCGCTGTTCTGTTCTAATTTGTGAAGATATTTACTGAAACGCTCTTCTTCATTGTCGATGTTCAATTCCTGACGGATTTCCATTGCTTTCTCATTTAACTCCGTCACATTCATATCCAACGGATTGACTCCGGTCTTTATCATTTCCCGCACTACCTGCGGTGTCATGTTGCGGAAGGTCTGCTGTACCTCTTCATCCACTGCTTTTATCTTTAAGATACTTTCCGGGGTAATCTCCTGATTGTTATACGCCAGAATCCGAACCGCTCTCCGATTGGCTTCTGTTGCTTCTATGCCGCAGTCCTCCAAAATATCATCCACATTGCGAAAGGCTTTCTGAATGGAATCTCCCATATCCCTTCTGGGAGCCGTCATCAACGCCTCATAAGATTCATTTGCCTTTTCAAAGGTATCCTGCAGGATTTTTCCTTCCCGGTGGATTTCCTTTGGAGTCTCCGGTGTCCCCTCCGAAATACCCAATGTATACGCCGGAACCTGCTTCATTTCTTCAATGGTCTGTTCAATCTGGCGGAAAATATCTACGTTTTCCTCCGTAGCCTCCACACCGCCCTGCTCCAACAGATTTTTGTAGTAGGTTTCCTCTGCCTGCTTCAGTTCCTCCACAGTCTGGGCAATGCTTTCGGTATCAATGGCAACTCCTTCTTTTCCGTGAGCATAGTTTGCCTTTGCACTCATTTCCAACCGTACTTCCTCTAACTGACGGCGAGCAGTAATGCTAAGGATTGCCTCCTTTGGACGTTTTCCCTGTGCAATGGCATCGGTAATTGCCTGCAAGACTTCTGTTCCCTCTGCCGGGAGCTTTAATGCCTTTAACTCCTGATAACTGTTTAAGGTTTCCTCTGTCAACGGAATTCCCTGTTCTACCAGCCATTTGCTGTCCTGTATATTTTCTTCTGTTACTTCAAATCCGTTTTCCTGTAAAACCTTTTCAATCTGTTCCTGTAATGCTTCTACATCTATGGATTCTTCCGTCTGTGGCAGATAGTTTTTTGCTGTGCTGTGTTCTGCCATATAGAGGTTTTCGATAGTCGGCTCCATCTCATTTTCCAGCATATATTTGATGGTGGCATCGGAAGGTGCTTCCAGACTTTCCGCTATTTCCAATGCTTCTTTTGTCTCTGTAAGATTTTCCTCTGTCTCAGGAAGGTCTGCCGCCTGCAATGCCCGGGTAATCTGATTTGCCACAGCAGTACTTCCTGTAATCTCTTCTAAGTCTTTTGTGCTCAGCTCTTCTCCGAGAATTTGAGTATCTACCCCGGCTTTTGCCAATTCTGCTTTGATTTTATCCACTACGGTGACGATACCTTCCACTTCCACATCCTGACCGCCGTAGCCCTTTTCCTCTAATTTTTCATAGTCGTTTTCAGAGGTAATGTTAGAGAGAATTGCCATCTGCTGCTTCATCCATGCTCCATCTGCTCCAAAGCCCTCTTTTTCTAATTCTTCCACATCCGTCTTTTCTTCAGAAAGAGGTTTCTCATAGGTCACGCTTTTTACGGAATAGGTGCTTCCGCTTTTTTTATCTACTTCCTTTGTACATACATTTTCTATTAAAACACTTTTACCGTCCTTATTTTGAACACCGGTATTTTTCTGTGTCACTTCCGCCAAATTGTTTGCATCTATTCTCATAGGATACCTCCTTCACTCTGCTATATATTTCGGTTAAAAGGCACAAAAAATAAAGCGGACAACTGTAAGTTTTCCACTCACAGCCGTCCGCTGTCTCTTCTTTTAATATTCAAATACTGCTACTCCATACGGTGCTAACGGATAACCAATGGAATACTCTCTGTTATCCCACGGCATTTTCTTTGCCTGATAGGTTTTCTTTTTCGCCGTATTTCCGCTTCCTCCGAACCGCTCTTCTTCACTGTCCAGAATCAGCTTATAGCTTTTTTTCTCCGGCACTCCTACACGGTAATCGCTTCTCTCCACCGGAGTAAAATTAAATACGAACAACAGGCGTTTTTCACCTTCGGAACCCTTTCGCAGGAAACTGAAAATACTCTTTTCCGTATCATCTGCATTAATCCACTCAAATCCGTCCCAACTGTCGTCCATCTCGTACATACACGGATGCTTCCGATAGATATGTAACAACTCCCGGAAAAAATTCTGGATTCCTTTGTGTCTCGGGTCTTCCAACAGATACCAGTCCAGCTCCCGCTCTTCGCTCCATTCCCGAAGCTGTGCAATATCCTGTCCCATAAACAGAAGCTTCTTACCCGGATGTCCCATCATAAATGCATAGGCAACTCGCAGATTTGCAAATTTATCATCTTCAAGTCCCGGCATTTTATTAATCATGGAACATTTCAGATGTACTACCTCGTCATGGGATAACACCAGTATATAATGCTCACTGCTGTTGTAGCTCATGGCAAAGGTCATTTTATAGTGGTTATCTTTTCTAAAATACGGGTCCAGCTTCATGTAGTCCAAAAAGTCATGCATCCAGCCCATATTCCACTTATATGTAAAGTTTAAGCCTCCGTTTTTCACATCTCCGGTTACCATCGGCCACGCCGTGGATTCCTCGGCAATCATTACAGTTCCCGGATTTCTGCCCAAAATCAAAGAATTGATATGGCGGAAAAATTCAATGGCTTCCAGATTCTTGTTCTCTCCGTATTTGTTGGCAATCCATTCTCCATCCTTCTTTCCGTAATCCAGATACAGCATAGATGCCACCGCATCCACACGGAGTCCGTCAATATGATAATGCTCTATCCACATCAATGCACTTCCAATCAGAAAGTTCTTGACTTCATTTTTTCCATAGTCAAAGATCTTGGTTCCCCAGTCAGGATGTTCTCCCATCCGCGGGTCCCCGTATTCATAGGTCGGAGTTCCGTCAAAATCAGCCAGTCCATGGGCATCCCTCGGAAAATGTGCCGGAACCCAGTCCAAAATCACTCCGATTCCATTTTTGTGCAAATAATTCACTAAATATGCAAAGTCCTCAGGTGTTCCGTAACGGGAAGTCGGTGCATAATATCCCGTTACCTGATATCCCCAAGAACCGTCATAGGGATACTCGGATATTCCCATCAGCTCCACATGGGTATATCCCATATCCTTTACATACTCTGTTAACGCCTTTGCCAAATCCCGATAGCTGTAAAAGCCTTCATCCTCTCTGCCCGGATGACGCATCCATGAACCGGGATGCACTTCATAAATTGCCATGGGTTTGTCATAAGGGTTTTCACAGGCGTTCCGCTCCTTCATCCATTTGGTATCTGTCCATTTGAACTTTGTAATATCTGTAATTCTGGATGCGGTTCCCGGACGCAACTCTGCTTCGTTGGCATAAGGGTCTGCTTTGTAGAGAAATTCCCCTTCCTCTGTCTCTATCAGATATTTGTAGAGCATTCCCACCTTTGCCTCCGGCAGGAATGTCTCAAAAACACCGATGCCTTCCGGCTCTACCCGCTTCATCTCATCTCGGGTTTCATTCCAATCGTTAAATTCCCCGATTACAAAAACACGCTTTGCATGAGGTGCCCAGACTGCAAAGTTCACTCCTGTTTTACCGCCTGCTTTGGCAGGATGTGCCCCTAACTTTTTGTAAATATCATAATGTGTTCCCTGTCCGAACAGGTATGCATCCAATTCTGAAAAATTCCCCATAGCGTTTCCCTCTTTCCTTACTCTTCAAAATCTTTTTCCCGCAAAATCTTGCTGTCACTCTGACCGTGGCGTTTTGTTGTAAAAGCACTAAATGCCTTTTTAAATCCACCCTTCTGTGCATTTACAATCGCTTCATCCACAATATCTTTTACCTCAAACAGGGTTGTGGCTTCATCCAGCTTCTCGATATTGCTGATTCGGTTATAAAGTGCCAATATACCCATTTCATCAATCTCATAATCTAATTCACCGGCATAGGATTTCGCAAATTCTACCAATTCGTCAATGGAGAAAATCGGTATGGTAATCTTTTCGGTAAACCGTTTGGCAAAGCTCTCATCCCGTCCCAATGCATGTTTGATACCATCCTTCGTATCCTCCAGAATTACCAGCATTCCCGCTGTATCCTGCTCCATCTGCAATGCCATCTTGATGGCAGTCTCACGGTTAATCTCTCCTGCCTTTTCAATAATCAGACAGCCGCCCCGGACCTTCTTTAACAGCTCTGGTATCTCCTTCTGGTTCAAGGCAGAAGCCTCTATCTTTCCTACTTTTCCGTGAATAAGCTCTGTCTCCTGCTGAATTACCTTAATCAGATTGGTGGCAAGTACGGTTTTACCGCTTCCCTGTCCACCTTGGATAATAATGTTGCCGCTGGCTGAGGTGGTACTCTTTCCTGCCCGTTTCTTCACTCCGGTGAGAATCTGGCAAAGCTGTTTCTCCATTCCCTGAATCGGAACGAAATAAGAAAAGATTTCCTTCTGCTCTTCTGTCAGAGCAGTAATTACCTCTTCGTCATCTAAAAATTCTTCCGGTAATTCTATTTCCGGTATCTCCGGTTCTTTTTCCTGAGGTTCTTCCTCCGGTACGTCTATCTCCGGCATTTCCATCTCCGGCATTTCTATCTTCGGTAACTCGATGGTCTCTTCTTCTAATATATTTTCTGTCTCCGGTACCTCTTCGCCTTTATTCTCCTGTATCATCTGGTCAATGCTGTTGTTTTCCTGAGAAATTTTCTCAATTTCCTGTGCAAGAATGTGATTTACATCCTCAAACAGCTTCGCCGCCTTTTCGTCTTTTCCCGGCATATCCTGCAAATACTCCTGTTCCAACAAATCCTTTGGCGTCATGCCGGCATTGAGCTGTGGAATCACATCTGCCAGACGTTCCATAATATCCTCTGCTTCCTGCAGGGCTCTCGCCTTGGCTGATTTCAATTTTCGTTCCTCTGCTTCCTGCAATGCTGTCTCTGCCGCCCGCTTTGTTTTTTCCCATTCTTCTAATACATCTTCAATACTCATCTGACCCGTAATCTGGCTCTCCACCATCGGGTCCTTTGGTACATAAAGACTAATCTGTCCGTCTGAATCTTCTGCTAACAGCTCTTTAAAATTAATCTTCAGGGAACCGTCAATCTCTTCATCTGTCTCAATATGACCGTATTTTTCTTCTTTTTCTGCTTCATCCTCGTGAGGAATCTGGAGGTACGGAATTTCCTCCACCATCTTCTTGATGGCATCCATGGAATCGTTAACCTCTTCTTTTTCAGTGGCATCCATAATCTGCTTCATATTCTTTGCCAGCTCTGCCTGCAAATTCACAGTATTAAAACGGCTTGTATTCATAGTAACCTGTGGTATCTTTACCACTTCGGAAACAATCTCTCCCGATTGCAGCATATCATTTGGACGCACCTCAACAATTCCGTCACGTTTCTGGCGGAACTGTCTGTATTTTTCTTCCTGCTGTTTAGTCAATGGCTGATAGAGCATCTTCAATTCTAATGCTTTTTCAACATATGCTCCATCTCCGAACCATAGAATCAGTTCGTCACAGGCTTCGATACATTTTTCACTCATACCTGCCTGATGATAGAGATATGCCAGCTCATATGCCCACTCCTCAATATACTCCTGTTCTTTGAGATCCTCTAAAATCTGTATCAGTTCCTGAAGAGAGGCTCCTTTTTCTTTGTATATTCTATATTTTAACACAAACTTCAGGTTATCATTCGGTGAAATGTCTATGAATTCATCATAATACTCCAACGCTTCCTCAAAATTCCCCGCTTTTATTGCCAACTCCGCCAAACGGTAGATAATCATTCTTCCGATAGGAGAACGGTCATATGCCATCAGGTAAAGCTCTTTTGCATCTTCATATCTTCCCGCAGTTTCATATACCTCGCCCGCTTTCATGAGAGAATTTACGTTACGGACTTTCTTCCAGTTGATTGCATCCGCAAGCTCCTGTGCCATATGGATACTGCCTTCCGCCAAAGCACTTTTCATCTGATCCAGTTTCAGTTTATATTCATATTTATCCAACTTATGTCACCTCTAAATGTGCTTTTTTTCGCTACTTATTATCCATTTTAGTGTACCATAGGATACCCCCATGTGTCAAAAATTATTGTATAAAAGCCGTATCCGGCAAATCCTGTCGAATACGGCTTTTTTTAAGCTTTTTCTTCGTCTTTTTCGTTCGTTTCTTTTTCTTTTTGGAAATACTGCGGCTGGTTTGTTGCCACATTTATCTTTTCCAGTTCAATGTACTGGCTGCTGTCCTGAGGCAAATCTCTTTTCCGCAGAAAATATCTCAGAATCTCCTGCATGATATAGTAGATAACTGCAAAGGTCGGCACTCCCAGTAACATTCCAGCAAAGCCGAATAATCCGCCCCCCACCATAATGGCAAAGATAACCCAAAACGGTGACAATCCTGTGGAATCTCCCAAAATGTTCGGTCCGATAATGTTTCCGTCCACCTGTTGCAGAATAACCACAAAAATAAGAAAGTACAGTCCCTGAATCGGATTTGCCAGCACAATAATGATAAAGCTTGGAACAGCTCCGATAAACGGTCCGAAAAACGGAATGATATTCGTCACACCTACAATCACACTGACCAGTACCGGATATGGCATCTTCATAATCAAAAGCACAATATAACAGATAATTCCGATAATCATGGAATCCAGAATTTTTCCGCTGATGAAACCTCCGAATATTTCGTTGCTCTTTCTGGCTGTCTGAATGACAATATTTGCTTTTTTCGGTTTAAAGAGTGCATAGGTCAGCTTTTTGAACTGGCCAATAAAAGTCTCCTTGCTGAACAGAAGATATACGGATACAATCAATCCCACAATGATATTCAGCAATACCTTGAACACATTTATCAATCCTGTGGTAATGGAAGTCAGATAAGTGTTGCTTTTTGGAAGCAAATCGTTCATTGCCCAGTCTTTGATATAATTGGTTGCATAAATCAAAGTATCCTCTACAAAGTTTGCCGCCTCTGAATCACTGCTCAAATACTTGTTGGTCTTGTCTATCAAATGCTGCACTTCGCTGGGAAGAGTGGTCGCCACTCCCTGAATACTCTCCACCAACTGTGGTATCAGCATCACAAGTAGCACCACAATAATCAAAATAAATACTGCCAATGCCCCTAAAGTAGCAATGCCTCTGCACAATTTTTTTGCCTTTGCTTTTTTCTTCATCTTCGGCTCTATCCACCGCATCAGATGTTTTTCAAAAAACACCATGATAGGATTGATAAGATAGGCAATGACAATACCGATAATAATCGGCTGCAAAATTGCCGTCAGCTTCTTCCAGCCCGCCGCAAATCCATTGTAGCGGTATATCAGGAAGAAGAATACGATACACAGGCAGATGACCAGCACCGCCGTCAGTGCTATCGCCAGATAAGGCCGAATGTTCCAATGTGATTGTTTTTTCTCTTGCATGAAAATCGCCTCTTAATTTACTCGGTTATAATTAATCAGGCAGCCCTTTAAGATAATCTCTCTCTCATCATCTGTAAGCTCACCCATCTGCAATGTGAATTCTTTTAAACCATCTTCTTTTACTACATATGCCGGAATCTCTGTTGCTTTTTCCTCCACCATCTTGCGGATATTCGGAAGGAACAGATAATCTCCATTCTTAAACGGCAGCTCACCTTCCTCAATCAGGAATGGAAGCATACCCCAGTTAATCAGGTTGGAGCGATATCGTTTGGTTGCATACTCATTTGCAATGTTTGCCCAGCCTCCCAGTACTTTCTGACAAGACGCTGCCTGCTCTCTGGCCGAACCATCTCCCGGTTTTACTGCAAAAATGGTACTTCCTACACCGAGATTTCCCTTGCCTGCCTCCGGGAAGGTCTTCTGAACAGTCTCCATAACCGGTTTCAGTTCCTCCAATGCATCCAACGGACATTTTCCTTCTTCGATAGCTTTTTGTGCCTTCTGTACTTCTTTGGCTTTACCCACATACGCCGGGTCTTTTCTGGAAAGTGTAAACTCTGCCAGACCCAATGGGTTGGAACGGTAGGAAGATGTCTCTCCGGAAGGAATCAGCTCATCAGTGGTAGTTACCGGATCGTGAATCTCGGATACAACCTTTAATACCATATTTTCCGGCAATGCACTCATCTTTGGCCAATCTTTGATATTTGGACCAAACTTAATCTCCACATCCGGGTCCGCAACACCTTTACTGTCAAAGACACGGTTTGCATAAATGGTCTGGTCAAAGTGGTATGCCGGTTTTGTATAAGTTGTATCTAAATCTGCCGCTGAGGTCAGATAACCTTTGTTTGCCGCTGTTGCCGCAATGGAACGTGCATCCATAAGTGCCACGGAAGAAATCTGTCCGTTCTGTAACTTGGAACCTTCACGGTTCGGGAAGTTACGGGTGGAATGACGGATGGAGAATCCGTTGTTGCTCGGTGTGTCTCCTGCTCCGAAGCACGGTCCGCAGAATGCGGTTTTTACAATGGCTCCGGTAGCCAGTAAATCTGCCACCGCACCATTTCTTACTAACTCCATGTAAACCGGTGTACTTGCCGGATATACGCTTAAAGTAAACTCATCCGGTCCGATGCTGGCACCACGCAAAATGTCTGCCGCATCACAGATGTTTTCATATCCGCCGCCGGCACAACCTGCGATAATACCCTGATCTACATATAATTTTCCGTTTCTGACTTTATCCTTTAATTTGAAATCTACGGCTCCGTCAAGACTTACCAGAGCTCTCTTCTCACAATCCTCCAGAATATCCATCAGATTTGCATTCAGCTCTTCAATGGTATAGGTGTTGCTCGGATGGAACGGCATAGCAATCATCGGCTTGATTTCACTGAGATTAATCTCAATCATACCGTCATAGTAAGCAACGGTTCCCGGATTCAGCTCTTTATACTCTTCTTTTCTTCCGTGAATCTCATAAAATTCTTTGATTTTATCATCGGTTCTCCAAATAGAGGACAGACAGGTGGTCTCTGTGGTCATAACGTCCACGCCGATTCTGTAATCTGCACTGAGGTTGGACACACCCGGTCCCACGAACTCCATAACTTTATTCTTTACATAGCCGTTGGCAAATACTTCACCGATAATGGCTAAGGCAATATCCTGCGGTCCAACGCCGTGCTGTGGCTCTCCGGTCATATAGACACCCACTACTCCCGGCATATTGATATCATAGGTCTGGCTCAATAACTGTTTTACCAGCTCCGGTCCGCCTTCTCCCATTGCCATGGTTCCCAATGCTCCGTATCTGGTATGGGAATCGGAACCCAGAATCATCTTGCCGCCGCCTGCTAACATCTCTCTTGCATACTGGTGGATAACTGCCTGATGAGGCGGTACATAGACACCGCCATACTTTTTCGCACAAGTCAGACCAAACATGTGGTCATCCTCATTGATGGTGCCTCCCACCGCACACAGGGAATTGTGGCAGTTTGTCAATACATAAGGAATCGGAAATTTCTCTAATCCCGATGCTCTTGCTGTCTGAATGATTCCCACAAAAGTAATATCGTGGGATGTCAGTTTATCAAATTTGATTTTCAGCTTGTCCATACTGTCAGAGGTATTGTGCTCTTTTAAGATATTATAGGCAATGGTATTCTTTGCCGCTTCCTCTTTTGTAATAGAAATACCTGTCTTTGCGTTAATCTGTGCCGCTGCTTCTGCACCTTCCAGAACTAAGTCTGTTCCGTTTACCAGATATACGCCTCCGTCATATAGTTTCATATAGGAACCTCCTTTATATTTATAACTTGAAATGTATATTACTCTTTCCTGTCATACAGAAAATCGACGGTGGAAGGCCACCGTCGACACTCTATTTCCATGAAAAATTATAATAAATACCCTCTTAAAAAGCAAGTGGAAATGTAATGGTTACCTTGAATAAATCTCCATCTAAGATAATATCAAACTTTCCACCCATTAGTTTGGTCAGATTCTGTGCTATGGAAAGTCCCAGACCACTACCCTCTGTGGTTCTGGATACATCTCCCCGGATAAAACGCTCTGTCAGCTCTTCCGAAGGAATATTCAGTGGTTTGGAAGAAATATTTTTGATGGAAAATACGGCTTTTTCTTCCTGTTTATCCAATTCCACATAGACCCGTGTTCCTTCTAACGCATATTTCGCCACATTGTTGTAGAGATTCTCCAACACTCTCCAAATCCGTCTGCCGTCTGCCATAATGACTACCGAATCCTTCGGCAGCTTTGTGACAACGGTCAGATTCCGGGTTTCAAACTTCTCATTAAACTCTCCGCTGGTCTGATAAATCAACTCTACCAGATTAATCTTGGTCATTTCCAGCGTAATATTTCCCGAACTTATTTTGGAGGCTTCCACCAAATCCTCCGTCAACTGTCTTAGCCGGGCAGATTTTTCATTTAGAATGTGAATATAGTTTCGGATTTTTTCATCTTCAATATTTTCATTCTCCAGCAAGTTTACATAATTAATAATGGAGGTCAGCGGCGTTTTGATGTCATGGGATACGTTGGTAATCAAATCTGCCTTCATCCGTTCATTTTTCATACTGGTATCCACTGCTTTTTCCAGCCCCTCTCCCAGAGTATTGATTCCTTCACTCAGGGTTTTATTGGCTCCGGTAAGCTGTTCCGTATCAATTTTAAATTCCAGATTTCCCGATTTGATTTCCTCGATTCCGTCCATAATTTCCTGACGCTGTAGCTGTTCTTTCAAAAGAACTACTCCTACAGCGGCAATCACCAAAATCAATACCAGCAAAAATAGGGGTTGAGAATAATAATAACCCATAGCTGCCAGTATCAGTACAACAGCTGCCCCTGCCAGATAAAAGAATACGAATCTTCCGGTTGTTTTTCTGTTTTTATAGAACTGCTGCAACAAATCTGTCAATGCATAAATGATACTGTTGCTCCACAGGGTACCGGCACGGGTTCTTCTTACCAGACTTAAATACAGTACCATGAAAATCGCATTTCCGATAAATGCCAGACTTCCTGCCATAATCATAATGCCGGACATTTCCCATTCCAGACTTCCGACTGCTCCCAGCACAAATATATTTCCCACAAGAAACAGAATTCCCAAGAAAATCAAAAATTCGGTCTTCATCTTATCCACAAAATTCAGATGTATCTCATCCTCTTTGAAGCCTTTTCCCGAAACCGTACTGAGATAAATAACGGAAATAATCCAGCCCACCAAAGCTACTGCCACCATTACCATACTGACACGAATCCATGGATGAAGCCGATAATAGGTAAGTCTCGCTTCGTAAAAATGGTCTTTTTGCGGAAAGCTGGTATCAATCCCTACCATCAGCACGGAATTGGAATCCATATTTCCGGTAATATAATTCATATCATTATAAAAATATTCCTCCAAGCCTTCTACATTGGTAGTAAAACGAACATCCTGATCATCATAGCTGAGATAGCTTCCCAGACTTTCCACCTTCTTTTTGCCTTCCTCTTTGGAATTGCTAAAGGACATAACCGTGTTTCTGTCTGTTCCATACCACTCTTCCACAATTTCCTCAGGATTCATCATAAAATTGGAGTATACCTGACCGGATTCCATTTCGTAGTAGTAGTACACATTGGATTTTTCAAGGTCATATTTGTTCACAAGACGCTTGTAATCGTTTATCTGTTCGGTAATTCCCGACACGGTTTTCTCGATGGAATTAGAGATACTGATAGCCTCCTCCGTGCTAATCTCTCCATTGAGATATCTCTCAATATACCCTCCATCCTCCATGGCAGGATAACTTTCCTCCACAAGACTTAGATAGCCTGCTGCCTGATATTTACAGCCTTCCTCTGCCCAGTTAATCATATCTCCCAACTGATAACAGATGTCGGCATTCACATAAATCGGCTTGGTCGGGTCATATTCCCCCTCTGTCTCAAACTCTTTTTGTAATGCGATTAAATGCTGTACTTCGGTGGTGGTCTTTTTAAATTCCTGAGTGTAATATTCAGAACTTAAGAAATTATTCCCTGTGGTTCCGATTTCCCGTATTTCCAGCATGCTTTTATCTGCCAGATTAACTAAAAAAAACAGGAACATCACAAATAAAACAGCCATAATCTGCTGTATGATAGCTGCAATTATTTTTGATGCGGTAGCATAATGACGGCTTTTCATATTACACATCCTTTTCTATCTTATAACCCACTCCCCAGACTACTTTCAGGTATCTCGGTTCTTTTGGATTAATCTCTATCTTCTCACGAATATGGCGGATATGGACTGCCACCGTATTATCCGCTCCTACTGCCTCCTCATTCCAGATACTTTCATATATCTGCTCAATAGGAAATACTTTCCCTGCATTTTTTACCAGAAGTAACAGAATATTGTACTCGATAGGTGTCAGGCGAATACTTTCTCCATCTACGGTAACTTCCTTGAGATCATCGTTGATTTCCAAGCCTCCCACCCGGTAAATACTCTGACTGTCCTCTACAGCATTGCCCAACTGCATATAACGGCGAAGCTGCGATTTTACCCTAGCCATCAGTTCCAAAGGATTAAATGGTTTGCTCAGATAATCATCTGCTCCAATGTTCAATCCCAGAATCTTGTCCGCATCCTCCGTCTTCGCAGACAAAATGATAATCGGTATGCTGCTGTTTTCCCGAATTTTTAAGGTGGCACGGATACCGTCCAACTTCGGCATCATCACATCAATAATTAAAAGCTGAATATCATTCTGCTCTAACAGTTGCAAAGCCTGTTCTCCATCGTATGCTTTCAGTACCTGAAACCCTTCTTGCTGTAAATATATTTCAATAGCATCTACAATCTCTTTGTCATCATCACAAACTAATATTTGTACCATAATTCCCTCCTTGTGGCTGCTTTTCCTTATTCTATCATGTATTTTTCTATTTGACACCGCAAATTTTCTTAAGAAATTTTGAAGAATTTCAAAGAAACAAAAAACTGATGGGAAAATCCCATCAGCCTTGTTTTTTCTGTTCGTTCTTCCAGCGGAAATATTCTGCGTCCAGATTTACCTTTATCTGCATTTCCTGTGCTGCCTTTTCTTCCGGAGTAATCTCATGGACTTCTTCTGTCTCTTCTACTGCGGTTTCCTCCAGAGGAATCCCCATCTTTTGGAAGTATTCCTGATTTATCTTAATCTCCGGTTTTACCACCTGAAATGCCGGTTCTTCCTTCTGTTTTGCACGTTTTGCTTCCTTGGCTTCTTTCTTTCTCTGCCGCTCCTTATTACTCTCGTCAATGATATTCAGATATTTGTTTGTATCCCGCAAATCTCCCAGAGAAGCCTTCAGCTCCAACTGATTCTCCCGAACCACCTGTTGTTTCGCCTTCATCTCTTTTTTGATGTTGCGGAAAACCTGTTCCATCTCATCATTGGCACTCTGAATAATTTCCTGTATACAGCTCAATGCCTCATCTGAATAAATAACTGACGCCGCATAGACATCCTCTGCCTTATGGCTGGCATCCCAGATAATGTCTTCTCCGTGTTTCCGTGCTTCACGTTCTCCTCTGTCCCGGCTCTCTTTTGTAATCTCATACTCTTCCATCATCTCGCTCATCGCTGCTTTTAGCTCATTTAAAAGCCTGATGGCTTCTTTTTTATTTACAATAACCTTCCCGGATTCTTTGTCGTACGGTTCACTTTTTGAAAACAGCACATGCATTTCCCGAAGCGTTCTCTCTACTTTGTCCTGTACGCTCATTGCCCTCTCCCTACATAGACGTTCTTACTTTTTACTTATTCTAAAATAGCACAAAATAGACATCTTATCAAGGAAGAATATACGGGTTTAGAATCGGAAATCCCGCTGTCCTTCGTGAATATTCTCGATATATTCCCTTGCTTTTTCCTTTACCTTTGGATTGGTAATTACTTCCAGTTCCTTCTGAATCAGTTTCTCTCCGATTTCCTTTGTCTTTGGAGATGCATAGTCCTCCAGATATTCCTTTAAGGTCATCAGGGCGTTTGGATGACAGCAGTTGACAATCTGACGGCTCTTTAAGAGTTTCATAAACCGGTCTCCTGTTCTGCCTTCACGGTAACATGCGGTACAGAAGCTCGGTACATATCCCAATTCCATCAACCAGCAGACTACCTCATCCAAGGTTCTTCTGTCGCTGACATCAAACTGTGCAGAGTTTTCTTCCTCCGGTTCCTCTTCGGCATAGCCGCCTACACTGGTTTTGGAACCGCCGCTAATCTGAGAAATTCCCAGCTCCAATACTTTTTTACGGGTTTCCTCTGACTCTCTGGTGGAAACAATCATACCGGTGTATGGCACAGCGATTCGGATACATGCCACAATTTTTGCAAACAAATCATCGGAGATTCCGTTATCAAAGACATCCGGATCAATGTCATCAGCACGGCGGAGTCTCGGTACACTGATGGTATGAGGACCCACGCCCTTTGCTGCCTCTAAATGCTCGGCATGCATGATGATTCCCGCAAAATCATAGCGGTAGTTATTCAATCCGAACAATACTCCCAATCCTACATCATCAATTCCTCCCTCCATGGCACGGTCCATGGCTTCGGTGTGGTATGCATAATCATGCTTTGGTCCCGTCGGATGCAGCTTCTCATAATTTTCTTTGTGATAGGTCTCTTGGAACAGGATATATGTTCCGATTCCTGCGTCCTTTAATTTGCGGTAATTTTCTACGGTGGTTGCCGCAATGTTGACGTTTACACGGCGGATAGCTCCATTTTTATGCTTAATGCTGTAAATGGTATCAATACATTCCAAAATATATTCTATCGGATTGTTTACCGGGTCTTCTCCTGCCTCCAATGCCAAACGTTTATGTCCCATATCCTGCAATGCAGTAACCTCTTTTACAATCTCTTCCTGCGTCAGTTTCTTTCTGGCTATGTGCTTATTCTTAGCATGATACGGACAGTATTCACAGCCGTTGATGCAGTAATTGGACAGATACAGCGGTGCAAACATTACGATACGGTTGCCGTAAAACTCTTCCTTAATCTCTCTTGCCAATGCATAAATCTCTTGATTTTTCTCCTCTATATCACAATCCAGAAGTACCAAGGCCTCCCGATGGGTAATACCTTTTTTCTCCCGTGCCTTATTCAGAATACGGTCGATTTCTTCCAAGTTACTCTTGTTTTTCTCGCCATATTCCAAGGATGCCAATACTTCCTCATGGGCAATAAATTCTTCTGCTTTACTTGATTTTACATCATACATATTCTTCTCCTCCTTCTATCGGTTCCATCCCGGTGCATCTCCGCGATGGGTGACCAGCTCACATCCAATGGTTTTCATACGGTTGGACAAACAGCTCCGACATTCCGCCGCCTCGTCTCCCGTACAGATTTTATTGTCATACAGTTCATATTTCTTTCGGACATTGGTGGGGGATAGATTGGGCATTACCACATTTGCTCCTGCCAAAATTCCCTTTTCCCGCCCTCTGGGGTCTATGGTTCCCAGTGCGGTAGTTGCCGGCAAAAGTACCGTTGGCTTTAAAATCCGAATCAGACTCAGCAGGTACAGGGTGTCCTCCACCGTACCTCCCGGCTCCCTGCCAAAAGGCGTCTCGTGATGGGGAACAAAGGGTCCGATTCCCACCATATGAGGTTGAAATTCTTGGATAAACAACATATCCTCCGCCAAAGTTTCCTCTGTCTGTCCCGGACTTCCCACCATAAATCCGCATCCCACCTGATAGCCGATGTCTTTCAGTTCCCTTAAGCAATTCATCCTATGCTCATAGGACATTTCTTCGGGATGGAGCCTTTGATAATGATTTGCATCTGCCGTTTCATGCCGCAACAGATAACGGTCTGCTCCAGCCTGATAAAACAGCTCATAGCTTTTCCTGCTCCGCTCGCCCAAAGACAGGGTTAAGGCACAATCGGGATGCTTTTCTTTGATTGCTTTTATGATTTCTTCCAATCTCTCATCGGTGTAATAGCCATCCTCTCCCCCCTGCAATACAAAGGTTCGGAATCCCAGCTCATAGCCGGTATCGGTACATTCCAGTATCTGTTCCATGGTAAGACGATAACGCTCCGCATTGGGATTGCTCCTGCGGATTCCACAGTAATAGCAATCATTTTTGCAATAATTGGTAAATTCAATCAATCCTCTGACATATATCTGATTGCCAAAGTGCTCTTCCCGTATCCTTTTTGCCAGAGCAGCCGCCTGACTCTCATAAACCTCTCTGCTACCAATCAGCTGTATCCATTGGTCTTTTGTAAGCATTCGCTCTTTCTCTAATTTCTCCAATAAGTTCATGCTTATCTCCTTACATTTTTCATTCTCTATCGGGATTACACTTTGGAATAGACCGCTTTTGCGGTTACTCCTTCCAACATCCCCAGCTTTCCCGACAGGCTGCTGATGATGTTTTGCGGTGCATCCATGACAACACTGATAAAATTCACGCCACGCTCTTTGTGGGGGATTCCCATTCTTCCGATGACGTAATCCCCATATTCATGCAGCAATTGATTCAGTTTTTCCACACTTTCGGAATTCTCCACCACAATGGCTATATTGGCAAGTCTTGTATCCATACGTTTCCCTTTCTTCTATCTCAAATAGAATTTCGCAAAGCGAGATTCCCGCCCACAAAAAAATCCTTGTACCCAAAGGCACAAGGACAGTATCTGCTTACTGAAAAGAGGACGGACATTTCTGCCGTCAGCTCTGTCTTTTTATTCCCGTGCCTTCTTTCGCAGGACGCACCTTTGAAATCAGGTATCTGAATATAGAATAACATATTGTATATGGTTTGTCTATTTTAAATCTTATCTTTGACTTCCTTCAAATCTGCAATAAATTTCAACTTTCCTGCTTTTCTCTCTCCATAGACCTGTCGATAAACAGACAGATATTCTTCGTAGGTAAGGCTGCATTGGTAGGTTAAAAGTTCCATCTCTGTTCCGAATACATCTACCAAAATACCCATTTCTTCCATATCATTGGTAAGATAAAATTTCTTTCTCCGTTCCCTATCCTTCTGGTTCTCTGCCTCTCCGTAAACACTCTCAATCTCCAGAAAAAGCCGCTGGTTCTCATAGTGTTCCTGTAAACACTGCAATGCCTTAGAACCGCAGCCGGAGCCTCTTCTTCCGGTATCCACCGCAAAATAATCCAACAGCACCAAATCTCCTGCTTTCATCATAATGGCAAGTCCTGCAAATCCCTCTTCATCCTGCAGCTCCCAGATGTCCACAAGACCCTGTTTTTTTCTGCGGTTTATCAGCCAAAAAGGCTTTTTTTCACATTTCGGAAAAGCATCCTCATATAGTTTCCGAATCTTTTGCATCTGTTCCCTTGTGTTTGCTTCTACTAATCTCATTTCCTGCATCTCTATTTACCTCTTCCACATCAACATGCCTCCCATTCTACCACACTTTGTCCCAAATATACAAATATGCCCTTTCCCACAGAATTTTTCTGTCTCGGAAAGGGCATATACATGGCAGTTAATTATACATTTTCTTCTATTACTTCCTGATAAGCCTTTGTGTCTTTATAAATCTCATCCTTTAACGGATTCAGATGGTTTTTCTTAATCAGTCTGAACTGATAAATTGCAACTCCCAGATTAAACGCCAAAGCCACGAAGCTTACTATGAAGAATGCCACCGGATTGTGTGTGGTCGGTACCGGTGCGATTCTGTCTGCAAAGGTTGGGAAGGTCATAATAAACATAATCCACAATGCTAAGGTCTGTGCTCTATGTTGTAACCACATTCCTCTTTTGATTACAAATGCCGGAATGGTACAGGAAAGTAAAAGTGCCAGACCGCAATAGATGGAGTGGTCTGCAATACAGTTGTAGGTATATGCAAAATTCCACAAATCATATGCGATAATCCACGGCCATATCATATCCGGCCACATCATATCTTTGCGTTTTCCTTTGGAAACGAAAATTCCGGTCCATCCGCAGATGGTTATAATGTTCAAAAGACCTGCAATTCCGTTCATAATATTCCACGGTCCTGACATTACCCAAAGCTCATTGATATATTCGCCTTTGAATGCTCCATAGGAAAAACATTGAAAATCTCTGAGTACAGCTTCCAAAATATTTAACGCCAGAATAATCGGTGGAAAATAAAATGCAAATTTCTTATCCTTTAATCCCGGTATGTAGCAAATTGCCATAAATCCCAGACATCCCGCCAATGCAGAATAGGTTTTTACCCAGTTAAACCAGTTTCCCGTTCCATACTCATTCCCCGGTGCCGCCGTTGTCGGCCAAACAAAAATTGTCAATACCAACGGCAAAATAAAAAACAGCAAAATTCCAAACCATTTACTGGATCTTGCCAACTCATTAAATGCCATCAGTCCAAAAAGAACTGCCAGCCAGATAGCCCATCCTATGAGATCTGTCTGTTCGTATAAGATTCCCATTTTTCTACCTCCTCATTATCTATTTTTCTGCTTATCATTCTCCTTAACTTTAACAGAATGACATTCGCCGAATCTTATTCTGTTAAAATTATACAGAGAAGTTCCATGAATGTCAATCATTTTCATTTAAAAGGTTTTGTGCTACAATAAGTTCCAGAAAAATATGGGGGACTACTATGGAAAAAACTTCGACCAGAAAAGAACAGTCTATGAAAACCAGACTTAAAATTTTAGACGTGGCATTGGATTTATTTAAGGAAAAGGGGATAGACTCCGTAAAGGTAACGGATATCTGTCAAGCCGCCGGTGTCTCTGTGGGGGCTTTCTATCATCATTTTCCATCGAAAGAAAGCATTATCGAACGATGCTATCAGAGTATTGAGGCCTATATTGCAGACCTTATGCAGGATGTTACCTACGACAATTACACGGAACTGCTGCTGAACTTTCTTCGGACTGCAAATCAGGTTATGGAAGAGATGGATTGGAATTTTATTGCAAATGTCTACAAATATTTGTTGACCTCCAAAAATAAATATACCTTAAGTACAACCAGACATCCTTACGTGTTTATGGAAGAGATTCTCACCAATGGTGTTGCCGCCGGAGAATTCCGTAAAGATTTAGATGTTAAACAGACAACTGCCTCCCTCATGCGACTGGTACGGGGACTTGTTTTTGACTGGTGCATTTCTGAGGGAAGCTATTCTCTGACAGACGAGGTTGCCAAAACCGTCGGTATTATTTTGAAGGAATACCGGTAGAAGTGTTTCCTTTTTATTCCTGTTTTATCTCTTTTATATAGTTTGCCCCAAAAACAAGTATTGCAAAAGTTCCGGAAAGAACAAATAGTTCCGGTATCGTTACAAAATTCAACAGAATTCCCGAAAGGCTTGAAAAAACAGGTACAATACACAGGGCAAACATACTGGAAATTGCAGATACCCGGGCTAAATATTCCTGTTCAATTTCTGCAAAAAAACGAACTTGGATAATAAAATTGCTGGCGGCAATTCCCATTCCCAGCATTGCCATTCCCAGAATCAATCCCATATATTGTCCCATAATTCCTATATTTCTGATATAGGTCAGAATAAAGTATGCCATTCCCAACAGTATACCTCCCAGAAAAAAGCTTTTCTTTTCTCCCAAAAACTCTTTTAATTTCGGCATAAAAAGTGCAAACACACCCATGGCAACGGCTGAACTCACTCCCATAACAGATAACATCATATCCTGTCCCTTTAAAATATCTTCCACATAAGGCACCTGATATACGTTAATGGGAATAAATGCAATATTTATGATACAGGTAAAAATACAGATACTTAACACTTTCTTATGTAGCTTTACATATTGGAATCCCTCTTGAATATCCTTTACCCCTTTTGAAAACTCCAATTTCTGATAGGGCTTTTTCTCTACCTTCATGGTCATTACCAAGATACCACAAACCAAAAAGGTTAATGCATCTATCATAAGTGCCGCTTCTAATCCTCCCCATCCAATAATCGTAGCTGCGATTGCCAGACCGAATACTTCCATAAGCTTCATGGAACTGGTTTCCAATGCTAAGCCCTCTTCTCTCAATTCCTCCCTTAAAATCTTCGGCAGCATACTGGCAGAAGCCGGTGACCGAAAGGATTCAAAAGACGAATTCAAAAAGGTTATGACATACAAATGCCATATTTCTATCCTTCCCGATATATATAACAGAACAATGGCTGTAACACACAATCCTCTTCCTATGTCACAGATTGCCATAATTTTTTTCTCATCTTTGTAAGTGGAAACCGCACCGGAAACAATGCTGAATATTAAATTGGGAAGACCATTGACGGCAAACAATGTTGCCACTAACATGGTAGAACCCGTAATGTGATATATGAGAATTGAAAATGCTATGGTGTCAATTCCATCTCCAAATCTGGAGAGCGATGACCCGATTAACTCTTTATAAAAATTATACTCCCCTTTTAGATTTTTGTATTTCCCTAAAATCGTTTTCATTTTAACCCTCTCCCTAATTATTCATGGTATTGTAATACTATTATACTTAAAAACGGCTCTATCAGCGACATTACGCCACGGATAAAGCCATTTTTAATTTTTTTATTCTTTAATCTCAATTCGTACTAAAGATTTCCGAAGTGCAAATTCCGCTCTCTTCAAATCAATCTCATCTCTGTGAAATTGCATACGCTCCTCTGCACGCTGCTTTGCAGCCTTTGCTCGCTCTACATCAATCTCCTCCGGCCACTCGGCAATTTCCGCCAAAAGCGTTACCTTATCCGGAAGGATTTCCGCAAAACCGGAGTGTACTGCCGCTTCTTTCTTGCCCTCCGGCTCCGTAATGGTTACGATTCCCGGTGCCAGTACGGTAGTCAGCGGAATATGGTTTTTGTATACACCAATATCCCCGTTTGCCGTTGTAAACTCAATCATGGTCGCCTCGCCTTTGTAAAAAACACGGTCCGGCGTAATGATCTCTACGGAAAAAATTCTATCATCTGCCATAGGTTCACCCCTTACTCCATGCGAGCTCGTACTTCATCAATACTTCCTGCATTTAAGAAATAGCTTTCCGGAATGTCATCATGCTTTCCTTCCAGAATCTCTTTGAAGCCCCGGATGGTCTCTGCGATTGGAACATACTTACCTTCCAGACCGGTAAACTGAGTTGCTACGAAGAACGGCTGGGATAAGAATCTCTGTACCTTTCTGGCACGGTTTACTACCAGCTTATCGTCTTCGGATAATTCGTCCATACCCAAAATTGCGATAATATCCTGTAATTCCTTATATTTCTGCAAAATCTCCTGTACGCCGCGGGCTACTTGGAAATGCTCCTCACCTACAATACGCGGGTCCAGAATTCTGGAGGTAGAACCCAGCGGGTCTACTGCCGGATAAATACCAAGCTCTGCAATGGAACGCTCCAATACGGTGGTGGCATCCAAATGGGCAAAGGTGGTTGCCGGAGCCGGGTCTGTCAAGTCATCGGCTGGCACATAAACCGCCTGAACGGAAGTAATGGAACCGTTCTTGGTGGATGTGATACGCTCCTGCAAAGCACCCATCTCTGTCTGCAACGTTGGCTGATAACCAACGGCAGATGGCATACGTCCTAATAACGCGGATACCTCAGAACCTGCCTGTGTAAAACGGAAAATATTATCAATGAATAAAAGTACGTCTTTTCCGCCTTTGTCACGGAAATACTCTGCCATTGTCAATCCCGTAAGACCTACACGCATACGTGCTCCCGGTGGCTCGTTCATCTGACCGAATACCATACAGGTCTTGTCAATAACTCCGGATTCTTTCATTTCATAGTAAAGGTCGTTTCCCTCACGGGTACGCTCACCTACACCGGTAAATACGGAATATCCACCATGCTCTGTGGCAATGTTATGGATTAACTCCTGAATCAATACGGTTTTACCTACACCGGCACCACCGAACAAACCGATTTTACCACCCTTCTGATAAGGGCAGAGCAGGTCAACGACCTTAATTCCTGTCTCCAACATCTCCGTAGAGGTGGCCTGTTCCTCAAAGGCTGGTGCCTTTCTGTGGATTGGCATATACTCTACATCTGTCGGTGCATCGATTTCATCGATTGGTTCACCTAATACGTTAAACATACGTCCTAAGGTTGCCTCACCTACCGGAACGGAAATTGCTGCTCCGGTTGCCACGGCATCCATTCCACGTACCAAACCGTCTGTAGGTCCCATGGCAATACACCGTACCGTATCATCACCCAAGTGCTGTGATACTTCCACTACTAATCTTTTTCCCTCATTGGTCTTAATCTCAATAGCGTCATTTATTTCAGGAAGATTTCCTTCTGTAAATTTGATATCCAATACAGCACCGATAATCTGAGTGATTTTTCCTACATTTGTTTCTGCCATTTTCCTATCACTCCTTTATTTTTATTCATCCTTCACAACATACCTGTGAAGGCTCTGTATTCCTAAAGCTCTTGTCCTTAGGAAATCGCCTCAGCTCCCGCAATAATCTCTGTCAATTCCTGCGTGATGGAGCCCTGACGAGCTCTGTTATATTTCAATGTCAAGTCGCTGATCATATCCTCTGCATTGCTTGTCGCAGAATCCATTGCCTGCATCCTTGCACCGTTCTCACTTGCTACCGCTTCTACCAAAGCTCCATAGAACAGGCTTGTGATATATTTTGGAATAATCATATCCAACGCCTCTTCCTCTGTCGGCTCGTAGTTCATCAGCACATTACTGTTCTCGGTTACCTCCGATTCTTCAAATTCCACCGGAAGCAGCTTCATCAGCTTCGGCTCATGAACCACCGTATTTTTAAAATGTGTATAAGCCAGATAGATTTCTCCGATTTCACCATTCTGGTAATCCTCTAACACCTGTTTACAGATTGCCATAGCATCGGTATAATCCGGGGCCTCAATGACCTCAGGATAAGATGCTTTGATGGTATATCCCCGGCGTTCTAAAGCTTCACGACCTTTATTACCGATGGTATACAGCTCCAAATCCTCTTTTTTCAGCTCACCGTTAGTAATCAGTTTGACAATATTGGAATTATATCCTCCTGCCAATCCTCTGTTGGAGGTAATTACTACTATGGCTTTTTTCTCGGATTCATTCTTCATCAAATAAGGATGGTTCATATTTCCTGATTTTGCAAGCACCGACGTAACCGTCTGATACATATAGTTGAAATATGGATTTGCTTCTTCTGCACGGCTCTTTGCTTTTTGCAGTTTGACGGTAGACACAAGCTTCATGGCTTTTGTAATCTGCTGCGTACTCTGTATGCTGCTTTTTCTTCTCTTTATGTCCCTCATAGAGGCCATATGCATTCACCGCCATTCTTATTTAAAATCTGCTTTACACTCTTCAATCGCTTTGATTAATTTCTGCTCTATTTCTTCCTGCAGCTCTTTTGTCTCACGGATAGAAGTAATGATTTCCGGATATTTGGTATCAATCTGCTCAAATAATGCTGTCTGGAAATCCAAAACCTTATCTACCGGAATATCTAAAAGATATTTCTTGGTTGCCGCATAGATAATCGCCACCTGATACTCTACTGGAAGCGGCTGATACTGCGGCTGTTTTAAAATCTCACGGATTCTTTCACCCTGTGCCAGCTTCTCTGTGGTATCTGCATCCAACTCCGAACCGAACTGGGAGAATGCTGCCAGCTCGCGGTACTGTGCCAACTCCACACGGATTGGTGCTGCAATCTTCTTAATCGCCTTAATCTGTGCCGCACCACCTACACGGGATACGGAAAGCCCCGCATTGATTGCCGGACGGAAACCGGAGTTGAACATCTCTGTCTCCAGATAAATCTGACCATCTGTAATGGAAATAACGTTGGTCGGAATATATGCAGAAACGTCACCTGCCTGTGTCTCGATAATCGGCAATGCGGTTAAAGAACCTCCGCCTAAGCTGTCATTTAATCTCGCCGCACGCTCCAGTAATCTGGAATGTAAGTAGAATACATCTCCCGGATAAGCCTCACGTCCTGGCGGTCTTCTCAGAAGTAAGGAAAGTGTACGGTATGCGGTTGCATGCTTACTTAAATCATCATAAACAACCAATACGTCCTCTCCGTTCTCCATCCATTCTTCTCCAATGGCACATCCTGCATATGGAGCAATATACTGTAATGGTGCCAGCTCACTGGCTGTGGATGCTACCACGGTGGTGTAGCTCATAGCACCGAACTCTTCCAATGTATTTACAATGGATGCAACGGTAGATGCCTTCTGTCCGATTGCAACATAGATACATTTTACGCCCTGACCCTTCTGATTGATGATGGTATCAATGGCAATCGCTGTTTTACCTGTCTGACGGTCACCGATGATAAGCTCACGCTGTCCTCTTCCAATCGGCACCATGGAATCAATGGCTTTGATACCTGTCTGTAACGGGGTATCTACGGACTTTCTGGAGATAACACCGGATGCTACTCTCTCAATCTGACGATATTTTGTGGTTTCAATCGGTCCCTTGCCATCAATCGGCTGACCTAATGCATTTACAACACGACCAATCATGGCATCACCTACCGGTACCTCTACCACTCTGCCGGTTGTCTTTACGGTATCTCCTTCGTTGATATTCTTCTGGTCACCGAGCAATACGGCACCAATATTATCTTCTTCAAGGTTTAATACCATTCCATATACTTCGCCAGGGAACTCTAAAAGCTCTCCCTGCATTGCGTTCTCAAGGCCATGAATACGAGCAATACCATCCGCTACCTGAATAACTGTACCTACATCTGCCACTTCCAGTTTGTCTGCATAGCGTTTAATCTGCTCTTTTATGACGGAACTGATTTCCTCTGGTCTTAAATTCATGGAACTTCTTCACCTACTTTCACTAAATTATTCTGCAATTCCCAGCGGAATATTGTAGAGCTCCCGTGACAGCTCATAGAGCTTGGTCTTTACACTGCTGTCCACTACTCTATCTCCGATTCGAATTACCATACCGCCAATCAATGCGGTGTCCACATCATAGTGCATCTCAAATGCTACATATTTTGTGGTTTCTAAAAGTCTTGCTTCTACGTCCTTCTTCTGTGCCTCGGACAACTCCATGGCAGAAGTGACATAAGCAGTTCCGATATTTTTGTATTCCTTTACCTGATCTATAAAATAAACGAATACGCTTTCCATCTCTGCAAAATGGTCTTTTTGAATCATCATAATCATCAACCCTACCATTTCATCCAGCACCTTTCCCTGAAAAATGCTTTCTATGAGATGTATTTTTTCTTCTTTTACAATCTGCGGATGATTCATCAGCCGGGATAACTCCTGATTTTCTCTCAGGACAGTTAAAATTCCTTTTGCTTCCTCAGAAAAATCATCTAATCGGTTACTCTCCACGGCAGTTTCAAACAAAGCATCCCCATATGTCTTGGATACTAATTTTGCCATGTTGAATCACCCATCTCTCTCAATGTCTCTTCCACTAAGGTATCCTGAATCGTTGTATCAATAGAAGCTGACACGACTTTTCCCGCCATCATTGAGGCAATCGTGATAATCTCCTGCTTCATTTCATCCATTGCACGCTTCTTCTCAAGCTCTGCCTCTTCATTGGCACGTTTGATGATTCTGGCAGCCTCTTCTTTGGCTTCTTCCACAATCCGTGCTTCGTTTTTCAACGCCTTCTGACGGGCTTCACTTAAAATCTGCTCTGCTTCTTTCTCTATGTTTTTCAGCTTTTCATCATATTCTGACTTTAATACCGCAGCCTCTTCCTTATCCGTCTTTGCAGTATCTAAATCTGTCTTAATCTTTAACTTACGGTCTTCTAACATTTTGCGGACCGGGTTAAACAACAGATAGGACAGCATCATAAACAGGAAGAATACAGCGATTGCTAAAAGTACTGTATCATGCAATAACTGAAAATCCAGATCGAATAATCTCGTCATAGCTTAGAAGTATGCCTCCTTTCCGTTTCATTTCTAAAAATCTTTTCTTATTTTGCTAACGGTTTAACGAAAAGTAAGAGCATAGCTACTAACAAACCATAAAGACCTGTGGTCTCTGCTACCGCCTGTCCTAATAACATGGTAGAGGTAATGTCGGATTTTGCACCCGGATTTCTACCTACTGCGGATGCCGCATGACCTGCTGCGATACCCTGTCCGATACCAGGTCCGATACCGGCGATAACTGCTAAACCTGCACCAATTGCTGAACATGCTAAAATTAAATCATTTCCTGAAATATTCATAATATAATCCTCCTAAATAATAATTATTCTGTCTCCATTGCCTGATTTACATAGGTCATTGTCAACATACAGAATACATAGGTCTGAATTGCTCCTGAGAACAAGTCAAAGTAAACGTGTAATGCTGCCGGCCAGACAACTGCAATCTTAGAAAGCAGCCCGTAAACCAATGCCATAATTACAGTTCCTGACAATACGTTTGCGAACAAACGTAATGATAAGGATACCGGTACGGCTAAATCTCCGATAATGTTAATCGGTGCCCAAATCGGCCACGGATCACATAATCCCTTCAGTACTCCGGAAACCTTCTGATATTTAAATTTACAGAACGTTATCATGGAGAACGTGATTAATGCCAATGCCAGAGTGGTTCCGTAATCTGCTGTCGGTGGTCTTAACCCCAGCAAACCGGAAATATTGCTGAACAATATGAAGATAAAAATTGTACTGATGTAGTTTTTGAACTTCTTGGAATTCTTTCCCATAACGCCCTCTACTACGCCATCTAATTTTTCTACTATCAATTCTGCAATATTCTGAAAGGTATCCGGTACATCCGTTGCATGCTTCATTTTTCGGTTCACTGCAAATGCAAACACTAAAAGAGTCAGCATGACAATCAATATGCACACATGTGTTGTGGTAATCCACACAGTATGACCGAAGATTTCATAAGAAAAAATCCCATGAATCATAAAGTCTATGTCTTCTGCACTGGATGCCATCAAAATTGCGTTATCCACAATTTCACCTCCTTCATCCCTCATCATTAATTATAACTCTGTACTGTCCGAAGACCTCTGGTCTTTCCCCTCTTTAGAATACAGTACTTTATGAATGAAAGGCTGCATATAAGCTGCTGCCTTTAATCCCAAAACGCCTATAAAAGCCATAATAAAATTTCCCAACCGGAACTTTGCGGTTACAAAGAACACAGCCACAACTACAATATATCGTAACAGGGATTGTAAAATGACTTTATTTTTTGCCCCGTTTTCTCCTTGAAGCGTTACCGCATCCTCAATTACCACCGCCATATGAATTGCCATTCCGCATGCCAATGCGATTCCAATCCAAAGTCCGGTACTATAACGAAGCTTATCCTCCACGAACCAGACGCCTGCCAGCTCCACAATCACTCCGTATATCAGTATTCCCAGCAACAGTGCCGGAAGTGCACTATTGAGTCTTCTTATCATGCTTTTTATCATCACTTTCATATATTTTTTTTGCCATAATATAACAGTTTCGGAATCCTGCCAGGGCACCTATGAAAAAGAGTACAATCGTAAGAAACGATAGCTCCAGCTTTTTGTCCAGAAAAACTCCCAATGCAGTACACAAAAAAATAGGAACTATCATGTTAATACCAAACTGTGTAATCAGTACAAAGGACTGATAAACGCTTTTTTTGTATTTCACACATAGCTCCTTTCTGTCGTTAACAACAAAAAATTATATAGGACTATTTTATACCACTTTCTGTCCGTTTGTCCACAAGATTCCACAATTTTATAAACTTTGGACAGAATAAGGAAGTTGTCTTTTTTATAATTTTATTTTGATTTCCCGTTCCGTGTGCTGATACTTGCGAAATTCAACGCCTGCGGCCTTTAACATTCTTTTAGATGCAATGACTCCCGGCGTATTCTTATACTTATCATCATCATATATTACCATTTTTATACCTGATTGTATGATAGCTTTTGCACATTCGTTACAAGGAAACAGAGACACATACAGAATGGAACCTTCCAGACTTCCGCCACGGTAATTCAAAATTGCATTTAATTCACTATGGGTCGTATAAAAATATTTGTTGTCCAACGGTTCTCCTTCCCTTGCCCACGGAAACTCATCATCGGAACATCCGGTAGGAAATCCGTTATAGCCCATGGACAAAATCTTATGGTCCGGGCTTACGATACACGCTCCCACCTGTGTATTCGGGTCTTTGGATCTCATTCCCGAAAGCATTGCCACTCCCATGAAATATTCATCCCAACTGATGTAATCCTGCCTTTTATCGCTCATATGTATTCCCTCCCTGACAAAAAATTTCAAAAACCTTCTCCAATTATGTAAATGCAAAGAACGGATTGCCAAAATGACAATCCGCAATCTATTTATTTTGTACCAAAAATACGATCTCCGGCATCTCCCAGACCCGGAACAATGTAACCATGCTCATTCAGATGGTCATCCTGTGCCCCCACATAGATATCCACATCCGGGTGTGCCTCCTGCATCCGTTTGATTCCTTCCGGAGCCGCAATAATGCACATAAAATGAATGTGTTTTACACCCTTATCCTTCAGCATCTGGATTGCCGCAACAGAAGAACCTCCCGTTGCCAGCATTGGGTCCACCACGAAAACCTCTCTCTCACTGCAATCCTTTGGCAGCTTACAATAGTACTCTACCGGCTCTAAGGTCTCCTCGTTACGGTACAGTCCGATATGTCCTACCTTTGCAGACGGTATCATAGCCAGCATTCCGTCTACCATACCCAATCCTGCTCTCAGAATCGGAACTACTGCCAGCTTCTTTCCTTTCAGTTCCTTTGCCGTGGTCTTGCAAATCGGTGTCTGAATCTCCACATCTGCAAGCTCCAAATCTCTGGTTGCCTCGTAGCACATCAGCATAGCTATCTCGCTAATCAGAGTTCTGAAATCCTTAGAACCCGTATCCTCCCTCCGAATCCAACTGATTTTGTGCTGAATCAACGGATGATCCATAATCGTTACTTTTGACATGTCTTTTCTCCTTCATTTAGTATTTTCACAAGTTTTTTTATAGATTTGTTTAAGGTCTCATAACAGAGTCCGTATGCCTGAAGATTTCCTCCGTATGGGTCCAAAATCTCCAACTCATCTCCCACCAGTGTTGTGAGTACTTGTACGCTCTCTTCGTTTATCTCTGGAAATAACTCCAGTATCTTCTGCCTGTTGTCTTCACTCATGGTCAATATCAAGGTGTCCTCGGTAATGTCTTCTTCCACCAATTGTGCCGACATAAAGCCTTCTGTCTTCAGCCCGTTACTAATCATAACCGCCTCGGCTTTTTGATTCAAGGGTTCCGGGAAAAGTACTACCATTCCTCTGGATAAAATCTCTATGGGACGGCTCAACACCTGATCCTCTAAAATCCCGGCCGCCATAGGAGCCCGGCAGGTCCCACTGTCTGCCACAAAAATAATCCGCTTGTAGGTCTCCATCCCTCTTTGCCGATTCTCAACCTCTATTACCTCATGACCCGCCGCTTTCAAAAGACGGTTCATAATAGCCTGTCCGATTCTCGGTGTTTCAAAACTCTCCGAGTAGATGACATCCACTTCCATATCATCAAACTTACGCAGAATACCGTAGAGATGTCTGGCTATGGTATCCTCATCTGTCCTGCTTCCGATGCTCAGAACATTTCCCGCCAGATATTTTCCAGCCGTTTCATCCGTGGCAATAATACCTACCTTTTTCCCCTGCTGTATCGCTTCCTGCGTCATCTCACGAATCTTTCTGGTTACAGAATGTCTGTCTCCGTCCACCAGCTTTAAATCTGCCTTGGGTGCATAATGCCTGTATTTCATCCCCGGTGCCTTTGGTTTCTGAGCGGAGTCCGCTGCAATGATTCCCGGATCCATCTCCACCGTTCCGATGACTTCCTCTAGCATGGATTTTGTAATATATCCGGGACGCAGAATCATCGGTACCTCTTCTGTCAAATCAATGATGGTAGATTCGATTCCAACTGAAACACTTCCGCCGTCCAAAATCATTGGTATTTTGCCGGACAAATCCTCTGCCACATGTTCCGCCGTGGTAGGGCTGGGTCTTCCTGATGCATTGGCACTGGGTGCCGCAATATAGGTCCCGCTCTCTTCTATTAACGCCAATGCCACGGGATGATTCGGCATACGGATGGCCACCGTATCCAATCCTCCGGTTGTCTCATAGGGAACATTTTCGTTTTTTTCTAAAATCATAGTTAAAGGTCCCGGCCAGAAGGCTCCTGCCAGCTTTACCGCTTTTCCCGGCACTCTGGCTGTCAGCTTCTCCAAATCCCTTGCCTGAGACACATGGACAATCAGCGGATTATCCGATGGTCTCCCCTTTGCCTCATAGATCCGTTTTGCTGCAACAGGATTCATGGCATCCGCCCCCAATCCATAAACTGTTTCTGTGGGAAATGCCACCAATTCTCCTTCTCTTATAAGCTCGGCTGCCCGCCGAATATTTTCTTTATCTATCTGATTACTGTCTATCTTTAATATTTCTGTTTCCATGACTTCTATTATATCATGTTATGGAAATATCGCAACTAGGTAAACATTTACTTCTCTTCCTTTAAATACTTTTTGATTCCTGTATGTATTGCCTCTGCTACCTTTTTCTGGTAGTCCTTATCCGCCAATAATTTTGCCTCCTCGCTGTTGCTTAAAAAACCGCATTCCACAATAACAGTGGGAGATTCCGTCTTCTTCAAAAGATAATAGCTTTCATTTGCTTTTGCCGTTCTGTGGTTCTCTTTATCCAGTTGCTGCACCATGCTTTCCTGTAAAATTTCCGCTAATTCTTTTCCCTCCTGAGATTGTCCGTAATAGAAGACCTGTGCTCCTTTTACATACTCCTCGGGATAGCTGTTCTGATGAATACTAATGGTAAACACCGGCTTCGCCTCATCAATGATTTTACACCGCTTTTTCATATCATCCACTTTTTTGTTTCTGGAGCTGCTGTTATAAAGCCCCTCATCGCTTTCTCGGGTCATTACCACCTCTATGCCTTCTTTTTCCAATTTCTTTTTTAATTCCTTTGCGATTTGGAGATTTATGTCTTTTTCCTTTTTTCCGTTAATTCCTATTTTTCCCGGGTCGGTTCCTCCATGACCTGCATCTATCACGATACAGGTTTTTTCCTCCCCCACCTTACTCTGCTGTACATAGATGGCTCCCCGTTTTGCTAAAAATCCTGCTGCCACCAGCAGGACTACTCCCATAATCACTTCTATTCTTTTCTTCACATATTTCCCCTGATACCTCAGACTTGTTGTATTTTATGAAAAAAATTATTTTCTTAGAACTGTAAGCTTTTTGATAGAAAAAGAGCGTACCCTTCGGTACGCCCTGCAATTCCTGTACTAATTTACATATTTAATAATGGTATCCCAGATGGATGACGGTTCCATGCCCAGCTTCCACACAGAAGTTCCGGCAAGTTTATTTTTCTTTGCAGCCTTTAATTTCTGTTCCAAAGACTTCTCGTCTTCCATCCACATCTTATAGGTAACACCATCTTGTGTATATTCAATATAATTTTGCTGTTCTTTGTCCAACCATTTCGGAACTGCACCACTGTTGTCAATGATAGTCTGCTGTGCTTTCATGTTCACAACCTCGGAGGATACGGTTACTTTTCCGTCCTCTCCTGCTGTCTCAGACCAGAGTCTGGTATAGAGTGGCATTCCCAAAATTACCTGTTCCGCCGGAACCTCTTTTAAGGTATCCTTGATTCCATTGGTAACAAAATCAATAGAAGAAACAGAGCCGGCTTCTTCAGAACCTTTGTAATGTTCATCATAGCCCATGATAACAATGTAGTCAGCAAAGCACGCCTGCTCTTTCCGGTCATAAAATGCTGTATAGCTGGATGGTACATAATTATCTACCGATAATACAATGCCGTTATTCTTACACTTGATGGACAGCTCACGGATAAACTGTACATAGCTCTCTCCCGCTTCTGTACTCAAAGTTTCAAAATCTACATTGATACCATCTAAGTCATATTGGATTGCCATGGAAATCAGGTTGTTGGTCAGATTCTCTCTGGAAGATGTATGGGTCAATACCTGTGTGGTATCCACATCCCCATTTTCCAGATTGCTGACCAATGCCCATACTTCTACATTGTGCTGGTGTGCATAAGTCACATAATCACTGCTTGCCAGAGAAGCAATTCCTCCTTGGTTGTCATTGAGATAAAACCAAGTCGGTGAAATCACATTGACACCTTTGGTATTGGACAACACCTCTGCCAGAGAACTGTTTGCCTGCTTTGTGGTTACCTGATGCCATGCCATGTTAATCTTTCCGTCCCGCAGCAGATGGCTGTATTCCGGCTCTTTGAAATCGCTGGTCAGCTTCTTCTGCTCTATTTTCCCCAAGCTGTTATTTTTGATATATCCGATGTATCCGTCTTCCGTACAAACCTTAGACCATTTCTTGTCCTGTTCCACTACCCTGACGGTATCACCCTTTTGAACTGTTTTTAAAATCGGACTTTTTATTCCGCCTTTGATTCGGATTTCTGCTTCTTTTTTTACCTGTGCCGTATCAATATTTCCCCATGTTTTGGTAATCATGATACGATTCGGCTCTTCAAACATCTCATAGCTGATGTTGGTATATTTCTTTACAAAATCCAAAGCCACATAGGCCCGGTCCGCATCTGCATAGACGATGGTATAGGTTTCTGATTTTTTCTCTTTTGCAACATAGTAGTCACTGCTTCCAGCCGCCACCGATGTAATTTCGGAAGGAGTGGTGTAAAGCAGCCTGTTTTCGTTGGCATCCCAATAAAAACGCTCATTCAGCACATCATGTAAGAAATGATATTCCACATATATCTTACCGGCCACTAATTTTGCCGTGGTGTCCTGCTTCTGGGCATCTACGATGACTGCCGTGTCTCCTGCCTCTGTTAATTGATAGTATTCTTTTAAATCCGCCTTTTCCTTGGAGGGAGTATATTTTTGTATAACTGTTTTTCCCGCCAACATCAGCACCACTACCACTATCAGGAGCAATACTGCAAGGATTGGCGATGCTTTTTTCTTCATGTGTTACCTCCTTATGATATTGCACCTATTATAGCATATACCCCCCTGCTAAAACAAGGGCTGCAAAAGGCAGCCCTGTTCTCAAACGTATGGAATCTTTTCCATATTTATCATGTGTTTTTTACTTTGTCAAATTGTATTTTCTTCAACACCCCCTCCTCAAAAATGTAATCTCGCATATAGGCAGACTCTTCACTGACAGACAGAGCCTGTGTTACCGCTCCGGGACTGCTGATATGGCCTTCCATCCAGATTCCGATGCCACGCTCTTCCAATGTCTGCAGCTCCATAAACAACCGGATACTTTCCTTCTTTGGTATCATTTCATTCCTCTCTTCCCCATTTCAAAGGTTTTCGCACATAGTAACTGTGATATATTAAAATACAATACATATTGCGGAGTCCTGCCTTCATGCAGTACCGGATGTTTCTTTTTTCTTATCTTTTCTATCCCAATACACCATTTCCCTTTCCTGCAGGAAAACAGTCCCCCCTTTTTCTACCCTCCTTTTTATAAAATTTCAGAGATATCTTTCCGCAAAAATATAAAATTTTCCTTAATTTTCTTCATTGTTCTCTTGTTTTTATCTGGAAATTATTTCGATGGGTAAAATAACCGTTACCCTAAGATTTGATTACGACTTCTGACGAATATGTCCGAATCCGACTGTCAGTATCTGAATATTCCGTAATCTTTGAATGTCTGCCTATTTAAGAATTTTAAAGAAAGCTATCTCATATCATTTTTATATCATAGAGTTTCTTTTGTGACAAGTTGTTTTTCCATTTTTTAGGAACTTTATAATTTTTTAATATTTTCTTTTCCTTAAAATTACATTTACATATGAAGAAGATTTGATTATAATAATAGTACCAAAAGAGTGCAATTACTTGATTTTCTCGAAAAGGAAGTGATTTTATGAAAATAGAGAAAGTAAATGACAACCAGATTCGCTGCACTTTAACAAAAGAAGATTTGGCAGACCGCCAATTAAAATTAAGCGAACTTGCTTATGGAACCGAAAAAGCAAAGATTCTTTTCCGGGATATGATGCAACAGGCTGCTTATGAATTTGGTTTCGAGGCAGAAGATATTCCATTGATGATTGAGGCTATTCCGTTATCTGCAGATACCATCATTTTAATTATTACAAAAGTGGAATATCCGGAAGAAATTGATACTCGTTTTTCTAAATTTTCAGATGGGGATGAGAGTGATTTTGAATCTTATGGACAGGAGGATTCTTCTGCGGTCTCTTCAGAGGGTGCCGACGATGTATTAGGTCTTTTCAAGAGAATCCGCGAGGAACGCCAGAAAGCAGAAGCGGAACTGAAACAGGTTTCCGATTTTGTTCCTTTGGAAGCAACCTTTTCTTCCAAAGAGGAGGCGAATGACAAACCGGAATCTAAGGATTCTGTGGATGTCCTGACAGATTTGACCAAATTATTTGTTTTCCAGAGTTTAGATGACGTTACCAGATTAGCCCATGTGCTTCGTGGTTTCTACCATGAAGAGAATGACTTATATAAAAACCCGGCAACGAAAAAGTTTTATCTGGTGATCCACAAGGGTCATCACACCCCGGAGGATTTCAACAAGGTCTGCAATATTCTTTCTGAATATTCTTATTCAGAAAAATATACTGAGGCTACGGCAGCATATTTTGAAGAGCATTTCGATTGTATTGCTTCTTCCAATGCACTGATGCTGCTTTCCGATTTATAAGCAAGCAAAAAAGGGACCCGGTCCATATCGACCGAAGGTCCCCTTTTTATTCTCTCTGTTTAGCCCTGAGCTGCTAAATAATTGTTAATATCCTCTACCAATCCGTCCGGATCTACTCCATGAACTGCTGCTGCCTGCTCGATGGTCTCCATCTGTGAGGATGGACATCCCAGACAATGCATTCCGATTCCTAAAAGAATCGGTGCGATTCCTTCATCTATACGGAGTAATTCACCAATCATGGTTGATTTTGTTACCTGAGCCATTTGCTTTACCTCCTTTGTTTAGCCTGTCCACAGGCTGTTTTCTTATGCATTATAATACCTTTTCGTATTTTTTTCAATGCATTTCCGGTTTAAAGTATTTTCCTCTTGTATTTAAAGCATTTTTGTAATAAAATGTGTCTAAACGGACTGGGTTCGTTATGAGTAATTAACATTAATAAAGGAGGAAAATAAAATGGCATACGTTATTACAGATTCTTGTGTAAATTGCGGTACTTGCGAAGGCGAGTGTCCAGTAGGAGCTATCTCTGCTGGTGATAGCAAATATGAAATCGATGCTAATTCATGTGTAGACTGTGGTACTTGTGCAGGAGCTTGTCCTACAGGAGCAATCGAGGCAGAATAATTATTACACGTACATGTACGAATAAAACCGCCACAAATGTGACGGTTTTATTTTTTTACTCTTATATGGTTTTTGGCTGTAAAGATTTCTCTTTGGATTTACCAAAAATTTTTTTGGATTTATAGTGCTGGCGAATTGCTTCATCCAATTTCCGATAATGCTCTTCTGCCAACTCCTCCTGTTCCCGCATCAGATAGTTCATTTCTTTTAACACCTGTTCTCCTACCTGCTCGCCTACGGAAATTCCCAGTGCCTGATTGTTTTCTTCAATGGCCTGTTTTACGATTCCCGTCATCAGTCTCTGGAATTGTTCCATCTTTTCTTCCGGTCCCAGCTGTGACACCTTTATTCCGGTATTCATCTTCTGCGGCACATTCGCAACTTCCTTTTTCACGTTTTTTTCCTCCTCATTGGGAATGTCAAGGGGTGCTTCGCCATGAATCAGCATCTTGATTGCTTTTAATTGATAACCCTTTTCCTTCAGGTCTTTAATCTTTTGAAATTGTTCCATGTTCTCTTTTGTATAGTAACGGTGTCCAAGCTCATTTCGCGGCACCTTCAAATCCAATTCCTCTTCCCAGTAACGTAATACATGTGATTCTACATGAATCATTTGTGCAGCATCCGATATTATGTATCGTTCCTTTTCCAACTGGAAGCCTCCTTCTTTTTTATTCAGATATCAGTATATTTCACCGGCTTGTCCGATGAAGGATTATGTGTGTGGATGTTATCCAATATCTGATTTTATTATAGCAAAGCAGAGGCTTGTTTCAAGAATTTTTCATCGTGGGAAAATGACAGCAAAAAAGCGGCTTCGACAGCCTTTTTTCCATCTGTTTTGGAAGGCTTGTCCAAAGTCGCTTTTTTTGACGCCCAATGTCAGCTTTTGCCTGTGCTGACCCGATTTATGTTGTTTATTTTTTCTCCATATTTGCAAATTTCGTATACTGTGGAAGCCATACCAGATTTACGGTTCCGATTGGACCGTTTCTCTGTTTTGCAATATTAATCTCTGCAATGCCTTTCATATCGCTGTCTTTGTTATAGTAATCATCACGATAGATGAACATTACCACATCGGCATCCTGCTCGATGGCTCCCGACTCACGCAAATCGGAAAGCATTGGCCGATGCTCCGGTCTCTGCTCCACCGCACGGCTTAACTGGGATAAAGCTATCACCGGCACGTTTAATTCTCTGGCTAAAGATTTCAGAGAACGGGAAATATCCGAGATTTCCTGTTGTCTGGAATCTGACCGTCCCGAACCGGTCATCAACTGTAAGTAGTCGATGATTACCAGCTTTAGGTCATGCTCCAATTTATATTTTCTGCACTTACTGCGAAGTTCCGAAATGGAAATACCCGGCGTATCATCTATGATAAGTTTGGATTTTCCGATGGTTCCCGCTCCCTCTATCAGCTTCTCCCAGTCGGAATCCGCCAGATTACCGGAACGCAAAAGCTGTGCATCCACTCTGGATTCCAGTGCAAAAAGACGGTTTACCAGCTGTTCCTTGGACATCTCCAAGCTGAAAATAGCGGTACACTCATCCTCATGGAACGCCACATACTGTGCTATGTTCAACACGAAGGCTGTTTTACCCATGGAAGGTCTGGCTGCCACCAGAATTAAATCCGAAGGCTGCAAGCCAGACATCTTGTAATCCAAATCAATGAATCCCGTAGGTATTCCGGTTACATTTCCCTGTGTTTTTGCCGCCTTTTCAATCTTATCCAATGCATTGATGACTACCTGCTTGATTGGAACGTAATCTCCGCCGCCCTGATTCTGTAATAATTGGAAAATATTTTTCTCTGTCTCCGCCAAAATATCCTCCACCGGCTCCTTCTGTGCGTAGGCCAGATTTTCTATCTCTTCGGTGGTACGAATCAGGCTGCGAAGCAATGCTTTTTCTTTTACAATATTGGCGTAATGCCGGATATTGGCAGAGGTTGGCACTGCAGTAACCAAGTCCCTTACATATTCCAGACTGCTGATTTCCGGCGGTACGTTTTTTTCCTTTAACCGATTCTGAAGGGTTACCAAATCCACCGGCTTTCCATCCTCGAACAGCTCTAACATTGCCTCAAATAAAATTCCGTATTGTTTATGATAAAAATCTTCTGCTATTAATATCTCTGATGCCGCCATGATGGCGTCTCTGTCCATAATCATGGAACCGATGACAGACTGCTCCGCCTCCAGGCTGTTTGGCATAATTCTCTTAATTACGGCTTCTTCCATCAGAAACCTCCTTGTATCTTTTTATGCTTCACTTACTTTTACACGTAAGGTTCCTGTAACTTTTGTGTGAAGCTTTACCGGAACGTCTACATATCCAAAGGAACGAATCGGCTCCTCCAGCTGCATTTTTTTCTTATCCAAAGCCAAGCCCAACTGCTCTTTTGCCGCCGCTGCAATTTCTTTGGTGGACACAGAACCAAAGGTTCTTCCGCCTTCTCCGGCTTTCATCTTAACCTCTACGACCTTATCTTCCAGCTCTTTTGCCAGAGCCTGTGCTTTTTCTAAGTTTTCCTGTGCTACTTTATCTGCATGCTGATTCTGCAATTTTAAATCATTGAGATTCTTGCTGTTGGCTTCTACACCCAGCTTTTTTGGCAATATCATGTTCCGGGCATATCCGTCACTGACATTTACAATTTCACCTTTTTTTCCTAAGGATTTTACATCCTCTAATAAAATAACTTTCATTATTCTTCAATATCTCCTTCCTCAATCATCTCATCCAAGGTATTCTGGATAATCTGCTTTGCTTCCTCTACGGAGCAATCTGTAAGCTGTGCTCCTGCTACACTCAGGTGACCGCCGCCGCCCAAACGCTCCATAATAAGCTGTACATTAATCTCATCAATAGAACGGGAGCTTACATAAATTTTGTCCTGATACTGTGTCAATACAAAGGATGCTTTGATACCGATAATATTCAACAGCTCATTGGCTGCCTGTGCCCCTACCACTGTCGGGCTCTCTATCTTATCCGCCGGACATACGGAAATCGCAAATTTTCCACGATATACTTCCGCATGGCGGACTGCCTCTGCTCTGGCTTTGTAAGCTGCCATATCATTCCGCAACATTTTCCGCACACGAGTTACATCTGCTCCGCAACGACGGAGATATGCGGCTGCCTCAAAGGTTCGGACACCAGTCTTTGTCATAAAGTTATTGGTATCGATTAAAATTCCTGCATAAATACAATCTGCCTCTGCCGGAGCTAGCTTGATGTTCTCAGAAAAATACTGTAGCATCTCTGCAATCATCTCACAGGTAGAGGATGCATACGGCTCAATATAAGATAAAATGGAATTCTCCACTACATTACTGCTTTGTCTGTGATGGTCGAAAACCACGATGGAACGGGTTTTGGACAAAAGCTCCTGACATTCTGTATGCTCCGGTTTGTTTGTATCCACCACCATCACCAGAGAATTGCTGTCTACTTTGTGCAATGCGGTTTCACTGCTGATACACAAATCCTCAGGATATCCTTTCTCTGCGGTAAAACAGTCCCGAATCGGACGCAGAGAGGTGGTAACCTCATCAATGACAATATGTGCCGGTTTTCCCAGCTCTCTGGCTGCACAATAGATACCAATTGCCGCACCAAAAGAGTCAATATCTCCTATTTTATGTCCCATTACAAGTACCCGGTCTCTTGTTTCCATCAACTCTCGAAGTGCCTGTGCCTTGACTCTGGCTTTCACTCTGGTGTTTTTCTCAACCTTCTGAGATTTACCACCATAATAAGTAATCTGATGAGTTTCTTTGATTACAACCTGATCTCCGCCTCGTCCCAATGCCAAGTCGATTGCTGCCCGGGCATAATCGTAGTTCTGGTTGTAGGTTCCCGCATTGTAACCGATTCCGATACTGAGGGTAACCGCCATCTCATTTCCTACTTTTACATTCTTGACATCTTCTATCAGACTGAATTTATCCCCTTCCAGCTTTTCTAAATATTTGTGCTGGAATACGATGAAATATTTATCCTTTTCAATCTTCTGAACCAAGGCGTCCACCTGTAAAAAATATTTATTTACTTTTCGGTCAATCAACGCCACCAGCAGAGAACGTTTTACATCTTCAATACTATCCAGCACTTCCTCATAGTTATCGATGTAAACCAGAGAAGCAACCAGCTTTTGCTCTCGGTTTGCCCGGATATATCGATTCAGCTCTGTCTCGTCAAACAAATAAAGTGCTGTCAGAAAATCTTCGTTTTCCTCCAAGGATACTACATCACTCTTTGGAGCAAGACTGTCAAAATACATCTTTTTCAACTGTATTCTGTACTGCTTTCCCTCCATCTCCACATGTAGGTTCTGTTCATCTTCTTTTTTCTGGATAACTTCTTTTGTGACTGCCGGTAAAATTCCGTTGATGGATTTCCGATAATCCTTCGGCTTCTCCATCATCTCAGAAAAACTTTGATTAAACCACAGCACCTTGCCGTTGTGATCCAGCAATGCATATGGAATCTCAAATTCATCCAGCAATCTCTTCTGTACCGTTCCGTACTGCGTAGCAAAACTTATCAGCTCATTTACCAGCACCGGTTTGTTGTAATTATAGGAAATACATACAATCACAAAATAAATTACCGTAAAGCAGCTAACCACTGCACCGGATTTTGTGTTAATCATGTAAATCGGTACATTCAAAACCACAAGAAGTATCGTTAATATCAGCGGCCAGTACATATAGTTCCGCAACTGACCCTTCAGCTTAATATTCCGTTTCATATTCTCTCCTTTTAATGCCATTATCCCCATTTTCAAAATAGGTCTAATCTAATACAGTATAGCACTAAAAATCCCGAATTTAAAGCATTTTTTCAGGTTCAATATAATCAAAAACCCCGCACCACAACTAGTTGGGTACGGGGCTAAAATGCTCACTAGATATAGACTCTTAGTCTGTCACGTATGGCATTAATGCAACGTGACGTGCTCTCTTAATAGCAACGGTAAGAGCTCTCTGATGTTTTGCACAGTTTCCTGTGATTCTTCTTGGTAAGATTTTACCTCTCTCAGAGATATATCTTTTTAATTTGTTTACGTCTTTGTAATCAATTACATTGTCTTTTCCACAGAAAACACAAACTTTTTTTCTTCTATGAGGACCTCTTCTTCTCATTGGAGCGTCGCCTCTATCTGCTTTATTATAAGCCATTGATATTTACCTCCTATTTAGTTAAATGGTAACTCTTCATCAATTCCGTCCGGAATATTCATGAAGCCATCTCCCGCCGCACTGCTTGGTGACGGACGGTCTGCCGGTGCAAAGCCTCCATTGTTTTCACTTGCTGCCTTGCTCTCTGCAAATTCCTGTTCTTCCACCACTACATCCGTTGTGTAAACCTTCTGTCCATCCTTATTGGTATAGCTTCCGGTCTGGATTCTTCCGGTAATGGCAATTTTAATGCCTTTGCGGAGATATTTCTCTGCAAATTCTCCCTGACGTCCAAATGCTACGCAGTTAATGAAATCTGCTGTCTGTGTATCTCCGTCACGACGGAATCTACGGTCTACTGCCAACGTATATCTTGCAATGGCTGTGGACTGCTCGCCCTGAGAGTAACGTACCTCAGGATCTCTTGTCAGTCTTCCCATCAGTATTACTTTATTCATACGATTTCCTCTTTTCTATCTATGCCTCGTCTGCTCTAACGCATAAGAATCGAAGAACGTTATCCATAATACGAACGTTTTCTTCTATCTGAGCAGGAACGCCTGCTTCAGCATCAAACTGAATGAAGTAGTAAAATCCTTCTCTCATTTTCTGAATTTCGTAAGCTAATCTTTTCTTACCCCATTCGTCCACGTTTGTGATTGTGCCTCCAAAGCGAGTGATGTACTCTTTTGCTTTCTCTACCACTGCTGCTCTGGCATCGTCTTCGATTTTGGCATTCACAACGAGTGCTAATTCATACTTGTTCATGCGAATGTACCTCCTTTTGGTCTCTGGCCCCTGCCTTTTAGCGGGAGCAAGGAATTATAATATATCACGAGGATATATCATATCATGCATTCGCTTGATTTTCAAGTGTTTTTTGTAAAAATTTGTTACTGTTCCTGACTCTTTTTCGTCAGTCCTCTGGTATTTTTCTCCACCTGTCGGCGGGCAATCATAATCTGATGTCCGCACCCCATACACTTCAAACGGAAGTCTGCTCCAACCCGCAAAATCTCCCATTCACTGCTGCCGCAAGGGTGCTGTTTTTTTAATTTTACAATATCTCCTACTTCATATTGATATTGGTTCATGATTCCTCCTATATCTTGCGGAATACACTTCCGATACTCTCATGCAGCACAAGGTTTGCCCTGCCGTCCATCGGTGTCGTGGATTTATTAATCAGTACCAGTTTATCTCCCGGATAATAATCTATCAGTCCCGCTGCCGGATAGACCGCCAGGGAAGTTCCTCCGATAATCAGCACATCTGCCTGGCTGATATAATATACTGCCTCCTGCATGGTACGGTTATCCAAACCCTCTTCATAAAGTACCACATCCGGCTTTATACCGCCTCCGCACTCACAAATTGGGATTCCCTCTGATTCCAATATATATCTGGCATCATAAAGCTTATGACATTTCTGACAGTAATTTCTGTGAACACTTCCATGCAACTCCAAAACCTTTTTGCTTCCTGCCGCCTGATGGAGTCCGTCAATATTCTGGGTAATAACGGCTTTTACCTTTCCCTGTGCCTCCAGTTCCGCCAGCTTTTTATGGGCATCGTTTGGCTTTGCATCCAATGCCAGCATCTTATCCCGATAAAAACGATAGAACTCTTCCGTGTTTCTCATATAGAAGGTATGGCTTAGAATGGTCTCCGGCGGATAATCATATTTCTGATTGTATAATCCGTCCACACTCCGAAAATCCGGTATTCCGCTTTCGGTAGAAACCCCTGCTCCGCCGAAAAACACAATATTATCCGACTCATGCACCATATCCAAAAAGCGTTTCAACTGTTCTGTTTCTTCCATAAATAAATCCCTCCTCGCCTGCCAGTTATCCGTTGCCTTCTCTTTTCAAATATTATAGGATATTCCATAGGAACTTTCAAATAAATTTGCATAAGATGTAGCGTATCGCATTACGGTTTATGGAGGACATTTATATGAAAATTGCAGATATGCATTGCGACACCATTTCCAGAATTTATCATACAAGAAAATTCGGCTTTCCTGCGGAACTGTATCGGAATGACTTTCAACTGGATATTGTTCGTATGAAACAATCCGGTTATTTTCTTCAGAATTTTGCTGTTTTTGTGGATTTAGCAGATACGAATTCTGCCTATGACTGCGGAATGGAACAGATTTCTCTTTTTTATGAAGAAATGGAAAAGAATCGGGATTTTATTCTTCCGGTAAAAACCTATCAAGATATTATAGACTGCTGCAACAAGGGAAAACTGGCAGCTCTTTTGACTTTGGAAGAAGGGAAAATCTGTGAAGGAAGTCTAGAAAAGCTGCGGGAATTTTATGCTTTGGGTGTCCGCATGATGACTTTTACATGGAATTATGAAAATTCTCTGGGTTCTCCGGGAGAGCCTGCCGACGGCAGTTCTCCAAAAGGGGGATTGACTCCTCTTGGAATAGAATTTTTAACGGAGATGGAACATTTAGGCATCATCCCGGATGTCTCTCATCTTTCGGACAAAGGAATCGAAGATGTCTGCCGACTGGCAAAGAAACCTATTGTAGCCAGCCACTCTAATGGGTGGACTCTCTGTCCCCGGGGACGCAACCTGACAGATGAACGAATCCGGCAGATTTCCAATCTGGGCGGTGTCATCGGTGTCAATTACTACGGTCCTTTCCTGACGACTGCCCCTACAAGGGGTGACCTTTATTATGGGAGAGTCTCGGACCTTGTACGCCACATCCGCCATCTCACCAAAATCGGCGGTATGGACTGTGTAGGTCTGGGCTCCGATTTTGACGGAATCGACGATTATTTAGAATTAAAGGATTGCTCTTATATGGAACTTTTGGTTGACGCTTTGCGAAAAAGCGGCTTTCACGAAAGTGAGCTTGACGGCTTTCTAGGGAAAAATGTACTGCGGGTATATCGGGAATGGTTATAACAACAAAAAAGACACTACCACAGGATCTCAATATCTCTGCAATAATGCCTTTATGAGTTGCGGGAGTAGGATTGAACCTACGACCTTCGGGTTATGAGCCCGACGAGCTTCCAGACTGCTCCATCCCGCGTCGACTGCTTTATTATAGCTCTCTTTTTAGAAACTGTCAAATCTCTATAAATTACTATATTCCAATTTGTCATTTTTATGCCTGTTCGGAAAGGTTTTTTATTATAACATTCCCGTCAACACCACGCTGGCTGTAATCCCTCCCAAGGTCGCCAGCAAGGCTCCTGCCAGCGTCCAACGGCTTTTGGTAATCTTAACCGCCATGAAATAAACGGACATGGTATAAAAAATTGTTTCCGTACTTCCCATCATAATGGACACCATGGTTCCCAGCATAGAATCGGGACCGTATTCTTTGAAAATATCCAACACCAGTCCTGTTGCCGCAGAGGAGGAAAACATTTTCACAATGGCAACCGGTACCAGCTCCGACGGAAAACCGATACGCTGCGTTACCGGGGCAATCAAAGAAGAGAGAAAATCCAAAAAACCGGAGGCTCGCAGCACTCCTACGCCAATCATAAGTCCTATCAGCGTTGGCATAATCTGGATGACCGTATGAAAACCATCCTTGGCTCCTTCCACAAAATCATCATAAATATTCTGTTTATTTAAAAGACCATATCCCACAATCAGAAAAATAAGCACCGGGATAATGGCATCAGACAAAAATAAAATCAACTTCACGCTTTTTTCATCCTCTCCATCATTCTCGCAAAAATAATACCCACTGCGGTAGAAACGGTTGTTGCCAGAATTGCCGCCCCCACAATGCGGGTGGGATTGGCAGAGCCGTACTGTGTCCGGTACGCAATAATATTAATAGGGATTAATTGCAAAGAAGAAATATTAACAATCAAAAAAGTACACATTTCTGTATTTGCCACTCCTTTTGAGACCGCTTTTTTCCCTTTTACAATACCTTTCCTTCGCTCGTCTTCCAGATTTTCAAGCTCCTCCATTGCCTTAATACCTGCCGGAGTTGCCGCCCAGCCTAAACCAAAGAAATTAGCTATCATATTTGTGGCAATATATTCTCTGGATTTATGCTGTTTGGGAATATGAGGAAACAGGAAATCCAGAATGGGTCCCATCTTTTTTGCCATACCCTCAATAATTCCCGCTTTTTCCGCAATTTTCATCAGTCCTACCCAAAAAGACATAACTCCTATCATAGTAATGCAAAGGGATACCGCTTCTTTTGCAGAATCCAGTGCTGCCTCCGTGACATTCGGAAGGTTTCCCGTAAACGCCCCGAATATAATTCCTATAATAATCATAAATCCCCAAAGATAATTTAACATGTCTCATCCTTTTTGCTTTTTTTCATTCTATGCTTTTTCTGGTCTTCCAATGAGAATAATATACATAAAACATTACTTTCCCCGATAAGATATGTTAAAATGAATTATCTTTTTACTCGAAAGTTATGAATTGTGAAACATGAAAGGAAGATATTATATTATGACATATAAAAAACGTTTTGCCGCATTGGGACTGAGCCTGATACTGTCCCTGTCCCTTTTTACCGGCTGTGAAGCAGAGAAGTCTCTGCCTTCCCTAAAATCCGAAAAAGCACAGGCTGAAATTCAGTCTGAGTTTGACGCTTATATGGAGGAGCTTTTCAAAGAAGAGGTTGCTCTCAATACTATCTCTCTTCATTATACCTTAGCAGAGCCAAACAATTACGATCTTTCGGATTATGAGGTTTCTTTGGGCTCTATCAGCGAGGAATCTTTGAAGGAAAGCATTTCCATGCTGGAAGATATCCAGTCTTCTCTGGATGATTTTTCCTATTCTTCTCTGACCAAAGAACAACAGCTTACCTATGATATTCTGGACCGTTATTCTTCTTTGGAGTTGGACAATGCAGATCTTTACCTTTACAGTGAGGTTTTACAACCAAGCACCGGTACACAGGCGGAGCTTCCGGTTCTCTTAGCAGAATACACCTTCCGCTCAGAACAGGATGTAAAGGATTATCTGGAAATACTGAATCTTGTGCCGGATTATTTTGATGAAATTATTGCTTTTGAAAAAGAAAAAGCGAAAGCCGGTCTTTTCATGTCGGAAAAAAATGCGGATACCGTTATCAGCCAATGTCAGGAATTTACAGAAAATACTGAATCTAATTTTTTAATAGAAACTTTTAATAATAAAATCGAATCCCTCTCCAATATGAGTGCTGCCGACAAGGAAGTCTATCGCAATCAAAATGAAACTTATGTATTGGAAAAGGTTCTGCCTGCCTATGAAAAACTGGGTAGCCAGATAAGCAAATTGAAAAAATACAGCAGCAATAAAGGCGGTCTGTGCAATTATGAAGAGGGAAAAGAATATTATGAATATCTGGTAGAGTGTTCCACCGGTTCTACGGCGGATATTGAAGATTTACAGAAAATGGTTCAAAAGAAACGTAAGTCGGATTTGACAAAACTCTCTAAGCTTTTAAGTAAAAATCCGGATTTGGCGACAGAATGCAGTACTTATGAAATGGATACCTCAGATCCGTCCCAGATTCTGTCTCAGTTAAAGGAAACCATAAAAGAAGATTTCCCGGAAGCACCGGAAGCAAACTTTACTGTAAAATATGTGGAGGAATCTTTGGAAGAATATTTAGCTCCGGCTTTTTATCTGACTTCTCCTATTGATGACTATAAAGAAAATTCCATCTATATTAACGCCAGCTCCAACTACACCAAGATGGAACTGTTTACCACTTTGGCACATGAGGGTTTTCCGGGTCATCTCTACCAAAATGTAATGATGAACACTTCGGATTTACCGGAAATCCGCCATCTCTTGAATTATCCGGGTTACAGTGAAGGCTGGGCAACCTATGTGGAAATGCGTTCTTATTACTATGCCGGTCTGGATGAGGATTTGGTTTCGGCTCTTGCCTTGAACCAATCATTGACCTTGAGCCTCTATGCCACCTTGGATATGGGGATTCATTATTCCGGTTGGGATGTTTCCGATGCAAAAGCTTTCCTGTCAGATTACGGTATTTCCGATACAGAAACCGTAAAGGAAATCTACGAATACATCTTAGGTGAGCCTGCCAACTATTTAAAATACTATGTTGGTTATCTGCAATTTTTAGATTTAAAGACCTATGCAAAAAATGCCTTGGGTGATGATTACACCGACAAGGCATTCCACGCAGCCGTTATGAAAATCGGTCCTGCTCCTTTTGATATTATTAAAGATTATCTGTTGGACTACATGAAGGACGCTTCTTAAAGCAGTGCCTGATAAATATCACGCTTTGAGACACCCCGGTCCTTTGCCACCAGTTTCATTGCTTCTTTATGGGAAACACCTTTCTGTTCGTAGAGCTGCATATGCTCTTCCAAAGAAAGGGTTTCCCATTCTTTTTTTCGTTCCTCTTCTACCTCTTCCTTTGTCTTACCTTCCAGAACTAAGACATATTCTCCCCGAGGTTCTTTGTCTTTATAATATTCTAAGACTTTATCTATTGTCGTTCTTTGTCCTTCCTCATATTTTTTGGTCAACTCCCGACAGAGGGTGATTCTCCGGTTCCCCAGAGCCTCCCGCAGTTCCTCTAAGGTCTTTATCAGATGGTGCGGTGCCTCATATAAAATGATGGTACGGGTTTCTTTTTGAAGCTCCTCTAAAATCCGTTTCCTCTCTTTTTTATCTTTTGGCAAAAAGGCTTCAAAAGCAAACCGTCTGGTGGACAGTCCCGACAGGGTCAATGCGGTAATGCAGGCTGCCGGTCCCGGAAGTGAGGTCACTTCAATCCCTGCCTCGTAGGCAATCTTAACCAGTTCTTCTCCCGGATCGGAAATTCCCGGCGTTCCCGCATCGGTAATCAATGCAATGTTCATACCCTCCTGTAATTTCTCCACAAGCTGATATGCTTTTTCTATCTTATTGAACTCATGATAGCTGGTCATAGGAGTTTTTATCTCATAATGATTTAACAGCTTAATAGAATTTCTGGTATCCTCTGCCGCAATTAAGTCCACCTCTTCCAGTACCCGAAGTACACGTAAGGTAATGTCCTCCAAATTTCCAATGGGTGTTGCACACAAATACAGTTTTCCTGCCATAGTTATTCCTACTTTCTATTTAGTAGCCATAAATGTCGTAAATTTCCGGCATATAGACCCCCGGTTCCCGATATACGATTAAAGGTTTTTCCACGGTCATTCTGGCCCGTCCATCCTTTAATCCTTCTATGAGAACCATATTCGGCTCTTTATCAATATAAGGATATACCAGCCGCATCCGTTTCGGTTCCAGACGGTATTCCGACATTTTTCCCAATATCTCCGCCAATCGGAATGGGCGATGTACCATATAAAAACGCCCGTGGGTTTTCAGTATCCGGCTGCTTTCCCTCAATACATCCTCCAAATCACATAAAATCTCATGTCTTGCAATGGTCTTTGCCTCGTTATCGTTTTTCAGTCCGTGATTTCCTATCATATAAGGCGGATTGGTGGTAATGACATCAAAAGAAGATGCTCCAAACCTTGCAGAAGCATCTTTGATATCTCCGGTTACAATCTCTATCTTTTCTTCCAGTCCGTTCAGTGCCACACTTCTTCTTGCCATGTCGGCACTTTCTTCTTGGATTTCCAACCCGGTAAAATGAAATCCTTCGGTTTTTGCAGACAGCAGAAGGGGAATGATTCCCGTTCCGGTTCCCAAATCCAATGCCCGCTCATCTTTTTTTACCTGTGCAAATCCACTTAAAAGCACCGCATCCATTCCGAAGCAGAATTTAGAAGGATTCTGGATGATTTTGTAACCGTTTCTCTGTAAATCGTCAATCCGTTCGTTTTCCCGTAAATTATTTGGTGTCATCGATTTTCGACTTTCCTTCCCGATCCTCCAGTGCCTTCAGCTCTGCCATTTCTTCTTTGGAAATTCGCACATCACGGCGACGTTTTGGCTTGAATTTCAGCTCGTCCACCTTGTATTCCCGGATTTCTTTTTCATCATCGGTTTCTACGATTACTTTTACCAACTGGCGAAGCACCGATACACTCTGTACCTCTCCTTTTAATCCTTCAATGGTAGTGACCGTATCTCCCACATTTGGCAGACGGGAATTTAAATCCTCGTATGTCTCCTGTTCATTTTTCAGACAACACATCAGACGTCCGCAGACACCGGAAATCTTTGTAGGATTTAGGGAAAGGTTCTGCTCCTTTGCCATCTTAATGGATACCGGTGCAAACTCAGACAAATAGCTGCTGCAGCAAAGTGCCCGTCCGCAGATTCCGATTCCTCCTAAAATCTTTGTCTCGTCTCTCACGCCAATCTGACGCAGCTCGATTCTGGTGCGAAATACTGCTGCCAAATCCTTTACCAGTTCACGGAAATCAATTCTTCCGTCTGCGGTAAAATAGAACAACAGCTTGTTGTTGTCAAAGGTATACTCCGCTTCCACTAATTTCATTTCCAGTTTGTGTTTTGCGATTTTTTCCAGACAAATCCGAAAAGCCTCTTTTTCTTTTTCTTTATTTTTTTCCTCGGTCTTCTCATCTGCCGCTGTGGCAATACGGATTACCGGTTTTAACGGCTGTACCACCGTCTCCTCCGATACCTCCTTCGGTGCAATCATAACCGTACCGAATTCCACGCCCCGTGCTGTCTCCACGATGACATGGTTTCCTGTTTCTATTTTGAAATCCTTCGGATCAAAATAATAGATTTTTCCGGCTCTGCGGAATCTTACTCCTACTACTTTTATCATTTCTCTTAATTCTCCTTTATGGTAAGCAACAGCAGCTCTATGACCAAATCAAAGTTTACATTTGCCTTTAATCTGGTTTTTGCCTTTTCCAATGCCTGAAGGATTTCTTCAATTCCCTCATAGGAACTCTTGCTGGCACATTTTTTAATATCATACACCTCATCCTTAAAAATCAGATGATTGATGTCCGCTGTCGCTTTATATAATAACACATCCCGATACCAAATCATCATAATATCGAAATAGTCGTTAATTTCTAATTTGTATTCACTAATCTGTTTCACTGCCTCCATCATCTCGTAGAGGTCGATGTCGCTAAGACGGCGAATCAGCTGTAACGCAGCATTTTTTATCTCGTTAAAGGATTCGGAAGATGCAAGCTGAATGGCCCTTCCCACATTTCCCTGAGCAAACGCTGTACAGATATCTGCCTGATAATCCGGCACCTGATACTTCTGCATCAGATATTTTTTGATGATTTCATCCGGCACGACTTTGATGTTCAGCGTAATACATCTGGAGCGGATGGTTGGCAAAAATGCGTCCGCATTTGTGGTCAACAACAATATTATCACATATGCCGGCGGTTCCTCTATAGTTTTTAACAATGCATTCTGTGCCTGTGTATTCATCTTTTCCGCTTCATCTATGATATAGATTTTGTAAGGACTGCTATACGGCTTAATCTCCACATCATCCTTTACCTGTCTGCGGATGTCATCTACGGATATGGTATTTGGCTTCTCATGGGAAACATATATGATATCCGGCTGGTTTTTGCTCATTGCCTGTTTGCAGGAATGACATTCCATACAGCCATCTATTCCCTGTTTTTCACATTGCAATGCCATGGCAAAAGCCTCCGCCAACATTTTTTTACCGGAATCCTCCGGTCCGTTCAAAATATAAGCATGGGAAACCTTTCCTGCTTTTATCGCATTCTGTAAATGTTCTTTTATCTGCTCGTGACCGATGATTTCTTCAAATCCTGCCATAAATTCTCCTTTACGTGGAGATATCGATGAGTAATCCCCGAATCTCTCCCACTTTATTTAATACACTGATGTTGTCTTTCTCTTCTTTTACCAGCTCTTCCGCCAGTTCATCTAAATTTTTATCTACCAGTCTCACAATTCCATAAACCCGGTGCCTTCCCCGACGGTCTAAGAAATTTTCTCTGGAAAATTTATGGGAGCGGTTTACCACCTCATTCATAAACTCTTTTACCAGAGAGCGGTATTTTTTCATATCCCGCACATCCATATGCTCGGAAATTTTCTTGCCCTGTTTGTCAATCTCCTGCATTAACCCATTCAGCTTTTCCTGTAACTCTGTTTCTTCGATTTTGCTGGTCAGCGTAAACTTAAAGTCCCCGTCTACCTGTTCCTTCGGTGCTGCCGATTCTACGGAAGACACCGGAGTCATTTCATTGATTTTCATATCCATATGCTCACCTCATTTTGGAGCTATCCCACATAGGACCTGATATAATCCATCAGCTCCTGCTTTGTCTCATCTAAGGTTTTGTTTACAAATCTTTTTTCAATACCGGCTTCTGCCAGCTTTTCTTCGGAAAAATCCACTTCATCTGCTAGAAATCTTCTGCACATTTCCGCATATTTCGGCTGTTCCTGAAGCTTCTCCCGGTTCAAAGCTCTCTGTAAACGAATCCCATCATCTACTTCTATATATATCGGCACTAAATGTTCTTCTCCGTAGTAAGCCTTTAATTTCTCATATGCCTCCACAGTCCCTATCATCAGATAATTTCTGTGCTCCAAATCTATCTGTGCATCATCTGCGGTAAAATATTTCCAGATACCGTGTACCGTATTATATGCCCGCAATTCAATGATTTTTCCCGCTTCCTCCAGCTCTGCCACCTCTTTTTCGGTAACAAAGTGGTACTCTACGCCGTCGGTCTCTCCCTCCCGGATAGGTCTGGTGGTATATGGAACAATAGAATCAAACTCCAATTCCTTTTTGAGCATTTGATATAAGGTATCTTTCCCGGATGAGCTTTTCCCCATCACACAAAATATTTTTCCCATGTTCTTTCCTCTGATTTCTCTTTTCTCCGCTCATCAGCCGATTATATTAAGTATAATATAGGTTTTAAAAAATGACAACGTTTATCCTCTCATTTGCCTCCCCTTGCAGACCACAAAGGTTTAGCTGTTTCTTTTGACTTTCCTCCAATGCCGCCAACAGCTCCCTCTCGATTCGCTCTCCCGGCACCAACAGCGGAATTCCCGGTGGATAGAGATACACATAGTCCGCCGCTGTCTCTCCCTCTGCCTCAGATAACAGCAGGCTCTTTTTTGGTTTTTCCTCTGCTTCAAAAACAGGACACACCATTTCTTTTTTTCCGTAAAGAGCTTCCATACTGCTTTTTACATCCTTGGGATGTCCCGGAGAAATCTCTGCATCTATTTCCTTTAAGGCTTTTGCCAGTCTCCGGTAAGCCTCTTCTTCATCCATGATACTGGTCATTGCCAGTGCGTAATAGGCAGATGCCATCTCCAGTTCCAATTGATACCTTTCTCGCAGGATACCGCTTAACTCTTCCCCGGAAATCCGGCTTTTTCCCGTATAGATTAAAAGCTTGGACATATCTACATCATAGGCTCCCTGACATAAAAGCTCTTCCTTTGTCAGAAGACGCAAATGCTTCAGGGATTTCATCTCCTCCCGGAACTCTTCCATCCGCATTTCGTATGCCTCAAATAACTCTTTTCCCTTTGTCTTTAACAGACGGTTGCAAAAATCCATAGATGACATCAGTACATAGGAAGGGGATGAGGTCTGATAAATACTCAGATATTTCTGTACTTTTTCGCGGTTTACCCTCTGGCTGCCAATGTGCAACAGAGCACTCTGGGTCAATGCCGGCAGCGTCTTATGCATACTTTGAATTACAATATCCGCTCCCATCTGCAAGGCACTTTTAGGGAATCCTTCCGAAAATCCCAAATGTGCTCCGTGGGCTTCATCCACTATCAGAGGGATTCCTTTTCCGTGAGCCAGCTCTGCAATTTTCTCAATATCCGAAACCACTCCATCATAGGTAGGAGATGTAATCAATACCGCCTTTACATCGGGATTTTCTTCCAGAGCCTTTTCTACCTCCTCCGGTGTAATGGCAGACTGTATTCCCTCTTGGGTAATCTGCGGATACAGGTATGCTGCTCTTAACTCCCGTAAAAACACGGCATTGTAAACAGATTTGTGGCTGTTTCTTGCCATCAGAATTTTGTCGCCTTTTTCGGTTGTGGCACTGATTGCCGCTAATATGCCTACCGTACTTCCGTTTACCAGAAAAAAGCTTTCTTTGGCACCATAGAGCTTTGCCGTCCGCTGTTGTGCTTCCTTTAAAATTCCCTGAGCATGATGCAGATTATCAAAGCCTTCTATCTCTGTAATGTCCAGAGAAAAAGCATCCAGTTCCCCTTTTCCTTTCCGTTTATGTCCCGGCATGTGAAAAGGATACATCTCTGTTTTATCATAGCTCTTTAGTTTTTGGTCTAAATATTCCTGTGTCATTTTTTTCTCGCATTCTAAAAGATTCTGTGATATAGTTTAAACAATTCATGGATTTTACTAAGGAGGATTCTTATGGAGAACGCACTTGTTATTCTTTGCGGCGGTGAAAGCTCCCGCATAGGATCAGATAAAGCTCTGCTCCCTTTTGGGAACTGCTGCATGGTGGAATATCTCGTACATAAGTTTGAACCATACTTTTCTAAAATATATTTATCCGTAAAACAGAAAGGCATTTATGCTCACTTGAATCTGGATGTACTGGAAATCTCCGACATTTATCTAAATGCGGGACCCCTTGCAGGTGTGTTCAGTACCCTGTCGATGATTGATGAGGACAAAGCCTTTTATATGTCCATCGACACTCCTTTTTTTAATCCACAGTTGGCTTCTAAGCTGTTGGCGGAAAGTGAGTCTTACGATATCTGCACCATTCAGCGGGAAAACGAATCACCGGAAGAGGTACTTTCCGCTGTTTATTCCAAATCTTGTATCACGAAGCTGGGCAAATGTCTTTTGCTCCGCCAATATTCTCTGACTACCGTTCAGAGTAAGTGCAAGACCAAATACATACCGGAATCGGAATTACAGAATCTTTATCGTCCTTCTCTTCCTGTACAGTTTTTTAAGGTTGAGACCCGACCTTCCTATTATCAGGCGTTAAAATACTTAGCAGAACTGGAAGGACCTTCTGTTTTTCTTTAATCAATGAACCTTGCGATTTCCGGCATCCAGTCACCCAGATAGTAGCCGCCTTCCAAAAGAGCCTGCCAGATGGGTGAAAAATAAGAAATCAGAATTGTCATAACCTCTTCAAAGGAAGGGGTTTTCTTTTTTTCTTTTTTCAGATATGCCTTCCATCGTTTTTTCATATAAGGACTGTCTTGATAGCCGCAGACCATTTCAAACCGTGTAGCCTCAATGGCGATATGTTCTTTTTTCGCCAGCTCTTCTATCTGCTCCGTAACCTTTCTGGTACTGTTCATCTCTTTTTTCAGCAATTCATAAATAATATAATAGCTGTTGAGGTCGTTTAGAAGCTCCAGCTGCTTCATAATCTTTATAAAATGCTCCGCCAACGACGCCTCTATGGGATATTGGAGATAACTGATGGTCTGGTTATTCTGCAAAAATAACCGCAATTCCTTTTTTACCGGCTTTAAGTTCAGATTTGGATTCTGGGTAATCCGCAGCATAATAGGTATGGTCAGCTCCTGTATTCTGCCGGAAAGATAGACCGTTACCACATCTCCCTCTTTTTCCACACGATATTTCCACAAAAATTCCGCCCGCTTTTCGTTGTGAAATATCAGACTCATACGATGAATGATATTTCGTACACTCAGTTCCTCTTCTGTACAAAGCATATATTCCAAAACACAGGGACACTTTCTCTTGTAGGATTCCAGAGAGAGCATCCCGTCATTTTTTAACCAAAAGTTCTCTGCTTCTTCCGACTGGCTAATGGCTATCACTGCCTCCTCCATCACAAAGGCTGCCAGAAGATGCTGATAAGGGATCTGAAGTTCTTCACTTTTTACCTTGACTGCTGCAAGATTCCGAATTCCTGTTGCCATTACAGCCACACTCCTATCCGATTGCGAACCTTTTCCACAACTCTTCGCTCTTTTGCGTAGGTCATCAGCTTTGCGATGTCTTTCTCTTCATCTTCAATGAAGGACTTGAGCATCTGCTTTAAGACCTCTCGTTCCAGCTTATCTTCATATTTCAAACAATCGCACACCAGCCGCTCTTTCTCATAGATTTTCATCCGGTGGCTGCCCAGCGGTATTTCCGTCACTCCCAACTGCAACACCTCCGCCTCTGTATAATAAGGCTGCAACACCGGATAGTCCATCTTAAATCTGGACTTGGAAGTATTCTTATCCACTGCAATATGCCAGATATACGGCTTTTCCTTCAGATAACCGTGATAGTAAAGTGCCGTATCCATGCAAAGGACCCCATCTGGAAAAAGCACCGGTATCATGTCCTCCTGGGACTGCTCCTTAAACGACACCGCATAATAGCCGCTTTTAATCCGTTCCAGCTTTCCCTCTTCCACAAATTTCTGAAGTCTGCGATAGTCCACGCCTGCCTCGTATAATTCCGCCGTTTTGGCAACTCCGCCCTTTTCCTCAATAATCTGATAGATACTTTCTAATTGACGTTCCTTTTTTTCTTCTCTGGACAACTTCTCTTTTGCTTCCATATTTTTTCCGCTCCATCCATGTTATTGTGGTACTTTTTTATAGTATAAAATTCTTAGCGAATTTTGTCAATCCGTCTTATTCTTGTCTTTATTTTCTTGATTTTTTTATATAAATGTCCTATTATAAAAATGCGACATTTATTTTTGTCTTTCAAGACATTTTATGAGGTGAGTATAATGAGTGAACTATCTTCTTTGAGAAAAAATCCCTCCAGACAAACCTGTGAGGAAATGATTAAGAGAATTTTGATGACGGAGGTCTTGGAAAAAGGTACGAATCAGCATTTTAAACAGGCGTCCGACTTTATGACATATTTTGAATCCCTTTATCCTGCTTCTGACAGTCTTACCAAACAGGTACAGCGTGCCGTGAAAGCTATGGATATGCCGAAGGATTCCCACGGCTATTTTATTATCAATAAAACTTCCCAGCAGTTGGAGCAGGAAGACGATTTACGTTATCTTCTTCAGAAAGCAGATGCATCTTTAGAGGACTTAACGGATTGTGAAACTGTATTTCTAAAGGTTTCCCCTTCCATCTGTTCCTTCCTAATGGATACCATCCAGAAATCTCTCACTTTCGAGAATAAATATGTTACCATGGTGTCGACTTCTGACGGTATTCTCTTCTACACCAGAAACCGCCAGAACCTTATAACTTTACTGGAAAGTCTTATGAAAGAGGATTAAATTCTTATATTTGCACATAATGTTTGATATGTTCTGACATTTTTCAACTTTTTACACTATGTCTATAAAAACCAAAAAAGACAATTATTAAATTTAATAATTGTCTTTTTTAATACTATCGTCTTTTCTTTGGGTTCCATTTCGGATATTTTGTCCTTCTTTTATATTTTCTGGTATCTCGAATGGTTTTATATCTGCGATCCGGCTTCTCTCGTCTTCCCCGGTTCCAATATCTTCTTAACTGGAAGTTTCCTAAGATATATTTTACAACAACAAATCCAATTAGCAGGACTACTGCAATTACAGCAACTATGGCAAAAAAGCTTCCATGGATAAAAAAGGTCTTTCCGCTTTTTCCCTCTGTCACATTGTCAAACGGAAATGTCTCGGGCTTTTCTCCCGTTATAATTATATCCGCTCCCCCCACCAGATGTCCGGCATAGGTATATTCTAATCTTCCCGCTGTTTTATCCGTAACATTTTCTGTATTTACCTTGGCTTTCGCCGATTCAAATCCTATTCCCTTTGGCAACACGATGCCGCCGCTTTTATCAATGGATACAAAAGCATCCTTTGTCTGAAGGCTTTCACTTTTGTTCAGCTTCTCATCGGTATACTCTGTTTCATTGTCCTGAATGGACAGCACTTGAAAATTATCAAAACAATAATCAAATAACGTTGCCGTATCTACAAAATGATTCGGGGACTGTGTATACATTACCACACAGACCAGAGACATTCCGTCCCGCTCCGCATAGGTTACCAATGTGCTGTTAGCAGCATCTGTATAACCGGTTTTTCCTCCGGTACATCCGTCATAAAGATATTTGCTGGTACGGAGTGGATACAGCATGGAGTGGTGATTCTGTAAAATGGTCTCCTCCGCATGCTTGTTGGTTGGCGGAATCACGTAACGTCCGGTTCCGGTAATAATCCGAAAGTTTTCATTTTTATAAGCTGCCTGTGCAATCAGTGCCATATCCCTTGCTGTGGTATAGTGTTCCTCGTCCGGCAAACCGTTGGTATTATGAAAATGTGTATTTTTACATCCCAGCTCCTGTGCCTTCTGATTCATCATACTGACAAAGCTTGTCTCATCACCGCCCACATGCTCTGCCACCGCATAGGCACATTCATTTGCCGATTCCAACATAACACCGTAGAGGCATTGTTCCATGGTCATCTGCTCATCCACATCTCTGGCGATATGGGAGGTATCCCCCTCGTTCTTGTAAACGGCATCCGCAGAAAAGGTTACCACCTCATCCAGCTTGCTGTTCTCCAATGCAACCAGCGTTGTCATAATCTTGGTAATGCTGGCAGGATAATGAATCTCGTCTGCGTTTTTCTCATAGAGAATCGCTCCTGTGTTCATCTCCATTACGATGGCACTGGGGGTAGGAATGTCCGGCTCTTGGGGCCAATATTCTTCCTCCGCCTGTACCTGCACCGTACTTATCTGAACGGCTGTCAACCCACATAAAATCAGTGCCAACAGCCTCTTCCATTTTCTGTTTTTCATCTATTTTCTCTCCTAAAATTTTTCCCAACTATTAGTATAATCGGCTTGTCCTGACTATGCAACTTATTTTTTACTTTCATTTCCTTTCTTTTTCATGTAGAATAGATACGATAAGAAAAGGAGAAATGCAATGAGACTTAGAAACATTCCGGGTGCCGACGAAGCCATCGCCGAAAGCCCATATTGTATAAACGAACCGGAAACACAGAAGGGAAATTGGCAACAACTTTTTGGAAATGATGCTCCCATCCACATTGAAATCGGTATGGGGAAAGGTCAGTTCCTGACCCGCCTTGCCAAAGAGAATCCCCATATCAATTATATCGGAATTGAGCGGTATTCTTCCGTTTTGCTGCGGGCGTTGCAGAAAATGGAACAGGAACCCCTTTCCAATCTTCGTTTCCTCTGTATAGATGCAGCTTCTATTACAGAGATTTTTGAAAAAAATGAGGTAGATAAGATTTATCTGAATTTTTCTGACCCATGGCCAAAGGATCGTCATGCAAAGCGGCGTTTGACCAGCCGTCAGTTTTTTGCCCGGTATAATGATATTTTAAAGCCGGATGGAAACGTAGAATTTAAAACCGATAATCGGGATTTATTTCTTTTTTCTCTGGATGAGGTGGAAGAAGCAGGATGGAAGCTTGCCGCCCATACCTTTGATTTACATCATGATGAAGCCTTAAATCAGGGAAACATTATGACGGAATACGAAGAAAAATTTTCTTCTCTTGGTAATCCGATTCACAAATTGATTGCTTATCGTTAGTTCTATTTTACACAGGAGGCATTATTTTGAAGTACTATACAACTGCTATTTTCGATTTAGACGGAACACTTTTAGATACTCTTGCAGATTTGACAAGTGCCGTAAACCATACCATGGAATGCTTCGGATATCCTACCCATTCCGAAGACGATGTCCGAAGATTTGTGGGAAACGGTTTGCGGAAACTGACAGAACGTGCCATACCGGATGGCACCGCCAATCCCAACTATGAAGCTGCTTTTACAGAACTGAAAACCTACTATACCGCACATTGCAAAGAAAAAACAGCTCCTTATGAAGGAATTTTAGATTTGCTGCAACGCCTTTCCAATGAAGGAATTGCCATGGCTATCGTTTCCAATAAAAACGATGCCGCTGTCAAACAGCTGGCTGCGGATTTCTTTTCCGACACTATTTCCGTTGCCATCGGTGAGACTCCCCAGATTCAGAAAAAACCGGCTCCTGATACGGTTTTTGCCGCATTAGAGGAATTACATCGCAGTGCAGAGGAGTCTATCTATATCGGGGATTCTGACGTAGATATTCAAACCGCCAAAAATTCCGGCATGGATTGTGTCAGTGTTTCCTGGGGATTCCGGGGTAGAACATTTTTAGAAAAAGAAGGAGCATCCCATATTGTGGACACTCCCGAAGAAATATTAACTTTCTTTATTTAATGTTTTTTCCAGTTCCCGATAGGAGGAACGCCATTTTTTCATCTTTTTGGAAATAAAAGATTTATGATAGGTGTAGAAGGTCAGCTTATCCAATATCTTCATAGAAAATACCTTTTTTCTTATTTTATGCGGTATTTCTTACTATGATTATAACATCAGGAAGCTGTTACCTTCTATTTTTTTGCTCTTCTTTTTCAGTTCCGCAATTTGCAGGGAAATGGCTTTTTCGTCAATATCCTTTTGCTGTTGATTGGAAATAACGGCGGCGGAAATGGTTACAATACCAAAATTTCTCTCTGTGTTATCTCTGCCCTTTGCCACGATGTAACCCCGCTCCCAATCCTTTTTATTATAAAGTGTCTTTATTTTTTTCTGAAAATCCTTCGCCATGCTCCAATACAAAGATTCCATGTCCCATTTAGAAGAAATTACCACAAAATCATCTCCTCCCACATGGCCGATAAATTCCGTTTTTCGACTGCTGCCTTTAATACTATCTGCCATCTGGGAAATCATCTTATCGCCGTTTCCGAAACCATAGGCATCATTATAGGCTTTGAAATTATCCATATCCAGATACATAATGGAAAAGGGTTCTTTCTTTTCTACCTTCTTTTTAATTTCCTGCTGAATCATAGTATTTCCCGGCAGCCGTGTCAGAGGATTCTCATCCTCCGCCCGCTTTAGCTCCATGCGGATAAAGGTAAGAATCAGTTCTTTCATAGTAACAATTCCGAAAAACCGGTCATCTTTTGTAACGATAATGGCATCATAAAGCTGACCGGATAAACGGTTCATGGCAATTCTTGCCGCCGCTTCAATAGAAAGCTGATAATCTACTACCAACACTTCCCGATTTAAAAGCTCAAAAATACTTTTCTTAGCATATAAACTATATCCATACAAGCCTCCGAATTTTTCTATGGCTCTGGAACGTGTAATGTTTCCGATAAACTTTTGATTTTTATCTATGATACAGATTTCTGCCACGCTGGGATTTTTTTGAAAATATTCATAAATAAATTCTCCTTTCATCTCCGGCGAAAAGGTTTTACAGGGTTTGGCAATCATACCGATTCCGTCAGAAAGGCTTTTTGCCATGTCTTCCCGCAAAATATCCTGTTCTCCATAAGGTTCTTTAATAATTTTTACATTAACACCGGATAGGATACGAATTTTTTCCACCAGCTCCCGCTCCAAGTCCAAAGTCTGTTCATTGGGTCTTTGCAGAAAATAGCCCTGTCCATATTGAACACCTAAATCCATCAAGGTTTGCAGTTCACTTTCTTTTTCGATTCCCTCTGCGATTAACTCAATGCCTGTGGATTTTGAAAGCTCCACCATACTTGCTACAATTGCTTTCTTAAGGGGATTCTTATGAATGTCCCTTATGAGCTTCATGTCCAGCTTTAAATATTTCGGACGGATATTACAAATCATGGTAAGACCGGAGTTTCCCTCTCCCACATCATCCATAGCAATACCATAATTCTGTCCCTTGTAATGCTCAATAGCTTTTTGGAAACCTTCCAAATCCTTTGGATTTCCCTTTTCCGTAATTTCAATAATAATATTTTCTTTTTTAATATGATACTCTGAAAGATGTTCGTCGGTAAATCCCATACGAAATTTTTTATCTTTAATAACAATGGGATTTACATTTACAAACAGCTTTTTGTTTTGATAATTTTTCTGTAAGCTGAAATTTTCAAATGCTTTCTTTCTGCACAGTTTTTCCAATTTCCAAATACGGTCATAGAGAATTGCTGTCTCGAATAACTCTTCTATATTTTCAATTTCCTTTAAGTCTTTAATTCTGCTGAGTGCCTCATATCCCAGAACTTCTCCTGTCCGAATGGAGACTATAGGCTGAAATACGGTATAAATACTCTTTTCTTCTAAAATCCGTTCTAAATCCATCTTCTTTTCATTCATCCTTTTTCCCTCTATTTTTCCCTTTTCTTTTTTATCATACCTCCCCTCTGTAAAATAAATTTTTTCTTATTGTAAAATAAACGTAAAAAATCCCATCTCCGCTTCTTTGCGAAAATGGGACTTCTCTATTCTTTTCTTATCTGCTTTTTGGGAATACAATTTCTATCTTTGTTCCTTCGCCGCTGTTACTGGTCAGCTCAATCTCTGCTCCGTGGTTTTGCAGAATATGTTTTACGATAGCCAGACCTAATCCGGTTCCCCCCGTAGACTTGGAACGGCTTTTATCTACACGGTAAAAACGTTCAAAAATACGTTCCTGATGTTCTTTTGGAATACCGATGCCGTTATCTTCCACACAGAGATATATTTTCCCCTTCATAGGCTGAACTGTAACATCTACCTTTCCGCCCTCATTGTTATAACGGATGGCATTGTCGCAGAGATTATAAACCACTTCCTCCAGCATTTCCTTGTTACCTTCCAAATAGGCACTGCTGCCATGAATATTTATATCAATATTATGCTTTTCTGCAGAAAATTGCAGCATATTTACACAATCCTCTGCTATCTTGTATAAATCCAGCTCCTCAAAGACCACTTTCTGTTCGGAAACATCCAACTGGGACAGACGGATAGTGTCATTTATCAGAGTCAGGAGACGTTTGGCATTCTTATGAATCTCTCCCGCAAACCTTACGGTATCTTCCTCCGTTGCCATTCCGTTCTGAATCAATTCAGAGTATCCAGAAATAGCTGTCAAAGGCGTTTTCAGTTCATGGGAAACATTTGCTGTAAACTCCTGACGCATTCTGGCATTTTGCATGATATTTTCATGCTGCTGCTGAATGGTATTGATAAAAGGCATCAGCTCTTTATAGGTTGTGATATCTTCCAAATGATCCATGTGCTGTGCCATCTGCTCAATAGGACGTACCAGACTTTTGGTCAAAAGATTGGACAACAGCATACTGATGACAAATAGTATAATTACCAATGCCACAATGACCGGCACTGCATTGAAGAAAATACCCCAGATACTTCCGGCTTCCTTTGCTACTCTGAGAACATTTCCGTCCTCCAAAAGAATGGCATAGTAAAAGGTGCTTTTATCCACCGTATCCGAATTACGAATGGTTTTTCCATTCCCGTTTTTTAATGCCTGTCGAAACTCTTCCCGGTCGGAATGATTCTCCATCTTCGATACGTCTGCCACACTGTCATATAAAACGGTTCCGTCCTTTTCTATTACGGTAATTCTTAAATTTTCATTTCCGGGATTATAGGTTCCCGTCAGAATGTTTTCGTATCCTTTTGTATTTTTTAAAACCTGTGCATAGGTTTTTAATTCATCCATTACTTCATTTTTAAACAATTCATAAAAAACTACGGTAGATAAACACATTGCCAAGAGAATACCTACCGCAGAAATAACCATAAATTGCAGATTAATTTTTTTCTTCATTTTTTACTCCATCCGATATCCCACGTTACGGACTGTCTTAATCCGTTTTCCACTTTCACCCAGCTTCTGCCGCAGCGTTTTGATGTGCATATCCAAGGTTCTGGATTCTCCTTCAAAATCCACGCCCCAGACTCTCTCCATAATCACATCCCTGGACAAAACAATACCGGTATTTTGAATCATAAGCTTTAACAATTCAAACTCTTTGTATGTAAGCTCACAGTCCTTGCCCTCAACACTTACCTTGTGCTTTTCATTATCTACGGAAATCTCTCCCAGCACAAAGACCTTAGAGTCATCCATATTCATACTTCTTCTTAAAAGTGCTTTTACACGGGAAATCAGTTCCATTACCCCGAAAGGTTTTGTAAGATAATCATCTGCACCGGAATCCAGACCCTTTACCTTATCAATCTCCGTGGTTTTCGCCGTCACCATAATAATCGGTATTTTTTTTGTTTCCGTATTCTTCCGCAGCTTCTTGAGAATCTCCAGACCATCCTCATCCGGCAACATGATATCCAAAATTACCAAATCCGGTTTTTTCTCATGAAGTCTTCCATAAAAATCTCTGGCACATTCAAAATCCACTACGGTATATCCGCTGTTTTTTAATGAAAAAGTTTCAATTTCCCGAATATTTACATCGTCTTCCACAATATAAATCAAGGGCATATTCTCACCTACTTTTTATCTATTTGATATTTATTATAGTACATCTGATATAAGTTTTGGAACTCCTTATTATCTTTTTTCTTAACTTTGTTCAAATATTCATGGGTTTCATAGCCATCTTCTTCTGCCTGAATCAGACAGACTGCGATATTGGAACAATGGTCTGCCACACGCTCATAATCTGTTAGAATATCAGAAAGAGACAGTCCCAGCTCGATGGTACATTTTCCTTTTCTCAGACGTTTTACGTGCTGATTTCTAACCTTCACGTTTAAGTCATCAATCACTTCTTCCAAAGGTTCTACATTAGATGCCAGTTCCATATCCCCTGTTTCATATGCTTTTACGGAAATTCCCATAATTTCTTTTACCGCTTCTCCGTAAATCCGCAATTCTTCTGCTGCCTTAGGGGAAAATTCCATCTCTTTTTCTTTCATCAGCATGACGGATTCTGCCAGATTCAATGCATGGTCACTGATACGCTCAAAATCTCCCATGCAATGGAACAAATTAGAAACCGTATGATTATCCTCATCTGACAATGGCTTTCCGCTGAGCTTCATCAGATAGGTTCCCAGCTCATCCTCATAATGGTCAATCATCTCTTCTAATTTAAATACTTCTTTTAATTTTTTCTTATCATAATTGGTGACAGCATCGATTGCCTGCACCAATGCCCGCTCTGCCAGCTTTGCCATTTCAATACCTACATTTTTACTCTGGACAACCGCAAATGCCGGTTTTTCTAAGAAACGAGCATCCAACAGCTTTGTTGCATCCGGGATAGCTTCCTCTTTCTCTTCCTCTGTTTCCCGGATAGTAAGCGTTGCCAGCTTCACCAGACCATTGCCGAATGGCAGCAGTACTAACGTAGCCACTACATTAAAAATACTATGGATTACTGCAATTCCCATTGGATTTGCCGTATCCTTCAAAAAGCTAAAGTTTACAAATGCATTGATTCCATAGAATACCACCATAAACAATACGGTTCCTATAATATTAAAATACAGGTGAATCAATGCTGCCCGTTTTGCATTTTTCTTGGCACCGATGGAAGAAATCATAGCGGTTACACAGGTTCCGATATTTTGTCCCATGATAATCGGAAGTGCAATTCCATAATTCATGGAGCCGGTGGAACAAAGAGCCTGCAAAATACCTACAGACGCAGAAGAACTCTGGATAACGGCTGTAAGGATAATACCTGCTATCATACCCAGAATCGGATTTGTAAAAATCATTAAAATATTTGTGAACTCAGGAACATCTGCCAAAGGCTTTACTGCATTGCTCATGGTGTCCATTCCGAACATCAAAACAGCAAATCCCAGCATAATAGACGCAATGTCTTTTTTCTTGCTGTCCTTAGACGTCATCATAAGTATGATTCCGATTAATGCCAAAATCGGCGAGAAAGATGATGGCTTCAACATCTGTATAAAGAAATTGCTGCTTTCAATTCCCGTCAAACTCAAAATCCAGGAGGTTACAGTTGTACCGATATTGGCACCCATAATAATACCCACCGCCTGAGACAGCTTCATAATACCGGAATTGACAAAACCTACTACCATAACCGTAGTTGCGGAAGAGGACTGTATAACCGCTGTTACTCCTGCTCCCAACAACACTGCTTTTATAGGAGATGAAGTTAATTTCTCCAAAACCTTTTCCAATTTGCCACCGGAGGTCTTAGCCAGACCGTCTCCCATGACATCCATTCCATACAAAAACAAGGCCAATCCGCCTATCATTGTTAACACATCAAAAAAATCCATAATGTCTCCTCTTACATTTTACATACTTTTACATTTTTTTTACTTAGTCGGTTTTATTGTAGGTAGGGTATGTAAAATATAAGGGGTATTTTTGTAAAATCTATGTAAATTTTTGACTAGTTCTGACGCATCAGGAACAAAAGACCGCCAAACCAGCCGATTACTACTCCGCTGTATCCTGCAAACAATACGATATTTTCTATTGCCTTCTGTACATCAGCCTGTGTAAGTGCATTTACCGCCAGTGAAACCACAAACCCAGCCAGTATCCAAAATATGACATTAAAAAAGAGAAAGATATGCATTTGTATTTCTTTTTTACATTGGTACTTTGAACATTTTATCCATAGTTTTTTCATAGGGCTGCCTCCTAATCTTCGTGCTTTCCCGTAATAGAGAAAATTACCCATTCCGCAATATTGGTTGCGTGGTCTCCAATCCTTTCCAGATATTTTGCAACCATCAGCAGGTCTGTTGCCTGCTCACCGTTATTTGCATCTTTCTGAATCGCTTCAATCAGCTCCATCTTTATCTCATCGTACAAATCGTCAATAACATCATCATTTGCAATGACCTTCTCTGCCTTTTCCTGATTCTTTTCCACATATGCTTCAATGCTCTTTACCAGCATCACCATGGTTTCCTTTGCCATGGTCTGTAAGTGGTCGATGTTGCGGATATAAGGCTTATCTGCCATCAAAATTGTCATTTCCGAAATATCTGCCGCATGATCTCCGATACGTTCCATATCCGTAATCATTTTTAAGGCAGCGGAAATCTGACGCAAATCTCTTGCCACCGGCTGCTGCTGTAATAAGAGCTTCAGACAGAGGCTTTCGATTTCCCTTTCTTTTTCATCGATTTCCTCGTCAAACTCTACCACATCTCTCGCCTTTTTTACGTCCTGCTTAATGAGTGCCGTAATTGCCATTTCAATGGCTTCTTCAATAAGGCTTCCCATGTTGATTAACTCATTGTTAAGCTGCTCTAACTGTCTGTCGAATCGATTTCTCATTATCCAAACCTCCCTGTGATATAATCTTCTGTACGTTTATCTTTTGGCAGAGAAAACAACTGCTCTGTGTTTCCATATTCAATCATTTCTCCCAACAGGAAAAATGCCGTCTTATCCGATACACGTGTTGCCTGCTGCATATTATGTGTTACCATGATAATTGTATATTTGCTCTTTAATTCCACTACTAAATCCTCTATTTTTGAGGTAGAGATAGGATCTAAAGCCGAAGTAGGTTCATCCATTAAGATTACTTCCGGTTCTACTGCCAAGGCTCTGGCAATACAAAGTCTCTGCTGCTGTCCGCCGGAAAGTCCCAAAGCACTTTTTTTCAACCGGTCTTTCAATTCATCCCAGATAGCCGCATTTTTTAAGGAACGTTCCACAATTTCATCCAATTCTTTTTTTCCCCGGATACCATGTGTTCTCGGTCCATAAGCAATATTGTCATAGACACTCATTGGAAATGGATTGGGATTCTGAAATACCATTCCCACTCGTTTTCTCAACTGGTTTACATCCATATTTCCATAGATGTCTTCACCGTCTAATTCTATTTTTCCCGTAATTTTACATCCTTCTACCAAATCATTCATACGGTTTAAGCATTTTAAGAAAGTGGATTTTCCACAGCCGGACGGACCGATAAAGGCTGTAATTTCATTTTCTGCAATATCCATTTGAATATTCTTCAATGCATGAAAATCTCCGTAATGTAGATTCAGATTTTCTATTTCAAATTTATTCATTGATTCCTCCTATTTTTTTGTAAACTTCTTTGCCACAAAATTTGAAAGCATATTGATTAGTACTACGATAATTAACAGGACTACTGCCGTGGCATATGCTTGGTCTGTATATAACCCTTCTTTGGAAAGACTGTACATATGGATTGCCAGAGTTCTTCCTGAACTCATGACACTCTTTGGAAGTTCTGCCACAGTTCCTGCCGTATAAATCAATGCTGCCGTCTCTCCCACGATTCTTCCGATTGCCAGAATGACACCTGCTAAGATACCCGGCACCGCCGATGGAAGAACAATTTTGAATATGGTACGCAGCTTACCTGCTCCGAGACCAAAGCTTCCTTCCCGAAAAGAATTGGGTACCGCCAACAAGGCTTCTTCTGTGGTTCTCATAATGACCGGCAATACCATTATGGAAAGGGTCAAAGCTCCTGCCAACAAAGAGTAGCCGCATTTCATGGTCGTTACAAAAAACAGCATACCGAACAATCCATACACGATAGACGGGATTCCCGAAAGGGTTTCTGTGGTAATTCGCACGATGTCTACCAGCTTGTTTCCTTTTTTTGCATATTCCACCAGATAGATAGCGGAAAAAATTCCGATAGGTCCTGCAATTAACAGTGACAATAACGTAATTATCAGTGTATTGACAATCGCCGGCAGCATGGACACGTTATCCGTGGTATACTTCAATTCAAAAAGGCTCGGCGTTAAATGTGGAATTCCTTTTATCAAAATGTAAAAAAGAATAAATCCCAACACCACAATGGTTGCCAATATGGCAAGCTTTGTAACTGCTGCCAGTAAAAAGGAACCCGGATGCTTCATATAATTTTGTAATTTTTGTTTTCTTGTTGTTTTGTTAATAGCTTCTTCCATAAATTAATCCACCTTCTTTCTTTTTAAAATGGAAAAGAGTAGATTAATAATTAAAATAAATACAAACAACACGACTCCGGTGGCAATCAATGCCTCTCTATGTAAATCTGTTGCATATCCCATTTCAATTACAATGTTTGCTGTCATGGTACGGACACCTTTAAAAATTCCCTGAGGCATTCTCGCCTGATTTCCGGCTACCATAATGACTGCCATGGTTTCTCCGATGGCTCTTCCGATTCCAAGAACAATTCCTGCCATGATTCCTGATTTTGCTGCCGGAACAACGGTACAGAATACACTTCTTTCATGGGTAGCCCCCAATGCAAGAGCTCCCTCGTAATACTTGTTTGGAACGGCACGAATGGAAGATTCCGAAACTCCGATAATTGTAGGAAGAATCATAACACCCAATAGGATAGATGCACTTAAAATGCTATTACCGTTTCCCTGAAAGGTATTCCGAATAAACGGTACCAATACCACCAATCCAAAGAATCCATATACAATGGATGGGATTCCTGCCAGCAATTCAATTCCCGGCTTTATAATTTTGTATAATTTTTTAGGACAGAATCTTGCCAAATAAATGGCTGATAAAACTCCGATTGGAACTCCTATGATAATTGCTCCTGCAGTGACATAGATACTTCCCATAATCATTGGGAAAATTCCGTATATATCATTTCCCGGTCTCCATGTTTTTCCGAAAATAAAATCCGCAAATCCGATTTCCTTAATGGCAGGTATACCGTTTGCAAAAAGGAAAACACAGATAAGAACTACGGATACGATGGAAATGCAGGCAGCAACCAAAAAAAGGATTTCCATTGCGATTTCTTTTCCTTTTTTCATATGCTTTTTACTCCTCTCTTACTACTATTTTCATAAGCCAACGCAAAAAACGGAGCTTTTGGCTCCGCATTTGCTTTTTTGTTTTACAGCTCGCTCCAGTCTGTTACTTCTCCAAGGAAGATGTTCTTTACCTGCTCAGAAGTAATATCCTCGATGTCATTGTTCTTATTTACAATAACTGCAATTCCGTCCATAGCGATTGCTGTGGAAGTTAAACCGCCGTCTAACTCACTGTCTTTTAATTCACGGGATGCCATTCCAATATCGCATGTACCTTCCATTGCTGCTGTCATGCCTGTGGTAGAATCACTTTCCTGAATCTCAATCTCAGCATTTGTGTTAATTTTCAAATATGCCTCTTTTAATTTCTCCATAACCGGTGTTACGGAAGAAGAACCTGCGATTACGATTTTACCTTTTTCCATTGTGCTCTCAAAAGTACCTTCTGAGATGGAAATGTATCCGTTTTCTTCGATAACCTTCTGTCCATCATCACTCATAATGAAGTTGATAAAGTCCTCTGTTACCTTGCTTACCTCACCCTTTGTTGCAATGTTGAAAGGTCTGGAAATTTTGTAGGAACCATCTTTTACTGCTTCAACGCTTGGTGCAACTCCGTCAACCTTAATTGCCTTAATGGTTTCATCGATAGAACCTAAGGAAGCATATCCGATAGCATAATCATCACCTGCTACATTAGTCATCATTGCTGATGTGCTGTTTGCAATGACTGCTTCCTCTGTGGTCTTATCTACCTTTTCTCCATTCTCGTCTTTTTCTTCAATTCCAAAAAGCTCGATAAATGCTCCTCTTGTTCCGGAACCGTCCTCACGGGATACTACGGTAATCTCAGCGGATTCGCTTTTTGCTCCAGTCTCCTCACTGTCGCTGTTTCCACCACATCCTGTAAGTGCTCCGACAGTTAACAGACCTGTTAATAACAAACATACTGTTTTCTTCATTTTCATCTTTTTTCTGTCCTCCATATTATTTATGATGTTTTCTTTTTTATATACTTTTGTCGGTTTGTCGACTTAAGTTATATCTGTATTCTAAAAATCTTATGTAAAATATAAAATCATCCTTTTGTAAAATGAAAGTAAAAACTTTTTAAAATAAATATTCCGCTAAAATTTTTTTCTATTAAAATTTCCTATATATAAAAAAACCGACCTCCCAAAAGTTAGATTTTTCATTCTAACTTTTAGTGGTCAGTTTTTCTCATATTCTAAGACGTTTCTTCCTGATTATTTTGAAATTTTATTTACAATGGATTTGATAACCTTTACAACCGTTTCCATTCCCTCTACAGATACATGTTCCAAAGGACCGTGGTATCCATATCCTCCGGTGCCCAGATTCGGACAAGGCAGACCCCGGAAACTCAGCATAGCTCCGTCTGTACCTCCACGGATTGCATCGGAAACCGGATTCATTCCACACTCTTTGATGGATTCCTTAGCGATATCCACAATTCCCATATCCTTTTTCAGAACTTCTATCATATTACTATAGGAATCTTTTAGTGTAAGAGTTACCGTACCTTCTCCGTATTTTTGATTCATATCTGCTTCAATTTCTTTGAGCCTTTTCTTTCGATTTTCAAAAATAGTTTTATCGTGGTCTCTTATAATATAAGAAAGTTCTGCCTCTCCCACATTTCCCGAAATATCTGTCAGATGATAAAAGCCCTCTCTCTTTTCCGTATGCTCCGGTGTCTCTGATTCCGGCAACAAAGACTGGATTTCACAGGCAACTGCTGCTGCATTCACCATAATATCCTTGGCTTCTCCCGGATGGACATTCACTCCTTTTACCGTAAAATCTGCACTTGCCGCATTGAAATTTTCATAAGAAATTTCTCCCTCATATCCACCGTCTACGGTGTATGCAAAATCTGCCTGAAAATAATCTAAGTCTAAAAGCTCTGCTCCGCTTCCCACTTCTTCATCAGGAGTAAATCCAACCCAGATATCTCCATGTGGGAGATTTTCATTTTTTATTTCCTCTACCGCCTGCATGATAGCCGCAATTCCTGCTTTGTCATCTGCTCCCAATAAAGTAGTTCCGTCGGTGGTAATCAGCTTTCTTCCCTTTAAAGAGGTAAGTGTAGGAAAATCTGAAACCCTGATATACTCTCCGCTTCCTTTTAGAAGAATATCATTTCCGTCATAATTTTCAATTATTTGTGGTTTCACATTTTCTCCGGTCATATCCGGTGCCGTATCCAAATGTGCTATAAATCCTACTGCTTTTGCAGATTCCATTCCTTCTGTTGCCGGCAGTAATCCGTAAACATAGGCATGTTCATCTGTCTTTACTTTTTCTAATCCCAGCTCTTTTAATTCTTCCTCCAAAGCCTTTGCCAAATCAAACTGACGCTGTGTGCTTGGAGTACAATCCTTATCATCCTCTGAAGTCGTCCAATAAGACACATATTTTAAAAATTTCTTTTCTACTGACATTCTTTTCCTCCTATTTCATATTTTTCAAGTCCATTACATTCACATAAAAAAAGTACCGTCCCCAATGCTCTATGTCATCAAAAACAGTACTTTGAAAATGCGCCTTCAGGGGTTCGAACCCTGGACACCCTGATTAAGAGTCAGGTGCTCTGCCAGCTGAGCTAAAGGCGCGTGCAATTTTCAACGCAAGTAAGATTATATCGTACTTTCTTGGAAATTGCAATAGCTTTTTCATTTTATTTTTCTACTCTTTTAAATAAATTTTCTCTCCTTAAAAATATAGAGGGGAAATTCCCCTCTATATTATGTATTTACATATTTGCGATTAATGCTGCTATTTCATCCGGTGTCATCACCTTATTCGGGTCTGACAAATCCGGCATCGGCGGAACCTCTTCTGCCGGAGCTTCCTCTATTATCGGTTCCTCTATAATTGGTTCTTCTGCCACAGGCTCCTCAGCTACAGATTCTTCGGCTCCTGTATTGGCTATCAACGCCGCTATCTCTTCCGGCGTCATTACCTTATTCGGATCCGATAAATCCGGCATCGGCGGAACCTCTTCTGCTGGAGCTTCCTCCATTATTGGTTCCTCTACAATTGGTTCTTCTGCCACAGGCTCCTCAGCTACAGGTTCTTCGGCTCCTGTATTGGCTATCAACGCTGCTATCTCTTCCGGCGTCATTACCTTATTCGGGTCTGACAAATCCGGCATCGGCGGAACCTCTTCTGCTGGAGCTTCCTCCATTATTGGTTCCTCTACAATCGGCTCTTCTATAATCGGCTCTTCTATAATCGGTTCTTCCATCAATGGTTCTTCTGTTATCGGTTCCTCCATCAATGACTCTTCCGCTATCGGCTCTTCCATCAATGGCTCTTCCGCTATCGGTTCCTCCATCAATGGCTCTTCCATCAATGGTTCTTCAAATTTTAATTCTGTATCCCCTTCAATTTTAATCGGAATTGCCTGATCAACCTTTGAAATTTCCACTTGGCTGATATTCTGTGACATCTGCTGTGGAATATTTTGAGGCTGCGTAGTTGCTATCGTGTTGATTGCCTGAAGCATTTCATTCTTCAGACTCAACTGCAACTCTTTGATTGCCGCATTGATTTCCTGCTGTTTCAGCATAACATCTTTCATCTGCTGTTCGGTAATCTGATTCTGGCTTTCTAACAACTTTTTATTGTTTTCATCCAGCATGTCCTCAAATTCAAAAACCTTTTCTAACAGTTTATCATTGGAATTCATAAGTGCATCGGTATTTTCTTTGCTTCTGCTGATATTTACTTTTGCAATTGCCTTCTGGGCAGTAATCAATTCCTCTGTAGGAAGCTTTATACTTTTTTCTAAGCTCTCTAATCTCTGGAAAATCTCATCAAAGGATTTTCGGATAATCAGATAAGACGCTTTCTGGGATTTAAACAGATTGTCATGTTCTTCCCGTTCTTCCCGCATCTTATTGTATTGAATCTGAACGATACTACTGATTAAGATATAGGACATAATCAAAATTATCATTCCGAAAATACATAAGTAAACCGGTTCTCCTCCCAAGTTAATCATGATATAAAATTCTGCCAGAATTCCTATCACGATAATCAGAACAGAAAAAATAACTTTGATATAATTGTTATCTTTCTTTTGTTCCTTTGCATTGTTTTTGCTCATGTAAATACCTCCATGTCTTATGAATAATTTTAACGCATCTAACTGGATTCGAACCAGCGGCCTACCGCTTAGGAGGCGGTCGCTCTATCCAACTGAGCTATAGATGCAGAATTAATTAACATAGTTGATGCGTCCCTGCATCCATATACTTCCTTTGAACCTTCTTCCTATTTCCGGTTCCCCAAGCAAATCTTCTTTATTAATACAAATATCATAAACCAGACCATTGGTGTCTATTTTCATAATATAGACTTCCTCTTTGCTCTGTTCATTTTTTGTAATACGATAGTCTAAAATTTCTCCTATCACCGAATACTGATCACTTTCAATACCATAAGGCATAAAACAGGTATCTACAATTGTCAAAATATCCTCGTAAGCAATTCTTCGGGATAACATGGAATATGTGTCCATATCCTCTAAGGTCAGACTTTCAATTGCTTCCTCATCCCCTTCCCGGGCTGCGGCAATGAGATGATTTCTGTTCTGCGTACTCTTTTTTATATTCTTTTTCTGTTTTTCATTTTTATTAACCGGAAGAATAATTTTACCATTTACAGATAAACCGGCGAGGGTTACATTCTCCCTCCCTTTTGTTATCGGAAAAATATTCCGTTCATTTAAGTATTCTGCTGTATTTTGCAGATAAAAAATTAAAGAAACTCCTAAACGTACTTCATCACAAATTCCCGCATAGGATTCTTTCTCCGAATGTTTCTGAATTTCAATCTGTTCTTCCGAAGTAACTCCTTCTCCACGAAGATAAGGTACATAGTAATCAATCCGAAACGTATCATCTGCCATAAACCTTCCACGAACCATAATTCCCATGGAATCTCCAAATTCTTTTACAAATTCAGCATACTCATTTCCCTCGGAATCAACCGCCACCATGTGACTGGTTGGGGAGGATACAATGCTCTGTAAAAGCTGGTCTAAATCTTCCTGCTTTTTCAAGTTTTTAAATCCTACGGAGTTTAAAAAATGATGCATAAAATCCTCCTTTCTATTTGCCCTTTAAGTCACTTTCATTATATTATATGTTACTTCTTTTTTCTAGCTATACTTTCTATTTTTCAGACATTTTATTGATTGGATTTTAATGCCATTTGTAATGCTTCTTCTTCCTCTTCGGACAGAGTAATAATAGAATTTCCATCCACAATTTCTTTGATGTAAGTATAGCAGCCTTCTCTGCTGTGCATTGCGTTGATAATAAATCCATCATTGGTCTCATTTAAAAGTGCCAGAGAAAAACTTAACTTTCCGCCCATCTCATTAAAGGCATCATATTTTATCAGACCAACTTTCTGGAAAGTATATTTCATATTAGAAAAAATACGGTTGATATTTTTCTGGTTCAAAGCATTTGCTTCTATCAACTGATCCACCTGATCCAATCGTTTCAAGATGGTCTCTTCTAAATTCTTTCCGTTTTTTCCTGTCATAAAATTCTGATAGTTCTTTTTTAATTTATGCATCTGCACTACATTTATTATCATAATAATGATTAAAATTAATACCAGTGCAGCCAGTCCGATTACCAGATAATCGGAATCAATTCCTAAGTATTCTGATATCATTGTCTCTCTCCTTTAGAACATACGTTCTTACTGTATAATCATCTCTATGATACGGTCGAGATCTTCTTTGTTATAGTACTCAATTTCAATTTTCCCTTTGTTCTCGTCCTTGGCATTAATGTTTACTTTTGTTCCCAGTATCTGTTTCATTTTTTCTTCCAAATCCTGATATACAATCTCAAGCTGTTTATCAATCTTTGCTTTCTCTACTTCCTCTTTTTCCTTCTGGGATTTCTTTACTAATTTCTCTGTTTCACGTACTGATAATTTCTCATCAAAAACTTTCTGTGCCATGGCATACTGTTTTTCCGCATCATCAATTCCAAGCAATGCTCTGGCATGTCCGGTTTGAATCATATCGTCAATTACCATCTGCTGTACACGCTCGTCCAATTTCAAAAGTCGCATAGAATTGGTAACCGCAGTACGGCTTTTGGAAACACGCTCTGCCACTTCATCCTGTTTCAGATTAAATTCTGTCAAAAGACGTTTGTAAGCAAAAGCTTCCTCAATAGGATTTAAGTCTTCTCTCTGAATATTTTCTATCAGAGAAATCTCAACGATTTCCTGTTCTGTATAATGTTTGATAATAACAGGTACTTTTTTCAATCCTGCCTGCTTCGCAGCTCTCCATCTTCTCTCGCCGGCAATTATCTCATAGAAGGTATCTCTATCCTGAACCACAATAGGCTGAATAATTCCCATCTGTTTGATGGATTCCGATAACTCCAGCAATGCATCTTCATTGAAATTTTTTCTTGGCTGTTCTTTGTTTGGCTCAATCTTATTAATAGGAACCATAACTGCCTGATCTTCGGAAGGTGCAATAGAAGCATCTTTTGTTGCCGGTTTATTTACTTTATCTGTAATCAGAGAATCTAATCCTTTTCCCAATCCACCTTTTTTTGCTGCCATATCTTACACATCCTTTCTACCGATGACTTCTTGAGCAAGCTGTCGATAACTTTCAGCACCTGCTGATTTCGGATCATATTCCGTAATTGGCATTCCGTGTGAAGGAGCCTCAGCTAATCGGATATTTCTCGGTATGATAGTTTGATAAATTGTAGTGTTTAAATTTCCTTTTACATTATCTACAACTTGGAGTGAAAGATTTGTACGGGCATCATACATAGTAAATACTACACCCTCCATTTCAAGATTTGGATTTAATCTTTCCTGCACCAGATTGATGGTATGCATCAACTGGCTCAATCCTTCCAATGCGTAATACTCACATTGAATCGGAACCAATATGGTATTTGCTGTTGTCATAGAATTGATTGTCAACATATTTAAAGATGGCGGACAATCTATAATGATAAAATCAAAATCATCCTGAATATAATCTACGGAATTTTTTAAAACATATTCCTTTTCTTTTACATCCAGCAATTCTATTTCTGCTCCCGCAAGATTTACGTTTGCAGGAATCACTGTTAGATTTGGAATGTTAGTTTTAACCATACTTTCCTTGATACTACATTCATCTAACATTAATTCATATACGGTATTCTCTAATTCTTCCTTATTAATACCTAATCCACTTGTTGTATTTCCCTGTGGGTCTAAATCAATTGTCAGCACTTTTTTTCCTGCTTCTGCAAGACAAGCTGATAAATTAATAGCAGTCGTTGTTTTACCAACTCCTCCTTTTTGGTTTGCAATTGCAATAATTCTTCCCATGTTTCTTCCTTTCTAGTCAATCATGCAAACACGTTGCATCACTTTAATCATTATATCATTTCTCTTTTCTTATTTCTACTACAAAAAATGTTTCACGTGAAACATTTTCTATATTTTCTTTCAAAATCACAATCCTTAGATATTCTATTTTTTATAAAACACTATATCTTGTAAATTTTTTTTAAAAAAAGAGAATGTTTCACGTGAAACATTCTCTAAAAAATATATTATCTATTGCTTATTAATATCTACAATATTACATCGAATTGCAAAAACTGCTGCTTGTGTACGGTCGGTAACTTCTATCTTTTTAAATATGTTTGAAACATGATTCTTTACCGTTCTTTCACTGATGTTTAATTTCATTGCAATTTCTTTGTTAAACATTCCTTCTGTTAAAAGTTTTAATACCTCATATTCTCTACGAGTCAATAAATCTAATTTAACTTTGTCACTATCCATTTCCAATAATTTAGAATTTAGCATTGGAATTAAGCTAGGTTGGATATAGTCTTCTCCTTCTATAATAGAAAAAATCGCATTTTTTAATTCAGAAGAATTTGAATCTTTCAACATATATCCGCTGATACCAATTTCTACTGCTTTCAAAAGATACTCTACTTCATTATGCACGGTAAGCACCAAAACTTTTATATCTGATTTTCTTTCTTTTAAAATTTCTAATACCTGAAGTCCATTCATTTCCGGCATATTAATATCCAGTAATAATACATCCGGATGATAAGTATTTAATTTTTCCAAACAATCCTTTCCGTTATTTGCCTCTGCTATTACTTTGATGTCTCCATCCAATTCTAGGAGTTGTTTCAACCCCTCCCTTATCATAGAATGGTCATCTGCTATCATTATATTTACAGCCATATATCCTCCTTTTTCTAATTGAGTGGAACCGAAATTTTCACTCTTGTACCCTCTCCCTCAGATGATTTTATATCAAAATTACCGGACAAAAGATAAATTCTTTCTCTCATAATGGATATTCCAAATCCAGAATGATCTTCTCTTACCTGATTTTGCAACTTATCCATATTAAATCCTTTTCCATCATCTTGAATAGTAATAGATAAATTATCTTCTTTTCGGACAAAAGATATATCTACATTTTTTGCATCTGCATGCTTTAGTATATTATTACATAATTCCTGAACAATTCGAAAAACAGTAAGTGAAATAACCGGCTTTATATCATTTAAATTGCCTTTGATATGATAATGTAATTCAATATTTCCATCTGTCTCTAATTTTGAAAATTCTTTTTTTACTGTTGTATAAAGTCCCATATCATCATAGGACATTGGATGAAGATTATAAATTAAATCTCTCATCTCATTTACAATATCATGCAAGGCTTTAGATACATTATTTAATTCCTGCTTGCATCTCTCTGTATTGCTATCTACTAATTTAGAACAAAGCTCCGCTTTATATATCATTCCGGTTAAACTCTGAACTGTGGAATCGTGTAAATCCCTAGCTATCCTTTGACGCTCCATTTCCTGAGTTTCCAAAAACTTTAATCCAAGTGCATCTTCATTCTCTAGTTTTTCTGTAAAGGCAACTTCATTTTTTCTGGCTATCTTTATGACACTGGATAATTCTGCAAGACGATTTTCTATGTCACTTAACTCATAGGCTTTTTCCTCTGCCTCATTCTGAATCTCCATCTGCTCCTTTTTTAGTTTTTGAATTTTTTGCCAATTTTTTTGATTAAACTCTCTTGGAGTAAAAGATTCATAATCAGGATTTTCTTCCTTTTCCAATAACATAATAAATTGAAAATTTTCTTTTAACTTTGTACGTAACTCATGACACTCCCGCTCCAGAATAAATTTTTTCTGCATTAGTTCATTTTGATAATTTTCTAAATATGCCTTTACCATAGTAAAACTCCGAACATTTGTTTGTTTTTGGTATTTTCTGTCACTTTCATTTTATACTAAATATATTAATAAGAAAAGATGAAATTTAATTTGTATAAAAAGAGAATTTCGTCTATAATAATGTTAAGAATGTAAGGGAGGTAATCATATGAAAAAAAACGTAAAGCATTTTATATTTTTAAGTGCCACAGCCATCGGGGGACTTCATATCATTAACCGTATGTTAAATCGCACAGCCTGTATGAAAAGTCTTTTAAATTATCATATCGGTGAATATTATGATTGGAAGCATGGCAAAATCTACTATACAAAATCAGGAAGCGGTTCGCCTCTTTTACTTATCCATGATCTTCATCCGGCAAGTTCATCTTATGAATGGCATAAAATGATGAAGAAATTAGAAAAAAGGCACACAGTCTATACCATAGATTTATTGGGTTGCGGCAGAAGTGATAAACCTGCTATTACCTATACCAACTATCTCTATGTACAATTGATTACCAATTTTATCAAGGATATGATTGGTGAAAAAACAAATCTGGTTGCAACCGGAGATTCCTCTTCTTTTGCAATCATGGCAGCCAATATGGAACCGGATTTATTTGAAAAGGTTATCCTTCTAAATCCACAAAAATTAGAAGATTCCTGTAAAGCACCTGGAAAAGAAAAAAATATTGCAAAGATTATTTTGGAGACTCCGGTTATCGGAACCTTCATCTACAATATACAGATGCATGAACTGAATATACACAAATTATTCAGTGGAAAATATTTCTATAAAAAACAGTTAATCTCCACAAAGCTGGAGGACACTTATTTTGAAAGTGCCCATATAGGAGAAGGAAACGGCAAATTCTTATCAGCAAGCATTTACAGTAACTACACAAACATTGATATTACAAATGCTCTGAAAAATAAAAATCTTTCCCTTTGCATCATTGGCAGCCGGGAAAGACCTGATTCCGTATCCATCATAGATTCTTATCTGGATTACAACCATGATATTGAAACAACTTATGTTTCTAACTCAAAATATTTACCACAGTTAGAGACACCGGATAAATTAAACGAAGCATTAAAAATTTTCTTATAAAGGTTTTTTGGAAGGAACACCTGCTTTTCTTGGATAAGAGGCAGGTGTCTTTTTTTCCTTTTCTATTTTTACAAAGGAACGATGACCCATATCCAACAAATCAAATTCCTGTATTTCCTTACATTTTCCACCTAAAAGAAAAAGTGCTTTTTTGGCAGCTTCTGTTTCCTCTTTTACATCATTGGCTTTGTAAGAAATAAACATTCCTCCAATTTTTACAAAAGGAAGGCAATATTCACTTAAGGTAGAAAGATTAGCAACCGCTCTGGAAACCACCAAATCAAATTGTTCCCTATATTCTTTTTTCTTTGCCAGCTCTTCCGCTCTTCCATGCACAGTAGTAATTCCGGTTAAACCTAATTCCTGTATTACCTCGTCTAAAAAAAGAATTCTTTTATTCAAAGAGTCTGCCAGACAAACCTCCAATTTCGGAAAAGCTATTTTTAAAGGAAGACCCGGAAAACCTGCTCCGGTTCCCAAATCCAATAAAGAAAAAGGATTATTTAAATCTACACATTTAATGAGAGAAATACTGTCTAAAAAATGCTTCTTCATTACTTCATCAAATTCTGTAATGGAAGTGAGATTCATTACCTTATTCTTTTCTATCAGCATTTCATAGTAAGTAAGAAATTGCTCCAACTGCACTTCACTTAAAGAAACTCCTAATTTTTCTGCTGACTCTTTTAAAAAATTCATATTATATTCCATAGCTACCTCAATTATTTTTGATGCTTCATCTGTTCCATATAAACCAAAAGTACGGAAATATCTGCAGGTGACACACCGGAAATTCTGGATGCCTGTCCAATATTCACTGGCTGATATGTTTTCAATTTTTGTCTTGCTTCAATGCGAAGACTATTTACATCATCATAGTCAAAATCTTCCGGTATCTTTTTGCTCTCTAATTTTTTGAACTGTTCTACCTGTTTTATCTGACGTTTGATATAACCGTCATATTTAATATTAATGTTTACCTGTTCAATTACATCCTCTGGGAATTCCGGCCGTTCTTTATCAATGGGTGCCAGACACTCATAATTCAATTCCGGTCTTCGGATTAATTCCGCCAGAGAAATACCTTTATTTAACGGAACACTTCCGAAGGATTCCAATAAAGCCTGAACTTCTTTGTTAGCTCCGATAGTCAAATTCTCAATTCTATGAATTTCTTCCTGAATCAACTGCTCTTTTTTCAAAATCCAGTCATAGCGTTCCTGAGAAATCAATCCTACCGCATATCCTTTCTTAGAAAGACGCAAATCTGCATTGTCCTGTCTTAAAAGGAGGCGATATTCCGCTCTTGAAGTCATCATACGGTAAGGTTCATGATTTTCTTTTGTAACTAAATCATCAATCAATACACCAATATAAGATTCGGAACGGTCTAAAATCAATGGCTCTTTTCCTATAATAGACATGGCTGCATTAATTCCCGCAACCAATCCCTGTGCTGCAGCCTCTTCATAGCCGCTGCTACCATTAAACTGTCCACCGCTGAAAAGTCCTTTTATTTTCTTAAATTCCAAAGACGGATAAAGCTGATTCGGATTAATGCAATCATATTCAATGGCATAAGCATTTCTCACAATCTTCACATTTTCCAGTCCCGGTAAAGTACGATACATCTCATACTGCACATCCTCCGGCAGAGAGCTGGACATTCCGCCAATATACATTTCATTGGTATTAAGACCTTCCGGTTCAATAAATATCTGATGTCTGTTCTTATCTGCAAATTTTACTACCTTATCCTCAATGGAAGGACAGTATCTAGGTCCGGTTCCTTCTATCACTCCGGCATAAATCGGAGAACGGTCTAAGTTTGCCCGGATAATCTCATGGGTTTTCTCATTGGTATAAGTCAGCCAACAGGAAACCTGATCAATCTGAACATCTTCCGGATTGGTGGTAAAAGAAAATGGTACCACCCTCTCATCTCCTACCTGTTCCGTCATCTTAGAAAAATCTACGGAACGTGCATCAATTCTTGCCGGAGTACCCGTTTTAAAGCGGAATATTTCGACACCATTCGCCTTTAAGGAGTCGGTAAGGTGATTTGCTGCCTGTAAACCATTTGGTCCTGTATAATTAATAACCTCTCCATAGAGACATCTGGCTTTTAAATAAGTACCGGTACAGAGAACAACTGCCTTACAAAGATAGGTTGCTCCTGAGAAAGTTTTCACTCCGGTAATTCTTCCCTCTTCCACCAATATCTCAGAAACCTCTGCCTGACGAATAGTAAGGTTTCTGGTCTTCTGAAGTGTTTTTCTCATTTCCATACTATAGGCAGCTTTGTCTGCCTGAGCACGTAGAGAATGAACGGCAGGTCCTTTGGAACGATTTAACATCTTAGACTGAATAAATGTTTTATCAATATTTTTTCCCATTTCTCCGCCTAAGGCATCTATCTCACGTACCAGATGACCCTTAGAACTTCCACCTATATTTGGATTACAAGGCATCATGGCGATACTTTCTATACTAATTGTAAAAATAATGGTTTCCAATCCCAGTCTGGCACAGGCAAGAGCTGCCTCACATCCGGCATGACCGGCACCTACCACAACTACATCATATTCTTCTTTTACAAAAGACATCTTTATCCTTCTTTCTCTTACTATTTTCCGGTACAGAATTTTGAGAAAATCTCATTTACCAAATCCTCTCCCAGAGATTCTCCTAAAATTGCTCCCAGTTCCTCATAGGCATTCATTAAATCAATGGAGTAAAAATCCTCCGGCATATCCATTTCAATACTGTTCAACACCATATCTAAACTATTTAAAGTGTTGATTAATGCCGCTTTATGCCTCGTGTTTGTGATATATACTTCATTATTAAATTCCAACTGTCCATGGAAGAATAATTCTTTAATGGCTTCTTCCAACTCATCCACTCCCTGATTCTCCTTCATGGAAACCTTGATAATCTTCTTGTTTAAGTGTGAGCTTATCATTTCTTCTGTTGTCACAGTCTCAAGGTCTGATTTATTTAAAAGTACCAGAGCTGTCCGGTCCTTAATCATCTCCATAATTTCAAAATCATTCTCATCAAGTCCCGTAGAAGAGTCAACTACATATATAATTAAATCAGAATTTAATAAATATTTTTTTGCTTTATCCACTCCTATTTTTTCAACCAAATCATTGGTATCACGGATTCCCGCTGTATCTATGATATTCAAAGTAATCCCATTGAGATTCATCTGCTCTTCCAAAACATCTCTGGTTGTTCCTGCAATATCTGTGACGATTGCCCGCTCTTTTTTCAAAAGCTGATTCATAAGAGAGGATTTACCTGCATTGGGTTTTCCTACTATTACTGTATTAATTCCTTCTTTTAGAATCTTACCGTTGTCAGAAGTATCCAAAAGATGCTGAACCTTTCCTCTGCACTCTTCCACAACAATTTTTAATCTTTCTCCATATCCATCGATATTGATATGCTCCGGATCATCCAAGGCAGATTCTATAAAAGCAATTTCATATATAATCTTTTCTCTCAGATTTTTTATCTCTTCCTGCAAAGAACCCTGCAACTGAGACATAGAACTCTGCAAAGCAAAATTGTTTTTGGAATTGATAATATCCATAACAGATTCTGCCTGAGTCAAATCAATTCTTCCATTTAAAAATGCCCGCTTTGTAAATTCTCCCGGTTCCGCCGGTCTGGCTCCGTTCTTAATAACAGTCTCCAATATTTTCTGCATCACAAGAACTCCGCCATGACAATCTATCTCAATGGTATCTTCTCTGGTATAAGTATTTGGAGCTTTTAACACCAATACCATAACTTCATCTATAATTGTATCACCATCCACAATATATCCATAGTGGACAGTGTGACTTTCTGCTTCTGATAATTTTTTCTTTTTATTTTTGGAACGGTAAATCTTATCAATTACCGTAAAGGCTTCTTCGCCGCTGATTCTGATAATTCCAATTCCCGAATTTGTCATTGCTGTGGCAATTGCCGCAATGGTATCAATCTTCATCTTTTATTCCTCAAAACTATAATATTTCTTATTTTTAAAAGAGAGTGTTCCAAAGAACACTCTCTAAATATACAACAATTATTTTTTTAAAGCAACTACAACATGTCTGTATGGTTCTTCACCTTCACTGTGAGTGGTTACATATCTGTCATTCTGTAAAGCGGAATGAATTACTCTTCTTTCAAAAGGATTCATAGGCTCTAAAGAAACAGGACGTTTTGTCCGTTTTACCTTATAGGCAATATTCTTTGCCAGATTCTCTAAGGTATCTTTTCTTCTCTTACGATAGTTTTCAGTATCTAACTTCACTCTGTAATAAGAATCCGATTTTTTATTGACTGCCAAATTTGTCAACTGCTGTAAAGAATCTAAGGTCTGTCCTCTCTTACCAATTAAAAGACCCATATTATCGCCTTTTAATTCAATATCCATCATACGGTCTGACTCGTCTACGTTAATGATGATTTCTACTTCCATATTCATTGCACCAAAGACGTCAGATAAAAATGTTCTTGCAACATCTTCAATGGAACCTTTCTTACGTGCCTTAATTACTGCCGGCTTACTTCCGATTCCTAAAAAACCTGTGGTTCCTTTTTCAATTACTTCATATTCGATTTCATCTGTGGTAGCACCTAAAGCGATTTTTGCTTCTGTAAGAGCATCTTCTTCCGTCTTACCTGTAAATTCTCTAAATTCCATGAATTTTGCCCCCTATTTTTTGTTTCCTTCGTTGAAATCACGCACCATATTTGCTTTTGCAGCCATACTGGTTGGTTTTACATTTCTCTTCTTCTCTTCTGCTTCTTTTAATTTTTCTTCTTTTTTCTTCTCAGACATAGAATTGTTAATATTTCTTGTATTAACAGTACCGGCTCTTCTCATAGTCTCATCGCTGATACCCATCTTTTCACGTTTCTTCTTCATCTTAGCCTGATTCTTTGCAACAATATCATCTAAATCAATCTTATCCATATACTTATTGATGAAGAACTGCTGTACGCTTCGGAAAGCTGCAGCTGAAATCCAGTAAATACCAACACCTACAGGAACTGTAAAACACATTACAAATGAAAACAGAGGCATGATAATATTCATAGTTTTCATCTGTGCTGCCATGGCATCTGCATTTGGATCTCCTGTTGACTGTGTCTGCTGTGGCATTAACTTAATATTTAATACCTGTGTTCCATAAGAAATAATAGGAACTAACAATGCACCAATCAACATCAGCCATGAATGAGAAGCAAAACTTGTTTTGATAGTATTTAAAGGTGAATCGATAATGTTTAAACCAAGGAAAGTAAACATCGGTTCAATCTGTTCATGGGTTGATGTAAAAATATCAGCAATATTACTGAATTTATCCTGTAAAGTATCCCATCCGTCAGAAGGAAGCTTATACAATAAATCTACAATATAATTCTTAACAGTTGTTGGGTCTTTTGCAGTAAAATCAACAGATAAAGTTTTTATTTTTGCTGTTTCCACATAATCTGTTAAAATCTTTGCAAATCCATCGGTCTGATAAATTCCATTTACCAGATTTGAAAAAGAATCTTTTACACCGCTTACATAAGCAGGTACATTCAAAACTACTCGATACAAGGCAAGCAGAATCGGAAATGTAATAAAAAGCTGTAAACAGCTTCCTGTCGGAGAAACTCCATATTTCTGATATATTTCCTGTGTCTCTTCTCCCATCTTCTGTCTGGAAGCCTGATCTGTTTTATTCTTATATTTTTTCTGAATTGCCTGAAGCTCCGGCTGCATCTTCTGTGACAGCTTTGAAAATTTTTGCTGTTTAATGGTCAGCGGAAGCATACATAAATAGATAATCATTGTCAGAATGATAATGGTCAAACCAACATCATTGATTCCTATCTTATCCAGAACAGTATAAATACCGTTCATAATCCAACCTAAAAATTTTGCGATTGGTCCAACAATTTTACCTGAATATTGCGTTAAAATAATATCCATGAAAAACCTCCTACATTATGGAACAGGATCATATCCACCTTTTGAAAAAGGATTACATCTTAATATTCTCCATGCCGCTAAAGCACCACCTTTGATTGCCCCATGCTTTTCAATTGCCTCTAATCCATAGGTGGAGCATGTCGGATAATACGGACATTTTGTTCTCTTTAACGGTGATAAATATTTTCTATAAAATTTAATCAGGGTAATTAAAATTTTTTTCAAAATGATTCCATCTTCTTTTTCTATTTCATTTTTTTATAATTTTGTGAAGACTTCCAAGATGCAGCAAGGCACTTTCCACCTCATGGAACCCAATCTCTCTTGCTGAATTTCTTGCAATGATTACAATGTCCAAACCACTATCGAACACGTCTTCATGTAATCGGTAACTTTCTCTTATTAATCTTGTTAAATGATGTCTTATAACACTATTTCCTACTTTTTTGCTAACTGATATTCCAATACGATTTTTTTCAAGGTCATTTTTCAATACATACATAACCAGATACTTATTTGCATAAGATTTTCCTTTTTTATATACTTTTTGAAAATCCTTGTTTTTTTTCAACGATTCTGAAAATTGCATCGTCTTTTCCTCAAAATATTAAAATAGAAGAAAAGACCACTAAGCGTGGCCTATGCTGATAATTTTTTTCTTCCTTTTAATCTTCTTGCAGCCAATACTTTTCTTCCGCCTGCTGTACTCATTCTTTTTCTAAATCCGTGTACTTTAGATCTCTGTCTCTTTTTTGGTTGATAAGTCATCTTCATAGGTATCCACCTCCTCTATGTTAAAAAACATCTCTTCAATTATAACAAAAATGCGGTCTAAGTCAAGCTATTCCGACATATTTTTATAATTGCTTTTTTTTACCTACTATATATATAAGGAAGAAACTCATTTCAACTAGATATAGTAATTTGTATTTTATTTTTTCTTGTGGACAAGTTGTAGATAAGATGTTGAAATTGCCTTTATAAGATGTTTATAATTATCTATTTTTTGATTCCTTTTTTATAAACCCCTGATTTATTCAGAGGCTCATAGACGGATTTATTCACATTACCCTTATCCCCTGTATGTTGATATTTTTTTCATTGATTATTTAGCTCATATAGTTTATTATAGTAAGTGTGGATTTTTATCAATATTATAAAAATTACTTCTTATTTATATAGAGAGTTATTGGAGAGTTTAGATGGAACAAATTATAGAAAAATGGGAAGAAATCTTACAGACCGTAAAAACAGAACATGATATTTCGGATATTTCTTTTAATGCATGGCTAAAACCATTGTCTGTTTTTTCCGTAGAAGGAAACAAATTATACATTCTGGTACCGGATGAACAGATTGGACTAAGCTATATCACAAAGAAATATTTACTTCCAATTAGGGTTGCTGTTGCAGAGATAACCGGAACGGATTATGAAATCGAATTTATCTTACCGGAACAAACAAAAAAATTAAAACCATATAAGGCTAAAAACATCGAATCTATGGATAATGGAGCTTCCAGTTCCGGTTTGAATCCAAATTATACCTTCGATACCTTTGTGGTAGGTAATAATAACAAATTTGCTTATTCGGCATCTTTGGCTGTGGCAGAATCCCCGGGAGAAATTTACAATCCTCTCTTTTTATATGGAGGAGTTGGTCTGGGTAAAACCCATTTAATGCATTCTATTGCACATTTTATCCAGACAAATAATCCTGAAATGAAAGTTATGTATGTATCTTCCGAGATATTTACAAATGAATTGATTGACGCAATCCGTAACGGGAATAATTCTTCTATGAACCGATTCCGTGAAAAATACCGGAATATTGATGTTCTTTTAATTGATGATATTCAGTTTATTATAGGAAAAGAAAGTACGCAGGAAGAATTTTTCCACACCTTTAATGAACTTCATCTGGCCAAAAAAGCCATTATTATTTCATCCGATAGACCACCAAAGGATATGGAAACCTTGGAAGAAAGAATCCGCTCCCGTTTTGAATGGGGTCTGATTTCCGACATCGGTTCTCCTGATTATGAAACCAGAATGGCTATTTTAAGAAGAAAAAATGAAATGGATGATTTTGAATTGGATGATGAGATACTGGATTACATTGCAACCAATATCAAATCCAATATCCGTGAGCTGGAAGGAGCATTGAATAAGCTGTTGGCTTACTCAAATCTGGAGCATAAAAAAATAACCATGGATATTGCCGTGGAAGAATTACAAAATATTATTTCTCCGGACAAGCCTAAAGAAATTACACCACAGCTTATTATTGATGTAGTTTGTGAACACTTCAATATTTCTTCAGAACAAATTGTTTCTAAAAGCAGAAGCAATGATATTGCAAAACCTCGTCAGGTTGCCATGTATCTCTGTAAGAATATGACAGACGCATCTTTAGATAACATTGGTTCCCTATTGGGAGGAAGAGATCATTCCACCATCATACACGGAATCAATAAAATACAGGATGAATACGATTCAAGTGAAAGTCTTAGAAATCAGATTGAGACTATTAAGAAAAAAATCAATCCAAACTAAGTTATTCACATTTTATCCAGAAAAAATCTACCCGGTTTTCACATAGTTATAAAGTTAAATTTTTTTTGAAAGCCTTGATTTTAAACAGTTGCAGGAGTTATTAACTTATAAACATCCTCTAAGAAGAATACTTTTAATAATTAATTATATTATTTATTTTTAAAGCAGGAAGGGAGTTATTCACAAAATGAAGTTAATTTGTTCAAAAACGAATTTACTGCACGGTGTCAACATCGTGTCAAAGGCAGTTCCTACCAGAACGACTATGGCAATTTTAGAATGTATCTTAATAGATGCTTCTTCTGATGAAATTAAATTAATGGCAAATGATATGGAGCTTGGAATCAAAACTATCATTGAAGGTACGATAGAAGAGAGAGGAATCATTGCATTAGATGCAAAGATTTTTTCTGAGATTGTGCGTAAGCTGCCGGATAGTGATGTTGTTATAGAAACAGATGAATCTTTTAAGACAACAATTACCTGTGAGAAAGCAAAGTTTAATATTATTGGAAAATCAGGAGAAGACTTCTCCTATCTTCCATACATAGAAAAGAATGAACCAATCACTATGTCACAGTTTACTTTAAAAGAAGTGATTAGACAGACCATTTTTTCTATTTCAGATAATGATAACAACAAAATCATGACCGGAGAATTATTTGAGATAAAAGAGAACCAGTTAAAGGTTGTTTCTCTGGATGGACATCGTATTTCTATCCGTAATATTGAATTAAAAGATCATTATGACGATAAGAAAGTAGTTGTTCCGGGTAAAACACTTCAGGAAATAAGCAAAATTATACCGGGAACTGCCGAGGAAATGGTGGATATTTTCTTATCCGATAATCATATTGTGTTTGAATTTGACAATACCACAGTAGTTTCCAGATTAATCGAAGGAGAATATTTCAGAATTGAACAGATGTTATCCTCCGACTATGAGACAAAAGTAAAGATTAATAAAAAAGAATTATTGAGTTGTATTGACAGAGCTACCCTTCTGGTAAAAGAAGGAGATAAAAAACCGATTATCATGAATGTGACTGATGGAAATATGGAATTAAAGATTAATTCCTTTATCGGTTCTATGAATGAAGATATTGATATTGAAAAAGAGGGTAAGGATATTCTGATTGGATTTAATCCGAAATTCTTTATTGATGCTCTGAGAGTCATTGATGAAGAGGAAGTTACTCTGTATATGGTAAATCCAAAAGCACCTTGCTTTATCAGAGATGACAATGACAAATTTATTTATCTGATTTTACCTGTTAATTTCAATAACGCAGCAAATTAATCAGATTGAGGTTTTATTTATGGAAACAATTACAATTAAAGATGAATATATAAAATTGGGACAGGCTTTGAAGCTTGCCGGTCTGGTTGGTTCCGGTGTGGATGCAAAGTTTGTTATTCAGGACGGACTTGTAACCGTAAACGGAGAAGTTGTGACCCAGAGAGGAAAAAAACTTTATCCGGGTGATGAAGTAAGTTTTGAAGGAGAATCCTTTCGGGTAGAATCATGATAATAAAATCGATTGAGTTAAGCAATTTTCGGAATTATGAAAGTCTGGATTTAGACTTTGATTATGGAACCAATATTTTGTATGGGAATAATGCCCAGGGAAAAACAAACATATTAGAAGCCGTATCCGTAAGCGGAACTACCCGTTCCCACAAAGGAAGCAAGGATAAAGAGATGATTCGCTTCGGCGAAGAGGAAGCTCATATAAAAACCGTAGTAAATAAAAAAGATATGGATTATCAGATAGATGTCCATATGAAGAAAAATAAGACAAAGGGAATTGCAGTAAATAAGGTTCCTTTAAAAAAAGCAAGTGAACTGTTTGGAATTCTAAATATCGTATTTTTTTCTCCTGAGGATTTGAATATTATCAAAAACGGTCCTTCGGAGAGAAGAAGATTTTTGGATTCTGAGCTTTGCCAGTTGGATAAAATATATCTGTCTGACTTAGCAAAATACAATAAGATTTTAAATCAGAGAAACAAATTATTAAAAGATATGGTTTTTCGCCCGGATTTAAAGGAAACACTTCCAATTTGGGATGCCCAGTTGATTGATTATGGAAAAAGAATCATCAAGAGAAGAAAATTATTTGTGGATGAATTAAATGAGATTGTATTTGATATTCACAAACAGATTTCCGGTGAAAAAGAAGAATTGGTTTTAAAATATGAACCAAATATTGATGATGCTTTTTTTCACGATGAGTTAAATCGTGCCAAGGAAAGAGATATGAGATTCTGTCAGACCTCTGTGGGTCCCCACAGAGACGATATGCAATTTTCAGTTTTTGATGTGGATATTCGCAAATATGGTTCCCAGGGGCAGCAGAGAACCAGTGCACTTTCTTTGAAGCTGGCAGAAATAGAGCTGGTAAAAAGAAATATTAATGAGACACCTATTTTACTGTTAGATGATGTACTTTCCGAATTGGACAGCAGCAGACAGAATTATTTGTTAAACAGTATCCATGATATACAGACCATTATAACCTGTACCGGATTGGATGAATTTATAAAAAATAGATTTAAAATAGATAAAATTTTTAATGTTGTAGAGGGTGTTGTAACCGAAAAAACAGAGTTATAGCATTTTCCAAGTGTTATCAGGAGGATATAAATGAGTGCTGAATACGGAGCAGATCAAATTCAAATTTTAGAGGGACTGGAAGCGGTTCGTAAAAGACCGGGTATGTATATTGGAAGTACCTCTTCCAGAGGACTGCATCACCTTGTTTATGAGATTGTAGACAATGCAGTAGATGAAGCATTGGCAGGATACTGTAAAAATATAGAAGTAACTATCAATGAAGATAATTCCATTACCGTAGAAGATGACGGACGTGGAATACCGGTAGATATTAACCATAAAGCAGGAAAATCTGCATTGGAAGTTGTGTATACAGTATTACACGCCGGAGGAAAATTCGGCGGTGGAGGATACAAGGTATCCGGTGGACTTCATGGTGTTGGAGCTTCCGTTGTAAATGCGTTATCCACAAAACTTTGTGTAGAAGTGTATAAAGAGGGAAAAATTTATTATCAGAGTTATCATATCGGAAAACCGGATGAAGATGTAAAGGTTATCGGTAGCTGTGGTGAAGATAAACATGGAACAAAAGTAACCTTCCACCCGGACCCTGATATTTTTGAAGAGACGGTTTATGAGTATGATGTTTTAAAACAGAGACTCCGTGAGACTGCCTTTTTGACAAAGGGACTTCGGATTATCTTAAGAGATTTGAGAGAGGATCCGGTAAAAGAACATGATTTCCATTATGCCGGTGGTATTAAAGAATTTGTTACTTATCTGAATAAAAGTAAAGAAGCGGTATATCCAGAGGTTATTTATTGTGAGGGAACCAAAGATAATGTCTATGTAGAGGTTGCCATGCAGCACAATGATTCCTATACCGATGCATCTTACAGTTTTGTAAATAATATTATTACCCCGGAAGGTGGTACACATCTTGCCGGATTTCGTAATGCATTGACAAAGACATTTAATAACTATGCCAGAGCCAATAAGATTTTAAAAGATAATGATGCACCTCTTTCCGGTGATGATATCAGAGAAGGTCTGACGGCAATTATCAGTATCAAGATAGAAGAACCACAGTTTGAAGGACAGACAAAACAAAAATTAGGCAACAGTGAAGCCAGAGGTGCGGTAGACAGTATTGTCAGTGAGCAGCTTACTTATTTTCTGGAGCAGAATCCTATTGTGGCAAAAACTATTTGTGAAAAATCACTGTTGGCACAGCGGGCAAGAGAAGCTGCTAGAAAAGCCAGAGATTTAACCAGAAGAAAAACAGCTTTGGAAGGAATGTCCCTTCCGGGAAAATTAGCGGATTGTTCTGATAAAGACCCAAAAAATTGTGAAATTTATATTGTAGAGGGAGATTCCGCCGGAGGTTCTGCAAAAACAGCCAGAAGTCGTGCAACTCAAGCGATTTTACCGCTTCGCGGTAAAATCTTAAATGTAGAAAAAGCAAGATTGGATAAAATCTACGGAAATGCAGAAATCAAAGCAATGATTACTGCTTTTGGAACAGGTATTCATGATGATTTTGATATTACAAAGCTGAGATATCATAAAATAATCATTATGACAGATGCCGATGTAGATGGTGCTCATATAAGTACGCTTCTTCTGACATTTTTATATCGGTTTATGCCGGATTTAATCAAAGAGGGTTATGTGTATCTGGCACAGCCGCCTCTTTACAAAATAGAGAAGAACAAAAAAGTATGGTATGCATACAGTGATGAACAGTTGAATAGTATTCTGACCGAAATCGGAAGAGACGGTAATAATAAGATTCAGCGTTACAAAGGACTTGGAGAAATGGATGCGGAGCAGCTCTGGGAAACTACAATGGACCCGGAACGCCGTATTTTGCGAAGAGTTACCATGGATGATGAAGCATCCTCTGAGATTGATTTAACATTTACAACCTTGATGGGTGATAAAGTGGAACCAAGACGTGAATTTATTGAAGCAAATGCAAAATATGTTCAGAATTTAGATGTATAATTTTTCTCAGAAAAAAGAGGAGTTTTAGAGAATGGATGATAAAATTTTTGATCAGGTACATGATGTAGACCTGAAAAAAACAATGGAAACATCTTACATTGACTATGCCATGAGCGTTATTGCTTCCCGTGCATTACCGGATGTAAGAGACGGTTTAAAGCCGGTACAAAGAAGAGTTTTGTATTCCATGATAGAATTAAACAACGGTCCGGACAAACCTCATCGTAAGTGTGCCCGTATCGTCGGTGATACCATGGGTAAGTATCATCCTCATGGAGACAGTTCTATTTATGGAGCACTTGTCAACATGGCACAGGATTGGTCTACCCGTTATCCACTGGTAGACGGCCATGGTAACTTTGGTTCTGTGGATGGAGATGGTGCTGCGGCAATGCGTTATACCGAGGCACGTCTCAGCAAAATTTCCATGGAAATGCTGGCAGATATCAACAAAGATACCGTTGATTTTATGCCAAACTTTGATGAGACAGAAAAAGAGCCGGTAGTATTGCCTTCCCGTTACCCTAATCTTTTGGTAAACGGAACCACGGGTATTGCCGTAGGTATGGCAACAAATATTCCGCCTCACAATTTAAGAGAAGTTATTGCAGCGGTTGTAAAAATTATAGATAATCAGGTTCTGGAAGACAGAGGAACCGAGATGGAAGAGATATTGAATATCATCAAGGGACCGGATTTTCCAACAGGTGGTATGATTCTGGGAACCACGGGAGTGGAAGAGGCTTACCGTACCGGAAGAGGTAAAGTGCGTGTACGTGCTATTACAGATATTGAGCCGATGCAGAACGGCAAAAGCAGAATTGTAGTTACCGAGCTTCCTTATATGGTTAATAAAGCCAGACTGATTGAGAAAATTGCAGAATTAGTCCGGGATAAAAAAATAGACGGTATTACGGATTTAAGAGATGAATCCAACCGACAGGGTATGAGAATCTGTATTGAACTTCGTCGTGATGTCAATGCAAATGTGGTATTGAATCAGTTGTTTAAGCATACACAGCTTCAGGATACCTTTGGTGTCATTATGCTGGCTCTGGTAAACAACGAGCCTAAGGTTTTGAACATCTATGAGATGCTCAACTACTACTTGATACATCAGAAGGATGTTGTAACCAGAAGAACCAAATATGAATTAAACAAAGCAGAAGAACGTGCCCATATTTTACAGGGCTTGTTAATCGCTTTAGATAATATTGACGAGGTTATCAGTATTATCCGTGGCAGCCGTACTACGGCAGATGCCAAAGAAAAGTTAATCGAAAGATTTGGATTGACAGATGTTCAGGCTCAGGCAATCGTAGACATGCGTCTTCGTGCTCTTACCGGATTAGAGCGGGAAAAATTAGAGGCTGAATACAAAGAATTAATGGAAAAAATTGCGGAATTAAAAGCAATTTTGGCAGATGAGAAAAAATTACTGGGTGTCATCAAAGAAGAAATCATGCTGATTTCCGAAAAATACGGAGATGACAGAAGAACCAGCATCGGATTTGATGAATATGATATTTCCATGGAAGATTTAATTCCGGTATCTAATACCGTAGTTACTATGACAAAACTGGGATATATCAAACGTATGAGCATTGATAATTTCAGAAGTCAGAACCGTGGAGGTAAAGGAATCAAGGGAATGGAAACCATTGAGGATGATTATATTGAAGATCTCTTTATGACCACTACCCATCATTATCTTATGTTTTTTACAAATACCGGAAAAGTATATCGTATGAAAACTTACGAGATACCGGAGGCAAGCAGAACCTCCAGAGGAACGGCAATTATCAATTTATTACAGCTCCAGCCGGGAGAAAAAATATCTGCGGTAATTCCGATTAAGGAATACAACGAAGGCCAGTATCTTTTCATGGCAACTAAAAACGGTATTGTAAAGAAAACACCGATTACCGATTATGCCCATGTTCGCAAAACAGGATTGGCAGCCATCAATCTCAGAGAAGATGATGAACTGATTGAGGTAAAAGTAACAGATAACGAAAAAGATATTATTTTAGTTACAAAATACGGACAATGTATCAGATTCCACGAAACTGATGTCCGCAAAACAGGACGTACTTCCATGGGGGTTATCGGAATGAATCTTACCGATGACGATGAAGTAATCGGAATGCAGTTAAATACCCAGGGAGAATCCCTGATGATTGTTTCCGAAAAAGGTCTTGGAAAATGTACATTGATGTCCGAATTTTCTCCACAGAATCGTGGTGGAAAAGGTGTAAAATGTTACAAAATTACTGATAAAACCGGAAATATCGTAGGTGTTAAGGCAGTCAATAAAGAAAATGAAGTAATGTTGATTACCACAGAGGGAATCATTATCCGAATCCCTGTGGACGGAACAGCACTTTTGGGCAGAGTTACTTCAGGAGTAAAATTAATCAATTTGGATGAAGGTGTAACCGTTGCAAGTATTGCAAAGGTAAGAGAAGATAAATCCATCATGGATGAAGCAGATAAGATTGCCGAAGAAGAAAAAGCGAAAGAATCACAATAGAGATAAAATGAAAGAAGCTTCATAGCTTCTTTCATTTGTATTAAGAAAAGGAAAAAATTATGCCGACAACAATATATGAAGTTATTTGGATATTTATGATTTATGCAGTAATCGGATGGTGTTCAGAAGTAGCATATGCTGCATTGGACACGGGAAGATTTGTAAACCGGGGTTTTTTAAACGGTCCCTATTGTCCGATTTACGGATGTGGAATATTATTGGTTATTGTAACATTAACTCCATTAAAGGAAAATCTGTTGATACTTTACATAGGCTCTGTGTTTTTAACTTCCTTGATAGAGTTTATTACCGGATATATTTTAGAAAAAGTATTTCACAACAAATGGTGGGATTATTCCGATAAGCCTTACAATATTAAAGGATATATTTGTTTAAAATTTTCCCTGTTCTGGGGATTTGCCTGTACCTTTATCGTATTGATTCTTCATCCGATTATTTTTGGCGTATTAAAATTAATTCCTTTTATAGTAGGAGTTGTAATTTTATCGATAATCCTTGTGGTTTTTGTAGTGGACTGTGGAATTACCGTTGCTACAATTTTGAAATTTAATGAAAGATTGAAATTAATGGATGAAGTTGCAGAAAAAATTCATCACATTTCCGATGAAATCGGTGAAAACATCTATGAGAATGTAACAGAAGCTCTTGAGAAAAAAGATAATTTTACAGAAGCACATGGAGAGCAGATTTTAAAAATTGCAGAAAAGAAAGATGAATTTACCGGAAATATTACAGAAAAAACCCAAGAAGTGAAACTGGGTATGAATGTCCGTAAGATTGAATTGGAAAATCTGAAAGAACAGTATAAAAATCTCTTGGAGGAAAAAATATCCGGTCATAACCGTCTGATGAAGGCATTCCCGAAAATGACCTCCGTAAGTAACAATGAAACCTTACAAAAATTGAAGAAATACATGGAAACTATGAAGAAGGAGAAAAAATGATAAGAGAAGTAAACGTAGCGGAAATAACAAAGAATATCAAAGAAATGTGTATCGAAGCAAATCATTATCTGTCTCCTGATATGGACCGTATGATGAAAAAAGCAAAAGAAGAAGAAAAATCTGAGATTGGAAAAAAGGTTTTAAACCAGTTACAGGAAAATCTTCAGATTGCAGATAAAGAGGTAATTCCTATTTGTCAGGATACGGGAATGGCAGTTATTTTTCTGGAAGTGGGACAGGAGGTTCATTTTCAGGGAGGAAGTCTGGAAGATGCCGTAAACGAGGGAGTCCGTCAGGGATATGAAGAAGGCTATCTCAGAAAATCCGTAGTAAAAGATCCAATCCAAAGGGAAAATACGAAGGACAATACCCCGGCAATTATCCATTACAGCATCGTGCCGGGAGATAAAGTAAAAATTACTGTAGCTCCCAAAGGATTTGGTAGTGAAAACATGAGCCGTGTGTTTATGTTAAAACCGGCAGACGGAATTGAAGGAGTAAAAGATGCTATTTTAACGGCAGTGAAGGATGCGGGCCCAAATGCCTGTCCACCTATGGTGGTAGGCGTGGGAATCGGAGGTACTTTTGAAAAATGTGCCTTGATGGCAAAGCAGGCACTTACCAGAAATGTGGAAGAACATTCTGAGATTCCTTATGTAAAAGAGTTAGAGATAGAAATGTTGGAAAAAATCAATGGTCTTGGGATTGGTCCGGGAGGATTGGGAGGAACCACCACAGCTCTCGCTGTCAATATTAATACTTATCCAACTCACATCGCAGGACTTCCTGTGGCAATCAATATTTGTTGTCATGTAAATCGTCATGTAGTGAGAGAAATATAAAAACCATGAGGATTAAGTTTTCAGATTATGTGGATAAAGTGAAAAGAGGATATTTATGGATAAAAAAATTACAACACCGATTACCAGCGAGGTAACAAAAGACTTACATACCGGAGATTACGTCTATATCAGCGGCACTATTTATGTGGCAAGGGATGCGGCACATAAAAGAATGATAGAGGCTTTGGATAGAAATGAGAATCTTCCTATAGATATAAAAGATGCTACAATTTATTACATGGGACCGTCCCCGGCTAGAGAAGGCCGTCCTATCGGTTCTGCCGGACCTACCACCGCCAGCCGTATGGACAAATATGCTCCAAGATTATTGGACTTAGGACAAAAGGCAATGATAGGAAAAGGAAAAAGGAGTAAAGAAGTCATAGATGCCATTATCCGCAATCAGGCAGTTTATTTTGCCGCCATCGGCGGAGCGGGAGCATTACTTTCCAAATGCATTACAAAATCGGAAGTCATCTGTTATGATGATTTAGGAGCAGAAGCCATCCGAAAATTAGAGGTAAAGGATTTTCCGGTTATTGTTGTAATAGATTCTCAGGGAAATAATCTCTATGAAACTGCGGTAAAAGAATTTTGTACACAGGAATAATTTTCCTATAAAAGGGAAAAATACGAAAAAGATAAAAAATCTGATTGACAAATGAATACTGATTTAGTAGAATAATCTATGCGTCATAAAACGCCAAAGAAAACAATTTATATTAGGAAAATATGAATTCGGAGAAGTACTCAAGTTGGCCGAAGAGGTGCCCCTGCTAAGGGTATAGGTCGGGTAACCGGCGCGAGGGTTCGAATCCCTCCTTCTCCGCTCTTTTTTCTAAAAAAGAAATTGTTTTTTTTATGAAAAAAGCAGTTGACAAACGCAGCCCAAGATGGTATGATGTCAAAGTTGCGTGTGACAACGGAATAAAAAGAACCTTGATAATTAAACAGTGAAATAACCTTGAAAGATTCAAAGAGAAAAATTCAAGAGATTGGAAACAATCGCAGACGAACAGCAGGCCTTATGAAGAATAAGGAATGCGACCTAAAGCAGTAAAAGAAGGAAATTAGCCAAGCTAAATTTCTGGACAGGAAGATTTAAACATGAGAGTTTGATCCTGGCTCAGGATGAACGCTGGCGGCGTGCTTAACACATGCAAGTCGAACGAAGCACTTTATTACGATTTCTTCGGAATGACGATCTAGTGACTGAGTGGCG